>Ga0308160_10003950_pt1 | contig 16240 bp, 21 predicted proteins | sample PhyFR1_FD_201036 | JGI IMG/M metagenome (GOLD analysis project Ga0308160, IMG submission 201036) | Phyllosphere microbial communities from UC Gill Tract Community Farm, Albany, California, United States - DLSLF.R1 | ecosystem: Host-associated > Plants > Phyllosphere > Unclassified | place: USA...
TATACCGCCAGCCGAAGCTGAGGCAAACTATTACAAGCAACTGAGCAGTCAAGCCATCCCGGCCTGACTCACACTAACCGGCCTCCACGAAAGCCGGGGCGGTTCAGCCTGGGCATCAACAGCAGGCAGACCCTGGCACGCCAGGGCTACGCGGGCAAGGTGGTGCCGGTGCTGGCGTTCAATCGCATCCATACCTACCTGGCCTGCAACCGCGCCGTGCCGGACCGGCTGGTGGCGCACATGAACGAGGCGCTGGGCGCAATGGAACGCGACGGCACGGCGCAGCGCATCCGCCGCAAGTACGACAGCCACGCGCCGCAGGCACCCGGGCGCTGAGTTGTGGAAATGCGTCGTGCGACCCGGCGTGCGCGGCTTGTGTAACATCGGCGGCCTGGGTTTATTTCCGAGACAGCCGTGAATCCGCACCTGATCCCCACCAATGATTTTTCCGTCAGTTCCTATCGCATGCTGGCGCTGCGCGAGACCGTGCTGCAGTCATGGGAAAGCCATGTGCGCGCCAGCCTGGCCAGCGCGAGCAAGCTGAGCCATCCGGTCCTGATGGACACCATGCCGGTGCTGTACGAGCGCCTGTGCTCGGTGCTGTCGCCGGCGTATTTCGCGCGCGACGGTGTCGACGTGGCCTCGATCGGCGAGGAGCACGGCATCGAGCGCGCCAACCTGTCCGATTACGATGCCGAGGGCATCCTGGCCGAGTTCCAGATGTTCCGCAGCGTGCTGTTCGACGTGCTCGACGCCCACGGCGTCATCTTGAGCGCCCCGGAGCGGCGCACCCTCCATCTCACCATCGACAGCGCGGTACGCGAAAGCATCCGCTCCTTCGTGAATGCCACCGACGCGCTGCGCGAACGCTTTGCCGGCGCGCTGGCGCACGACCTGCGCCAGCCGGCCTCGAACATGGTGCTGGGCGCCAACCTGATCCTGCGCCTGAACCCGTCGCCCCAGATCGCGCAATGGGCCCAGCGCATCGTCAAGAACGGCGAGCGCATGGGTACGATGCTGAACGAACTGCTCGACGCCCTGTCGATCCAGTCCGGCGACCGCCTGGCGCTGACCTTGACCGAATTCGACCTGCTGGCGCTGGCGCGCAGCGTGACCGACCGCGCGCGCGAATACCAGGGCGCCGAGGTGCGCCTGACGGGCGAGAGCATTACCGGCTGGTGGAACGACGCGGCACTCGAACGCGCGCTGGAAAACCTGCTGAACAATGCCCAGAAATACGGCGATGCCGGCACGCCGATCGACGTCAGCGTCGCAGAGAGCAATGGCCGCGCCATCGTCTCGGTGCGCAACCAGGGCAAGCCGATCCCGCCGGGCGAACTGGACGCGATCTTCCAGCAATTCGTGCGCTCCAGCGATGCCCGCGAGTCGACCACCGCCAGCTGGGGCCTGGGGCTGCCTTATGTGCGCAGCGTGGCGCAGAGCCATGGCGGCAGCGTGGTCGTGTACAGCGATGCGAATGCGGGGACGACGTTCGTGATCGATATTCCGGTGGATGCGCGGCCGTTTCAGCAGGGGTGAAGACGCCGTGCCAACAAAAAACCCGCGTTCTCACTATGAGAGTCGCGGGTTCAGTGGACTTTTCTGGACTGCTTGAGACTTGCTGTTGGTGCTCCGGCCGGAATCGAAGAGTTGGCCGAAACCCGCATGGTTACTGGGTTCTCGTTGCGGGCTCGTCTGTGGCATGGATGCACCTATGGATGCTCAACTGTTTAGGGTATGGGTGCAGATTTCCATCGTCGACGCACGCACCATAGGTTTGGACCCATGCTGCGGATCGAGGTTCGCTTGTCGTTCGACGTGACCGGCTAGCAGGCATCACTACGGCTCAGACCACTTCGTCATGACGAAGTCGCCGTGTTCGTCATGACGAACTCTTTGCCTGCCAGGTCAGCGCCGGTCCGACTTCCCTCAAGGTCTGTTTGTAGCCGATAGCCCGTATCAGGGCCTCGGCCCCTGTCGGCTAGCGCGAATGCATTCGACCGCCCATTGTTCCACTTCGCTTGCCACCCACGCAGACGATCTAGCGCTGAGCTTTACCGGCTTCGGGAAGTCTCCTTTCTTGATCGCGTCATAGACGCTACTTCGCGACTTGCCGCAGATGGCGAGCACCTGTTTGAGTCTGAGGAACCGAACGTTGGCATGATTGCTCGACACACGGCGTTCAGCCGCCACATCAACCGCTTGCTGATCCATGTACGCCTCCAAAGTGAGTCTGGAAAGAAGCATCGCTTTGCGTAGCCTGATCGCGCAGGTTTCGCCGTGTTGTTGGTGAGGCGAATGCATAGACGTGATTAGCTCAGCTGCGATACAGTTAGCAGTGTGCCGTCGGGTAGCGGACTGAACATTGCGCTCGTAGCTATGCAAGCGTCATTAAATTCAGATCGACTGTGTTGAAGGCAGGTCTTTGGGTTTGGTTTTTGGAGGCAGGATAGACTGGCGTCTCGTATCGTTAATCTTTCCGAGATTAACAATGGTCCGAGTCTTGTTAGGGCTGCGGATGCTGCAATTTATGTCAACCTCTTCTGGTTCTAGTGATGAACGTGACTTATCTTACTTGCGCTCGTTCCAATCGGTGAAGACCCGTCCAACTTGACGAACGAAGGCGAGCACGCACTTTCCGCACTGCCTGTCCCATTCCCTTAAAAGTACTGGAAAAATATGGCATCGATTGCTTTTGCGGATTACGAGTACAACGTCATGGATGCGCGGAGACTCCTCCAGGCCCACGCATTGATGGTTGAGGGAAGCCAGGGAAGAAAGGATTTGGACATATCACGCGTAGTGGAGTCGTGATGCTTTGCGCCGCCTGGGAAAGCTACCAAGAAGCTGTAATCGTTGAGGGCGTGAAATATATTGCTGAAGAGCTGGCGTCGCCCAAAAGCTTGCCTAAGTCCGTGAAGAAATACTTGAGCGGACATGTCAAAACTGACAAGAACGATCTGAGACCGATGGATCTAGCCGGAGATGGCTGGCGGGACCTTTATTTGGGCCTAGCAAAGTCGTCGACCGAAAGTCTGAACACGCCGAAAAGTGATCGTCTGGTGGAATTGTACGACCGTTTGCTCGGAATTGCAGACATTGCAGCCCTGTGGACCGTCGGCGGTCAGGCAATTGACGCTTTCGTAAGCGTGCGCGGAAAAATTGCTCATAACGGCCGTAATGCGCCGTACACAAAGGCCAGCACGCTGAGAGCCTATATTGACATGATCGATAAGGCAGTACGAGAGCATGACAACAAGTTGTGCGATTTATTGAAAGCAACCGCCGCGGCAGCTAGACAACCTTGGCGGAAAACGGCCTGAATTTGCTCACCAATACAGATGCACGTACGAGGGAACGACGATGGATAAAGTTTCGATCATGCAGGCGATTACGTTGGCGATCGCAGTCCTTGGGGCTGTACTAGGTATCATCAACACCTGGCTTGGTTTGGACAAGTCACGGGTGAAACTGAAGGTGGCGCCTGCTCATGCGATTCCAGTCGGCGGGGCTGATCCTCGACTTAAGTTTAGTCTGACGGTCACAAACTTGAGTGCGTTCGCGGTCACGATCGATGACGCTGGGGTCTTCTATACCTGCACCACAAGTCGTGGAAGTTTGATCCAACCAGTGATCGCTGACGGCGGCCCTTGGCCGAGGAGGTTAGAGCCACGGTCGTCGGTGACGCTGTACGCTCATCGGCCAGGGCCAAATGATGGGCGCCGCATCAAGGCCGCGTACGCTCGAACGGCATGCGGGGTTACAAAAACTGGTACCAGTCCAGCCCTCAGGCAGATCGCTGCTGACAAAGCTAACTTCTAACGGAAAACAAGGGTACGAAATGACTACCAAAACTGAGAATTTTTTGATCGGTAAGGTCGACTATATTGAGCAAGGAAGCAAGGAGATCGGAAGCAGCGCTCGATATAACGTAGGCGTGCGTAAAGCGCTGATCGGATGCCTGAAGTGCGGACATTCATGGTCCGCTAACGACCGAGAAGGCCTTCGACAGGCGATAGGCGCAATCCATATCGAATGTCCTCAATGCCGGACCAGCGAGCAAGTTCAACCGTCGGTATTCGGACTTTAAGACAGACCGGAAAACACCCAGTAGTACCCACGCCGCGCTCGACGCGGCCGTGGCATTGAGACGGTGGGCACGGTGCCGACCTAGGGGACGAATGCTTATGATGGAATTGCCAGCACTGCGTGAGCAGTTTATACGGACTGCCCTTGAGTGGGAGCGCCGCTTTGGTGTGGCGCCATCGATCACATCGACGCTTTCCGAGTACGATGCTGCACAGTTGGTGGGTCACAATGACGACTCATTCGCAGCGGACTGCGTTGGCCGGACTGCTGTAACTAGAGGATCTGACTTTACATACCTGGGCAAGCGGTATCAGGTGAAAGCCTGTCGCCCCAGTGGCAAGCCAGGCTCGACCATTACGAAGGTTCCCAAGGCAAGCAACTATGATTGGGACTTGCTCATCTGGATTCTCTACAATCAACAGTATCGGGTTTTGGAGGCATGGCTATGGGAAGTAGACGCATACCGTGCATCATTTCATACTGTAGCGCGACTCAGCCCGGCAATGATGAGGGCGGGTCGTGCGCTGCATATGCTGGAACAGGACTGCGCGCCTTCGGCCTTAAGCTAACAGAAAAGCTTGACGCGTCACGCGAAGCACAGCATCACCTTGCCCAGCTGGACGGGGATGAGGTACTGAAAAGCTCCGGCAATTTGCCTAGTCGTCAACTAAAGATAGGATGAGAAATGGGATTCGCACATTATTACGAAGAGAACGACCTGTATGTGCCGTTGGCAAGCTGGACAGCTTTGAAGGATGACCCAGAGAGCGAAGCGTTTCTTGAAATGGTAGCCGCCGCTACCAGGACGGTACGAGAAGGCCGCGCATTTATTGTCTATCGCGAAAGTGACACCGCGATCATGCATCAATGTGACCGAATGTCTGAATTAAACGATCTGCTTGAATAGCGCGGAAAAAACCAGCAGCACCTAGGCCGCGCTCGACGCGGCTGTGGCATTAAAAGAGCTCGTGCGACACCGAATTCGACTAGACCGTGCGAGACAACTTCAGCTAAAGGAGATTTCATGGACATAACGCCTCTGCTCGACAAAATTTACGGGACCAACAACAACGAAGCGGACATGGTCAATTCGAACCTTGGTTCCTCTGGGACGAACGTCACTTATGACAAAGCGCAGGGCAATCGTGGCAAACAAATGAACCAGACTTGGACACAGCCTAAACCTGGAGCGCCAGATGACGAAGAACTGGACGATGGCGGCGAAATTTATGGTCCTGTAGGTGGCGCAAACTAACCGCAGAAAAATGCAGACACCTCACTGGACAGCATACCTGCAAGCGCTGCTCACACCTGTGATTGCGTTTTTTGCAGTCTACGTCGCTGCATCACAATGGAGCACCGCTCGAAATAAACTTCGACTTGACCTGTTCGAGAAAAGATACGCTGTGTACGAGGCAGCACAGGAATTTATCGCATCGATCGTAACCAGCGGCAAAGTTAAAGACGACAGCATGTTTGCGTACATGGCTGCGACGAGAGCTGCAAAGTGGGTTGTTTCGCACGAAGTCGAGGAATACCTAGAACGGGAACTTTACACGCCTGCACTTAAATTGCAAACTTTACAGTCAATGCTTGAGGGAGTTCCTGCTGGCGATGAGCGTACCAAAAACGTTGCGCGCCAGTTAGAGCTTAAAACCCATTTTAGCGCGCAGTACAAGCAGCTTGACATTTGGTTCAGTGCCTACCTTCAGCTATCTCACTAGAGTGGAAAATATGACGACACGTACAGGCTATCCAGTGCGTTGCGACTGCGGCCATGAGGGCGCGATTCGCATGAGTGAGAACGATCAATCCTACTCGGCAAATTGGGAGAGCTACACCTTGGTTGGCCTGGTCGGCGGCACCTACTCGGTCTCGAACCGCTCGGCGGATTGGGAGGAGGTTTTCGAGCAAACGACGCCCGCCTGTCCTAAGTGTGGCGGCGCTCTTTTGCCAAGCAACCTGGTCTAGGAAAAGAGAAAAAATATATGGACATGAACACAATCCTTTCAACTGCTGTGGGCGGCGTTATCTCAGCATTAATCTCGTACGTATTTTTCTGGCTAGGTGGTCGTGATCTTGCAAGGGAGGCCACACGTCTTCGCGAGTTGAACGTTCTGCTATTGCGAGCTTTCGAGGAAGCTGGTCTAGCACGTGTGAATCGAGACGAAAATGGGCATCCCATTGGACTGGTTATCGAAGGCGCAGCAGTGATGGAATCAACTCACGTCAGCGACGCATGTGATGCAGAAGTTATTAGAGCTTCGCATCAGGTTAGCACCGCGGCGATCGGTGAATTAGACAAGGTCAAGCAACGCCAATACCAAGCCGCCCGTGATATGTTTGGACCGAATGCAACAGCTCCGAAAGATTAGCACTAAGGAAAACCTTCCACAGCCTGTTCATGCAGGCCGTAAGGAACGACGCTATGGCTGCGCGTGAGCGCGGTTGAACCATGAGGACAGTGCGGTGAGTGAGGAAAGGATCCTGGCCGAGATGAAGCAGCTCGCGGGCGCGCTGGCGGCGCGACGCGAAAGATCTGTCGCAGTCGTGCTCATTGAGCCGCCGCCAGACGCTTACAAGGGTGCCGCATCGCAGATGGTGATGCAAGATGCTTTCCGCGCCGCGAACGGCGTCGCCCCTGACGGCTTTTCGCTGACCCTGCTGAATGAACCCGGTCCAGATGGCAAAGTGGTGGATGGCCAAAGTTTGGTAATCAGGATCGACGAGCCTGAGTTCCTGGAAGATATGGCGAAGGTTGGGCGAGAGATCATGCGGTGTTTCGGCCGCGCGAGCCAGACCTTCAATTTTATGAAATCGGTTCTTCTGGAGCTGGACGGCCTGCACCAGCATTTGGTCTCAGTAAATCAGATCCCGGAGGCGACCCTGGTCAATGCCGCCGCCGAGCTTTTGCGGGCCGGTGGCGACCGGGTTCCGGAGACGACTTCTAAGTTAGGTGGCGAGGTGGTACCCGGGACAGTATCGCAGGCGCCACCTGCTGCGACGCTGCGGCCCGATGTTCCAGCAGAGGGCAAATCTCAGTATGCTGATTTGCCTCCGTCGTTTTTCAAGCCAACCACACAGGCAGCGGCGCCAGAGGAAACGCGCCGCGTGTGCCCGAAAACGGCCCGGTGCCGTAGAGAAGGAAAGTAGATGATCGACTACAGCAGCGGCCGGTACACGGTCAAGGATATGAGCGACAGGATCGTGGGCCGGATCGATAACGACGAGTTCGTTCGCGATGGCGCAAAGCTGCGTTTTCGGATCGATGGGGACGAGGTTTACGAACTGATTGGGGCCGGCGATTTGATTGGCTTCATCCAACGTGACGGGACCGTCTCGTCGCCGCGCGGACAAGCGCTGTACCGCATCGACGCAGAGTAACCAATCCAGCGGAAAAATGCGTTCCCAGTTATTTACGTGGCGTGTGATATGCCTAGTGTGCTTTTCGATTTGCATTGAAGGCTGTAATCGGCACACAGAAGATGGCCGATTAAGAGTCGCGCATGAGTGCCTAAATTTTCTTAAAGAGAATGGCCGATTACCTAAGGACGCCATGCTCGTTTACGAGCAGCTCGCCTATTCTTCGTCCTCTCGGGACTACGGGCACGTCTACATAACGTATTCGACGCCCCGTGACTCCCAGGCGTGGTTTCACAACGCTTGTATTGTCAGAAGCAGCGTCATCAGTGGCAGTAAGGTTGACGAAAATGAGTCCGAACGTATTCTCAACACGGAGGCAAATGCATGGCTCGACAGGTGCCGACGCAGCGTACCCTGCATTGCTGATTGTGGAAGGCGTTGGGCCAAGCATGCGTCAGTAGACGATGGGTTGACAACAAGCTGGCGTAACCAAACTTGTACCCGACAGAATGCGGAAGAGTTCATTCGACGAGGTTTTTAGCAGCCTCATTGTAGTAGCGAGTAGGTATACCCTGCTATCGCCGATGCGCCGCTCGACAGTGCTGAGGCATGACGTCGTCAGCGCGGGGCCGATATGAAAAGGAAAAGCCCAGCAGTACCGATGCCGCGCTCGACGCGGCTGTGGCATTGAAAGGTCGGCGTAGCGCCGCCTAAGTCGAACAATAAACGCAGATCATGGCGAAATTTCTGAATACGAGTGGCACTAACTATTTTCTTGAAGAGCTGATCAAGGACGCAAAAGATCGGGTGATTTTGATAAGCCCGTTCCTAAAGCTCAACGACCGAATCAAGGAGCTGTTAGTCGACAAGGACCGGCTCAAGATCGATGTGCGGATTGTATACGGCAAAAGCGAGTTGCAGCCTGCCGAAATCGAGTGGCTGCGCAGTCTGCCATATGTGCGGACGAGCTTCTGCAAGAACCTCCATGCCAAATGCTATTTGAGCGAAGAGCTGTGCATTATCACCAGCTTGAACCTGTACGAGTTTAGCCAGGTCAACAATAATGAAATGGGGGTTCTGATTCGGCGATCGGATGACGCGCAGCTTTACAAGGATGCCTACGAAGAAGCGCAGCGTATTATCCGCATCAGCGATGAAGTACGTATTTCACTGGAGCGAGTGCCAAGTGAGCCCGACGGAGCAGTTGCCGACGAGGATGGCGCGGATGCAGGGAAGCTCACAACGTCCAAGCTCGGGCAGAAGCTCGGCCTGAAAACAGCTCAAGTGCTCGAACGAGCGGCCACCGCCGGGTACGTCGAGGCCTTGGGCGACAACAAGTATGGCCCTACGGCCAAGGGCGAACAGGCCGGCGTCGAGTATGTCGCAAAGTCTCGATTTGGACCTTATTTCCTCTGGCCCCTCGACGTTCAACTGAGTTAGGAAAACACATGAGTAGTGACGAGAAGGGCTTCGCAGCTCCTATTCTGCCTTCGGTGGGCCATTTGGCGAAGATGTCGACAGCGCTGTGTGCGAACGTATTTGACGATCTGGAGATGGCATTGCTGCTTCTAGATGCCGGGCGCAGTCAGCTTAATCCAGTGCAACGGGAACTAGCCGATCGCTTTGTTTCGACGTGCAAGACGTTCGCGCGCGATATGTTGGCTGCAGAAGGGAATCCAAATGCGTTGCGCATGGTCTTCGGACTGTCGCCATTTGAAGCACAGTAAGGGATGACGGAAAAAGCAATGATTACGAAACTCAAGCAATGGTGGCATGGCATGACGGGCCATGCGTTCATCAAGATCACGAATCGGACACAGACCGACTGCGGAGTCGAAGACTACGAATGTACAGTTTGCGGCGTGGTCGAGAGGCGCTATCACGACTAGGAAGAGCCGGTGCCGGCGCGGCGCCCCAATCCGGCCGGATGCCGGCTCATACGGAGAGAAATTTCATGTACAAGCAACTTTCGCCGGCCGATGGTTGGAATTTTGTATCCAAGGAAGAAGCCAGGGTAAGCCGATTGTGGTCAGGGTGGCGGCATGGGCCCTTGTGGAAGATGGCTCAGCCGTGATTGGTCTGGTTGGTGAAGTGCCCGGCGGCGGTCCAAACCGGGAAAGCTCGAGCCACAACATGATGGCCCGACTGGTCAGCGTCCCGCCCATTGAAGGCGTGTATAAGCACATCAGCGGGATGACTAGCGCCGAGTTGGCCGCAGTGAAACCGGAAGACCCGACCGACTGAACATCGCGGAAAAGTCCAAAAGCCGTTATACATGGCGGGAATAGTCGAACGAGGTACTATGGCCCCAGCATTCCAAAAGGCGCGCGGTCTTCCCACCGGGACGTGGTGGCCGAAAAATAGCGGAATCCGTGGGGCCAAGGAAAATGGCATTCAACTGGCGCTCGACCAGACAATGTCAGTCTACCAGTGCGCGATCGATAGTTCGGCCGGCGGACGCTAGCATAGGCGCCGGCTAGGGGCCTTATATCGTCTCATTTGATTGCATCAAGGTAGTCCGCCCAGCGCTGCATCATCAACCGGCGCGCAGGCAGATGCGCTGTCCGGTTATACGCGCGTCCGTTGGGGTCTTTAACGGCGTGAGCAAGCTGGTGCTCGATCAAATCCACTCGCTCACCCAGCACTTCATCCATGATCGTGCGCGCCATCGCGCGAAAGCCGTGGCCGGTCATCACGTCCTTACTGTAGCCCATGGCGCGCAAGGCCGCGTTGATGGTGTTCTCGCTCATGCAGCGATCACCTGTGCGGACGCTGGGGAACACATACTTGCCATGCCTTGTCATCGCATGAAGATCTTTTAACAGTGCGATGGCTTGCGTCGCTAGCGGCACGATATGATCCTGCCTCATCTTCATCTTGGACCCAGGGATGCGCCATTCTGCCGCGTCAAGGTCAATCTCGGACCATTCGGCGGTGCGCAGCTCACCAGGGCGAACGAATACCAGCGGCGCCAGCTTCAGCGCGGCAATGGCATAGGCATGGCCGTCGTAAGCATCGATAGCACGCAGCAGTTGTGCAGCCTCCTTGGGGTCGGTGATGGCGGCGTAGTGGGCTTCCGGGACCGCTGACAATGCGCCACGCAGGTCTGTCGTCATATCGCGATCCGCGAGGCCACTTGCCACTGCAAACCGGAAGACCTGGCCGCACAGTTGCTTGATCTTATGCGCCGACTCGATCGCACCTCGCTTCTCAATGACGCGAAGTGCGCTCAGTACGTCCCATGGCTTGATGGTGGAGATGGGAAGAGCGCCAATCGCTGGAAAGATGTTCCGTTCGAGCCACGCAGTGTTCTTCTCTTGCGTGCTCGCAGCTCGGTCGGCTGCTGTCCTTTCCAGCCATGCACGGGCGACCGCCTCGAAGGTGTTCAGCGCTGCCTTCTCCTTGGCCTGTTTCTCTTCCCGCTTGGTCCTGCCGGGGTCGATCCCTTGCGCTAGCTGTTTCCGGGCTGCCAGCCGCTTGTCGCGGGCTTCCGCAAGCGATACCTCAGGATATTTTCCGAAGGTCAGCCGGTTGTTCTTGCCGTTCGGCTGCCTGTAGGCCATGCGCCAGAATCTTGTTCCGTTTGGCATGACCTCAAGATACATGCCTTCGCCGTCGCCCAAGGTGTAGGTCTTGTCCTTGGGTTTGGCGTTGCGAATAGCAGTGTCCGTCAGAGGAGCGCAGAGTTTTGGCATTTTAGATCCATGACTTTTGGCGTTCGGTATCTATGAACAAAGCATGGATACAAAAACGCTGGATGGTGATGGACGAGGTCAAACGTCTGAGGACAAAAAAACCGCGTTCCCAGAGCGAGATACGCGGTTTCATGGACGATGCTGGACTACTAAGGATGAGTCTTTGGTGCCTCCGGCCGGAATCGAACCGGCACGCCTTTCGGCGCTTGATTTTGAGTCAAGTGCGTCTACCAATTCCGCCACAGAGGCTGCAAGCGCAGGCGCGCATATTAGCACATGCCATGGCAAACTGACCAGTGTTTGCGCGCCCGGGGCCTTGTGCGGTCCTCGCCACGGTTCCGGCGTATGATCTCGCCTACCTGAGCAAACGACCGTCGGCGACGGTGGCGTGCACGATGAAGAACAAGAAAATTCGCGAGATCATCCTCGGCAAGCCGCTCGATCCGATGAAAAGCGAGACCCGCCATTCGATGGCGCTGGTCGCTTTCCTGGCCTGGGTCGGGCTGGGGGCGGACGGTTTGTCGTCGTCCGCCTACGGCCCCGAAGAAACCTTCCGTGCGCTCGGCGGCCATACCCATCTCGGCCTGTACATGGCGATCGCCACCGCGGCCACGGTGTTCATCATCGCGCTGGCCTACAACCAGGTGATCGAGCTGTTCCCGACCGGGGGCGGCGGTTATCGCGTCGCCAGCAGGCTGGTCGGGCCGTATCTGGGGCTGGTGTCGGGCTGCGCACTGATCCTCGATTACGTGCTGACGATCGCGATCTCGATCGCTTCCGGCGTCGACGCGCTGGCGTCCTTCCTGCCGCTCGGCTTCCAGGACTATAAATTGTGGGCCGAGGCCTTTTTCATTGCGCTCCTGATCGTGATGAATCTGCGCGGCCTGAAGGAAGCGATCCAGATCCTGCTGCCGATCTTCCTCGGCTTCGTCGCGACCCACCTGGTGCTGATCGTCTACGGCATCGTGGCCCATGCGTCGAACCTGCCGCAGCTGGTGCCGGACACCATGGCGGAAACCCGCGCACTGGCCGGCAGCATCGGCTGGACTGGCGTGGCCGGCATGCTGCTGCTGGCGTATTCGCAGGGCGGCGGCACCTATACCGGCCTGGAGGCCGTCTCGAACAACGTCAACCTGCTGGCCGAGCCGCGCGTGCGCACCGGCAAGATGACGATGTTCTACATGGCGCTGTCGCTGGCGGTGACCGCGGGCGGCATCATCCTGCTGTACCTGTTGTGGAATGCCCGGCCGGTGCATGGCGAAACCCTGAATGCCACGACCTTCCGCCACATCATCGCCAGCATGGGCTTCGAAGGGGCGCTTTTCAACAAGCTGCTGCTGGCCGTGGTGCTGGCCTTCGAGGCAGGGCTGCTGTTCGTGGCCGCCAACACCGGCTTCCTCGGCGGCCCGTCGGTGCTGTCGAACATGGCCGGCGATTCCTGGGTGCCGCACCAGTTCCGCTACCTGTCGACGCGCCTGGTGACCCAGAACGGCATCCTGGTGATGGGCATCGCCGCGCTGGCGATCCTGTTCTGGACCCGGGGCCGCGTGACGCTGCTGGTGGTGCTGTATTCGATCTCGGTCTTCCTCACCTTTGCCATTTCCCTGTTCGGCCTGTGCCTGTACTGGTGGCGCCACCGCAAGGACACCGATAACGTACGCTGGGTGCGGCGCTTCCTGCTGTCCCTGAGCGGATTCGTGATCTGCGCCGGCATCCTGGTGGTGCTGCTGTTCGAGCGGTTTACGCAGGGCGGCTGGGCCACCGTCGTGATCATCGCCGCCATCGGCGGCCTGTGCGTGTTCATCCGTAACCATTATCGGGCGACCAAGCTGGCCATCCTGTCGATCGACCGGGTGTTCGCCAACCAGCCGCCGGGGCCGGTCAAGGATACGGTCGAGCCGGACCCGGAGGCCCAGACGGCGGTGTTCATCGTCGGGAACTCGCGCGGCGGCGGCCTGCATGCGCTGCTGTGGGTGCTGCGCATGTTCCCCGGCCACTTCAGGAATTTCCTGTTCGTGAATGCGCGTACGGTCGATGCCCATGCCTATGGCGGCGAGGGGGCGCTGGAAAAGATCCGCGCCGATGCCGCCAGGACGCTCGAGTACTTCGTGGATTATTGCCAGAGCCACGGGATGGCGTCGGCGTCTTACATCGGGTTCGGCACCGACGCGGTGGAGGAGGTGACGCGCATGTGCGAGGGGATCAGCCAGGAATATCCGAACGCGATTTTCTTTACCAGCAAGCTGATCTTCGCATCGGACAACTGGTTCACGCGGCTGCTGCACAACCAGGCGGCGCTGGCGATCCAGCGGCGCCTGCATTTCGAGGGATTACAGATGGTGATCCTGCCGATGAAGCTGTGATCAGCAATCCATCTGGCGGCGCAGTTCGCGCAGGGCGCCGACCGGGCCGGTGACTTCGAGCGCATGATCGCGCACGGTCACGGCGATGTCCTTGGGCTGCCAGTGCGACCAGCGCTCGGTGCGGGCGCGGTAGTGCACGGTGCCGGGGGCGCGGCCGGCCTGGGTATAGCCGAGCTTGTCCATGGCATCGTCGAGGGTGCCGACCAGGTGGCAGGCGTCGAAGCGGGTCTTGACTTGCAGGCGGCCCGGCAGCACCTGCATCATCGGCAGCAGGCCGCCGAGCAGCACCGGCAGCACGATGTAGCCCAGCGGCGCGGTCGGGTCCAGCAGGTGAAAGGCCATCATCAGCGCCGGCAGTCCGAGCCCGAGCGTCGTCACGGCCACCATCAGGCCGCGCATCGACAACAAGGTGGGCAGGAAGAGCGCTTTATCGGGGGCGCGCTCGATATCGGAAAACGTCACGCTTTTCATGTTGGGCTCCTTGGCTTGGACGGCACACGCTTCGCGCCGTAACTCCATTCTGACCACGGGGCTCCAAGGAGAATTGATCTTTCTCAAGCGAGGCTTTTCCTAGAATAAAATGCCTCATGGAAACTTGCCGTTGTCGGCGATGATGCGCTCAAGGTCGACGACCGCCTGTCGGCGCAGGCTGCGGGCATAAAAGAACCACCCGCGACAGGGTGGTTCTTTTGCCGCTGGCGTACGCTCAGTGCGTACGCTGGTACAGGCGGTAGCGTTCGACGCGGTCTGACGGGCGGCGGCCCTCCCACAGCAGGGTCCAGTCACGCGGGCGGAAATCCTGCATCACGTCGCGGCCGCCCCAGACGCCGTCGCCGTGTTGCATGACCCGGCCTTCCGCCAGGGCACGTTCCACGGCACCGTTCTGCGCGCCGCGCTGGGGCATGCTGTCCTGTACCAGCACGAAATTGCAGCGGTCGTGTCCGACGCCGGCGAAAGGCAGGTGGCCGAAGTAGGCGAAGGAGGCGCGCTGGGCCGGGCCGACGTTGGTCTCGATGCAGCCGGCGTCGGCCGGCAGGCGTGCCGCGATCTGCTGGGCCACGCTGGCGTAGCTGCGGGCATAGTTCAGGTCCGGCAGGAACAGCGTCATCAGGAGCACCCACAGCAGGATCAGGCCGCCGGACGACAGCACCACCGCACGCCACAGCACCGAGGGCTGGCGCGACAGGCGCCAGTGCACCAGGAAGATCCAGCCGACGGTGGCCGCGGCCGCGACCAGGAAGGCGACGATGCCGACTTCCGGCTTGAAGCCCGGCACCAGCTTGAGCGCATTCTTGGCCAGCTGGGCCGGCCAGCCGGTCAGCTTGGCGATCCAGAACAGCCACACCAGCGCGCCCAGCAGGGTCAGCACCATCACCGAGAACCAGTCGATCGCATTGATCGCGCCGCGCTTCATGGTCGGCAGGCCGAAGGCGGCCATCAGCGCCATCGGCGGCAGCAATTTGAGCAGGTCGCCGTTTTCCGAGACCGGGTCGCACAGCAGCAGCAGCACCAGCGCACCGACGAACCAGGTCGGCAGGATGATGTGCATCAGGCCGTGCTGGCGGCGCCAGGCCCAGGCGGCCCAGGCGGCGAACGGCCAGGCCGGCCAACAATACCAGACGCCGACGCGCACGAAGGCTTTCAGCGATGTCCAGTCAGGCAGGCTGAGCTGGTTGGCGTTCCAGCTCAGCCAGTCGCCGACCGGGGACAGTCCGTACGGCCTGGCCAGCGCGGCCGGTACGATCCAGACCAGCGATATCAACACGGCGGTGCCGGCGGCCTGGCCGAAGTGGCGCAGCGAGTGGGCAGACGGCAGCTTGAGGACGCGCGTGCACAGGAACAGCGCCGCCAGCAGGACCAGCGGCGACGCGAAGCCGCGCGTCAGGGTCTGGAAACCCAGGGCGACGCCGACCAGCACCGCATTGCGCGTCGTCGCTTCCTCGATATAGCGGACCGAGCGGAACAGGAACCAGGCGACCAGCGAGCCCTGCAGGGTCACGGCCAGGGTTTCATGGCTGTGCAGCAGCAGCCCGAGGCAGCCGATATAGATCAGGACCGCGGTGTCGGCCAGGGTGCGGCCGTAATCGTCCGGTTCGGGCTGGCCGCCGAAGGCCAGGCGCAGCGGCTGGGCTTCGGCGCGCCGTCCCAGGTGGAAGGCGGCGTGCCACAGCGAGACCGTGCCCAGCACGAACACGCCGATGGTCGAGATACGCGCACCGAGCACGTCGCCCACCAGCCAGCCGAACAGCTTGATGCAGAGCGCGCCCAGCCAGAATGCCAGCGGCCCTTCCTCGGGTGCCGGCAGGCCGGCGATGTTGGGCAGCAGCCAGTCCTGGATGCCGCCATGGGCCATGGTCCACATGATGCCGAAGCTGCCGGCGTCGTCCTTCCACGGATCGCGCCCGATCAGGCCCGGCAGGATGTACAACAGGCCGAGTGCGTACAGGGCCCATCGTGGCAGCGCAAGAGTGGCGGCGGCGGGGAGGCGGACTGGTTTCATTGATAAGCTGCGCACGCTGCGTGGTGCGTTGAATTATTGTTGTGGCGTAGTATAGGGCACCTCGAAAAACCGGAGCGGGCGGCAGCAATGTTTGTCGAGGGTAAAAAAAAAGGAAGCCGGCTGGCTTCCTTTTGGAAAGCCCGCAGGCTTTCCGGGTATTCGAGCCTCGGAGACTTAGCCGTTGGCGACCGAAGTCTTGGAGCCGACCGAACCGAACTTCTGGCGGAACT
>Ga0308160_10003951_pt1 | contig 16227 bp, 14 predicted proteins | sample PhyFR1_FD_201036 | JGI IMG/M metagenome (GOLD analysis project Ga0308160, IMG submission 201036) | Phyllosphere microbial communities from UC Gill Tract Community Farm, Albany, California, United States - DLSLF.R1 | ecosystem: Host-associated > Plants > Phyllosphere > Unclassified | place: USA...
AAAAACCGCCAGCACCGGTTCGCGTGAGCTATTCACCCTGGCAGTCTTGGCACTGGCGCTTGGCATTGCCTACGGTGCGGTGAAGCTGTTCGATGTTTCCTTTGCGTTGGGTGCTTTTTTCGCTGGCATGGTATTGAACGAATCGGAGCTAAGCCATCGTGCGGCCCACGATACGCTGCCGCTGCGTGATGCGTTCGCAGTGCTGTTCTTCGTCTCGGTCGGCATGCTGTTTGACCCGATAATCCTAATCAACGAACCGTTGGCCGTGTTGGCAACACTGGCGATCATCGTGTTCGGCAAATCTGCCGCCGCATTCCTGCTGGTGAGACTGTTCGGCCACTCCAAACGCACTGCACTAACTATCTCTACCAGCCTGGCACAGATCGGCGAGTTCGCTTTTATCTTGGCCGGTCTAGGCATTACGCTGGGGATGATGTCGGAGCATGGACGCAACTTGGTGCTGGCCGGTGCTATCCTGTCGATTATGCTCAACCCGCTGTTGTTCACTCTGCTGGAGCACTATCTGGCCAAAACCGAGATCATAGAAGAACAGAGCCTGGAAGAAACGGTGGAAGAAGAGAAACAAATCCCAGTCGAAATGTGCAACCATGCGCTGGTGGTCGGCTATGGCCGCGTCGGTAGCCTGCTAGGCAGCAAACTGGCCGAGGCAGGCATTCCGCTGGTCGTGGTTGAAAACTCTCGCCCGCGCGTTGAGGCGCTGCGTGAACAGGGCATCAAGGCGGTATATGGCAATGCCGCCAATCCTGAGGTGATGGATCTGGCACGCTTCGACTGCGCTCGCTGGCTGCTGCTAACCATCCCGAATGGCTATGAGGCCGGCGAGATCGTCGCCTCGGCGCGTCATAGACGGCCAAACATTGAGATTATCGCCCGTGCACATTACGACGATGAAGTGGCTTATATTTTTGATCGCGGGGCCAATCAGGTGGTGATGGGTGAGCGGGAGATCGCCAACAGCATGCTGAACATCCTTAAATTGGATAGGCTGAGCGAAGAAGATAAAGTGGGCAATTGCCCGATCTAGGTCATCTATCGTGGCGGCGTCACAGACCCAAAAGCCGATAATCAAAGGGGAAGGGGAAGGTCCCCCTAGGTGACTCGCTGCTTATTAGGCCCACCCAACCTCATCACCTGCGCCTTACTGCGCGTTCAAACAACCACCAATGGCACTCATGGGCCGTTGCCAGGCACGGCCTAATGCCAACATTGATGATAAATAAGATCCGCCTTGCGGGATCTTTTACTTTTAGCACAACCCAACGCCATAGTTGGTCATTGGGCCGTTAGCAGGCAGAAATTAAAATATTAGCGTATTCCTGCCTGATGTAGTGATAGACCCAACGCCTGACGTAACGATGACTAAGAATCTATCCCATAAGGCTATTTTATTTGCCATTTTGGCCTTGGGCCGTGCCCACAATCATCACATACGCCATGTATGCTGCGAGGATTGCGCGCTGTCCTGATCCAAACAGACTGCAACAATGAACGCCTACTGGGATAGGCTTTAAGTACACTCCATCACCAGTTGCTGCATCATATCAATATGTGCCGATTCGTCATTCAGCGCAGAAATATACTCAAACTTCTCGCCGCCAGCCTTGAGGAATATCTCACGGTTCTGCTCTTTGATCTCCTCCAACGTTTCCAAACAGTCCGCCGAGAAACCGGGGCAGATCAATTGAACATGCTTCACGCCCTGCGCCGCAAGACTTTGCAGCGTTTCGTCAGTATATGGCGTCAGCCACGGCTCACGACCAAAGCGCGATTGGTAGGTCATCATCACCCGTTCCGGCGATAACGGCAGCGTGGCAGTTAGCGCACGCTGCGTATCTTCACAGCGCTGCGGGTAATCATCCCCCAGACGTGCATAGCGCTTGGGGATACCGTGAAACGAAAGTATCAGGCGATCCGGCTGACCATGTTCAGCTAATGAGCGTTCAACGCTTTGCTGTAGCGCAAAAATATAGGCTGGGTGTGTGGCGTAATCGCGGATAAACCTGATCGACGGTAAACAGCGATAGCCCTTAAGGGCGCGCGCCACACCGTCCCATACCGCTGCACTGGTCGAGCAGGAGTATTGCGGGTACAGCGGCAGCACCACCAGGTTAGTGATGTCTTGAGCCAGCAGTTTACTGATCGCTTCCGCCAGGCTTGGCGAACCATAGCTCATGCCCAACTCGACGGGAATGTTCGGTATACGTTCGGCCAGCGCCCGTTGTTGACGGCGGCTGTAGACCAACAGCGGCGAACCTTCTTCCATCCAGACCGACTGATACAACTTGGCGACGCGCGGCGATCGCCATGGTAAGATAGCGCCGTTAAGGATCACCCACCAAAGCAACGGTGAGGTGTCAACTACGCGACCATCACTGAGGAATTCTTTCAGGTAACATTTTACCGCCGATGAGGTTGGCGCATCTGGCGTCCCCAGGTTTACCAGCAATACGCCGTGTTTCTCTTGCTTCATCTCAGTTCCCCTCGTTACCTTTCCGGTCGGCATCCCGTTCTGGGTCGGGATGTCAGCAGCTACTAATGCGATCTATTGTAACGGAAAAGCTCTTCGTCGGAACCGATATCAGCAACAGGCACCGTCCATAACGGCGCCATTCGGCCTCAGCCCTGTGCCAGCCGCCATACCGCCGCCACGTTGCGCGCCGTAACCTCCAGATTGTGCGCCGCCCCCGCCAACGCCTCCTCCAGCGTGACGATGCGATCGAGCACCGAAAATGCGGCGTCGATGCCGTGCAGATGCACCACCTGATAATCCGGTGCCAGGCTGCCGGCGATGCCGATCACCGGTAGGCCGTGGCGCTTGGCCACCCGCGCCACACCGATCGGCGTTTTGCCGTGGATCGACTGGCTGTCCAGCCGGCCTTCGCCGGTGATCACCAGATCGGCACCGCGCACCGCCTCTTCCAGCCGCAGGGTTTCAATCACGATCTCAATGCCTGGCCGCAGCCGGGCTTCGAGCATACCGAGCAACGCCGCGCCCATTCCGCCGGCCGCCCCGGTGCCCGGCTGGCGGACGATCTCGCGGCCGGTAACCTGCTCCATCAGTTCGCCGTAGTGGCGCAACGCCGCATCGAGCTGTGCCACCATCTGCGGCGTGGTGCCCTTCTGCGGCCCGAATACCGCCGAAGCGCCCTTCTCGCCGCACAGTGGATTATCAACGTCGCAGGCGGCGGTGATGCTCAACTGCCGCAGGCGCGGATCCAGCCCGACCAGATCGATATGCGCCAATTGCGCCAGCGCCGCGCCCCCCGGAGGCAGCGGCTGACGCTGTGCATCCAGCAGCCGGGCACCCAGCGCCTGTATCATGCCGGCACCGCCGTCGTTGGTGGCGCTGCCGCCCATGCCGAGAACCATCGCCTTCACCCCGTGCGCCAGCGCCGCCAGCATCAGTTCACCGGTGCCGTAACTGGTGGTGATGCGCGGGTCACGCTGGCCGTTCGGCACCAGATGCAGGCCGGAAGCGGCGGCCATTTCAATCACTGCGGTTTCGCCGTCGCCCAGCAGGCCGTAAAACGCCTGTACCGGCCGCCCCAGCGGCCCGGTCACCTCGAGTTCGATAATTTCGCCGTCGGTGGCCGCCACCATCGATTCCACCGTGCCCTCGCCGCCATCCGCCATCGGCAGCTTGATATACCGCACCTGCGGGAAGATTTGGCTGAAGCCGCACTCAATCGCATCGGCCACCTCCAGCGCGCTCAAGCTCTCCTTGAAAGAATCCGGTGCTATGACCACTTTCTTCAGCGTTTTCATTACTCTTTCTTATCCCGCCAAATTAAATACGCCCAACATCAGCGCCGAAACCGCCGCGATGGTAAAGCCCACCAGCGTTTCATACGGCAACAGTTTCAACCGCTCGTGCACCGCCATATTGACGCTGCCGCCGGTCGCATGGAAGAAGCTGCCGTGCGGCAGGTGATCTAGCACGGTGGCACCGGCGTGGATCATCGCCGCGCCGGCCAGCCCGCTGACGCCCAGCTCCAACAGCGTGCTGCTGAATACGCCGGACGCCACCGCAGTGCCTGCGGTGGTCGAGGCGGTGGCCATCGACATCAGCGCGCCGGACAGCGGTGCCAGCAGCCAGGCCGTCAGGCCAGTGTGCGTCAGGCCGATGATCAGTACGTCCTTCAGCGCCGAGTTGGCGATGATGCCCGCCAGCGTGCCGGTGCCGAGCAGCATGATCGCCACCGGTGCCATGCGGCTGAGGCCGGAGACCATAAACTGGTTGCACTGACGGATAAGCCCCATCAGCAGCGCGCCCGCCAAGCCGCCAACCGGCAGCGCGATCAGCGGATCGACCGCGATGCCGGCAATCGGCCGCAGTGACAGCAGCAAAATCGCCACCAGCGGCGCGCTGATCGCCGCAGCAAACCCCGGACGCGCGCCTTCGGCGTGCTGCGTCAGTTCCGCCACCACCCGGCTACCCTTGCCGCTCAGGTGCCGCGCCAGCAGATAAGCTACCACCAGTCCGCACAGGCCCGGCACGATACCGGCCATCATCACCGAGGTGAGCGGCACGTGAAAGTTGTCAGCCGCCGCGATGGTATTGGGGTTCGGCGACATCACGTTGCCGGCTTTGCCGCCGCCGATCATCGCCAGCAGGATCGCCGCGCGCGAGATCCCAGCCTTCTGCGCGATGGACAGCGCGATCGGTGCCACGGTGATTACTGCCACGTCGATAAATACCCCTACCGCCGTCAGGATCAGTGTAGCTATCGCCAGCGCCAGCAGCGCCCGGGTTTCACCGACTTTGCGCACGATGGTTTCGGCGATGGTGTGCGCCGCGCCGGATTCGATCAGTACCCCGGACAACACGCCAGCCGCCAGAAGGCGCATCACGGCGCTGGTAATGCCCTGCGCACCACCGATCATCAACGTGACGGTCTGCACCAGATCGGCACCGCCGCACAGCCCGCCCGCCAGCGCTCCAGCAATCATGCCGTAGGCCGGCGGAACCTTGCGTAAGATTAGGACGATGGCGACGGCTAACGCCACCAGCGCCCCCAGAGTGGATACGGTTGCCATTGTTGTTTTCCCCGTGGTTGATGTGCAGTCAACCTTATCCCGGCCGCCGGCCATAAGCCTGAGAGGAAACGACAAAAACCGCCGCTAAAACGGCGGCGAAGTTGTGGGTTGGCACAACTCAGTCGTGCCTCAGCATGCCGATATACAGCCGCAGCGAGTCGGTTAACTGATTGATTTTTAGTCCGGTAATCGCTTCGATCCGCTGTAGCCGGTAGCGCAGGGTATTGACGTGGATATGCAGCTGCGCGGCGGTCTGCGTTTGATCACAATTTTGCGAAAAATAGTGCCGCAGGGTGCCGCGCAGCACTCCTTTTTCATCCTGCTCGCCCAATACCTGCCAGGGGCGGCCCAGCTCCTGCGCGCGCCAGTCTTCGCCCAGATCGCACAACAGCGCCGGTAGCGGGTAGTCATGATACAACAGCGTGGCGTGACGCAGCTTCAGCCGCTGCACCAGCGCCTGGGTGGCGCGCGCTGTCAGGTTTGAACGACAGGCCCCCTGCTCGCCAGCAAAAAAACCGCCGACGATCAGGCGTACCCGGAAACGTTGCTTCAGCCGGCTTTGCAGCGCCTGAGCCTGCTGTCGCTCCAGCTTCGGACTCCATGCCCCCTGCGCCATGCAGGCCGGGCGCAGCAGGATCATCTCGTTGAATCCGGTGATGGCGATCAGTGCCTCGCGCTGGGCCGCCTCCAGCTCGGTCAGCAGTTCACGTAACAGCTGCGGCTGCGACTCCTGCAGTTCGACAATCCAGACGATGCGCGGCTGCTGGAGATCCAGCCCCAGGTAGGCCGCCATCGCCTCCAGCGACGTCGTGTTCACCTGCGGCTGCAGCAGCTGGTTCGCCAACTCTTCCCGATAGCGTTTTTCCCACTGGTTCTGATCCAGCAGCGCCATCTGTTCCACCATCAGCTCCGCCGCCATCTTCACCAGTTCAGCATAGGCGCGCACCTCGGTCGGTTCGCCGGATATGCCGATCACCCCCACCCGCTGGTTGCGAAAGCTGAACGGCAGATTGATGCCGGGGCGCACGCCTTTTAGGTGCTCGGCGGTGACGTTGTCGATTTCCACCACCCGGTTTTCCGTCAGCGCCAGCACCGCCCCTTCGTGGCGCTGAAACAGGCGCGACGGGTTGCCGGAGGCGATGATCACGCCGTTGCTATCCATCACGTTGACGGAGTGGCTGATGATGCTCATCGCCCGCTGCACAATCTGGCGCGCGGTGGCCTCCGCCAGAAAATTGGTTTGTCCGAACATACCCAGCTCCCTGCTACTGATGAAAATGCAGGCAGTTATACGCCATTTGCGGCGAGATATTAAAGGGCGCGGACGCCACAAGCTACGGCGATCACAATTCGGTGGAAGAATGGCAAAAAAAACGCCAGACCTGAGGTCTGGCGCTATGCAAGCAATGAAATCGATCAGCCGAGAATGGTTGCCAACTCGGCGCTCACTTCACTCACCTTGCGAGTACCGTCGATTTTACGATATTGGGTGTTGCCTGCTACCGCTTCTTTGCTGTAGTAGGAAATCAGTGGTGCAGTCATTTGGTGATATTCCACCAGACGTTTTCGTACGGTTTCTTCCTGATCGTCCTTGCGCATGGTCAGTTCTTCGCCGGTCACATCGTCTTTGCCTGCCACTTGTGGTGGATTGAATTTCACGTGATATACGCGGCCAGATGGCACATGCATGCGACGACCAATGATGCGATCGACAATCAGTTCGTCTGGCACATCGAATTCCAACACATAATCCACGTTGATACCGGCTTCTTTCATCGCATCGGCCTGTGGAATAGTACGTGGGAAACCGTCCAGCAGGAAACCGTTGCGGCAATCTTCCTGAGTGATGCGTTCTTTGACCAGAGCAATCACCAACTCATCGGTCACTAATTTGCCGGCGTCCATAATTTCTTTCGCCTGCTTGCCCAATTCACTGCCCGTCTTCACGGCGGCGCGCAACATATCCCCAGTGGAAATCTGCGGAATACCGTATTTTTCCATGATGAACTGAGCCTGAGTACCTTTACCAGCGCCCGGAGCGCCCAGCAGAATGATACGCATTGCGTAAATCCCCTTGCTATTATTCCCTTCATCTTTCAAGCCGCCGCATTTTGGCAGCGCACACTCAACCCAGTCACTTACCTGAGGCTGTGCGTGCTTGCCGCCTAGCCGCAATTTGAAACCTTTTGGGTATTGAGTTTTAAAAAAATGGCAAAAACACGCCACCATATCATTTCAAGGGGGAGTGGCTCAAGGTTACGCAAAGGAAATCAATTGTAAATCATAAGGAAAAATTCAGGGAAAAGAGGGGAAATGCAGAAAAAAATCGGCAATGCGCCCCAAACGTGTCAGTCAGGGGCGCATAGATTCTGTATTATACAGAGAGCAATTTATTCATTCGGCGGATGAACTGGTTTGGGTCTTCCAACGTACCACGTTCCGCCAACAGCGCTTGATCCAGCAACAGATCGATCCATTCAGCGAATTGTTCGTTATCAGCCACATCGGAGGCATGTTTAACCAGGGTATGCTCAGGATTCAGCTCAAAAATGTATTTTACTTCCGGCGCTTGCTGACCCGCAGCGGCGAACAGCTTAGCCATTTGAGTACTCATCTCGTCGGCACCGGTAATGACCACTGCTGGGGTGTCGGTCAGGCGATGCGTCAGGCGCACGTCCTTCACACGTTCACCCAGCAACGTCTTCACACGCTCGATAAACGGTTCCAATTGCTGCTCGGCGGCCTTTTGCTCTTCAGTTTCGTCCGCCAGTTTGTCCAGCGCCTCATCAGCTTTGCTCACTGACTGGAACGGCTTGCCGTCAAACTCTGTCAGATAACTCATCATCCATTCATCGATGCGGTCGGACAATAGCAACACTTCGATGCCTTTCTTGCGGAACAGCTCCAAATGTGGGCTACTCTTGGCGGCGGCATAGCTATCGGCAGTGATGTAGTAAATTTTCTCCTGCCCTTCAACCATACGGCTAACGTATTCTTCCAACGATACGGTTTGCGCCGAGCTATCGCTGTGGGTCGATGCGAAACGCAGCAGCTTGGCGATCGCTTCTTGGTTGCCGTTGTCTTCCGCTGGGCCTTCCTTCAGTACCAGGCCGAACTGTTGCCAGAATTTCTGATAGCTTTCAGTATCGTCCTTCGCCAGCTTCTCCAGCATCTGTAGTACACGCTTGGTCAGGGCGCCACGCAGGCTCTGGGTGACGCGGCTATCTTGCAGAATTTCACGCGAGACATTTAGCGGCAGATCATTGGAATCTATCAAGCCGCGCACGAAGCGCAGGTAGTTCGGCATAAACTGTTCAGCATCGTCCATGATAAACACACGCTGGACGTACAGCTTCAGGCCATGTTTATGATCGCGATTCCACATGTCCCACGGTGCCTGAGCCGGGATATACAGCAGGCTGGTATACTCCTGCTTGCCTTCCACCCGGTTAAGACTCCAGATCAACGGATCAGTGAAGTCATGGGCGATATGCTTGTAAAACTCTTTGTACTCTTCGTCGGTGATATCAGCCTTGTTACGCGTCCACAGAGCCTGCGCCTTGTTGATCTTTTCCCAAGTAATGGTACCGTCTTCTTCGTTTTTGCTCTCAATTTCCACCGGCAGCGCGATGTGATCGGAGTATTTGCCGATCACCGAACGCAAACGCCAGGCGTCGAGATACTCATCTTCACCTTCACGCAGATGCAGAGTGACCTCAGTGCCGTGGGTCTCTTTGCTAATGTCAGCGATAGTGTAGTCGCCCTCACCTGTGGACTCCCAGAACACGCCTTCATCGGCAGGGGCACCTGCGGCACGGGTACGCACTGTCACTTTGTCTGCCACAATGAACGCGGAATAGAAACCGACACCAAACTGACCGATCAGTTGGCTGTCTTTAGCCTGGTCGGAACCGATAGACTCAAGGAAAGCCTTAGTGCCTGATTTGGCAATGGTGCCAAGGTTCTCAATCACTTCTTCACGGCTCATGCCAATGCCGTTATCAGAGAGGGTCAGTGTACGCTGCTCTTTATCAAAGGACAGGCGCACACGCAGTTCACCATCACCTTCATACAGCTCAGGCGCGGACAATGCACGGAAACGCAGTTTGTCAGCAGCATCCGAGGCGTTGGAGATCAACTCGCGCAAAAAAATCTCTTTGTTGGAGTACAGCGAATGAATCATCAAATGAAGCAGTTGCTTTACTTCAGACTGGAACCCACGGGTTTCTTGACCTTTCATATTCATTGATTACCTCAAAAGACAATGGTTACCAAAATCACACAATAATGCGTATCAGGTGGGGATCAGGGCGATGTTTTTCAAGCGACTGGCGTGAAATTTTTGCACAATAGTTGACGGAGCCGAATGGCTCCGTCAGGGGAACCTGATGGCATGACGACCGGCCAGAGAATGCGACAGCGTGGTGCCATCGACCATCTCTAATTCGCCACCTACCGGCACGCCGTGAGCGATGCGGCTGGCGAGCACGCCATATTGGCCGCACATCTCGGCGATGTAGTTGGCGGTGGCCTCCCCTTCCACCGTTGGGTTGGTGGCAAGGATGATTTCAGTAATGCGTTCCTTCTCCAGCCGTTGCCCCAACCGATCAAGGCCAATGTCACCAGGGCCGATACCATCCAGCGGTGACAAGCGCCCCATCAACACAAAGTAGCGCCCGGCGAACTGTCCAGTCTGTTCAATGGCGTGAATATCAGCCGGAGTCTCCACCACGCAAATCTGGCCATTTTGCTGACGGCGTGGATTGGCGCAAATGGTGCAAATATCTTGCTCGGTGAAAGTGCGGCAGTCGGCACAGTGGCCGATTTCCGACATGGCACGCGTCAGTGCCTGCGCCAGACGCATGCCGCCGCTACGATCGCGTTGTAGCAGTTGGAACGCCATGCGCTGCGCTGATTTTGGGCCCACGCCCGGCAGGCAGCGCAGCGCCTCCATCAATAATTCAAGCAGCGGGCTGGTTTGCATCAGAACGGCATCTTGAAGCCAGGCGGCAACTGCATGCCATTGGACACGGACGCCATCTTCTCTTTCTGGGTTTCTTCAATACGGCGCGCGGCATCGTTAAAGGCAGCGGCGATCAGGTCTTCCAGCATTTCTTTGTCGTCTTCCATCAGGCTTGGATCGATCTCCACACGGCGGCAGTTATGCGCACCGTTGATGGTCACTTTCACCAGACCCGCGCCAGATTCACCCGTCGTTTCTAATTTGGCGACTTCTTCCTGCATTTGCTGCATTTTTTCCTGCATTTGTTGGGCTTGCTTCATCAGATTGCCCAAACCGCCTTTACCAAACATAGTCGTCTCTCGTCACTTAGGCTGCACACAGTACGCAGCGCTTACGTTTAAATAGGGCGAATACTGTCTTCATCCAGTTCCGCGTCAAAGAAGCGGCGCAGCGTCTGGATATGGGTATCCGCAACGATGGACTGGCGCGCCTGCGCCAGTTTTTCTTCATAAATGGCTTGCCGCCATTCCAGCGGAGTCCGTTCCGCCGAATTATCATCTACCACCACGCTCAGTTCGACCGGGCGGCCATATAGCTCGCTGAGCGCGTCAGCCAGTGTCTTCTGCGCCGAGGACGAATTCAGGTGACATTGCGCAGACCGCAGGTGGAGACAAATGTTGTCCGCTTCCTGTTGCTGCTTAAAGGCATTCAACGCCAACTGCTGCACCAACTTTGGCAGCTTCAGCTTGGCAATTTCCGCCGCCCAGGCATCACGCTCAAGCGACTCCACCACCAGCTTGGCCGACAGTTCCGGGGTTTTCTCATGCTCCAGCGCCGTGCGTAGCGCCTTGGGCGTCGTCAGCACCGCCGGCGCTACCTCCGGCTCGCTTGAAGCGCGCCAGCGGTAGGCTTCTGGCTTGACTGGTTTTTCCGGCACGATTTTTTCTGCCTGACGCTGCTGGCTGCGCTCAGTCACAGAAGCCAATCGCTCCAGCGCCGAGCTTGCCGACCGCGCTCTTCCTAACGCCGCCGGTTCACGCTTTTTTGCTGTGGATGCTCCCTGCTGCCGCAGTTGACTACGCGCTTTTAACAACTGGGTGGTGGCATCCGGTAAATTCGGCTGTTGGTGATTTTGCGGTACAGTAGCTTGGCCTAATGGCGGTGGCACATCCTGAGATTGTGGCGCTTGCATTGGCTGCGTTATCTGCGCGGGCGCGCTTTGCAGCTCAGCGATTAGCGCTTTGGGATGAAACGCTAGCGCACGCAGTAGGGTCATTTCAACCCCCATGCGGCGATCTGGCGCGTAGGCCAGCTCTTTACGCCCCACCAGCAGTGTCTGGTAATAAAGTTGCACGTCTGCCGGCGGCAAGGTGCGTGCCAGCTCACGCAACCGCTGTTCAAGGGCGGCGTACTGGTTATCAAACATCGCAGGCAGCAATTGCACCATTGCAAGACGGTGCAACAGCGCTAGCGTCTCCACCAGCAGGCTTTCCCAGTCCACACCTCGCGCTGCGGACTGCGCAACCTGCGCCATCACCTTCTCACCGTCAGCGCTGGCCAGCGCTTCTAGGATCGCCAATGGCTGTTCGTCATCAAGCGTACCGAGCATTTGGCTGACGGTGGCAGCAGTAACCTGCCCCTGCCCCAAAGCGATCGCCTGGTCGGTTAGGCTGAGCGCATCGCGCATACTGCCATCAGCAGCGCGCGCCAACAATTGTAACGCACGGGCATCGCTGGTGATTTGCTCCGCAATCAGCACCCTTTGTAGCTGATTGCGGATCTGTTCGACATCCAGCGCCTTGAGATGGAACTGTAAGCAGCGGGAAAGAATAGTGACCGGTAATTTCTGCGGATCGGTGGTGGCCAGCAGGAACTTGACATGCGCAGGCGGTTCTTCCAGCGTTTTCAACAAGGCGTTAAAACTGTGGCGTGAGAGCATGTGTACTTCGTCGATCAGGTAAACTTTGAAGCGGCCACGGGCTGGCGCGTACTGGACGTTATCCAGCAGATCACGGGTATCCTCCACTTTGGTTCTGGACGCGGCGTCGATCTCGATCAGATCGACAAAACGCCCCTGCTCAATCTCACGGCAGTTAGTGCATTGACCGCACGGCGTGGCAGTGATGCCAGCTTCACAATTCAGCCCTTTAGCCAGCAGGCGCGCAATAGTGGTCTTACCCACGCCACGCGTGCCTGAGAACAAATAGGCATGATGAATTCGCCCCAGCGAAAGGCCGTTAGCCAGTGCAGTCAGGACATGTTCTTGTCCGACAACATCTGCAAACGTTTGAGGACGCCACTTACGGGCAAGAACCTGATAGCTCATTAATACCGAAGAAGTCGAGGGATCTGGAGAACCATGCTAACACAGCCCCACAGCGATCCGCGAGGCTGTTGTGGTAATGGGGTAATGCAGATTAGTGACCAGCGAAATTGATCAAGCTGTAGCATTCGATACCCAGTGTGTTCAAACGCACTTCACCGCCCAGATCTGGCAGGTTAATAACGAAAGCCGCATTTTTCACTTCTCCACCCAGACGGCGAATGAGCTTGACGGTAGCGGCAATGGTTCCGCCGGTCGCTAGCAGGTCGTCAATCACCAGTACCTTGTCACCTGCGGAAATGGCATCGGTGTGGATTTCCAACTGATCAGTGCCGTACTCCAGCTCGTAGCTTTCGCTGAGGGTAGTTCGCGGCAGTTTGCCCGGCTTGCGCACCGGCACAAACCCGACACCCAATGCCAGAGCAACAGGCGCGCCGAACAGGAAACCACGCGCTTCAGTACCCACCACTTTGGTTACACCTACTGTGCGATAATGCTCAGCCAGCAGTTCAATGCTGGCGGCATAAGCCAGGGGTTTTTCCAGCAGGCTGGTGACATCACGGAACAAAATGCCCAGCTTGGGGTAATCCGGGATGGTTTTGATACTGTCTTTAACAAGCTGAAGCTGCTGCGCTGTCGCGGTCATAATCGTTGCCTGATTGAGACTACCTGAAAACGGGTACACAGGTTGCCAAAAGTTCCGCACTACCCTAGGTGAAATCTATCACAGGGGAAAATAGAGGGGCAGCCCAATACATGAAAACGCCCAAATTTATGCAAACTGGCGAACAAATGCAACTGTCCCCCTTTTATTATTTTTAATAACAGGCAACGTGAAAAAGGTGTGGCCAATAACAATGGCCCCTACCAGAATAACGTGCCACGCTTTACCTCTATGCGAACAGCGCTTGTTTCACAGCGAGATCGCGGGCAAGCTTACCGCCAGCAGAACCCATCATGGAGCCTATGTGAACACTCACCGTCTATTGCAGGTGTTGGAACAACAAATCGCAGCGTTGGCCAGCGAGGTGACGCCGCGTGGCGATGCCCCCATTTCCCAAGCGCGTTTTGACGCTGCGCTGTTCGCCAATCGCGGCACTCGGCTGCGCGATTATCTGGCGGAGGTGCAGAAGAACTTCACCCAGTTGCAAACCGCAGCCCGCGATAACCGCACCAATCAAGTGGCTTATTTGGCCGAGAGATTGGTGACGCAGATCGCCGCCCTGAAACGGGAATTGGCAACCCAGGGATTGCGCCGTAAAAATCAGCCGAAAGAGGCGGGAGCGGTCGATTTGTATCATAAACTGGCCGAACATCAGGACTATGAGCGTCAAGATCGAGAAAGCCTGCTGAGGCAACAGAGCACGCTGGCAGCACAGCAAAAAATGCAGCATGAGCTGGCAGTGCTGGCAGGACGGCTAATGCGTTGCCGGCAGGTGCTAGCGCGTATTGAGCGCAGCATAGAACATAAAGAAAAGGGGTTGTGAATAGTCATTATTTCAATGAATATCCCCCCCCTTCACCATGTTCACTACACTTAGCGGTATAACATGTTATCCATTCACCCAATCAACAAAACGCAGGTTTTATGTCTCTGGAAAATGCCTCACCGACATTACAGTTGGCGGTAGATTTGATTTATCTGCTGGAATGCAATGAGATCGATCCAGCCACCGTGCTAGCGGCATTGGATATTGTCAAACAGGATTATCAAGAGAAACTGCAACATACCAACACCAATTCCCCTTATCTAGCTTATGAATTGGATGACGACAGACTCCCATAAACAGGAGGCCAGTCGGTGCGGGGCGATGGAGACGCCAGCTCTCCCGTTTCGAGCCGCAGGCTAGGACAAAAAATAGGAGCATGTCGAGAAAGACGTCCACTAGCACGTGCACTTTAGCCTGTAGATCGAAGCTTTCTGGCATAAACACCCCGTTTTCCATCAGTGTAAGCACGCAAAATCATCGCCGCACGGCGAGTGTGCAGGCACTGGCGGTAATAAACGCAATTATCCTCCATGTGCTCATCGCCAGACAAGAAAGATTCAGCACTTTGTGTAAATCCAACAGGGACGTCATTTCGCCGACAAATTCGCATTTGTAGAATATAATCTCCATTAGTGCTCTTCGGTGACCGTCTTCAGCCATAGATGTCAAGATGAAAATCAGAGTTTGTCGGATAACACGCAGTGGAATATCTGGATACTTTGCCTGATACTCTGTCTCAAGATCGTCTATTTTCGGCCTGGTAGATCTCCAAACTTCATTAAACAGATCTATCTTATTTTTTAAATGCCAGTAAATTGCGCCACACGTAACTCCGGCAGCAGCGGCAATATCTGTCAGTGACGTTGCAAAAACGCCACGTTCAGAGAATTCCCTCATCGCAACGTCAAGGATCTGCTGTCAGGTTGCTTGTGCTTACTATTGGGTATTTCTTGCTATGACGTTGTTATTTATGGTGATTATGTTTTACATACATTTGCTAACGTATGTACTATAGCGCGCACATATCATTAATATTGCAATGGGTTTTAAGGCTTGTGATCCATTGATCATTTTGAAATCGGACACTTGAGGTTTTTTATGAACAAAAACAGAGGGTCAATGCCTCTGGCGGCAGTTCTGATGCTTTCAGGCAGCTTAGCGCTCACAGCATGTAATGATACGGAAACCCAACAGCAAGGTCTCCAACACCCAGTTCCCGAAGTAGGTGTAGTGACATTAAAAGCCGCACCTCTCAATATCACTAGCGATCTTACTGGCCGCACCGCTGCGTATCGTGTCGCTGAAGTTCGCCCTCAGGTCAGCGGCATCGTCCTGAAACGCAACTTTGTTGAAGGCAGCGATATCAAAGCCGGGACGTCCTTATATCAAATCGATCCCGCCACCTATCAAGCTGCTTACGATCGCGCCAAGGGCGATCTGGCCAAGGCACAATCCAGTGCTTCTATCGCCAGCGTGACGGTAAACCGCTATAAACCATTGTTGGGTACCCGCTACATCAGCAAGCAGGAGTATGATACCACTGTATCAAACCTACAGCAGGCAGAAGCGGTAGTAGTCGCCGCGAAAGCCGCTGTAGAAACCGCGCGCATTAACTTGGCATACACCAAGGTGACCTCGCCGATCTCCGGGCGCATCGGCAAATCTGCCGTGACTGAAGGGGCGTTAGTCAGCAATGGTCAGGCGGCGGCGCTTGCTACCGTGCAGCAGTTAGATCCGATGTACGTTGACGTTACTCAGTCGAGCAACGATTTCCTTCGTCTGAAACAGGAAATGGTCAGCGGCACTTTGAAGCAGGAAAACGGTAAGGCTAAAGTGAAACTGCTACTGGAAAACGGCACTGAATACGCACAGGAAGGCACGCTGGAATTCTCTGACGTCACCGTTGATGAAACCACAGGTTCTATCACTCTTCGTGCCCTGTTTCCTAACCCAAACCATATACTGCTGCCAGGCATGTTCGTACGCGCCCGTTTGGACGAAGGCGTGCGTAGCGATACGCTGCTAGTACCGCAGCAGGGTGTGACGCGCAATCCGCGTGGTGATGCCACAGCGCTGGTGGTCGGTATGGACGATAAAGTCGAACTGCGTATGCTGAAAGCGGATAAAGCGATTGGCGACAAGTGGCTGGTTACCGATGGCCTGAAAGCCGGTGATCGCGTGATCGTCAGTGGCCTGATGAAAGTGCGCCCTGGCGCGCAGGTAAAAGTGCAGGAAGAAGTTGACACCCAGCCACAATCTGAAGCGCAGAAGTCATAAAAAAGGATCGGATACATGGCCAAGTTCTTTATAGATCGCCCGATTTTCGCTTGGGTAATCGCCATCATTATTATGTTGGCAGGGGTGCTTGCAATAATGAAACTGCCGATCGCGCA
>Ga0308160_10003953_pt1 | contig 16225 bp, 10 predicted proteins | sample PhyFR1_FD_201036 | JGI IMG/M metagenome (GOLD analysis project Ga0308160, IMG submission 201036) | Phyllosphere microbial communities from UC Gill Tract Community Farm, Albany, California, United States - DLSLF.R1 | ecosystem: Host-associated > Plants > Phyllosphere > Unclassified | place: USA...
CGGCGGCCCAGCTCGATCCGGGTGCGGGTGCTCATCGCGTCAACGCTAACGGGCGCGGCGGGCCGGGGCGATCAGACAGGGGCGGATCATTTGTCCCACACCGGGACAGCAGGGAGGCCCCGAGCCGCCCGCTCATCGGTGACGAGTTCGGTGATGAGCGCGGTCTTGGCGGCTGTGTAGGCGCGTCCGTCGTCGAGGCCGGCCAGCGCCTCCTTCAGGGTCGCGTAGCGCTGTCGCGCGACCGGGTCGCGCAGCAGGCGGTCGCGGAACAGTCGCTGGTTGCACGCGTCCCACTGGTCGGGGCGGACGACGTGGAGGATGTGCGTGCGTCGCGCTCCGTCCCGCCGGACGTAGACCGCGTGGGTTTTCGGGCCCGCTGCGTGTCGTTCGTAGCCGAGGTCGTTCAGGTCGACGCCCAGGGCGAACGGGTCGGTGCCGGGAGACGAGCGGGCGGCGACGTCGATGATCGGCTTCGCGAGGAGGCCGGGGACGGCCGTGCTGCCGATGTGCTCGACGGCGTCGACCCGGGTGCCGAGGGCGATCGCGAGACGCTCGGCCTCACGGCGGTAGTCGTCGGCCCAGGTGGGGGAGTGCGGCTGCAGATCGACCATCGGGGCGATCGTACGGGGTGTCGCTCTCGGCGGGTCGGGGTCGAGTGGTCCTGGATCGTCGTTCGCGGGGAGGGGAAGGACGATACGGGACCATTCGATGACCGGTGGGGCGAGCGTGGACCGACCCGCGCCTCCTAGGGGGTGGGCGGGCGGAGGTCGTCGAGGGGGCGCGACCAGGCGACCTCGCGGGCGAGTTGGCCGGAGGCGCGGAAGAGCTGCACCTGGTGCGTGTCGGGGAGGGCCGCGGCGAGGGCGTCGCGGTCGGCGGGGGTGAAGCCGAGCTTCTGCCAGAACGGTCCGGAGCGGCGGGAGAAGAGCCAGGCGTGGTGGGCTCCGTGCGCGGCGGCGTCGGCCAGGGCGTGGCGGGCGAGACGGGAGCCCGCGCCGCGCGTGCGGGCGGCGGGGGCGACGGCGACGCTGCGGATGAGGGCGTCCTCGCCGTCGGCGCTCAGCTCGTAGCCGGTGCTGCCGACGACCGTGCCGATGGCGTCACGGTCGACCCAGAGCCGGAGGCGCGGTGAGGGGGAGTCGAGACCGGCGAGCGTGAGGTCGGCGGCGGCGAGGAAGGCGCGGAGGTCGGCTCGGGCGTCGGCATCGGTCGGGGCGATGGGGACGTAGGGCATGGGGTCATTCTTCCTGGGGGTTCGTCGTGCTGGCCGGGTTCGAGTCGGCCCGATGGGCCTGGTGGGCCTGGTGGGCTCGAGGGGGCAGAAAGTGTCCTTCGGGGGCGGCCGAAGGACACTTTCTGCCCACTCGATGCCGACAGGGCAGTCACAGCGGATCAGAACGGGCCGCTCGGGGGAGTCGCGTGGGCCGGCACCGACCTAGCGTGGAGAGATGCCGATGGTCGTCCCCCTCATCATCTTGGCCGCGTGCGCGGTCGTCTACGGAACGACGCTCGCCGCCGCCCGGGGACGACTCGGGGTGAACCACCTCGCTGGCATCCGGTTGCAGCACGTGATGGCGTCGCCCGAGGCGTGGCGGGCCGGGCACCGGGCGGCACTGGTACCCATCACGGTCACCTGTGCGATCACGGCGGGGGTGGCGTTCGTTCCCGTCGTCGTGGGCGGGCTGACCGAGGGGGCCCAGGGAGCGTGGGTCATCGGCAGCACGGTCGTCTTGCTACTCGGGGCGCTGGTGAGCGCAGGGGTGGCGAATCGAGCGGCGACGGACGTGATCGCCTCGTCGTGATCGGGTGCCCCTAGGCACTGGTCAGGGGACGTCGTCGAGCGTGACGGCCGGATCGCGCCTCGGCACTCCCATCTCCGCTGCAGCCGACGCGTAGGCGCAGTACGTCGCGGTGTAACGGTCACGGGCTGCGCGCGCGGAAGCGGCGTCGGATGGCCTCTCGACGTACGTCTCGTCTTCGATGGTCCGACGTTCTTCCTCCTCGGCGGAGACGGCCATGGCCCACCGCCAGACGTCCGTGCTGCCCGGGGTCGGGACATGCGTGAAAAGGACCTGTGCGGGAACCGGGACGATCGGCGGAGGAGTCGTGCGAGGTCGGACGAACAGCACGCGAACCAGCGTGCCCCACACGCCGACGACACATCCACCCAGCAGCCCGATCATCGAGCTGGCGCCGTCGTCGACCGATCCCGCAGGGACCGTACGACGACGAAGTTGAGGGCCCCCGCCGTCGCGACGATCACCAACTCGGGACCGAGATGCGTGATGGTTCCCAGACGAGCACGTCGCCGGACGCCCTGGGGATCGTAGAGGCTCCTCCAGCGGGGCAGCGTCTGATCCGTGAAGCCGTCCCGATCCACGTAGACCAGGCCGTCCGGAGCGGTGAAGACGGGCAGGCCGAGCCGGGGCGCCGTCGTCAGCGCGCCGGAACGGACGTGACGAGCCTGTCGAGGACACCCTCCCGGTCAGCGAGCCACTCTGGCAACCACACACGTTCGACGGCGGGCCAGTGCATGAGCCCGCCGAGCACCTCCACGGGGAGGGCATCACGATCGGCGACCGTACCGCGCTGGGCCCAGCCAGGGCCGTCGAGGAGGACGGCCGTGGTCGCCCCGCCCGGCTGGCCGGCGGGGAGACGGCGAGGTCGACCTTGAAGTCGGACAGCCCGACGTTCGTCCGGACCTCGAGGCCTCGAGCTCGGAGAGCCTCGGCGAGGTCCTCGCGGTGCAGATCCGTGCTGGTGGCCGCACGAGCGGTCGCGAGGACGTTCTCGGCTCCACGCTGCGCCAGCTCGAGGTAGGCCCGGAGATCTCGGATGCCCCGCGAGGTCGTCTCCTCTGCCCGCAGGTCACCAGGATCGAAGCTCGAGAACAGGATCACCTGACGACGAGCTCGGGTGATCGCGACGTTCAGTCGACGCTCCCCGCCGAAGTTGGTCAAGGGCCCGAAGTTCAGGGGCAGGACGCCCTTGTCGTTCGCGCTGAACGCCGTCGAGAACAGGATGGTGTCGCGCTCGTCCCCCTGGACGTTCTCGAGGTTCTTCACGAACAGTCCGTCGGTCGACGCGTCGAGCGCGTCCACGATCCGGTCGTCACCAGCATCGCGCAGCATCGACTCGACGAGGGTCCGCTGCTGGGCGTTGCACGTCACGACGCCGATCGAGGGCGTGCCGGTCGGGTCCGCCGCAAAGCGGTGACGGATCTCGGCGACGATCGCCTCGGCCTCGACCTGGTTCGTCCGCAGTGTCTTGCTGGGGCCCGACCGGAGGAACGTTCCTCGGACGCGCCGGAGCGTGATGCCGTGACCTCCGACGCCGTCGTCGACGGAGCCGTGTGCGGGAGCCGGGAACGACGTCAGTCGGTCCTCGTAATAGTTGCGGTTGCTGAACGCGATGAGGGACTCGTCCTGGCTGCGGTAATGCCAGGAGAGCCACCGGCTCTCGATGCGTGCCTGCTTGCACTCGGCCAGGATCGACTCCTCGTCCCGCGCGAGGACGTCCTCGATCTGGGCCTCGGCATCTTCGTCGTCGATGGTCGCCTCGGCGAACGAGGTCGGTGGCATCTGCTTGCTGTCGCCGACGACGACCACGGAGGTCGCTCGGCCCATGGCACCGACGGCATCCGCGACGCGGACCTGGGAGGCCTCGTCGAAGACGACGATGTCGAAAAGTCCTGCCTTCGCCGGGAAGAACCGTGCGACGGAGTCCGGGCTGACCAGGACACAGGGGGTGATCTCGGCGACCAGATCGCCGTATGTGGTCATGATGTCGCGAACGCTCATGCGCCCACGCATCTTGGCCACCTCGGCTACGAACTTTCCGGCCCGACCTTGGGCCGTCTGCTGGTCGAACTCTCGTCGACCGATCAGCTGGGCCGGTATGGCCCGGGGAAGCTCCGCCCGGATGTCACGAGCAGCGGAGGTGTAGCGCTCGATCGACCTTCCTTGTCCGGCAGCATCGAAATCGTCCAGTCCGGTGGCGCGGGCACGTTCGTGCCTGCTGGCCGTCGCGAAGCCGCGTTCGAAAGCGTCACTCGCTTCGTCGGCGGGGAGGGCACCCGAGATCAGCGTCGAATACGCGTCGAGCAGCCCGAAGTCCCTGAGGGGGGCCACGGCTCGTCGCCACCGGACCCAGTTCGGCAGGCTCACACCGGTGGGCTGGAGAGGGTCGCGCCCCGTGCGCGTCGACATCCATCGCTTCAGGAAGGGCTGTGTGCCCGTCCAGGCAGCCCAGGACACCGGCGTCGTACCCGAGGCGTTCGTCAGCGACTCCGTCGCGTCTGCGAGGCTGGCCGCTCGGGAGGCTGCTTCCGGAACCGGCGCTTGCCGGCCGACCGTGATCCGCTCGAGGGCAACGCGGAAGGCGCGCCCCGAGGACTCACCGGTGTCGGCATCGGTCACCGTCGACAGCCACTCGAGCCAGGAGATCTGTGAAGCGACATGTGAGCGATCAGCCTCGATGAGGGGATTCCAGCCCGGCCATACCGCGAGCCCGGGGACGACGTCGATCTGGGCGGCGAGGTGGCGGACGGAATCCCGGAGGGTGACGAAGCGGGCGGTCAACGCGGGCAAGGGCGAGGTCGACGGTGACGCCGGGTCGGGTCACGTGAGCGAAGGACTCCGCTACGGCGCGGCGCCTCTTCTTCCGCCCGAAGAAGCCGGAGGAATGAGCGACGGTCGCCTCGTGCGCGATCCGGTCGAGGTCGAGTGCCAGGACGTGGGGCTGGACGACGGTGAGCAGATCACCGAAGGCTGGACCGACCCCGTCGAGTTCACCGAGCAGCCGATGGGTCTCACCCTGCCAGGTGGAGGTCCGCACCTCGGCGAGGACCGCGCGATCGACCCCAGCGCTGCCTAGGGTCGCGGCCAGGGTACGGAGCTCGTCAGGCGTCGACACGGTGCCGAGCGCTTCGGCGAGAGTGTCGTCGGCTGTTGCGGCACCGAGCGCCTCGTCGAACCGGGTCACGAGGGAGAGCAATGCCACTTCGTCGAGGGCGTCGTCCGAGCCGACGTCCACGAAGGCCCAGGAGTGCTCGGCGGTCGGCCGCGCCCTCCCGGCGTGGTCGGCCAGTTCGCGCAGGGCCGTGCGCACGACGTGGAGGTCGTCGAGGGACGCCGTGGCGGCGAAGTGCTCCGGAACGACCAGCTCGTAAGGACTGTGCTCCTGCACGAGCTCGGCCACATGGGCGGTGTAGAGGCTGTGGCCCGAGGCGTTGACGTCGTGCACCTGGGCGGCATAACGCGCCAGCCGGCGACGGGCCGACTCCATCGTGTCGGTCGACCGCGCGAGTCCCTCGGCATCCGCCGACGCACGCTGCGCCAACGACGTCCGGAGGTGCTCCCTGAGGGGAGCAGGCTTGCTGCCCTTGTCGTGGAGGTCGAGGGTGAACGGCCCGAGGCCGACGCTGGCAAGTCGCCGCTGTACGACCTCGAGGGCCGCCCGCTTCTCGGCGACGAACAGGACTTTCTTGCCGTCCGCGATGGCCCGAGCGAGGAGGTTGGTGATGGTCTGCGACTTGCCCGTTCCCGGAGGGCCCTCGAGCACGAACGTCCGCCCGGCCGATGCGGCCGCGACGGCCTCCGCCTGCGACGAGTCGGCGGACACGGGGAGCTTCGCGAGGAGCGCGTCGAGGTCGGCCGTCACCGGCGCGTGAGGATCACCGTCGGTCGGCACCGACGCGTCGACGAACGGCTCGGTGGGGGACTCGATGAGGTGACGCACGAGGTCGTTGCCGGCCAGCGCCTCCCAGTTGTCGTCCAAGTCCTTCCAGAGTCGGAACTTCGCGAATTGGAGGAGCGCGAGGTCGACGGTCGGTTCGACGTTCGCCTCGATGCCCGACTCGAGGACGGCGAGCCGGGTCTCGGTCAGCACCCGTTGGATGTCGATGCCCGACGCGTCGGTAGCGGGGTCGGCGAGGGCCGGGATGCGGAGGCCGTGCTCCGCCCGGAGCTTCTCGAGCAGGCAGTAGTTGGGCGTCGAGGCCCCGGCGTCGTCGAGGACGACCTGGTAGCCACCGGACTTTCCCTTGGCACGAAGCGTGACGGGGACGAGGATCAGCGGGGACCGGACGGTCTTGTCCTTGACCTTCCAGACGAGCGAGCCGATGGACACGTAGAGGTTGTTGGCGCCGGTCTCGTCGAGGACGGTCTTGGCCTTGTACGCGAGTGCTCTGAGCAGTCGCGGGTACGCCTCGGTCGAGGCGTCCGTGTACAGCTGGTGCTTGGTGTGGAACAGATCGGCTCGGCTGTCCGACGACAGGTCACGTCCCCACCGGACGCCTCGCTGGGTCTCGACCGCGGGGAGGGCATCCGACGGCAGGAGCTCGAAGGCTTTGCCCCCGTTCAGGTAGTCCTCGAACTCGGCCAGACCTTCTTCGGCCACGTGGAGGGGGAACCGGGCACGGTCGGCGAAGTTGATCAACCGGTTGCGGAGGCTGAGGTCGAGGAGGGCGTTCTTCCAGCGCTGGACGCGGGCAGGCACGGGGGTGGTGTCTGCGGGGCCGGAATCGTCAGGACGCTGTTCGGGCACGTACGCCGCGGGCCGGGAGTGCACGGCTTGGTAGTCGACGACGACCACGGTGCCGTCTTCCGCTGCGACTCGAGCGGGAAGGGGATAGATGCGGCTGCTGCGAGCCTGGTACACATCGGTGATGCCGACGACACCGTCGAGGTCGCCCGACAGATGTTGTTCAAGAGGCGCACGTCGGACGTCGTGGAAGCCCACGTCGGCCGAGTCCTCGGTGAGCAAGGTCGTCTCGACGACCCGCGCGTAGTCCGTGCGGACCAAGTTCGGCAGTGCGAAGGCGCTCGTGGTCGCCGGGCTCGCCAACGACGTCTCTTCGCGCCAGTAACCCAGGAAGGCGTGACCCTCGACGACCACGAGCAGGGGGCGGATGCCGACGCGCTCGAGTGCCGCGGCCAGGGTCACCGTCGTGTCGAGGCAGGTGCCCAGGCGTCCGACGAGCACTTCGTGCGGCGTTCGGACCTTCTGGCCGTCGTCCGACCAACTGGCCGGAGGCGTGCTGTACCGGATAGACCGACCGCGCATGGCGGTCATCAATGCGTCGACGGTCGCGTCCACTCGTTCGGGGCCTTGTTGGTAGCCGACGAGTGCGCCGCTGCCGGTGGTCCGGGCGAGTTCGTCGACGGCCTCGGACACCAAGGACTCGAGAGCAGGGTGGTTCGGTTGGACGTGGGCAGCGAGCATCTCGAGTGACATCAGCGTGGGGCGCGCGAGCCACTGGTTCGCGGCCAGCAGGAGCACCTCGACCGTTCCTCGACCGAGCTCGACGTCATCGTGGACCACGGTGACGACCACACGAGCGGGCCGTGCCTCTTCGACGCCGAGCATGACCGATGGGTCGACCTTGATGTCGAGCTGCGGTACCAACGTCTCCGATCCTGCGACGAGATCCACGAAGTACTCGGTCGGTGCCCCGATCGGTCCCAGCGCAGACTCGATGCCCACGGTCAGACGGGCACCACGAGCGGTCGTCGTGGGGCTCGTGAGGGTGATGTCGGAGATGACCGTCAAACCGTTGTGTGCCATCGCGTAGCTGATGACGGGTGCACACGAAATGGTCACCGTGACCGTCGACGACGTGGTCGCGCGGGTGCCCGATGTAGGTGGTGCGTCCGGAGTGCCAGGGTTCGAAGTCCCGTCGGTCGATCGCGGGGCGATGACGGGTTGCGGGGTGGGGACCCGAGGCGGTGTCTGCGGAGGAGGGCTGAACGCCAGGGGGACGCCGACAGCGGGGGCCGAGGCCGGTGCGGGGACCGGCAATGATTCTGTCGCCGGAGCCGGGCCGGCCATTCGCACCTGGAGGTCGCGGCGCAAGCCGGTGAGGGTCTCGCCGGCTTCGACCGCTCCGCAGATGACGAGCAGGCGCTGGGCCGAGTCGACGGCGCGGTAGGCGTCGTCGTCGCTGAAGGAGCCGTTGTGGGCCCACGCGTTGCGGACCTCACGCAGTTCGCCGGCGAGACGCGTGCCGGCACGGCCCAGAACGGTCTCGAACGGGCGCCCCAGAGCACCGAGCGGCTCGGTCATGGTGCGGAGGACGACCTGGAGGTCGGTCGCGGCGTAGGTCCCGCCGACGCGTCCGGTCGCCTCGTCACGTCGTTCGAGCAGTGTCGTCCAGCCCATCCCTGGCAACAAATGGGGCGAGAGCGTTCTCGACACGAACGGTTCGAGACCGCGAGCGAGCTCGGTGACTACTCGTCCGACGAGTTCGTGGTTGGTGGTGCTCACGTGCGCCTCCCGGTGCGGTGTGCGGAAGACCTCGTCGATCGTCTCGTTCGACGATCCACCCTCGTTCCCCCTGGTGCTGCAGTCATCGTGCCATGCGGTGCCGTCATCGGCGGATGGAAGCGTCGGCGCCGATCGGCTCGCCCGGCATCGCGCGCGTGCCTACCCACAGGCCGTCACGCGCTCGCGTCATCGCCACGTACAACTCGCGCCGGTCGAGGTCGCGGCGCTCGCGGTCGGTGTCCGAGGCAGGTGCCGGACTGCTCCCCAGCAGCGAGCTGTCGACCCGAGCGAGCACGACCTGCTTGAACTCGAGCCCCTTGGCGCGCTTGACGGTACCGACCTTGACGGCGTCGACGGGGCGGCCGTCGTAGCGCTCGAGCATGAGGACGGGGATGCCTGCCGTGACCAGCGCCTCCTTGGCTTTGGTCACCTGCCAGTGCGTCGTCGCCAGGACGCCCACGTCGCCCCACGACGTGCCGACGAGCCGGGTGACCTCCCGTACGCGCTCGACGAGCGCGGTGTCGTGGGACGCCCAGGAACGATGGCGGTCGAGCACGGGCCGTGGTCCCGACCGCGTCACCGTCTCGACGCCGTCGATGCGCTGACCAGTCCCCTCGATGTCGTTGTACTCGTCGCCGGCGACGACGGTGTTCGCGAAGGCGAGGATCTCGGCCGTGTTTCGGTGGTTGACGTCGAGCACGACACCGCGGCCGCTGAGAGAGATGCCGATCTCGGACAGTGTGTAGCCACCCGGGTAGATCGTCTGCTGACCGTCGCCGATCAAGGTGAGCCCGTCGGGCCGGTCGCCTACCAGGGAGTGCAGTAGCGACACCATCGCGCACGTGAGATCTTGCGCCTCGTCGACGATGACCGCCCCGTATCGTTCGAGGGGCTGGGCGCGAAGGCTGTCTCGAGCCATCAGGATGACGTCGGCGAAGTCGTGAGCGTTCCGTCGGCGGAGTCCGCGGTCGTAGCGCTCGAACAGAGACCAGACGTCACGGCGCTGCTCGATCGTCAGACGGTGGCGTCGCCCGACCCGCGCAAGGTCGGCGTACTGCTCGAACGTGCGGATGCCACGTCCCTTGATGACATGGTCGATCTCGTCACGCCAGTAGCGTGACGTGGTCGCCGACGAGTCGAGCGCACCGCCCTGGCCCCCGGCGGCCCACGCCTCGGCGAAGGCAGAATCGGCCGCCTTCGCGTCGAGTCGCACGGTGCAGCCCCGCTCGGCCAAGAGGTCGAGAGCGAAGCCGTAGATGCCGCGGAAATCCACCGAGTCGGACGTGTCGGGCGCGAGGCGGACGAGCAGGTTCCCGAGGACGGCCGGCAGTGTCCGCACGAACGTCGTGAAGAGCACGCGGGTGCTACCGCTCCGGGCCAGGTAAGCGGCACGGTGGAGGCCGACGACGGTCTTGCCCGTCCCGGCCGACCCGCGGATGCGGGCAGGACCGTTGAAACTGCGACGGACGAGCTTGGCCTGGGCCGGATCGAGGAACGACATCCATTCTTCGATCGGTGCCGCAAGGATGCTCTCCAGTAGTGCAGCATCGATCTCGACGTCCCGGTCGTCCTGAGTGTCGACGGTCGAGGCCTCGGTCGGCACGAGCTGTTCGTCTCGGTGCGGGAGGATCGGCTCGGGCACCGTGACGTCGACGACCGTCGTCGAAGTGAGAACGGGGAAGTGGTCGAGCACGCGGCGGAGGACGGTGTCGACCTGCTGCGAGGTGAGCCGGTTGCCGGGCGACGCGAGGTGGGCGAGAGCGTCGCGCTCGCCGACGACCGTCACAGGCCCCACGGACTCCCGGATGCCCTTCTGCCCGGCGAGCACCGCGACGGCGTGCACCTCTGTCGGCGCCAGACCGACCTCCGCCAGTATTCCCTCAGTGTTGTAAGCGAGGTCGGCGAGTGATGCGAGATCGTCGGTGACGTCGGCCTGTCCCCGGAAGATGCGACCGTCTTGGATCGACACCTCCCGCCACGCCTTGGTGTCGACGATGTGGACACCCGACGGACCCACCACGATCAGGTCGACCTGGGCGCTCCGGCTCCCGGGCCAGGCGCGGTCAGGCAGCAGGTGGTATCCGAACGCGCCGAGTCGGGCGAGTTCTGTGGCGACACGCTTCTCGGTGACGCCGGCGAGGCCGAATCGAGCGGCGGCGTCTCGTGCGCGGGCCGCCTCCCGTTCGTGCGCTTCGGCGAGCGCTTGTTGGCGGTGTGCTTCGTCGGTGGCCGACCTGCCTGCTGCTGCCACGACCCCACCTACGCCGACTGGAGGAGGGCCCTGAGGGCGTCCTCGCCGACGATGGGGATGCCGTATTGACGGGCTTTCTGCGCCTTGCCCGACAGGCTGTCCGGGTCGGCGGCGACCAGGAGCGTCGTCTTCTTCGTGATGCCTGGCTTGACGACGACGCCCATCGAGGTGAGCGTCCGCTCGATGCGCTCGCGCGGTTCGTTCATCTCGCCGGTCAGGACGACGAGGTCGCCTGGTCCGAGACGCATCACCGCGCTACCCGACTCCGCGGCGTCGGCACGAGCGGCGTGCTCGGCCACGGCTGCCTCCGCAGCACGCGGGCTCAGAGCGGCGTCTCGGATGTCGGGTGCGATGTCGAGCATGATGGCCACTGCCGTGATGTCTGCCCGCTCGTCCTCGTTGAGGACGCCGTCGGCCCAGGCCGCGTCCACGAGACCGTCGAAGTACTCGTGGTGGAGCTCGGAGCGGCGCGCGGGACCGACGCCGATGGCTTCGCCGAGGCTTCGGAGTTCGTCGGTCTCCGAGACGGAGAGGAACCCGTCCGAGAGGGCACGGTCGACGACCGCCAGGTAGTCGAGTTCGCGGCCCGTGCCGGCGACAGGTCGGAGCCGGTCGGTCGTGAGGTCGAGGAATGACGTCGCCCTAGTCGCCCTGGGCGAAGCCGCGATGACGGTGTCCGCCACGGCACGACTGGTCGCGCCGGCCCAGTCGGGCGCGAGGGAGGCGCGAGTCGCCTCGCCAGCGTCGGCCTCGGATCTCCGGCGAGAGACCCAGGCGGAGGACGTCGTCCCTAGACGGCGCGCCGGCCAGGCGGCGCTCGCCGCGTAGTCGCCCCACTGGCCCCACCAGGACGACTGGTCGCGCCCGAGCTCGAGGTAGGCGGCGAGGAGCTGCGCGGTCGCCCGAGCGTCGGCGAGCGCCTCGTGGGCATCGACCAGGGGGATGTCGAAGGCCGCGCAGCAGTCCGCGAGCTTCCGCCCTGAGCCGGGCAGGTAGGTGGTGGCGAGCTTCATCGTGCAGAGCGCTCCCTCGTCGGCGACGGGCGACGTCATGCCCAGACGGGACAGCTCCGCCCGGAGGAAGGTCGTCTCGAACCGGGAGTTGTGGGCGACGAGGACGCGTCCGCGCAGGTGGTCGACGAAGTCGTCGGCGACGTTCGCGAACGTCGGGGCATCCCGCACGTCGGCCCCGCGCAGCTGGTGGATGTGCGTGGGGCCGAGATCGCGTCCCGGGTTGACGACGGTCTCGAACGAGTCCTCGATCGTGCCGTCAGGTGCGACGTTCACGATCCCGATCTCGATCACCCGGTGGTGGTACTGGGGCGAGAGCCCGGTCGTCTCGAAGTCGATGACGGCGTAGCCGTTGTGTGCCATGTTCGTTCCCCTGATCACGATCTGCCCCCTGGCGACAGGTCCATGAACCATGCTCACATGTGATCACGGTCCGGGAGAACACCGACGTCACCCAGTTGTGGGGACTGGTGCACGTCAGTCGAGGAAGAAACGACGAGCTTTCGCGCGGCTGTCCAAGAGGTCCTCGGGCTTCACGCCGACTGTCGATGCGAGCTCGATCGAGCCCTGAACCGCGGTCAGCACGTCGGGCGAGAAGGCACGCTCGAGAACCTCGAAGTAGTCCGACAGGCTCGCGGTCAGCTCGTCGATGAGCTGTGCGTAGTCGGCACTCAGCGACTCGTCCAGCTCGCGCTGAGCGCGGGCGTAGCCAGCGATCAACGCCATCTCGCGCGCGGACAACGAGGTGCGTGCGGCCTGGTACATGACCGTGCCGATCGTGTTCCCGATGACGGCGCCGAGAACCGGTACGGGGATGAGCGTCTGACCGATGAGGGACGACAGTGCGCTGACGGCCGTGTCGAGACAGAAGAGTTCGCAGTTCTCGATGAACTGCAGCTCGTCGATCTCACCTCGGCGGAGCTCATTCGCCAGCTCCGCCATGCCGAAGGCGCTGGTGACGATCGAGCTGGCGACTGCCGAGGACGTCGCGGTGAAGTTCGTGAGCGAGTAGATCGTCAGTCCTCGGACGCTCCCTTTGGCGGCACCGAGGCCGGATACCCCCGCGATGTCCACCCAGTCGTCGGCCGTGAAAGCCCGCAGCTTGTTGCCGTCGCGCCGTTTCTGGACGACGGCCAGGACCAGGGCGGTCCCACCCTCCACGGCGGCGCTCAGCAGCGTCGCCTGGATGCCTTCTTGCAGGCCCGGTCGACTGTCGTCGTGGAGATCACGGCGTCTGCCCTCGTCGGTCTGCTTCAGAGAATCCTTCTCGGACTGCAGAGTCTCCTCGTAGGCGCCTCGCTGCGCCTCGCGGTAGTCCAGGTGGGACGGCTCGAGAGAATCGATGTCGACCGCGCCGGAGCCGAAGAACGTCTGGACCCGTTTCCAATCCGAGAGAGACGGGCCGTCTCCGCTGCGTGAGAGGGTGGTTACGGCAGTCTCGGGGGTCATGGCGTGCAGGTCTCGGATCACATCGAAGTGATCCCGAGGAATCTGGTAGCGCCCCCCGTTCTTGACGTAGTCGGGGTACCTCTGGAGATGTTCGGTGATGGCGCCGAGTCCGAGGCGCCCACCTGCAGCCACAAATTTCTGCTGGATCGCCACGCCTTCACGCAGCAGGTCCACAGGACCGTTGTCGTTGACCCACTGATAGACGGGCTCGGCACCGACGATCCGGCGCTGCGCATTGCCGATGCCGACCTCGGCGACCTCGGCGATGAACCCGTGCATCCCCTTCGTTCCGCCACGGTTGGTGGTGACGACCTCGAGATCGATCTTCTTGACGGCCTGGTCGATGATCGAGAGGGCGTCGCGGAGGTTCTCGCCTTGTCGGGCCAGACCGCTCAGCAGGGTGTCGAGTCGCAGTTGGTTCAGATGGCCGATCCATGCGGCGACCGCCTGTTCTTGGTTGCTCTTCGCCAGACGGCGGGCGTCAGTCACCGTCCGGGCCTTGCTCGAGTCGCTTCCCGAGCAGGGCTGCGCAAGCCTTCGTGTTGTTGACCAGCGCAGCCAATTGGTCTTGCCTCGAAGGAGGAAGCGCCAGGTAGTCGGTGTCGAATGCGGCCAAGGCTTCGCCGTACAACCGCGCCAACGACAGGCGGATGGACGTCGTCTTCTCAAGGAGATCGGCGATCTCCGCGTCCATGCGTCTCACGATCGTGGTGTTCCTCTTGACCGCGGTCAAGGCCTCTTCTCGCGCCTCTCGATTCTCCAGTTTCTTTTTGGTCAGCAGGGCGATGGATGCGAGGAGCCCTGCTCCGGCGATGGTCCAACCGACAGGTCCGGCGAGTGCGAGCAGCGCACCTCCGGCTGCCGCGCCGCCCCCTCCTGCGGCCAAGGTTCCTCCACCGAGCCAGGCGAGGGCTGCGTTGGTCGCGGCGACCCCGGAAAGAGTGGAGATCGCCGTTCCGGTGGACGCCGTGCCGAACGTAGTGGCCACCCACAGTGCTGCTGTGGGGGCGAGGCTCGCGACAGCGGCGCCTGTGGCGAAGCCTGCTCCGGCGCCCATCGCCGACATCCGAGCGGCGTCAAGGTCTTTCCGGGCGAAGTCCTCGGCTGCGAGGAACTCCTTCTTGTCCACGTCGATCTGCTCGAAATCGGCCTCGAACGTCTTCGGGGTGTTGGCGACGCTGTTGACGAGCAGTTCGACGAAGTCGATCAGGTCCGTCGATCGTTCACGTTGTCCCAGGAGAGCGAGGCCCTTGTCGTTCATGAGCGTGAAAGCGTCGTTGTACTCGGCGATGGCGTCCTCATAGGGATCGTTCTTCTTGGCCCCGATCCTCTCGACGGTGTCGACCGCGACTTCTCTGAGATCGTCTGCCTGCTCGACGACCTTGGCCGACGCGTCGCGAGCGAACTTGCCGATCTCGCCGACCGTCCTGAACAGGTTGTCTTTGGCTCTCTCCGGCATGCGTGGTTCAGTCATCGTGCCCCCGATTCGTCTGTGGACAATGGTCCTGGAGTGAGGTTACCGACCGGGGGTGTCATCGCGACGTGGTCGCGCAGTCACCTTGCCGCAGCGATGCCGGCCCGGACGATCATGAGGCGCGACCACCGCGGCCGGGACGCGTACTGAGCAGCCGATGCACGAGCATCACCACCAGCAGCGCGACCGCGAACCCGATCGAGAGGACCGCGATGAGCAGCAACGGGCCGCCGACCGTCTGCACCCCGTCGAACCCGTCGAACGCGTCTGTCGACGAGACCGCGACGTACCTGACCGGCGCGGACGGACGGGTGAACGTCCACCACTTGAAGGCCGTGTCCGACAGGAAGGCGAACACCCCGAGAAGCCCGAAGGCGAGAGCTGGTCGCCCCAGCGCGAGGCGGGGCGTGGTCGGGGTGGCCATGAGCCGAGACTAGGGCGCGGCGCAGCTCGGCTCCGGACGGAGTCCCGCTTCGAGGGGCACGCCGGTCCTCCGGGGCCGACCGAACCGGGCGAGTGGGCAGAAGATGCTGCCCGGCGGTCCTCGACGAGCAGGTTCTGCCCACTCGAGCCGTCGCGAGGGTGACGGGCGCGGGCGGGCCGACCCGCGCCTCCTGCTCGGACGTCGCCTCGGCGAGTCGATCGAGTGGTCCGACAACGTTCTTCGTGGGGCGGGGAGGGACGTTTGGGGACCACTCGACCGAGACGAGCGGGCGAAGCCGGGGAGGCGCGGGTCGCGTCGGCGAGGCGAGCTCGTGTAACGAGTGGGTGAAGACTGCAGCCCGTGCACGCTGCCGCACGAGCACGCCCGCATCCGCGGCGGGGCGCGGAGAACGGGGGCTACGGGGGAGCGCCGAGCCGCGCCTCCGGGGCTCCGGCGAGCTGGCCGCCGCCGCGAACCTCCCTTATCGTTCACCCGAACGATAAACGGAAGGCCATCCCCGCATGACACCGATCGTCCCCGAACACCGACACGTGCTCCGCCCGGCGCGAGACGCCGGCAGCGGCACCGACAGCCGCGTCGGCAGCGGCACCGACAGCCGCGCAGACCGCAGCACGGGCCCGAGCCGCCGCACCGTCCTCGCCGGCGCAGCAGGACTCGCCGGCCTCGGCCTGCTCACCCTCGCCGGCTGCACCCCCGCCCGCAGCACCCCGACCATCCCCGAGGCCGCCGCCACCGGCACCCCCGCCCGCGGCGGACGCCTGCGCATCGCGCGCCCGGCCGCCTCCGCCGCAGAGACCCTCGACTCCGCCAGCTCGCTCTCGGCCTACGAGTACCTCGGCGCCCTCTACAACCGGCTCGTCAAGCTCGACGACGCCGGCGTCACCGTGCCCGACCTCGCCGACGACTGGTCCGCCAACGCCGACGGCACGAGCTGGACCTTCCGCCTGCGCGAGGGCGTCCGCTTCCACGACGGCCGCCGCTTCACCGCCGCCGACGCCATCTACTCGATCGAGCACATCCTCGACCCCGACACCGCCTCACCCCAGGGCGAGGTGCTCGCCGCGATGATCGGCCCCGGCGGCATGACCGCCGTCGACCCGCTCACCCTGCGCTTCGACCTGCTGACGCCGAACGCCGAGTTCCCCTCGCTGCTCACCGCGTACCAGTGCTACATCGTGCCCGAGGGCAGCGCCGACCCCAGCCAGGGCGGCGGCATCGGACGCACGGGCATCGGCACCGGCCCGTTCCGCCTGTCGAGCTTCGAGCCCGCGGGCACCGGCAGCGTCGAGGCGTTCGAGGACCACTTCGCCGGCCGGCCGGTGCTCGACGGC
>Ga0308160_10003955_pt1 | contig 16223 bp, 17 predicted proteins | sample PhyFR1_FD_201036 | JGI IMG/M metagenome (GOLD analysis project Ga0308160, IMG submission 201036) | Phyllosphere microbial communities from UC Gill Tract Community Farm, Albany, California, United States - DLSLF.R1 | ecosystem: Host-associated > Plants > Phyllosphere > Unclassified | place: USA...
CGCCCAGGTAGACGCGGCGCACCGACTCGTCGGCGATGATGTCGTCGGGGCGGCCCGAGGCCAGCACGGCGCCCTGGTTGATGATGTAGGCGCGGTCGCAGATGCCGAGGGTTTCGCGCACGTTGTGATCGGTGATCAGGACGCCGATGCCGCGCTCCTTCAGGAAGCGCACGATGCGCTGGATCTCGATCACGGCGATCGGGTCGACGCCGGCAAACGGTTCGTCGAGCAGCACGAAGCGCGGATTGGTGGCCAGCGCGCGCGCGATCTCCACGCGGCGCCGTTCGCCGCCCGACAGCGACAGCGCCTGGTTCTCGCGCAGCTTCTCGATCTGCAGTTCGGCCAGCAGCGAATCGAGGCGCTCGTTGATCGCGTCTTTCGACAGCGGCTTGCCATCCTCGTTGCGCTGCAACTCCAGCACGGCGCGGATATTGTCTTCCACCGTCAGCTTGCGGAACACCGAGGCTTCCTGCGGCAGGTAAGACAGGCCCAGTACCGCGCGGCGGTGGATCGGCAGGCTGGAAATATCGGTGCCGTTGATTTCGATGGCGCCCGCATCCGACGGCACCAGGCCGACGATCATGTAGAACGAGGTGGTCTTGCCGGCGCCGTTCGGGCCCAGCAAACCCACGACCTCGCCACAGGCCACTTCGAGCGACACGTCGCGCACCACCAGGCGCTTGCCGTAACTTTTCTGCAGCCCCCGGACCACCAGGGTGCTGCCTGCGCTTGCTTGTTTCATCTTTATTTTCCTGCAGGTGCCGGCGCTGCCGCAGGCGTGGTACGGCGCGGTGCGATGATCAGGGTGCCGCGGCCGCCGCCAACCTTGCTTTCGCCGCTGGCGTCGTTGCGCACGGTGGCCACTTCCTTGCGGTTGTCGTAGGCGATGTAGGCGCCGTCGAGTTCATTCGTCAGGCGTCCGCCTTCGAGCTCGCGCACGATCGCTTTCGAGAACAGCTTCACCAGTTCCACGCGCTCTTCGTATTCGATGCGTTCGGCCTGGCCCTCGACCCACAAATCCGGCCCGCCGTCGCGCTTCTGGCGGAAGGTGGCCACGCGGCCCGGACCCGAGGTGAGGGTCACGCTCATGTAGCCTTCCGGCGTTTCCTTCACCAGCGCGCGGTCCGACTTCAGGGTCAGGGTGCCGCGCGTAACGACCACGTTGCCGGTCAGGATGCGGGTCTGGGTCACTTCGTCGACATCGAGGGAATCGAATTTGATGACGGCTTCCTTGAGCGAATCGGCGCGCTCGGCGGAGGCGCCCAGCGACAACAGCGAGAGGATGGCGGCAGCGAAGAGTTTTTTCATGTTATGGGCTGGTTCCTAAGGTTGGGGTCAGCGCGGGCGCGGCGGATAAACGATCTGGCCACGGCCGACGTGCATCTTCTGGGTCGGGTTCTCGGCCACCATGCCGACGCCTTCCAGCGACGACGCGCCGAGCGTCATCTGGACCGGACGCTCGGTCTTGACGATTTCCTCGTCGGTCAGCACGGTCAGCGCATCGGTGCGCGCGCGCATCGCCTGCGAGGTGGGCGTGGCCGGACGCTGGATGTCGACGTTGTCCATCAGTTCGACGCGGTCTTCCTGGTGGTGGATCTGGGCGCGGTCGGCGTGCATGGTCATGCGCGGGCGGCCCGGCGCCATGCTCTCGACCACCGGCTTGCTCACTTCCGACACGTCGGTGACGGGATGGTGGGCCAGGCGCTCGCCCGACACCACATAACGCGGCCGGCCACCTGGCGTCATGCGCACGAAGCTGAAGTTCTCGACGATGTAGTCGGGTTCGTTGCCGGCGTCGCCGAGGCGGCCGTCGTCGTCGTCCTGCATCGCCTGCAGCAGCCAGAAGCTGCCGAAGGCAAAGAACACGGCCGTGAGCATCAGCGCCAGCAGGCGCCAGCGGTGCGAGGTGCGGCGGTTCGCGAGGGTCGTCATGCGTTTGGCGCGATCAGGCGAAATACGGCGCGAGCGCCTGTTCGTAGGTGCCCTGGGCGCGCATCACCATGTCGCAGACTTCGCGCACGGCGCCGCGTCCGCCGGCGGCCTTGGTCACGTAGTGGGCGCGGTACTGCACTTCCGGGTGCCCGCTCGGCACGGTGACGGCAAAGCCCACTTTACTCAGCAACGGCAGGTCGATCACGTCGTCGCCGATGTAGCCGCACTCCTCGGCCGTGACACCGGTCTGCGCCAGCAGCTCGGCAAACGCGATGCGCTTGTCGTGGAAGCCCTGCCAGACGTGGTTGATGCCCAGGTCTTTCGCGCGTGCGTTGACGATCGGCGACTTGCGGGCGCTGATGATCGCGGTCTGCACGCCGGTCTTTTGCAGCAGCTGGATGCCCAGGCCGTCGAGGACGTGGAAGGTCTTGGTGACTTCGCCGTCGGGACCGTAGGTGAGGCTGCCGTCGGTCAGGATGCCGTCGACATCGAAGATCATGACCTTGATGCGCGCGGCGCGCTGGTTGTGTTCGAGCGGAGTCATATCAGATTACCTTGGCGCGGGTCAGGTCGTGGATGTGCAGGGCGCCGACCAGCTTGCCGTCGGCATCGACCACGAGCATCTGGTTGATGCGGAATTCTTCCATGATCGCCACCGCGTCCACCGCCAGCTGCTCGGGGTGCACGGTACGCGGACCGGCGTGCATGACGTCGCGGATGGCGATATTCGAAAAGTCCTGCACGCGCTCGATCAGGCGGCGCAAGTCGCCGTCGGTGAACACGCCGAGCGGACGGTTCTCGGGATCGACGATCGCCGTCATGCCCATGCCTTTCTGGCTCACTTCCAGCAGGGCCTGGGCCAGCGGCGCGTCGGGCGTCACGGACGGCACGGCTTCGCCGCTGCGCATCACGTCGCGCACGTGGGTCAGCAGGCGACGGCCCAGGGCGCCGCCAGGGTGCGAGCGTGCGAAGTCTTCTTCACGGAAGCCGCGCGCGTCGAGCAGGGCCACGGCCAGGGCGTCGCCCAGGGCCAGGGTAACGGTGGTGCTGGCGGTGGGCGCCAGGTTCATCGGGCAGGCCTCCTTCGCCACCGAGATGTCGAGGTGGACGTCGGACAGCTGCGCCAGGCGCGAGCGCGGCTTGCCGGTCATGGCGATCAGGGGCGTGCCCATGCGCTTGACGACCGGCAGGATGTCCATCAGCTCCGAGGATTCGCCGGAATACGAAATGGCGATGAACACGTCGTGCTGCGTGACCATGCCGAGGTCGCCGTGGGCGGCTTCGCCCGGATGCACGAACATGGCCGGGGTGCCGGTCGAGGCCAGGGTGGCGGCGATCTTGCGTGCGATGTGGCCGGACTTGCCCATGCCCGAGACCACCACGCGGCCAGTGCAGGCGTACAGCGCAGCGACCGCGCGTACCAGGGAATCGTCGGCGTCGAGCCGGTCGTGCAGGGCCTTGACCGCGTCGGCCTCGATGGAGAGGGTCTCGCGGGCCAGCGCCATCACGCGGCGCGATGCGTTCTCGTCAAAACTGTTCTGCATTGTTTTTTCATCGGTTACACTCATCCCGGAAGTATAAACGAATTGCGAAAGCAAAAAACTTGCCAGACGTATCGAATAACGCACAGCGCGCACAAAAACATATTTACGCATGGCTTCCGGACTCGAACTGACCCTTCTTCTGCTCGGCAGCGCGGTGCTGGGCGTGGTGGCTTTCCGCACCCTGCACCTGCCGCCCATGCTGGGCTATCTCGCCGTCGGCGTGCTGATCGGCCCACATGCGCTGGGGCTGGCCGCCGAAACCGCCTCCACCCACGCGCTGGCCGAATTCGGCGTCGTCTTCCTGATGTTTTCGATCGGGCTGGAATTTTCGCTGGCCCAGCTGCGTGCGATGCGGCGCATCGTGTTCGGTCTCGGCATGGCCCAAGTGGTGCTGACGATTGCCGCCGCCATGGCCGGCGCCCTGCTGTTCTCGCTCTGGATGCCGTCGCTGGCCATCAGCTGGCAGGCTTCGTTTGCCCTGGGTGGCGCGCTGGCCATGTCGTCCACCGCGATTGTCGTCAAATTGCTCACCGAACGGCTGGAACTGGAAAGCGAGCACGGACGGCGCATCATCGGCATCCTGCTGTTCCAGGATCTGGCCGTGGTGCCGCTGCTGATTCTGATTCCGTCGCTGGCCAAGAACCCGGAAGACCTGGCCGCGACCCTGGCCTGGGCCGGCGTGAAGGCCGCCCTGGTGCTGGCGCTGCTGCTGTTCTTCGGCCAGAAGCTGATGCGCAGCTGGTTCACCATCGTTGCCAAGCGCCGCTCGCAGGAGCTGTTCATGCTGAACCTGCTGCTGGTGACGCTGGGCGCGGCCTGGATCACCGAGCGTGCCGGCCTGTCGCTGGCGCTCGGTGCCTTTGTCGCCGGCATGCTGATTTCGGAAACCCAGTTCAAGCATCAGGTGGAAGAAGACATCAAGCCCTTCCGCGACGTGCTGCTCGGGCTGTTCTTCATCACCATCGGCATGCTGCTGAACGTGCAGCTGGTGCTGCAGCACTGGTGGCTGGTGCTGGCCTTACTGGTGCTGCCGGTGCTGCTGAAGTTCGCGCTGATCGCGGCACTGGCCAAGGCTTTCGGTTCCTCGGACGGGGTCTCGATGCGCACTGGCCTGGCGCTGGCGCAGGCCGGTGAATTCGGCTTCGTGCTGCTGAATCTTGCCTCCGGCTCGAAGCTGATCGATCCCTTCCTGATGCAGCTGGTGCTGGCCTCGATGGTGCTGTCGATGCTGGTTGCGCCCTTCGTCATCGCACACTCGGACAAGATCGTGATGAAGATCGCCTCGAACGAATGGATGATGCAATCGCTGCAGCTGACGCAACTCGCCAGCCGCACGATGGCGGCGCAGAAGCACGTGATCCTGGCCGGCTTCGGGCGCAGCGGGCAAAGCGTGGCGACCCTGCTCTCCGACGAAAAGCTGCCCTGGTATGCGCTGGATCTGGACCCGGAACGGGTGCAGGAAGCGCAGGCGGCGGGGTCGAACGTGTCGTATGGGGACGCCGGGCGGCGCGAAAGCCTGATCGCGGCCGGCATCAACCGGGCCAGTGCATTGGTGATTACCTTTGCCGATACGCGCGCAGCCTTGAAGGTGCTGCACCTGGTGCACGAACTGGCGCCCTCGCTTCCGGTGATCGTGCGCAGCCACGACGACAGCGACCTCGATGTGCTGCGCATGGCCGGCGCCACCGAGGTGGTGCCGGAAGCGCTGGAGAGCAGTTTGATGCTGGCTTCGCACGCGCTGGTGGTGGTCGGCGTGCCGCTGCGGCGCGTGGTGCACCGCGTGCAGGAAGCGCGCGACGAACGCTATGCATCCTTGCGCGGCTACTTCCACGGCGCCAGCGACATCACCGACGATCCCGAACACATGTACGTGCGCCTGCATTCGGTGGTGCTGGGCGAGGATGCGAAAGCAGCCGGACGCCGGCTGGATGAACTCGGGCTGGACGAACTGGGCGCCGAAGTGACCGGCATCCGCCGTGCGCGCAGGCGCGTGGAGCCGGCGGCAGGGACCGTGCTGCAGGCGGACGACGTGGTGGTGCTGCGCGGCTCGGCCGATGCGGTGACGCGGGCCGAGGGACGCTTGCTGTAGTTTATGAACCCAGCGATTCCCAGGTCGGGAGCTGGTGTTTCTTTTTGCTCCAGGCGAACACGCTGGCCATGACCAGGCCGTAGATCAGGCCGCAGATGACGGTGGCCAGCAGGGCGATGGCCGGGTCGGTGCCTTCCTTGCGCCAGTTGAAGAGCCACATGATGAGCGCCCAGATGGGGCCGAACCAGAGGCCGCAAAAGAAGGTGGTGCGCCAGAAGGACTCGAAATGCAGGGGACGTACCTGCATGCCGAGGCGGCGGAACAGGCGGATGTGGGCCGGCTCGGAGCTGGCTTGCGGGATGCCTTTGCGGTTCAGGACTGCAATGGCGCGTTGGCGGCGTTCGTCGAAGGTCATGTGGTCTTTCGTGGGATGGGGTGTTTGACGCCGGGGGCGTCTAACACGAACGTGCCCACGCGTGAACGGTGAGCAGACGCGGCGCGGAGTAAGGCCAACACGATGCAGGCGTCACGCGTGGGCACGGGGCGCCCACCCTACATGATTTCAGGTTCGTGGTGCAAATGAATTTTTAAGTCAGCCGGCCATCACCACGCGGTTGCGGCCGGATTCCTTGGCCTGGTACAGCGCCACATCCGCCTGCCCCACCAGCTGCTGGGCCACGCCTTCGATCGGGTGCTCGCGGTCGAAGTCTTCCAGGGTCGCCACACCGATCGACACCGACACGTCCAGCAGCACGCCATCGGCCAGATCGACCGGCTTGTCGGCCACGCTGGAGCGGATGCGTTCGGCCACGATCGCCGAAGCCTGCAAATCGGCATCCACCAGCAGCACCACGAATTCCTCGCCGCCGTAACGCGCCAGCGCGTCGGACAGGCGCAGCTCGGTCTTGATGCGGGTGGCGACTTCGCGCAGGACTTCGTCGCCGGCCTGGTGGCCCACGCTGTCGTTCACCTGCTTGAAGCGGTCCACGTCGATGAACATGCACGACACCGGATAATCCTGGCGCCGCGCGCGCGCGATCTCTTCCAGCAGGCGGCGGTCGATGTAGCGGCCGGTCAGCGGGTCGGTCAGGCCGATGTACTTCAGCATCTCGTTGCTGATCACGTTTTCCAGGCAGATGGCGATGATCGAAGCCATGTGCTCGATGAAGTCGGTGGCCATGGCCGGGGTGAAGCGCTGCGCATCGCGGCTGCCCAGGTTCAGGCTGCCGATCAGGCGCTTGTTGCGCAGCAGCGGCACCAGGGCCACGCTGCCCAGCTTGCTGCCCGCATGCGGGAAGCTGCTGCGGTGATTCATCAGATCAAAGGCGCCCAGGCGTGGACGCGGCGCGGCGCCGTCGATGCGCTGGAAGCCGAGTTCCACCGCGTGCTCGACAAACAGCAGATCGGGCAGCGGCTCGAAGTCCACGCCCAACTTGTGCATGACGGTAAAGATGTCGGCGTCGGCATCGACCAGCGCCAGCGTCACGGCGTCGAGCTCGGAGATCACCGGCAGCAGGCGGAAGATGGTACCGACCAGCTCCTGGAAGGTCGAAGCACCGACGATCTCGAGGTCGAAGGCCTGGTGCCGGCACATGATGTCGTGGTTGCGCTCGGCCTGTTCGATCAGGTAAGCCATGTGCGCGCGCAGGGCTTCGTTTTCGGCAATCAGGTCGCGCGGCATCGCGTCCGGCTGGTGCATGACATTCCTTTCAGCAATACCCGTTACCTTACGCGATACGGGCAGGCTTGGGAATGAAAACGCGTGTTTACGAAGCACGGCGCACCGGCGCGCGGCCTTAAAACGACAAAGCGATGTCCAGTTCCTGGCCAACCCGCAGCACGCCGCCCGCACCATCTGCCACGATGCAGTTCATGCCCACGCAGACGGCGCCGTCCAGGATCGCCTTGCTGCGCCAGGATTGCAGCACGTCGAGCGGGTCCGGGCCGGGAATGCCGGTGTCCTGGTCGATGGCCGGAATCGGGCAGCGCGCGCAGGGTTTCACCGGTTTGATCAGCACGTCGCCGGCGCGCAGCGACTCGGTGTAATCCTCTTCGAAAGGATCGGTGCCTTCGGCCACCAGGTTCGGGCGGAAGCGGTTCATCGGCAAGGGTTCGCGCCCGGCCTGCACCATGCGCGCGTTGATCTCGTCCAGTGCCGATGTACCGATCAGCAGCAGCGGATAGGCATCGGCGAAACGCGCAGCCGATGGTGCGCCGCCAGTCCAGGTGGTGCTGGTCGGACGGTCGATGCCCGGCAGGAAGCGCACCAGGCGGCAGGGACCGCCGAGCGCATCGGCGAACCACTGCGCGGCGGCGTTGCCGCAATCGGCGGCGTCGACCACGTCGTCCCAGATCTGCACGCGCACGGTGGGCTGCTGCGCGCGCGGCAAGGGAATCGGCAAGTGCAGCGGCGCCATGCCCGGCGCCGTCACCACCAGCTCGGCACGCTCGACGCGCGCGACGATGGTGGCCATGCGCGGGTACTCGCGCTGGGTCAGGAACTGGCCCTCGGGCGTGACCAGCATCCACTCGCGGTCGTGCACGCCCTGCGCGGACAGGCCAGACACGGTGGCGACCGCTTCGGTCACCTCCATGCCGGCGCAGGACTTGATCGGATACAGGATGAGCTGGGAAAGGATGGCCATGTGCCGCGCTGGTGCGAGTGTCGGAGAGGCCGACAGTATCGCACCAAACGTGGCCAACGTCAGGCCTTGGCCAGGCGCATCTGGCTCAGTTCGCCGGTCAGGTAGCCGACCGCGGAACCGAACTTGTCCTTGTAGTTGGCGCGCAGCAGCGGATCGAGCGTGCCCTTGACCACGTTGTGGATGCCGCCCCAGTCGCCCGCGTGCTGGAAGTTGCTCATGATGTAGGTCCAGCCGTTGATGTCGTCGACCGCGTGCAGGCCGGTCGATTCGCCGCCGGCCGGGATCGACATGATGCGCGACAGCTGCTTGGTGTCGATGTTGTAGGCCCACAGGAAGTTGTTCACGTGCTGGCCACTGTCTTCGCCGATGAACAGGGTGCGCAGCTTTTCCGAGAACTTCAGGTTGTCCGGATTCGCGATCTTGTTCGGATTGCCGGTGTTGCCGAGGGCGTCGGCGGTGATGTCTTCGCCGGCGATCAGGGCCTTGGTGTCGACCGGGATCCATTCGCTGTTGATGGCGCCGCCCAGGGTGTCTTTCTGGCCGCCCTTCAGGTTCAGGGCCATCACCGCACCGGCGTTCAGCGCCTTCGGAATCGACACGCCATTCCCGGCCACGTTCAGGCGGTTGCCGGCGACCATCGAGGTCTGGCAGTTCTGCAGCGCCGAATAGGCCACCTTGTCCTTGATGTTGACGGTCGTGCCTTCCATCTTGGTGAAGCCCATCGAGGCGCCGACCAGGGCGGCGTAGCGGTGGGTTTCGAGGAAGGCGGCGGCCTTTTCCATGCCCGGCATGAGCTTGATCCACTCGACCGCGCCGTTCGCCACCACCTGCTTGAAGGCGCCGTCCTGCGGATCGGTCGTGCGCACGTCCATGATGTCGAGCGGCTTCAGGGTGACGGCCAGCTGGCGGATCTCGGCGCTGGTGGCCGAGCCGAGCTTGATCCAGGTGAGCGGCGCGGCAGTGGTGGCGGCCGGATCGATCGAGAAGCCGGCGCCAACCTTGGCCACGTACAGGGTGCCGGCCGACAGGTCTTTTTCCTTGTCGGCGACGAACACGAAATAGCCGCTGTTGGTGGCGTCGTCGCCCATCAGCACGGTGCGCTGGTCCGGCATCACCTGCACCAGCTCGTGCGAGATGCGGCCCATGCAGTAGTGCTTCTTGATCGAACCGGTGCCGTCCGGGTTGACGGTGACTTCCGGCATGTGGCCGTAATGGTAGGGATTGGCGCTGGTTTCGTTGCCGTACAAATTCTTGCTGAAGGCCTTGAACTGGGCGTCGGAGGCGGCGGTGAAGGCGTTCGGTTCGTACTCTTCGCTCGACAAATGGGTGCCCCATGGCGACAGGCTGGCGCCGCAGGTGATCCACAGGCCTTCGACGCTCGAGGTGTCGACGTTGTGGTACTTCACCAGGGTGAGCTTGCCGGTGCTCTGGTCCTGGTCCAGGGTCAGCACGGCGATCGGCGACGGCAGGCGGCCGTACATGCCGGTGGTGCCGTCCTGGGCGTAGGTGGCGTATTCGAACTGCACCACGGCGAACACCGGCTTGCCTTTCACGCCGGGCACGCTGGCGTTCGGCACCGACAGCAGCGAGGTGCCGTCCGGCGAATCCGAGAAGAACTGGCGCTCCTTGCCGGCGACGGTGGTGTCGACGATCGGCTGGTTGCGGATGTTGAAATAGCCGCCGGCCAGGACCGTGCCGCCGGCGCCGTTCGGGACCATGTCGCCGGTGATGAAGAAGGGCTGGTACGACAGCTTGAAGTCAAGCTTGCTGCTGTCGCTGAAGTTGACGGACATGGTCGAGCCGACGGTGGTGGTGGCCATCGCGGCGGCATTGGCCAGGGTCGGGGCGTCCATCGAGCTGAAGGTCACGCTGGTGAGCGTGGCGACCGGTGCCACCGGCGGCGTGGTGGCCACAGGCGCATCGTCGCCGCCATCGCCGCCGCAGCCGGCCAGCAGCGAAGCGGCGGCAAAGCCGCTCAGGGGCAGCATCGGGGCGGCGCCCAGCATGCGCAGCAGGCGGCGGCGGGACAGTTCAGGGGTCGAATTCATGCGTCATCTCCAGTGGTGGTGGACACGGCGGGTGCCGTGCTGATGGAGGCGCAGAATAGAGGGTCAGTGTGTCGTGTTGATGACAGATCAACTTCAAGATAGAAACGAAGCAGGCTGCCTTTCATGAAATTGCCGCTATTGAGCAAGCTTGCGCATCGATAATGTAGCGATCTTTCTGCAGTACAGAATGCCGTTTGACTTACACCACCAAGAAACAATCAAATGGCAATTGACGCGTATTTGCAGATCGACGGTATCAAGGGCGAGTCGCTTGATTCTGCACATAACGGCTGGATCGAGGTAACCTCGGCGCATTGGGGAGTTGTTCAACCGCGGAGCGCAACCGCCTCCACAGGTGGGGGACATACAGCGGAACGCTGCGAGCATCGGACACTGTCGCTGTCGAAACTCGTCGATCTGTCCTCGCCGGTCCTGATGCAAACCTGTTCGATGGGGAAAACGATCCCTAAAGCGAAACTGGAGTTCATGCGTGCCGACGGCGACGGCAAACCAGTGAAATACTACGAAGTCGAGTTGGAAAATGTCCTCATCGCGAACATCGACCAAGTGATGAGCGACGGCGGTTTGCTGGCAGACGAGATCGGTCTGCGGTTTGCTAAAGTGAAGTGGAAATACACGCAGCAGAAGATTGGCGGCGGCGCCGGCGGCAATACCGCCGGTGGATGGGATCTCTCCTCCAACAAGTGCGTGTAAGGGAGAGGATCATGCGCGGCGTTCCCATTCAACCGAAAGACAAACTGGGCCGTTTCATGCTCCCGCAAGCTCCCGAAGACGCCGGCTATTATGTGTACGGGAATGTAGGTGGCGTTGCGGGTACTGGCCACTTGGCGCAATACGCGCACCCCAATCTGCTATCGGTGATTTTTCGTATCGAACGCGAGTGGCAAGCTATTGACGTCCGAAAATTCGGTATTGGCAATATCAGTTTGGCCGAAGGGCGCAGATACGAACATAAGACCCATCAGAAAGGGATTGAGATGGACTTCCGTCCAATACGTAAGGACACGCTGACAGGTCAGGCTGCGCGCGTGTCCCGTTTCGATTCCATGTACGACCGCGATGCCACGATCAGGCTCGTGCGTCTTTTCCTGGAACATCCTATGGTCAGTAAGGTCTTCTTCAATGATGACAAGCTGCAGCAAGCCTGCGGCGGACGCGTGCGTTCATTGAGAGGCCATGACGATCATCTTCATGCCGAGATCTGGAAGCTTCCATGAAAGCATACATCGCCTGCGTTATTGGTACGCTTGCATTGCTTTCGCTTGCGCAGGCAGCGCCTGCAAAGGAAGAAGGCCGCTATCTGGCCAAGCCACTCAAGGGCGACTATTACGTGTACGGCGGGACGCTGGGAGAAATGACGCCACCCACGCAGAAGGACCGAAAAGTGTCGTTCATGTTCAAGGGTCCGCTTGCGCAGGATTTGTTCAACCAGATCGGACCGGATGTGAAGAAAGAGGAGTCGTGCGGTTCCGCTGGGGATTACCGGGAACGGCGAAGAGGTGACCTCGACTGCACCTACACGAAGGACGATGGATATGCGTGCTACTTCGGTGTCGATGTCGTAAGCGGAAAAAGTACGTACGGGACGATCTGCTAGAATTCACGCCAACACGGCCCCTCTCGGTAACTCTGCTTTCGCGGAGAAACTGCTGAGGGGTTTTTTATTGTCCGTGATTGATGATTACGCGTCTTGGGCCTTGCCGTATCGTGACGATGTCGCCGCTATAGCAAGGCCAGGGGGGATGACTCGCTTGTCAGACGTTGAACAAGAAGTTCAACACATCCCCATCCTTGACCACATATTCCTTGCCCTCGGCGCGCATCTTGCCCGCTTCCTTGGCGCCCGACTCGCCCTTGTAGGCGATGTAGTCGTCGAAGCCGATGGTTTGGGCGCGGATGAAGCCGCGTTCGAAGTCGGTGTGGATCACGCCGGCCGCTTGCGGAGCGGTGGCGCCGACCTTCACGGTCCAGGCGCGTACTTCCTTGACGCCGGCGGTGAAGTAGGTCTGCAGGCCGAGCAGTTTGTAGGCGGCGCGGATCAGGCGGTCCAGGCCCGGTTCTTCCATGCCCATGTCGCCCAGGAAGGCGGCCTTGTCGGCGTCGTCCAGGTCGGCGATTTCGGCTTCGATGGCGGCGCTGATCGCGACGATCGGGGCGTTCTGCTTGGCCGCGAACTCGGTCAGCTTGTCCAGCAGCGGGTTGTTCGTGAAACCGGTGTCCGAGACGTTGGCCACGTACATCGCCGGCTTGGCCGTGATCAGGTGCAGTTCACGGATGGCGGCCATTTCGTCGGCGTCCAGGCCCAGGGTGCGCACCGGCTGGCCTTCGTTCAGGTGCGGCAGCATGCGCTCGCACAGGGCCACCAGCTTGGCTGCGTCCTTGTCGCCCGAACGGGCCTTCTTGTTTTCGCGGTGGATCGCCTTTTCGACGGCGCCCAGGTCGGCCAGGGCCAGTTCGGTCTGGATGACTTCGATGTCGTCGATCGGGCTGACCTTGCCGGCCACGTGGATGACGTTGTCGTCCTCGAAGCAGCGCACCACGTTGACGATGGCGTCGGTTTCGCGGATGTGCGACAGGAACTGGTTGCCCAGGCCCTCGCCTTTCGACGCGCCCGCCACCAGGCCGGCGATGTCGACGAATTCGACGATGGCCGGCACGACGCGCTCGGGCTTGACGATATCGGCCAGCTGGGCCATGCGCGGATCCGGCACCTCGACCACGCCGACGTTCGGCTCGATGGTGCAGAACGGGTAGTTTTCAGCCGGGATGCCGGCCTTGGTCAGCGCGTTGAACAGGGTGGACTTGCCGACGTTGGGCAGGCCGACGATGCCGCATTGGAGACTCATGGGAATTCTTTCTTTCGATGATGGTGGAGCTGCGGGTCTCAGCTCGGAAACCCCGCATTGTAACCCGGTCAGCGGGCGAATGCCGCAAAAACAGGCGCTGAAGCAAGGTCCTGTGCTGCATTACGTGGCAGCACTAGTGCACCCGTCAGGGTGTCGGGATTCTTTACATCACGCACCTTGGATTATTTGCTTAAAAATAATTTTTCTTTCCTATCAATAAGTTATCTAGGTGGAATGGAAATTGCTAATAGGACATGAACTACACGCCAACACCGAGACAACCATGAAAAAATTCGCTTTCCTGTTCCTGACCGCCGCCGCACTGCTGGCTGGCTCCGCCCAAGCGGCCACCGTGCGCGGCACCGGTACCGGCGCCCTGGTCGGCCACGACCTGACCGATCCGGAAAACGATGGCTACGGCAACGAATACGTGAACTACAACGCCGTGTTCCGCTCGTCGGTCGAGCCGTGGTTTGGCGGGGAAGGCGCCTTCAATGTGTTCGACAACATCGTCGGCGGTGGCGACGATAAATGGTGCTGCGATGCCGGCGGCTGGGTCGAGGCCGACTTCGGCAGCAAGCGCTATCAATTGACCAGCTTCACCGCATCCTCGGCCAACGACGTGCCGGAACGCGATTCGGACATCTGGCAAATCCTCGGCTCGAACGATGGCAAGAACTACACCGTGTCTTTTCGTACAACCAGGACGGTGTGTCGCCATGGGCCAAGCGCTATCAGGTGAACGAATACAGCGCCGGCGTCGACTATGCGCTGCCGGCCGCGTACAGCATCTTCCGCTACCAGACTTTCTCGACCATCGGCAACGGCGCGCACCAGCTGGCCGAGCTCGAATTCTTCGGCAAGGAATTCGTTGAAGAAGCGAACGACGTGCCGGAACCGGGCAGCATCGCCCTGCTCGGCCTGGGCCTGCTGGCCGGGGTTGGCGTGGCACGCCGCAAGCGCGCCTGAGCAGCTTCGCTTTACGCAATGGAGCCACTGCAACGCAGTGGCTTTTTTTATAGGGCGCGCAGGCGCGAAAGATCGGGCCGCTCGATGAAGGCCGCCAGTTCGTCGCGCAAGCGGCCGCCCTCGCCCATCGCCGCGTTCCATGCCCGCACACGCGCATCGTGATCGAGGCCATGGAAAGTGAAGTCGGCCCGGTCCGGCAATTTGCTGCGCGGGAGCGTTTTCAGGAAAGCCGGCGAAGGCGACACGATCAACACATTGTCCAGCCATCCGCGGTTCGGCCCGCGCGCGCAGCGGCGCCAGGGCATGGCTTTGTCGAGCCAGCCGGGCACGATGTGCTCGTTGAAATGCGGGTACAGCACGATGCCGTCCGGGTCCTGCTCTTCCGCACGCGCGTATGGCAGCGCCAGGTGATAGTCGATGATGCCGCCGTCCCAGTAATAGCCCTCCGGCACACCGGCGATATGGGTCACCGGCTGCATGATCAGCGGCAGTGTGCCCGAGGCCAGCAGGCTGGCGGCCAGGTTGTCGCGTGTGAGCGTGGCGAAGTGGGTCTTGAACGCATCGAATTCGCGGCGCAGCCAGGGGGCGCCGTCGCGGGCGTCGCCGATCACCACGCGCTCGAGCATGCGTCCCAGTCGCGCGCGCGAGGCAAAGTTGGTCAGTGCCGCCGCCGCGAAGCCGCGCATCTCGGCGCGCCGGTGCGTGGGCGCCGCCAGGCCGCCGCGGCCGCGCACGGTGAGCAGGTGCAGGCGGTGCTGTGGGTGCTGGACGATGTCGTCTTCGTGCCCACTGACGAATTCGCGCAGCAGGCCTTGCACGACCTCGTTGATCTGCTGCGGACTGGGCTTGGTACTGGTGTAACGCTGGCCGGCATACAGTTCGCTCAGGCGCGCAAAGGCGCGTGCCGGGTCGCGCTGGCAGGCGGCAGCCATGCGCCAGGCGCCGATCGAGGAACCGATCAGGGTGCGCTCGCGCGGGCTGGACGGCAGCCATTCGCCGAACACGTATCCGTCCAGGTCACGGAAGATCAGGCCCTTGGGGCCGCCGGCGGCGGCGGGGACGATGGCGATGTCTTGCGCACGCAGGCCGTGGCTGCGGATGCGGGCCAGCGCACGGGGGCCGGCGTGGAAGTTGAGGGCGCTCATCGGGGGATTATCGCAGGGTGGGCGAAATCATGTTCCGGAATGGCGTTCGGCAGACGAGCACCGGGCTCCGGATAGTGTGCGGGCGACAAGTTGCCGGACGTAGTGCAAGGGGACGTCGTACCGCGTGGGCACGGGGTGCCCACCGTACGATTGCCAGCCTGGATGATCAGGCGGTATGGAGTTGCATGGTCGCGGCGTCGAGCTTGCCTTCGACGGCGAGCGGGATGATGCGCAGGGCCTTGTCGATCGATTCTTCGATCAAACTTTGTTCTTCGCGGCGCGGGCGGTGCAGCACGAAGTCGGCGACGTTCTGCTGCAAATTCAGGCTGCGCGGGTGGCCGATGCCGAGGCGCAGGCGCCAGTAGTCTTGCGTGCCGAGGGCGGAGGTGATGTCCTTCAGGCCATTGTGGCCGCCCGAAGAGCCGCCCTTCTTCAGCTTGGCGACGCCGGGCAGCAGGTCGAGCTCGTCGTGTACGACCAGCACTTCGTCGGGGTTGATCTTGAAGAAGCGCGCCAGCGCGCCGACCGACTGGCCGGAACGGTTCATGAAGGTCAGCGGTTCGAGCAACCAGACTTCCTTGCCGGAGATCGAGGTTTTTGCCAGCATGGCGTTGTAGCGGCTTTCGCGCTGCAGGCGGCAGCCGGGCAGGCTGTTGGCGAGGTTGTCGACCAGCCAGAAGCCGGCGTTGTGGCGGGTTTGTTCGTATTCCGGGCCAGGGTTGCCGAGGCCGACGATGAGGCGGATGGACATAACGGTCGCGTCAGGAAAAAGAGGATTATCGCCGAAACAGTGCTGGGCGAGAAAACAAAAACCCGCCGGGCGCGAGCCGCAGCGGGTTTTTTCGTGCACTGTGCCACCCGAAGGCAGCACCGAAGAATTACTTGGCTTCTTCGGTTTCGGCAGCAGCTGCACCACGTGGCACCGAGGTGGTGACGATGGTCAGGTTCTGGCCGTGGGTCAGCGCGGTCACGCCGGCTGGCAGTTTCAGGTCGTCGGTGTGGACCGAGCCGCCGCTTTCCAGGGCGCCCAGGTCGACTTCGATG
>Ga0308160_10003956_pt1 | contig 16219 bp, 23 predicted proteins | sample PhyFR1_FD_201036 | JGI IMG/M metagenome (GOLD analysis project Ga0308160, IMG submission 201036) | Phyllosphere microbial communities from UC Gill Tract Community Farm, Albany, California, United States - DLSLF.R1 | ecosystem: Host-associated > Plants > Phyllosphere > Unclassified | place: USA...
GCGGGCTTTCCCTGGGCCCTACCCCCCCCCCCCCCCCCCCCCCCCCGGTACAAGGCATCTTGATCGATGAGACAAAAGTGACATGCTTGGATGCAAGGGCGTACGAAAACAGAGACTGACGAGCGACGGGACAGGTGATGCGGATACTGACGTCAGACAACGGTAGTCTTTACTTCGTCTGGTTGGCCTGAAGAGGTCATGCGACAGGGGAGCGGTGTGTCAGTCTTGTGCACTGTCGACGCGTTGAGCTGAGAAGGAACGCACGAGCATGGCGAGCAGGCTGGCGATACCGTCAGCGGGCGGTGCCGCGGGTGCGGCTTGTGCGGCCCTGGGGTCAGCAGCAGCGGCCGCCCGGGGGTCGGCGGGCTTTGCACCGCCAGCTCCGGACCCGCCTACGGGACTGTAGCCTCCCGTCGGGTACTGGGGCGACCGGCCGTTGTGCGGCGGCGGCTGACTGGCCGAGATCGGCACCGTATAGGGCACCGAGGGCCGATACGGCGCCTGCTGGGCCGGACCGGGGGGCGGGCCACTGGGCGAGTAGGCTGGGCCGCCATAGGGCGACTGCTGGGGAGGAGGACCGCCCGGGTAGGCGCCGCCGTGGGGTCCGGCAGGCGAGCCAGCGCTGTACGCATGAGGAGGGGGAGCGCCGTAGGCCGGCTGCGCTGGAGGCGCGTTGTACGGAACGGTGTATGGAGCGGCAGCGGGCGGCGGAGGGCCGCCGTACGGGGGTTGACTCCGGTAAGGGTCGGCCGCAGGTGGCGCAGAGGACGGGGAAGCGCCTCCTCCAGGCTTAAGACCCTGGAGGAGCTCCTGGACTCGCCGGGCGGCCTCCAGACGGTCGTCGCCGGGCTGGAGTAAGAGTAATTGCAGACGATCAGCAGTGCTCTGAACCGCGCGTCGGAGAATGACGGGCGTACCGGAGGAGGACCGTTGCGGGGACCGGGGCCACCTGGTGGCGGCGGCGGCCCGCCGTACGATGAGGGCGGAGGGCCAGCACCGTACGGAGGCTGCGAGGGTGGGGGACCGCCGTATGCGCCGGGCCGGCCATCTGCGAGCGGGACGGGTAGGGCGATTTCAGCGAAGGCAGAGGACGGTGACAGGCTGCGCAGGAACGTACCACGTCCGCCGTCGTAAGGTCCGGAGGAAGGGCCGCTCGGCGGGGGTGCACCGTAAGGAGCTGTACCGTGCGGCGGGCCGCCCGGTCCCCGGTGCTCGTCGCGCCCACGGTAGTCGCCGCCGCCTGGCGGTCCATAGTCACGCTCGCGGCCACGGCCGCCGTACGCCCCGCCGCCGCGAGGCTCGTCGAAGCCACCTCGGCGCTCGGGACTGCGGCTCCGACCTCGGGGAGGGTACCCTCCACCGGGCGGGCCACCTGGCCCAGGTCCAGGAGGGCCGCGGAAGCCACCGCCACGGTCGTCGTACCCTCCTCCACCAGGCGGGCCGCCGTAGCCACCTCCTCCTCCAGGTGGGCCGCCATAGCCACCTCCTGGAGGACCACCAAAGCCACCGCCAGGTGGACCACCATAGCCGCCACCAGGGGGACCGCCAAAGCCTCCCCGTCCGGCAAAGCCGCCGCCGCGCCCTCCATCGTCGAAGCCGCCACGGTAGCCGCCGCGGAAGTCGCCTCGGCCGCCACGGATGCCGATCCGCCGACGGACGGAGAGATCGCGGCCGCTAGAGTGGGGAACCGCCAGGGCAGGTCAGCAAGTGAGGGAGGCTGAAGCGAGAAGGAGAGGTAGGGCGGCGACTGACCTGCCCTCCGGCAGCGGGATGGCCGGCACGTCCCACTCGTACGAGAGCCGCATCTTGCCACCCTGCAGCTCAGCTCCGTTCAGCGTCTCGAACGCCTTTTGCGCGGCCTAGGAGGGTCGCAGAGATCGATCAACTTTAGCGGGCAATGAGACTGGTCTCATCGAGCGAGACGACGCACCCGGTTGTCGTAAAACTCGACGAGCTTGTGTCTGCCGGTGCGAAGGAAAGGAAGGGTGGCATCAGTCGCTGCTCGGAGACAACGCGCCCGTGCAGGACAAACCCAGGGCTGTTGGGGTGGTCGTTGACGATCTTGATCTGGCCGGCGGGTGCGAGGGCCTTCTGCAGCTCGAGGTCGTCGATGGCCTTGCCCTCGCCGGCGCCTTCGAGGACGACGCGGATGGATCCCTGAGGGGCAGGAGCGTTCGAGCAAGGGCGTCAGCAGAGCAGTCTACCTCAGTCGCGAATCAGCAGTGTCAGTGGCTCAAATGCAGCGCACCTGGTTCTTGTCGGGATCGCACGCCTTGTTGAGGTCGATGTCTCGCGGCAGCGAGTAGTGGACGTCGATCTGAGAGGGCGGGTGCGAGGAAGACGCTCAGGGGTTCAGCGAGAGCAGCAGTTGCGGCAAGCAGACGGGAGTCTTACCGGCCGACCCTGGACGACCATGCCCTGGAGGTTGGTCTTTGCTTGCTCGGAGGCGCGAATGTCAAACTATCGGGGGTTTGCGAGTTCGAAGCAGGGGTCAGGTTGCCGGGCTTGCACAGACGGCCGACTTCCAGACGCCGACGACGGGGGCTCACAAAGTTGACAAAGATCATGCCGCGGGTGCCGATGAGGTCAAAGAACGACTTGATGTCGCCAAAGTCTCTGAAGCGGTCCTCGATCTCTTTCGTCTGGGCGTCGTACTGGCACGAGGAAGGACAGAAAAGGGCTCGCGCGAGCTTCAGATGCTTGACCGACCGATTGCAAGCTACCTCTGCGCGCTCGCTCACTCGCTCGCACGTCTTGGCGGTTGGCCAGTGGGACGGCCATGCGATCGGGAACTCACAGCGATATTGCGGATGAAGAGCGTGCGGCACGGACGCTCGCGCTTGACGCGCTCCTGGATGAGGGACGCGTGCTCGTTGTCGTCCTCCGAGACAAGGATCGGTCGCCGGCCCATGCGGTTGCCGTTGATCATGCCGCCTGACATATTAACGGAATTGACGACGCGATTAAAAGCAGAATGAGGGGACGAGTGAGTCGACTTGCGCTTGCACCAAGAGAGCTCGGCTGAAGGGGAAGCACCTCTGTCGGGCCCGCCGAAGCCGCCTCGCATGCCGCCGTCGAGACCAGGACCACCGCCTTCTCCGCCATGGAAGCCTCCACTGCTGCCACCCGGGCCTCCGGGCTGGTACGCGCCGCCACCGTAGGGCGCTGACGGGCCGCCAGGAGGCGGCTGACCGTAGCCGGGCCCGCCGCCGGGGCCGGAGGGAGGAGGGCCTCCGTAGGGCTGCTGATGGGGCGGGTACGGCGACTGATGGGCACCCGGACCGGGAGGCGGAGGTCCTCCAAAGCCACCTCCACCTCCTCCTAGGCCATAGGGGCCGCCTTGCTGTAGACCGGGCGGAGGAGGGCCGCCGTAGCCGCCGGCACCACCGCCAGGCGGGGCGTACGGGTCGGCCGCTGGGGGCGGGCCGCCATAGTGACCTGACATGTCGACTCTCGCTTGAGACGATGCGACGGGGAAGTGGCTTTCCAAAGGCTCGCTCTCGTCTGACGAAAGGGAGCGCTGTGGTGCGGGCTGACAACGGGCGCGTTGTCCTTGGGGTCGATGGTCTGTGTCGACAGGAGAGCCTGGCGGGCGCTCGACTGCTGGCCTGCTCTGCTGGCCGCGCGCCCCGGCCGTTTTCAACCTCCGGCCTGCGCCTCCGTCGCCCCCGTCCTACTGGCAACCCTCCTCCCTGCCAACGACAGCAAGCCAGCCGACCCGACGCTCTATCTCTCACACCCATCTCTCCGCTTCCCGCCAGCTACCCTTCTGGCTGTCAAGCTGCTCCGCCCGGTCGTCATGCCCCGCCTGCCGGTCTCGCTGCACGCCTCGCTGAGGTCACTCCGGCTGTCGAGCCCGACGGCGTCGGCGGCGGCCCACCGGCTGCCCTCGCGCCGGCCGTACTCGAGCTCGCCGCTAGAGGACGAGCCTGAGAGCATCGAGTCGGCCAGTGAGATTGAGTCGGTCGAGCCCGCCGCTCCGAAGGAACCGTTCTCGGCACCATTCCACCTCCCGCACCAGGTACGTCTGCCCTGCTGGACGCGGGCCGGGCAGATCGAGAGCTGACCCGCCCTCGCCCTCGCCGACGCCGACATCCTGCCGTCCTCCAGTACTCGCGTGTCCAGAGGCCCAACATCATCGAGGGCAAGGTTCCGCGAACGACGTTTGACGGCGCCGTCCCCAAGACGGGCGTCTTCACGCCCGAGAACGCCCACCTCTCGGTCCGGCCGCTCAGCGTCCGTCAGCGCGAGGCCTACGACATCGATCTGCTCAAGCCGGGAGAGGAGCCGCGGATCCTCCGGACGAAGGAACTGCAGAGGTGGTGGCGTGCCCGGGCGGCGGGCGAGCTGGCGACGAACCCCGAGACGGTCGAGGAGATCCGCCAAAGCCAGATGGACTGGAGGGCGGACCTGGACCTCCAGCGCCGGTCCCAAGTTCGCGGCGTGCGTTTGCCCGGCCCTTCAGTTTCGCCGAACGCTCAGCAGTTTCTGGACTGACCCCTGCCTCTACACGGCCTATGCTCTCGCCAGCTCGTGGACGGGAAGATCGTCGGCCAGCGCATCTACCTGCCCAACATCGTCTTCCGCATGATCCCGAACGCGACCGGCTTCATCCGGCCAAAGCAGGACCGCAAGGCCAACGTGCACGCCAACCAACGCAACAAGCCGCTCGCGATGGAGCAGTACAACCCTTACATCGCCACCTTCCGCGTGCCGGCCGCGCTCAACAAGATGGACATCAAGGGCTACCTCAAGGCCGTCTACAATCTCGACACGACGTTTGTCGCTACGGCCATCATGCACAAGACGCGCTATAAGGCCGACAACGGCCGGGGCCGTTGGATGAATGGCAAGTCCAAGGACAACTACAAGCGGGCCGTCGTCGGCCTCACCAAGCCGTTCTACTACCCCAACGACCCGCTCGGCATGGAGCCCGAGGCCCGGATGGAGTACGAGGAGAAGCTCAACACCAATTTCAAGACGCAGCTCTACCGCGATGCCGAGGTGACCATGCGCCGGCGCCAGTACAACAATGTCCGCAACAACATTGGCCTCAGCGAGCGGTCGGCCAAGATCTACCAGACGACGCCGGACCTGTCGCTCAAGTGCGTCGCGCCCGATCCGTCTTTGCTGGCGGCGTCTGTCCAGCAGGGGCCTGGATTCCCGAGACTGACCTTTCTGACCCCGTGTCTCTCTCTCTACCGCAGGAAGTCGAAGCCGGCCCAGCTCGCAGAGAAGGACCGCGTGCGCAAGGAGCTCGCCGATGCCGTCCTGCGGGAGCGCGAAGCGGAGGCGCGAGGGGAGAAGTCAGGGAAGGAGGACAAGGAGGCCGACGCGACCGAGAAGACGATACCCGAGGGCGAGATCGTGGAGGAGGAGGACTGGCGCAGCAGGCGCTGAATGGGATGCCCCTCGCTGCAACATCCCTCGACCGGTCTGAGCTGGGAAGGGCGGCGTTTGCGAGGCCCGCAGTGGGATGAGCGATCGAGGGGCTGATGCTGCCGCGCACCAACAGTTTAGAAGTACGCACAACTGGAAGGGCGGTGGCAGCGACGCCTGGCGAGCCTGAGAGCGTTCTGACTGGGAGCAGACCGTCTTCCAAGTGCAGCGCGTCGAGTTGTCGGATGCAAACCGTCCCGGCCCCGCAGAACCGCCTCCGACCGGCGGATTCTTGATGCCAGAGTCCGGCGGATTCTTTGCGACGCCCGGTCGGCCTGGCTTCGCTGCAGGGCGCCCGCCGGCACGCCCGCCCGCGCCTGGCCCGCCCGCGCGCGGTCTGGGCAGGGCAGAGGCATCTTTTCAGTCTGGTCTCGCCCGCCCTTACTCCTGTCCCTCGTCTCGTCGTCCTCACTAGAACAGCAAGCAGTCCGTACCCGCCCCTAGCCTGCACCTCCGACCTCGCCTCGGTCTGCTGATCTTCGTCCGTTCCCTGTGCACTCTTGCCACCTCAGAAAATGGCTCCCACCAAGGTTCGTCCTCGCTCGGGTGTTCATTGCTCGCACGAGCAGCTCTCTCCCAGGTCAGAGCGCTGACCTCCTGCCTTCTCTCGTCCGCCGCCGCCGCTCCTGCAGAAGTCCAAGGCCACCAAGAACTCGGAGAACATCAACTCCCGGCTCCAGCTTGTCATCAAGTCGGGCAAGTACCAGCTCGGCTACAAGTCGGCCCTCAAGTCGATGCGCTCGGGCAAGGGTGCGCCCCCCCTTCCCTCCCTTTTGGACTCGTAGGACGCCTGCCGGTCTTCCCTCTCGTACCTCTGTCCCATCCAAGCCTCTCGCTTCCGGTCCTCACGGGCGGGTGCAGAGGTGGGAGAGGGGCTCTTGCCGGAGTGTCTCGTCATCGCACGGACGTTACGATGGCCTCGGTGTCGATGGACTCTCGAGTGTCTGACCCCGAGTATCTGACCCTGCCCCCCCTCCCGCCCTGTGCTCCTGCCTCCTCTGCCCGTTTCTCTCCTCTGACCGTCTGACCCACCGACATCCAACGACCGCCTGCCTGATTCTGTTCGACAACACGATCTTGATCTCGTCGACCGCCCCACGGCCACTCGCTCTCGACGTCCTGCACCCCCCTCCAGCCAAGCTCGTCCTCCTGGCCAAGAACACCCCTCCTCTTCGCCGTGCCGAGATCGAGTACTGTTCGTCAATAATTTGATTCGTCCCGCCCGCGCCGGACGTGTTCGCTGAATGTGTCTCTGTCCTTTTGTGTGCCAGACGCCATGCTGTCCAAGGTGCGTCCGCTCGAGGAGAGCCATCCTCTTGCAATGTCCTGACCTTGCCCTACTTTCACAGACCGCCGTCCACCGCTACGAGGGCACCAACGTCACCCTTGGCACCGCCGCCGGTCGCCTCTTCCGCGTCGGTGTCATGACCATCTCGGACGCCGGAGACTCGGACCTCGTGCGTGCTACCGCATCCCCTTCCGGCTTGTTTTGCATCGCCTGACTCTGCGCTTTTCTTCCCAGCTCACCGTTGCCGGCGGCGAGTCCGCTTAAGCACCTGCTTCTCTTGAGGATCAAATGCTTCTGCGACACATCTGCCTTCCTGCCCTGTGCCCGCTGAGCGAAAGATAGCTTCTCGTCATTGATCCGGCCCAGACAGTTCAAGAGAGCCCGCGCTCTGGGCAAGTCTGGAAGGGACGCCGAAAGCATAGACTGTGTTCGTGCCAGAAGCCTGAGCTTTTCATCACATTTGATGGGGGCAGGAGAGGGGAGGGAGGCGGCCAAGACGCTGCTGGCGAGAGCCCGTTAACGCGCGACGCAGTGTCTGCAGTTGACCGATGTCGCCGACGTAGCGCCCGCATCTACCCCCTGCGCCTTGGTCGACCTCGTCCAAGACTCAACGTTCGGCCTGGCAAGCCGAAGAAGCCAGATATTCTGGCGAGACGAGTGTCGCGCGAGCTGTTGTGCAGCTGCCTATGCGCTGCGCGGCGAGCAGGCGAAGGAGCGCCATGTCGGGTGCGTGGTCGGCCGGCGCCTCATGCCGTCAGGAGGTCCGAGCGGAGAGACCGGCTACTTGCGGATGTTGAGCGCCTTGCCCTCCTCGCGCCACTGCTCGTCCTCGGCCCGGTCAAAAGCCTCCTTCTCGTCGAGCCAGCGCTCCTGAACGTCCGAGATGTGCTGGCCCGGGATGACGGCCTCGGCCGCTTGGAGGAGCGGGTTTGGCACGGGCTCGCCCGCCGTCGACGAGCCTGATGGCGGCGGGTTGATGAAGACGTAGCCGAGCATCTTGTCGATCTTCTGCGTCAGCGCCATCATCGACTTTTTGTCCTGGAGGAAGGACGGCGGTGGCCCGACCGTCAGTCGGCCGCTCTAAGGAGAAATCAGGGCACGCGGACGGACCTCGACGGCAAGCGTTGAGAACGAGACGAGGCCAAAGTCCTCGACGACCTCGCATATGGCCTTGTTGAGGGCCGAAAAGCGGTGCATGCGCGGGTCGCGCTCAAGCAGGAGGGCGAGGTGCGAGAGATCCTGAACCTCGGTATAGAACTCGAGGTCGAAGTCGAGCGGGCCAAAGGATCGGAGGATGTCCATCTTTGTGAGGACGTTGATGTGGGGCATCTCGAGCTGGAGCATCGTCCGCAGCGAGAGGAGGAGGATCGAAATGTACTTGGCCGGCTCGACGATGTGGCTCGAGTCGGTCAGGTGGACGGCAGCGAGCTGGCCGGCGCGCAGCGAAGGGGCACAAGGCAGGCTCGGATCGGTCAGCTTAAGCTAAAGACGACGTCCGGCTGAGCCTCAGAGTCTGCCTGCTCGGGGTCACGCACGCGGTAGTCGAGCCGCCGGAGGTGCTCCATGATGCGCGTGAGCGAGTTGTGGTTGGTGCTGAGCTCGACCTGGCCCACGAGCGGCGCAGGGCGACAGAGCGCGTCAGTGACTCGCTTTGTAGAACGCAAGCGACGGCGGCTTTAGCGACGGACCTGGCCAGGGACGTCAAAGACGACGTAGTCGCCTTCGAGCCCGCGAAGCCCGTTGACGAGCCAGTCGATGTTCTGCTCGAGGTACTCCATGACGTAGAGCATGGCGCCGTTGGGCCCGAGCCCCTCCTCGCGCATGACGTCCTCGAGCGTGATGAGGTCGGCAATATTGAGCGCGCACGGATAGGGCAGCGTGTAGTTGGCCGGGTCGAGGTTGACAATCTGGACCGGCCGGCCCCAGGCGGTCAGGAACTGGTGGACGCCTGCACAGTAGGTGCTCTTGCCGGAGCCTGGAGGGCAGACGAGGCGGCGCAATGGTCAGCCGGTCACCGGCCGCCAAGCGTTCAGGCATGCAGCACATCAAGGCACCCGTTCCAAAGGCACTGACCTGGCGGCCCGATGATGAGCTGACCGAACGGCATTGGCGAGGGCGACGACGCGCGGGCAGGAGCGGCCGAGGGGAGGAGGATGACGGTCGGAGGTCAGGCAGCGCGGAGACGAGCTTTCCTCGCCCGCCGCCAGAGCTCGCCCAGCGACAGGCGCGCGCGCGCGCGCGGGCGAGGGGCGACCGGGCCGGCGGCGCGAAGGGCCATCTCGACAGCCCTCGGCTCGCCCGACCTCATCCTCCATCCCTTCCTCAGCATGCCCTACCGACCGCCCCAGCTCGGGCCCAAAGCCCTCCGGTCTGGCACCGGCCGCTCGAGGTCCTACGCCGGTCTCGCACTCGCGACTGCCGCGCCTTCACCGGCGTCGACGCCCTTCCTGACGAGCATGCTCGGCCAGAGCTCGACCTCCCTCGGGCCGACCGCGCCCAATGGCAAGCGCGCCGAACCGACCGGCCTGCCGCTCGGACTCAAGGGCTCGCTCTTTCGCGGCCAGCAGCCGGCACCGACGCCGGTAGCTCAAGCTCAGGCTGTCGAGGAGAAGTCAAGCGGCAAGGGCAAGCGTCGACGGAAGCCCCGCGCACTCGGTGCGTCGACCCTCCGATCGGTCCGCCGCTCCGGCCCCCCTCTCCACGGCATGCTGATAGCTACGACCTGGCCGCCCTCCGCAATGATGAGCAGCTTCCACTACCACAAAAGCCGAGAGCCCGAAGTTCGACGCTCAGCCTGTCGCTTCGACCTCGACGCTGCCTCCGGTGCTCAAGAACCAGTCCTCGAAGCGGGCGACCAAGTCGGCAGCGAGCGGGAAACTTCCAACACCGCGACCGTCGCCTGCGACCACGTCGGCCAGCTCCCTGCCGACCAAAGCAGTGCGAGAGAAGCCGCCACAGCTGGCTTTGAAGGCGGTCTCGTCGAAGCCAGGGCCGGTCGCCCAACAGTCGGCCCTTCGAAATGCGCCGGAAGGTGTCGCGCTCGCCAGGCCGAAGTGGGTCGCTCGCGCAGAGCGTCGATCTCCCATCAGCACCTTACGACCCTTCACTCCCCCTCCTCCGCCTCCTCTTCCTCCTCTTCCTCCTTCGCCTGCGATCAGTCTCAATCGCTTTGCAGCCATTGCCTCGACGGCTGTGTCTGCTGGGCCTGCCCCTCTGCGCAGTGTCCTACTCCAGCCCGCGACGGGCGTGCCCGGCACTCGCACGACGAGCACTCCCAAATCCTCACTGACTCGCGCAGAGAGGCAAAAGAAGGAGCGCCGCGATCGCATCCTGGAACATATTCGGTTGTCTTTGAAGAACAAGAGAGCCAAGCTTATGAAGGATGCCCGCGAACTAGGTTGGTCCCGGTCTGACGTTGCCGCCCCTTCCGCCATCAAGGCTGACTGACTGACCGTGGCGTCGATCGCCCTCGTTACGCATCTCCAGAGTCTCGCTTCGCCGATGAACCCGAACATCATCACGTCCTGCAGCCGGTCGTCTTCGTTGAGGAAAGCCGCGACCTGCCTTTAAAGATAACGACGCTCGGAGAGACGGACTACCGGCTGTCGCTGATGGGCTTGCCGGCCGACACAACCGCATCCGATCTGCGTCAGCGCTTGCTCGAACACGTGGAGGAGCGCGACATGCCATCCTGTGAGTCGCTCCTTCTTCTTGCGGCATCAGAGGCTTCGCACAAAGCTCTGACGGCCGATGGAACTGTCCCCCGCAGTCGATCTGCAACCCTCAAGCGACGGACAGTCGAAGAACGCTCTCATGTCGTACCTGTCTCTCGCAGTCTACGAGCGCATCCAGCAAGCCTTCCCGCGACCTTCCCATCGAAGGACAGCGACCTCGATGGGCTCTTCATCGATCCTCACCTCGTCCACGACCGCGGCCCGGCCAGTCGCCTGGGCAGAGGACGCTAGTCCGTCTTGCTACCGATGGGCGCCCATTTGGTCCGCTCTCGGCAAGGGCAAGGGTCGGGCGGGCGAATTGCTCCCGATCGATCGGCTCTCGACCGAGAGCGAGGCCGTCTGCGACGAGTTTGGCTGGCACTTTGTCGCCCGCTACCCTCTCAGAGTGGACGGCGACCTCGAGCAAGATCTGCGAGGGCTCGTCCGCTTCCCCCAAACCGAGCAGAGCGCGGTGCCCCATCTGCGGGAGATGATCCATCCGCTGCCGAAGCGTGGACGGACGGACGACGGAGCCGAGGGCGCTCTGAGTGCCTACCTCATCTTCCCGCACGGGACGCAGGTCCTCCAGCCGGCCTTCGACAAGCTCCTCTTGGACGGACGGCAGGCCGACGTCCAGCCACGTCGCCTTAACGTTCGGCACGCGACGGCCGACGATCTGCGCGTGTTGCTCGGGCTGTACGAGGGGCAGACCGCGACGCTGCCGTCGGAGGCCAACCACGGCACTAGCTTCGCCCTGGCAGCCGACCCGCACGCACACTCCTGGCATGACCACACCTTCACCGGCCCGGCCTTCTTCACCTCGCAAAATGCGGCTGCAGCTGCCGCGGCCCGTGCCGAGGCGGGTTCGGCCAGCGTCGAGACCGAGTGGTGGAAGCCGGCCTTCCAGTTTGCTCGGGCGCTCGCTTGGGTGCGCTACCTCTCGTTGCTGCCGACGTGGCCGACCCCGGCCGGCCGGCCAGAGGCCGCTGGCTGGCGCTCGGTCATCGGCTCGTTGCCCGACACGCTTGCCTTCAACGCTCGGCCGTCCGCGCTGCGGCCGACAAGGGTCCACATCTCTGGCCTGCCGCCGCGGTACAAGACGAGCCTGCTCACCAAACACTTCCGTGCCCGGCCCGACTACGGCGCCTGGGTCCACCTCATCCGCCGCGCGCCAACGGTCCGCACGATGGCCGTCCTCAAGGATGCGAGGGACGCCACCGGCCTCGCTGCGTTCCGACGGTTCTTCCGCGGCGAGCGGTCCGGCGTCGACGGTCGGGAGCGGGTCAAGACGTGGATTGGCCAGTCGCTCGTTGGCGCTTCGATCGAGAGACTCCCGTTCGTCCGCCGCCGAGGACCCCTCTCGACGCTGTATCGCTGACCTCTCTGCTCCTTCGCTCCTCGATTGGGCGCAAACAGGCCCCGCGGAGACGACCGGGCCGAGTTCCTGCTGGTCCTCCCGTCCGTCTCGGACGCGCAGCGGCTCGTGCGCATGATGGACGGCACGACATTCTGCCCCGACCACCCTGCGAGCCCGCAGTACCGCATGACGGTCCGCATGGCACCTTGAGCCGGGCGGGCGCATAGATGGCCTTGCTCTGTATGCTCTTCTGCAAACAGGGAAGCGTCGACCATCATGAGATCTCAGCCTCGGCGCCCTCGACGGCTGCCGGCGACGTCGTCCCGCTTTTGCCGCCCTTCTTCTTCTTCTTGCGGTTCTTCTTGGCCTTCTTTGCGCCGCCGCTCGATACCGCCCCTGCTCCTACGTCGGCGTCTGCGTCAGAGTTTGCGGCCGACGGCTCCTCGGACGCGGTCGGATCCGGCGCCGCCGTCTCGTCGGCCGTGCCATTGGCCGGGGTTTGCTCGTCCGCCGCCGGCTGCACGCTCGCTTGGCTGGGCTGAGCGTCGTCGAGCGGAGGTTCAACCGGGGCAGGAGAAGCCTCCGCATCATTGTCACCGCTCGAAGGAGCGTTCGTGGTCGGCTCCTCCTCCGCCGGAGGCGCGACCGGAGTCGCCTCGGTCGCCGTCGCTGCCAACGTGGCCTCCTGCTCGATGACAGTGGGAGAGGCGGCGGCGACGGGAGGTGCCGTCGTGTCCTCGAGCTTGTCCGGCGTCGGATGCTCACCTACCGCCGCGGCCACGGCCGGCTTCGTCGACGGCATGCCGTCGGCCGCCGCTTCCTCGGCCAAAGGTGAGGTCGCCCCGGGCTCAGCGACGACGGCGTCGTCGACTGGTGACTTCGAGGCATCAAGCGCTCGCATGACAGTCGTGTCGGCAGCAAGAGCGTCCTCATGCTTCACTTGCGGGGTGAGCGTTGACGGCTTCTCGGTCGCGCGGGGGGGCGGTGCAGCCGCAGTCTCGATTGGAGGGATATCGCTCGACGCCGATCCCTCTCCGTCGACAGATGTGGCCGACGTTCCAAGGATTTCCGCGGCCTCGACGGGCTGGAGACTCGCCTCGGGCTCTGACTCGACAGAAGGGAGGGGCGGCAGCGCTACTTCGACGATGACCGGCGGAGGGGCCGAGGTTTCAACGTCGGCCGACGAGGACGATTCGCGCTCCTGAGCATCGAGTGGGTCAGACGGTGCGTCTAGCATGCCAGGAGTTGAGGGTAGGGGCGGCAGCTCGGAAGGCGTGCCGAGGGCGATCGGTGAAGGAGCGAGCGAGGACGATCGGCGAGGGAGGCCGAGGGGCGAGACGACCTTCTGCAGCGCGGCCTCGAGACCCTGCTCGGTGTAAGGGCTCTGGCTCTCCCGGTCGCCTCGAGGCGACGGAGCTTCTGACGGATCGAGCGAGGAGAGCGGAGTGCCGAGGGAGGAGGCGCCGGGCGGCGCAAGAAGCTCGGGGTCGGAGGGAGGGGCGCCTCCCTCTGCCTCGGGGGTGCCGTCCGAGCCTTCGAAGCCTTCGCCGACCTTGCTCTGGCTGCTGACCCGCCGCATCAGGTTCTTCATGCTGGCGCCGACCGGCCGCCGAGGAACCAGCTTGTCCTTGACGAGCGTCGGGAGCGTCGCCGGGATCGGAGTGACGCCCGTGAGCGTCGACAGGCGCTTGACGAGATGCATGGCGTCGAGAGCGAGCCGGCTCTTTGCGCCGTCCGATTTGAACTCGACGGCTGCAAAGGCGTCGGCGAGGCCGTTGTTGATCGAGGCAAAGACTTGGGAGATGACGAGCTGGCGGGGATAAGGAGATAGGGCGCGAAGTTTAGCCCTCGGAAGGTCGATCGCTCGATCGCCGACCAGTCTGCAGACCTACCTCAACCGTCGACTCGGGCAGGTACTTCGAGAGGATCTTGTGCAGCTGCGTCGTCTCCTTGATGAGCATCTCGATGTGGTCGCTCGGCTTGCCGGGCTTGGGAGCCGGAGCCTCCCAGTCAATCTCCTGTCGAACGGCAGCCACAGCCAGGTCGAGCGTCAGTCAGAGCGTCAGTGGGCAAGGAGAGCACGTGCGCGCAACGCACATGGAAGGAACCAATGTGAATGGCTAGACGGTCGCCCATGATTGCAATCAGCTTGGCGTGGATCTCGTTCTGGTGCTCTTGGTAGTCCTGAAGTAGTAGGCGGAGGCCAGAGAGTGTCAGCGTGAGATGCTTGCGACGTCGAGAAGCAGGCGGGAGGGTCGACCTACTCGCTTGAGCTTGTCGAATTCGACCAGCATGACCGCTTGCTTTGGGCTCAGATGGCGCCGGACCGCCTCACGGATGTACGGTATGAGGGTGACCATGACCGAGAGCGATTGCGAGGCGAGCGCTGGAAACGGGCGGGATGAGCCGAGTCAGTTTTGAGGATACAACGATCGTTGCAAGACGAAGGACGCACCGAGGTGTTTTGCGGTGATGTTCTTGAGCCCGGCCGAGCGCATAGCACCGGCGCCGAGGACGACCTGGCAGGTGCGAGAGTTGAAGGACTGCCAGAGGTGGCAACACGGAGATCAGCGGTGCGTGTGGACCGACCTAGGCTGGGGACAAGACGGACCTTGAGGTACTCGATGACCTTGGCCATGGCGTCCGTTGTGATGAGCTCGATGTTGATGATGAGCCGGAGGTAGTCGACGAGGAGCGCCATCGAGGCAGAGGTGGCAGGGACGACAAAGAAGGTCCGGTCTTCAACCCTGAGCGTGCTGCTCTTGTTGTCGACTGCGACACCGTTGCTCGATGGGGCACCTGCAGACGCCGTCGTGAAGCCGTCCCTGGCCATGACGAGCTCCGATGGATCCGAGACTGCGGCCTCGAGGATGAGGTCGAGAGCGTGCTGCTGAGCGGCTGACGGCTCCTCTGGCGACCAGATCTCGTTCTCGACCAGGCGAGCGGACGATGAGAGCCGCTGCGAGTGGTATGTCTGCAAGAAAGTTTTGGCCTGCTCAGGAGAGATAGTGGTCTGTTAGCTGTGCGCGGCATCGAGGGCGGTGCGAGAGAAGGCAGCACGCACTTGGACGACCATCGTCCCTCGGAGGCCGACGATCATCTTCTGGCACAGCACCTCGCAGTCGACGACAAAAGCCCAGGCCGCGTTGAACATGCGGATAAAGTCCTCGAGGGCGAGCTGCGCGTGCTGGTCTGTCCGGACGCCGACGACCTTTGACGCTCGCGAGTGAGCAAGCTCGGCAGCGGCGGTGAGCACATCATGCAACTCCTGCGTGAGGGACGAGTTGAGGACGAAGCCGGTCGAGGCTCTGCAGTGTCGCGAGAGCAGTCGGGAGCAACGTCAGCCTCGAACATAGCGGTCGCTGCGCGGACGAACGCACCGAGAGTCCGAAAGGACACTCTCGATCGCCTTGGCGGCGACGTCGATCGATCGGAGGCAGCCGAGAAGCGCGTCGAACATGGACGTTTCCATCGCAAGGAAGTCCATGTGCGACAGCGCCTTGAGACGTTTGGCGAGCGCCGCCCTATATCCGTGGAGCAAAGGAGGGGGCATCAGCTAGAAGCAAGCGGGAGAAACGGGGCTTTCCGAGACGTACGATGTGGCGTCAGAGGTCTCTGCCTGATCCGAAGTGACGAACTAGGGGGGTCAGTCGCATCAGTGCGGTCAGTCGGAGATGAGTTCGTTTACGAGAGAAGGTACACTGCAAACCTTCTTGGCAGCGTCGCGGATCTCCGACAGGGCAATCTCTCTGAAGACGCCGACGATCCGGTTGCTCTCCCGCGCACGGATGAGACCCAAGAGGAGCGGCCGTAGACGGTCCTCGAGCGAGACCTCGGTCGTCTGCTTCTTGTGGCCGAGTTCGGCGCTGAGGAAGCCCGTCAGCTCGAGTTCAAGCTGCGACGCGATCGAGAGCGACAGGGCGGCGAGCGTCTGCGGCAGTTGAGCGAGCGCGGCCGACGTCGTGAGGTCGAGGTCGGGCTGCTGCTTGCGGGCTCGCGAAGAGGGCTGGCCGATCGAGGAGGATGACGACTCGTGCCGGCGCAAGCGCGGCGGCTGAAGCATGGCTGGGCAGGCCGAGCTAGACACTTCGACCGCCCCCCCTTCCTCGCCCTCCTCGGCACCCTCGGCAACCTCGCCGAGAAGGGACGACGAGCGCATGCGGGAGGCGGTCGAGGATTTGCGGCGCCGCCCGCCGGTGTTCGTGTCGGCAGCCTCCGGCTTCGGCTTGCCCTTGCGCTTGAGCCAGCCGTCGACCTCCTCCCAGAGGTCTAGCGCGCCGTAGACGTCGTCGTTAGCGACAAGCTGGCGGATCATCGCAAGCGCCTCGTCAATGCTGCGGAGCTCCTTGACGGCGCCGTCGACGGCCTTGAGACCGCGAAGCGAGCGCGAGAGCGCGACTGCCTCGAGTCCCTTCTGGACGT
>Ga0308160_10003957_pt1 | contig 16212 bp, 16 predicted proteins | sample PhyFR1_FD_201036 | JGI IMG/M metagenome (GOLD analysis project Ga0308160, IMG submission 201036) | Phyllosphere microbial communities from UC Gill Tract Community Farm, Albany, California, United States - DLSLF.R1 | ecosystem: Host-associated > Plants > Phyllosphere > Unclassified | place: USA...
GTCAGCATGTTGCCGAAGGCAAGGGAGGAGGTGGAGGAGGCCCTTGGCGCAAGGCGGGGTCCGGCCATGGGGAGCAGCCGGCCGGTTGGAGGCGGTTCGGGCTCGGTTCGGCCCGCCCGGCGAGAAGAGTTGCGCCGAGAGCCGGCAGGCCTGCCACGACCGACGCCTTTCTCCCTCCGACGACGACCTCGACCGGCAGCCATGGGCAGAGGAGGGGGATAGGGCTCGCTGAGACTGACTAGCTGGAGGGTAGGACTTGCTGACGCCGTCCCACCACTGACACAGGGAGGAGCGTCGAGAAGGGCAGCCAGCGGCCGAATGCCCCGGCTCCTGCAGATGGCCATGGACGAGTCGGCAAAGGGCCAAGGCCGGCCTGCCCGAACCGAGGGGCGGGTCCCCCTCACCATCCTCTCCGCTCGACCGGCAAGGGCGGGTGGCCCGGCAAGTGGTCGTCCCCCCTCGTGGCGAGAGAGCTCCACCGGCCGTGCATGCTTCACCCTCCTTCCTCTGACGGCAGGCAGGGGAGAGGGAGGGCAAGGTGACGACGAGGGTGACAGCTGGACGAGGTCCTGGTCGGCTCGTCGGAAGGATATAAGAAGGGTGGGGGTTCGATGACCCTTCCTCCTCTCTCTTCTCCATCATCGTCACTCGCCTCACTCGCCCTTGCCCACTCTCTTCCTTCCACCGACCACTCACCACCCACCCTCCCGCCAACGATGCTCGCCACCGCCGCCGCCCTCCTCCTCCCCGGCCTCGCCCTGGCCGCTCCGCTCGCCTCGCGCCAGACCGAGGGCACCCTCATCCGCTACCAGACGACCGACACTGTGCGCAGTCGCCTCTTGCAACTCCCTGTCCTTCGCAACATCCGCTCTGACCGACGCTCCCTTTTGCCTCTCCCGCCTCTCCAGTGCCTGACGGTTCAGCCCGGCGTCAACGGCCGCTTCTCGAACGGCAACGCCGTCGTCCCGGCCAAGTGCGGCGAGGGCCCCTTCTCGCTCAACGGGCCGACCCAGCGCTTCATCATCAACCGCGGCGCCGGGCCGATCCGCCTGGCCGGGTCCAACTTTTGCCTCGACGCCGGCAGCGACCCCCGCTCGGGCGAAGGCATGAAGGTCGGTCTCGCGTCGCACTGGTCGGCCCCCCGGTCTAGGATCAGTCGCTGACCTCTGCTTCTCTCTCGACTTAGATCTGGACGTGCTACGACGGTCTCGCCGCCCAGAACTGGTACTACACCGACGACAACCGGATCGCCGTCACCGGCGACGACCAGTGCCTCGACTTTGACGCCTCGGCCAACAAGCTGCAGACCTGGCAGTGCTCGACCGGCAACGACCACCAGGAGTTTACGACGGCCGATGACGACGGCTCGGTCAGCCCCGAACCGACGCCCGAGCCGACGCCCGACGCGAGCGCGATCCACCCCTTCGGCATCGAGGGCCTCTGCGTCTCGGTCGCCCAGCCGTTCGCCAACGGCAACACGGCCAGCGTCTACCCTTGCAACGGCCAGGACTCGCAGAACTTTGAGATCCAGCGCGGCAGCGGCAAGATCCGCATGCGGGCCGACCCTTCGTTCTGCCTCGATGCCGGCGTCGAGCCCCACAACGGGGTCGACCTCAAGGTGCCCCCCCCCTTTCTCCCCTTGAGCCACTCTCACACCGCTCTCTGCTGGCCTTCCCGACTGACGCCTGCTCCCTCCTCTCGCCTCGCCTCGCTCGCCTGCAGATCTGGTCGTGCCTTGACGACGTGCCCCAGCAGCAGTGGTACTACACCGACGACGGCCGGATCGCCGTCGAGGGCCGCGGCCAGTGCATCGACGTCCGCGACGGCTCGCGCGCTCCTGGCGCCGAGCTCCAGACCTGGGAGTGCTCGACCGGCAACGGCAACCAGGAGTTTTCGACCTTCCGGGTCTAAGCCGGTCGTCGAAGGAGAGGGGCGGCGACGCTCAGCCTCTTACCTCTCCCTTCTTACTCCCGTTGCCCGTTTCCTCTGCCGCGCCCGCTCCTCGGGCTGCAGCCTCCCCACAACAACCTCCAGCTACGGACAATCCCTCATCCCTGTCTTTGCTTCCTCCTCGCTTCTGCCCGTACCGTAGACTGTATCAGACGCTGCTTTGCTTGATTCACCACTTCAGTTGCGGCGCTCTTTCAGGAAGTGGCATGCTAGAAGGGCGGGGTCGCGTTGAAGGGAGCATTTGAAGGCTAGGTGTTACAACTGCGTCGGGGTCTGTTCTGTCGAACGATTACAACGGGGAAAAAAGTGGAGAGCGGAAAGGGCGACAGGAGAGCGGACGAGGGCAAGACGATCGTAGCGCGGCGTTTCAGGCGGCGTACTTCTTGACGTCGTCATCGTCCGGACCCACGGGGGAGTCGCTGCCCGCCAAGTTGCACTGCTTGAAGCAGCGCACCTCGTCGGGCCTGAAAGCGCCGACGACCGAGTGGAGGACACCTCGGTTGTGGAAGAGGACCATGTCGTTGTCATCCCAGTCTGTCAGGGCACGCTTGAAGTCGTCAGCACCGGATCTTCGGACGCGCGCGCAGTTAAAAGAGAGAGTGAGACAGACTGACCGTGTGGGTAAACGAAGGCCGGGCTGACAGCCGGCCGCTGAAGCTCGTAGACAATGCGCCGGACCTCGGCAAGGTCGTCGATTATCGCGCCCTCTGGGTGGAGCTCATCGCCCGTCCGAGCGGCGTCGGTGGCTAGGGGTGCGATCTCGAGCGCGGCGACGGCTGAGGGGTGGATCTGAAGGTGGAGGCCGCCAGTCACAGGGTTCTTCCAGAGCTGAAGCGGCGTGAAGAGAGGGCATGAGCTTGCTGTTGTGCTTTTGTAGGAGAGGCGAGGATGGAGGGGACTAACAGCGGGCAGGACTTTGACCTTGTCCTCCGTCCAGGCCGGCAGCTCTGACGTGGGCAGCTCGCGGCCCTCCGTCACGAGCCCGAGACCGACCGAGTTGGACCGGGCGGAGGACATCCAGACATACGGGTGGGGTGCCTGCGTTCGTGCATGTCAGCGCCTACAAGAATCAGACAGGCCGGGCGGAAGCAGATAGGGCGAAAGCCGACTCACGTAGCGGACCTTCATTCGGACGACGAGAGACTTCTCGGCGGGCGATAGGCGGTCGAACATGGTCGCTCCCGAGACAAACGCGGTCGTGCCGAGCGGGACGGTGAGCTCCTCGCCAGTGCCGTCGTCATCTGCCGTGCCGGTCGGTGCGCGGACGAAGTCAGCCGACGGCGTAATTCGAAGGGGGGTGCACGGCTGAGGCTGGTTGGAGGACACAAACATCGGACCGTTTGCTTCTTGCCCTTGGGGACCTTGACCGCGTAGAGCGACGTCACCTTGGGCGGGTTCAGGTCGTACAGCGCAGCATCGATGTGCCAGCGGTAGAAGCGGGTCTGGCAGCGATTAGGGAGCCAGGCGGTCGATCGGTCAGAGCACGAGGTGGGCTGCCGGAAAAGCAGAAGAGACGCACGATGCCGTTGGCCTCATCCTCTTCCGAGACGACCGTCTTGTGGAACGTCTTGTGATGCGGGTGCTTGAGCTTGGCCTCCTGTCGTCGATTGCAGGCGCGCAGCAGCAGCAGCATCGTCAGTCGCTCGTCCAACGCTACCTCAGATCGGGCACAAGCGCTAAAGGAGGGGACGCACGGCGAGACCCTCGTAGTTGTAGATGGTGCCGTTGCCGATGACCTGGACCTGCGGCTGGCGGGGGATCGTCTTGAGGTCGGGGTGGAGGATCGACTTTGTCTCGCCGCCCGTCTTGTTGTTGCCGTGGCCGTAGGTCTGAGCAAGGAGAGGGAAGGATCTTCAGCAGGAGCACTCAAGCGTAAGGCGGAGCCGAGGGAGAGAGAAAGACGGACCTCGGAGGTCGGGTCGAACGCCTGTTTGAAGCCGAGACATGTCGTCGAAGGAGGAGGGAAGGGGCGATCAGCCGACGTGCCCGAAGCTTGCTTGGCCCGCAGCAGCCCCAGCGCGGGCCGAGCAGCTGCTCCCAGCGGGGCAAAGCTGGGGACGACGCACCTTGGTAAGCTTGTATTGAGCTTCGGGACTGACGTGCTGGTTCTTGAAGAGCAGGCACGAGTGCTAGAAGGGTCGATGGAGGGTCAGGTGGGTTGACGAGAGGAGATGAGCCGAGTAAGCGGGGCCGGCGCACCTTGTACAGCAGCTCCTGGATCTGTGTCGGCCGTCAAGGGGTCAGCGCCAGAGATCCAAGCAGATGGTGAGGGAAGAAGAGACGGACCTGGGCAAGCGTCGCCTCGTCGGCCGTCTCGAGATCGACGCCGTCGACCTGACGGCCAAAGGTGGCGAAGTGGGCCGGGTCGGCCGACGGCGGGAGCGGGAGGGGCGAGAGCGTGAGCTGCGGCGGGCTGGCGGCGGTGGCCATCGTCGCCGGTGCGGGCGAGAAGGTCGACCTGGGTGGAGTGGGCGTCGAGAGCTGGATGGGGTGAGCAGGGGAGACGAGCATCTTGTCTGTTGTTGATGGAGGGGTGAGGGAGAAGGGCACAGGCTGCCGGAGTCCCCCCTTCTTGAGGGCGAGGGCCTTATCGCAGCTCGCTCGCCTGGCGGGGGCTGCTGCGCGGCAGAGCCTATGCTGGGCCGTCGTTGCTCCTCCGATGGCCGGACCAGCCAGCAGCCAGGGCTCCTCCGTCCTCGGTCGGACGGGTGGCCCATAGTAGCGAGCAGCATGTGTCCTGCTAGATATTGACCGATAGCGACGTAAGGCGCTCGGCTGCCGAGAGCCGGAAACGTCGAACGGACAGCCGAGCTGCCTACGTCGTGAGCTGGCGATGGCGGCGCGCGGTGTCGTCCGCGCGCTCGGTGGCCCTCGCTGCTCATCGTCCGACTCCATCGCATCGATTTACCAGCACGCCTGGCCTCGCACTCGAGCTCTATCAGTAGCAGGTGCGCTATTCGGTGGCTTGACACGCCCATCAATGCGCGAGGGCTGACAGCTTGCTGCCTCGTCGACATGCCCGCCGCCACCGGACGACCTCGCCTCGGTCAGCTCCGTCATCGATCTCACCCAGTCTTCTTCGTCCCGACTCGCGACTATGTCCAACCCAGCGACGAGCAGCAGCTCGAATGCAGCGAGCGCTCTCGCCAAAGAAGGTGTCGCCGTCATCACCGGCGCTGCGTGCGTATGCCACGTCCGGCCGACGATGGTGCCGCTCGCGCTTACCACAGCGCTGACAAGCCCTCGCCCTGATCACCTTGTCGTATGGCCGCCCTGCGCAGTTCTGGGTGAGTCCAGCACGCAGACCTCTCCGAGTCGAGCCAACCATCTCTGACACACCGAGCCTCCTTACCTTCAACGTCCTCCTGCGCCTAGTATCGGCCTCGCTGCCGCCCACGCCCTAGCCGAGCGCGGCCTCCGGCTCGCCCTCTGCGACGTCGACCTCGGCAAGCTCCGCTCCGCGACCGACAGCCTGCGGTCCAAAATCGGCGACGACCAGGTCCTCCTGCATCAGGCAGATGTCAGCGACATGAAGCAAGTGGAGGCCTTCCGGTGCGTCACTCTTCTCTCTCGGCTCCTGCGGAAGCTGCAGGTCGACCTGACTCCTTCACACGCGACGGCACTTGAAGCGACGCGACGCTCGCCGCCTTCGGCTCTATCAACGTTCTCATGCTCAACGCCGCCGTCTCCCGCGGCGGACCGACGTTCGCAAGCGACAGCGCCGAAGACGACGGCTCGTCCCTCTTGTCCGACTGGCGGAGGCTGCTTGATGTCAACCTCTTTGGCATCGTCAATGGGACGCAGGCTTTCGTCCCGAGCCGTGCGTACCTCGGCCTCGACGTGACGAACCGCATCTCGTCCCCGTGAAGCTGTTGGCTGAGCCTCACCTTCTCTCGCCGCTCAGTGACCAGGCAGAAGGAGCCCTCGGTCGTCGTCGTCACCGGCTCGAAGCAGGGCTTCACCTGCCCGCCGTCTGTCCCTCTCCTCGTCCGCAGCAATTGACCTGGCGCTGACGTGCGCTGACATCCTCTCTGGCTGTAACAGAGGCAACGCGGCTTACAACGTCTCAAAGGTGATTCCTCCCATTTCGGACTTCTTTTTGACCTGAAGAGAGCTGATGGCCTGGACTCTCGCGATGACAGGCGGCCGTCAAGTGCCTGACCGAGCAGCTCGCACACGAGCTCCGGCAGAAGGGCGCAAACTGCTCAGCTCACCTCTTCGTGCCCGGTGAGTCAGGTCCGTCGTGCCTTCCCGAGCCAGGCCGAGCTGATCAGGCTCCGCAAAATACTGCCCACCAGGCTGGACGCACACCGGGTCCGTCCGCGCCAGCGTCCGACATCGACATGATAGCAAGCAGCTGACTCTTTGCCTCGCGCTGTTTGTAGGATGACGACCGGCGGCGACGCGAGCCGTGCCAAAGCTGCTGGCGCCTGGACGGCCGAGCAGACGGTGTCGTTCATGCTCGACCGGCTCGCCGCAGGCCACTTCGTGCGTGTCCTCCACATCACTGCTTCCTCGCGCTTAGACTGACCATCCGAAACGCCCCCATCCGACAGTACATCCTCGTCCCGGACAACGAGACGTCCGAGTCACTCGACCGGCTCCGCATTGCCTGGAGCGCGGCTGACCCGGTCGAGGACCGGCCGGCGCTCTCTCGCTGGCACCCAGCCTACAAAGACGAGTTTGAGGCGTTTGTACGTGATGGGCTCAAGGGCGAGGAGTCGTGAGCCATCCGGTCAGCGGACGGCCCGCTCGGCGCGTATCAGCAGGTCAGCGCTCGCAACGGGGGCTTCCATGCTGCTCGCTATTCATATGACTCTCTGTCCGTGGTCCGTTCGGCTTGGCGATCGCAGCATGAGCACATGGTCCGGAGATCGCAGCATGAGCACAGTGAGTATGTCGGTCGCTATGGAGCAAGAGCGTCTCGTTGCGGGCAAGAGGGGAGGGTTGGTCGTGACTGCAAGACGCAAGAAGGGCGAGGTCAGCTGTGCTCTGCGAAGGGTGATAGGATGTGTGGAACAGGGACGCACGAGGTCGTTTGGTAGTACAGGTCGTCTCTGGTATCTCGTCGACGCGGAGATTGTCAAGGCGCACGGCTGCCAGCAATGGCGGCCGCCTCCTTGCGCTCGAGCGCAACCCGCTCGAGCCCGCCGACGAAGCCGAGGATCGCGCGCTCCCGTTCATCCTCGCGCGCGGCATTGAGGCCGTCGCCGTCAGCCTGCCGACCGGGGTGCGAGGGCAGAGCGGCGATCGTGATGCTTGCGCTGCGCGAGCGGCCGCCGCCGCGAGGCGTCGCCGAGCCTGAGTAGGGCGGCGTTGGCGGGTGGAAGGCGATCCGACTGGGTCCGACAGCGCTCGGTCCGACGCCCGCGTCGTCATCGTCGTCGTCGTCGTCGTCATCCTCCTCTTCGGAAGCCGAGCCGGACTCGTCAGCAGAAGACGTCTCGTGGCCCGAGAACGAGGCCGCGTCCTCATCGGTGAAGGACGACGCCTCGGACGGCGGCGGCGAGCGGTGCTTGACGGGCGCGGGCGACGGCGGCCGACTCTTGCGGACGATGACGACAACGTCGTCGTCCTCGCCCTCTGGCAACTCGTCGGTCGAGAGGAGGGCTGAAGGCGGAGCGCCGAGCTGACCGGCGGCAGAGGATTCACGGCGGGAGCCCGCGGCCGACGGCCTCTCGTCAACAAACGTTGCCGTCGTCGTTGCCGTCGGCGTGCTCGCGCCGCCAGGCGTCGAGCTCGACGTGGGCGAGAGTTGCCCGGCCGGGCTGACGGACCGATTGCGACCCGGTCGGCCGAACCGGAGTAGGCCGCCGCCGCCCTTCTTCTCGCTCGCAACGAGCGCCTCGCTGGCATGCGCGCTGTCAACGGGCAAGGCCTGGCCGGTATTATGAGCCGCCGCTGCTGCCGCTGCCGACTCGGCCGAGCTCGACGCGCTCGAGACGCTCGAGGCCGAGCTCAGCGACCGGAGCTTCTTGAACATCTTGCGCCCGCCTTGGAGGACAAAGGTCCCGATGTCGGGCACCTCGCCGTTCATACCTGCCCCGTTACCTCCCGCCGCCCGGTCGGCTCGCTCGTACTGCGCCTTGTAAGCCTCCCATTCGTCGTCCGTCATCGCGACCCACTGGACGCCGTTGCCGTTACCGCCGCCACTGCCCTTGCTGCCGCCGCCGGAGCCCTGGGAATGGAGGAGGGCGCTCCGTGAGGCGACGCCGAGCGAGATCGAGTGCCGGCGCTCGGGGGCGGGCGGGAGAGGTGCAAAGTGGATCTTGGACGGGCAGGTCGTGCCGTCAGCCGGGGTTGCTGCTGCCGATACCGAAGCTGATGGGGGCGAGGGGCCGCCGTCGCTGCGCATGTTGCCGATGCTGCCGGCCGGGGCGGCCGCCGAGGAAGCCGCCGTAGCCGTCGCTGCTGCTGCCGGCGGGACAACGGTCGGGCCTGGCGGCACGGTCGTCTTGTTGAGAAGGATGCCGCCCTTGTGGGCTGCGCCGGAGGCATGTGCACCTCCTCCGGCTGCGGGTCCGGTCCCTCCCGAAGCGCCGGCCTCGGACGCCGAGCCTTGGCGCGAGAGGGCGGCCGAGGTCGGCAGCGACGAGCCCGAGCTCGACGGCGTCGCGGACGAGGACGAGTCGAGCCGCGGCAGAGAGGGCGCGGGCGCGTGAGTCGAACTCGAGGCGGATCGGGCGAGGTCGACGGCCATCTTGGGGCGTGGGGGACGGCGGAGGAGGGAGCTGAAGCCCATTGTGAAGGCGTTGGGAGGGGGAGTCGTCAGCGCGCGCGCGCGCAGGCGAGGGAGGGATGGTCGGGAGGGAAGCGGACGGACGAACCACCTCTTTTACGGCGTAGCGACTGCGAGATCGGCTCGGAACGGCCGGGGCGATGGGCTCGACGGGCGGACCTTGCTTGGCGAGGTCGGGAGGGTCGGGCGACGGCGAGCGAAAGGAGCAGAGGCGGACGACGACCGCGGCCAGGCCGGGGGCCCTCGCTCTCGTTCGTTTGGGCCCGGGGAGGTGTGTTCGATGCCTGCCTGAGCTGGCTGGCCGGACCTGGCGTCGGCGCGAGGGCACGACTCTTTGTGAAGAGGGCGAACTGGAAGGCGCGAAGGGAGCGTGCGAGCTGATCTGGGTTGGGACGAGATGGAGGAGCAGGAGGAAGGACGGCCAGGCCAGCTCGGCCTGCAGGGCGTGCCCGTGGTTCGGGCGGCGGGCGCGTGCGACGACGCAGCTGGGGCGGCACAGGCAGCATGGTCCCTCCGACCGTCGCCCTCTCTCTCGCAGCAGCTCAGCCCTCTCGTCTTCAGACTATCCCATTGTCTCCCGCCAGCTCAGCTTCCCTCGCTCCTCGCAACACCAGCCGCGACCTGAAGCCGGAGACACCCGCCAGCGCGACCTCGATCCTGCCAGCCCGCCCGCCTCGCTCAGCCCACGTCGACCGCCCTCCCCTCCCTCCGAGCACGCATGGCCTTCCCGCATCAGAAGCCCCGGTCACGGACCGGCCTCCGGCTCCAGATCTGGCGCTGGCGAGCGCTGGTGGAGGCGACCTTTGGACTCGGTATGATGGACCCTTGGGAGGTCATCATCATCTGTTGGTCCTCCGCTGTCCATGCCGCCTCCCGTCCCTCCTGGCGGACACACGCGCTGACACGTCACCCTCGCCTGCCTGCTTGACAGACCTCACGGTCCTCCTCTCGCTCGTCCTTCTCGCCTACACCATCTTCTTCTACCTGCCCCAGCACATCAACTTTCTCCGCCGGCGGGCCGCCTTCTACGCGCTCGGCGACGAGTCGGGCGTCCTCCTCGGCTCGGACGGCGTCGAGCTCGTCGCTAGGTGGTTGCGGTCGCTCGGCTCCTCCGACCGGTCGGCGACGACGGCGGCAAGCGCGGCTGGGGGCGTGGACGGGCTTAGGAAGGCGGCGGAGGCGGTTGGGGGGCTCGTCGGCTCGGGCCAGGCCGCAGCGGAGGTGGCAGCGACGACGGCCGAGGCGGCCCTCCGGAGCGCAGCGGAGCTCTGAAGGGCCCTCGTCTGCGACCTCGGCCCTCTTCACGCCGGCTGGATATCCAGCACGACCAGCCAAGACCGGGAAGGACACGCCTAGACGTCCGACCCGATCCCTCTTTGATCGGCGCCTATTGTCACGGGTCCTCCCGGCTAAGCGACCCGCCTACCCTCTACAACTACACACTAATCTCGCAGCTCGCTTGACGGCTGCCCCTCTCCACGCCGGTCTACCCTCCGCCTCAACCCTCTCGCCTCGACCAAACTGTTGGCCTTGGAGTCGGCGAGGGCAGGAAGGCCCTACCGGGTCCGCGCTCGCTCCGAGCAGATAATGACCTCTTACGAACGATACGCGCTCTAGGCGAGGATGGCTTCGGTTGATTGTAGCGCATGCATGCTGATCGGGCCCTCTACAGGCGGGCATGCTGACTTCGCGCACAGAGTGACCTCTCGTCGACAAGCTTCGGCTGGCGGGGTGACTGACTGAGGAGCAGAACGACAAGCAAGAAAGTCAGTCACGTCGGTTCTGGCAAGCGACCTCCTCGACGCTGCCGTCGACGAATGCAACGACGTGACGGGCATCTCCAGCTACTTTGGGTCGCCGCCGAGCGCGTCCCGATTCGGCGCTGGACGGCATTCGCACACCGCACGCGCCGAGAGTGTACCTCTATAATAATCGCCTCTTTCAGCTCTCGTTCCTGGTCGACCTCGCGACCGGGACGGCCTCGCATGGCCGCTTGCCCGTCGATGGTCACCCCGGGTGCTTTTTTCCGAGGTCTAGCAGCAGAGACAGGGTAACCGTCGGCACGGGCCTGCTGCTGGGTTAGAATCCGCAGCAGGGCCGGCGGTCAACAACGGCGCGGGCGCGGCGTGCCTTGCCGCAGGCGGGGCCAGCCGGCCCCTCCTTCTCCCTCGACCCGCACCCCCCTCTCGCTCTCTGGACCCGTCGAAGCTGGCTGGCGTGTGGTTGTCGCTGTCGCTGTCGCTCTCTCTCCCTCGCCTCTCTCGCGCCTCACCCCCGGCAACGTCGTCGTCGTCTCATGGTCGACCGCTCGCGCCCGCCCCCTGCGCCACCGCCGTCGGCACCGTGCGCGCCTCGCCGAGCGTCATCGGCAGGCGACGACCCGCGCGGCAGCAGCAGCTCCTCTTCTCGCAACGCTAGCGCCGGCAGCAGCAGCAGCAGCAACCACGGCAGCAGCAGCGTGAGCTCGCCCCGGTCGACCGCCGTCCTACCCGCATCCTCGCCGACCCTAGCTGCTGCGATGCGGACGACCGTCCGCCGGCCAGGCCTGCGCCACTCGTCCGGCAGCAGCAGCTCGCTCTCGTCGTCGTCGGCCTCGTCGTCCGACTACTGGGATGAGGGACCCAGCGACGAGTCGGATGCCTGCGGCCCACGACTCGCCGCCAACGACGGCAGCGGAGGCTTCCGACGGACGTCGACGGCGACGAGTGCGACGAGCGCGAGCTCGTCCGACGACGAGGGCGAGGGCAAGGCGCTCGCGACCGCGGCGCTGCCAGCGACGACGACCGCGGTGGGGCGTCGGCGGCTCGACCCGACCGCTCGCTCGGACCCGCGGTCGGCAGCACCGGCCGGACCGACACCGAGCACTTTCACCGGCAGCAGCAGCAGCAGCGCGACTCAGCTCCAAGAGCAGCAGCAGCAGCAGCCGACGGCGGGCCCTAGCAAAGTCGCTCGTCCGGCGGGCGGCCGCTCTTCACCCGACGCAGCGACTGCCGACCTCGAGCTCGGTCTGCTTGGCGATGAGGTCGCCTTTTGGGAGGACGAGATCCTCCGCTCGACCTCGCCCGACCGACTGCACGCTCTCGAGCGCATCGAGCGGACATTGCCCTCGTCGTCCGGTCCGTCGTCCTCTCCGTTGGCATCCGCCGCCTCGCGGACGCGATCCGACCGTCTCCCACCAGGGCAGCTCCTCCCACTGCATGCGACCGTTCCGCCAGCTTCAGCCAGCCGCTGGCGGTCACTGTCGCCCGACGACGCCTCGCGGCAGGCCTCGTCGCGTCCGCGCTCGCTGCTCGAGGCGCTCCGGCAGGCACTCGTCCAACCGAGCCCAGCGCCGTTCGAGGCTTCGCTTGCCTGCTCACTCCTTCACGAGGCCAGCCTGCCGCTCCTGGCCCCGTCGCCGGCCAATTTGCTTGCGCACGACGACGAGTACTCGTCGGCCGTCCACCGACCGCGCGCCGCCTCGTCCCAACCGTCGGCCAGCCTATCCTCCTCGGCCCCGAGCACGCGCGCCAAGGTGCTCCGCTCCGCCGCGCTCATCGTTTTCCCGGCGGTCGCCTACTTCACCATCTCGGTCGCCGGCCTCGCCCTCGCCGGCAACCTCTTCTTCCTCTTTGGCCGCGCGCTCGGCTTCTACACGGCCGCCTACCGCGCCTGCTTCTGGCTCATGGTCGCCATAGCCGCCGGCCTCTTCTACTACTGCGGCGTACGTCCCCTCTCCTTCCGCCGTCCTCCTCCCGGCTAGCCAGCACGCTGACAGCCCGCCAACCCTCGCTAACGGACGGCAGTTCTGGATGGTGATCAAGATCGGCCGCCACCTGACCGCCATCTGGGGCTTCGACCTCGACTGGTACGAGCGGCCGCTCGCGCCCTGGCTCGGCCATGCCCGGACATCGTTCCGCTCGCCCTCACCGACGATGACGACGACGAGCGCCAACGGGTCGAGCTGGGGCGGCGGTCGGACGGAAGAGCGGTCGTTTGCGACGACGACGGTCGGCGGCGGCGGTTCGTGAGCGGAGGACAGGATGCGATTGGCAGAACGGCCTGGTGGCATACACGCACGCGCGCTTTCGCACATCGCAAGCCGGCCTTGTCGGCAAGGCACCACTTCCGCCTACGCCTGGCTGCCAGTCAATTTCAGACTGGCCGACCAACCTGGCGCGCCATCGCACGCCCGCAGCCAACCGTCCATCTCGGCCCGCCATCCACGCCGTCGTGACCCATCAGCAGTCACCCCTTCCCGTCCGATCGCCGCCCACCCGCCCTTATACACCTAATGCAGGGCGGCAGGGCGACGATAAGGACGGCTGTTCGCTCGGCCGCATCTCGGGCTGGGCAAACCGCCTCCAGGGCCGGCGGGAGGCCCTACGCGCGGGGGCTCGCTGGGCGTTAGGGTGGACATACATGCACCCTTCCCTCCCTCCCTCCCTTCTGACGTTCTATCCCGCACGGTGTGGGCGAACATGGGCAACAAGGCCTCCACTGCGTAAAGCATCTTTGCGGCCTGCAGACCTGAAAAAGGATGGAGGGCGAGCTGCGAAGCGCGACGACGACGTGGGCTGAATCTCCAGGCGCACGCGGTCGCTCGTTGTCTGCGCGCCCTCCAGCTTAGCGCTCGCCCCGAACGAGCAGCGGCCCGTCGGGCATGCAAACGAAAACGCTTGCGGTCCACCTAGTCGAAGCACGCGCGTCCGTCAGAGCAGAACAGAGCAGAGCAGGGGCCATGTCATCCGGTGCGAGGGAGAAGGGACGGCTGATGAGGGATGGAGAGGCCCTGGGGCCTCGGTTGTGCGAGCTGGCCCTCCTTGATCTCAGGGCCGGGGGTCGGCTGGGGCCGTCATGAGCCGAAGGTGCGGGCGAGTTTGGGCGGCTGGAGGACGAAGGAGGCGGACACTCGTTGGATGTTCTCGCTCGCTCGGGCGGGCAGCCGATTGGCGTCCCTGCTCGCTCGGAATCGGTGCGCACGCCTACGACCGACCGACCGACGACGACGACCGGGTCGGACAGCCCCCCCCCCCCTTCCCCATGGCGCCCGCTGGTCGGTTTAGGCGGCCGGTCCGTCCGATCGGGCGTGGCCGGTGGATCAAGCGAGGCCTCGTTCGAGGGCGAGCGAGCGAGCGAGCGCCGAAGCCAAAGGAACGGGGGAGGGGGGTTTGAGGAGGGAGGCCTGCCGGGACGTAGACCTTCAAGCCACCCAAAGACGCCACAGCTCGCCCTTTGCAGCGCCTACCCCCAACCGGCCGGCCGGCCGGGTCGCCCCCTCCCTTGAGCGAGCGCATGGGCGACCGCGATCCGTGTGCGTCGCGGGCCTCACCAGCCGGCCTCGGCCTTGAAGGCCTTCTTGGCCTTTTTGGACTTCTTCTTGCCCGACTGCGGCGCAGGGGTAGGAGCAGGCTGTGCGTGCGTACCGTGTGCGTGTGAGGGGGTTGTCAGCGACCCTCGACGTCGAGCGAGGGAGTGCACAAAGCGGGAGAAGGGACAGACCTCGCCGGCGCCCTTAAGGGCTGGGTGGTCGTCATGCTCGTGCGAGGCGTCGGGCGGGAGGCTGGCCGAGGAGGGGAGCGGGGAGCCGTCTGGCTGGAGGGACGGCTGGCCGAGCGAGGTCAGTTTGCTGGCGGCCGGGGAAGGAGGAGGGAGGGGGGGGGGTCAGCTCGGGTCGGACTCGTCGAGGTGAAGCGGAGCGTGAGAAGGGGGACCGACGACTCGGCCCGCCGTAGCGTCTGGGCGTAGAGCGCGAGCTCGGCCTCGGTCGGCTGCGAGCGGTCGACCTCCTCCTCGGCCTGCTGCTGCGTGCTCAGCGGCGGGCTAGCCGGGGCGGGCTCGGTCGAAGGCCGGAGGAGCGGGGCCGTCTCGGCCTGTCGGGTGGGAGGAGAGGGGCCGCGTCAGCCTCGGCAGGGGGTAAGAGGGCACGCGCGGAGAAGGGGACGGACGGTGTCCTTCCTGCGTGCGCCGCAGCAGCCAAAGAGATCGAGCAGACCCATCGTACAGGGGCGTGAAGGGAAGGGCGTCAAGGGGGGGGGGGTTGGGGAGATGGTCGGCCGGGCGCTGTTGGCCGACCGCGCCAGGGAAGCGCAGACGACTTGCATCTGCGGGTTGCTCCCTCTGCCCGCTGCCCTCGCGCGCGCGCGCAGCAGGCCCCCTCGTCATGCCGGCTGACGTTCGGCCGTCGGTTCGGCTCTCGGACGGGGGGGCTCAGACCGACCCGACCTATTTCGACCGCTCGCCAGCAGAGCCCTTCTTCTCTCCGGCACCACGACTCCGTCAGCGACCTCACGCCCCAGACCCAGCAGCAGCAGCCAATCATGTCGGACCGGACGACGAGCTCGACCCTGACCGCCGGCGACGAACCGACCGGCCCTTCGCCCGCCGCCTCCGTCGCGCCCAAGCTCCCCTCCCCTGCCGCCTCCAACGCCGGCGCCCCTCCCTCGCACGCGCCGCCCACCCCGACCGCCGCCGCCGCCGCCGTTAACCTCGACCTCTATACGATCGCGGCCGCCCCGACGCTCCAAGACCTCCGTGGGCCGGCCGCCGCCGAGCTCACGCAGGCGCGCAGGACGAGGAGCCGGACGTTGAGCCTCAGTGGCGATCCGAGGGAGGCCGCGCTCGGCCGGGCGCTCAGTCGGGTCACGTCGCCGTGCGTTGGCGCTTTCGTCGCTCTCATCCTTGTCTACCTGGCCTGCTCGTTGGGCGCGGCGTGGATGCGGGCGGGTGGAGACAGGGGCTCGGATGCCCGCCCTCTCTGCTCGACCGAGCGGGGCAGTTTCGACCCTCCGACCTCGCAAGGGCGCACGCGCTTCCCCCCCTCCCACGGTCACCCAACTGACTCGCCGCTCTCCCCCTTTCCCCCTCCCCCCTTGGCAGCCCCCAAGTCGGCCTCTTCGGCGACTCGAGTCCAGCCCAGGACGACCTCTCCGGTCTCGCCCCGCCGACGTCGGCCGCCGAGGCCGAGCGGGACGAGCGGCTGCGGCTGGCCGAGCTCGAGGGCGGCTTCCTCCACCGGCAGGGCTCCTCGCGGGCGGGCGCCGCGGGGGGGAACAGGCACGCGGGCATCGTCGAGGAGGATGAGGAAGGGGAGGTGCATGCTGGACCTCGGGGGGAGGGAGCGGAGGGGGAGAAGGATGGCGTGTGGGAGGTCAGCTGGGATGGGCCGGACGACCCGTCGAACCCAAAGGTTCGTCGTCCATCCTCCCCTCACCCGCTCCCCCTCCCTCCTCCAACCCCTTCTCTGACCCAACTGCACCCGGCCGGAATCAGACCTGGTCGGCCGCCTACCGCTGGTACCTGACCGCCATCAGCGGCATCCTCGTCCTCAACGCGACGTTTGCCTCGTCGGCCCCCTCGGGCGTCATCCCCCAGATGGTGGTGGCGTTCGGCATGAGCCGCGAGGTCGCCACCTTGCTGATCGCCATCTTTGTCGGCGGCTACTGCCTCGGGCCGCTCATCTGGGCCCCGCTGAGCGAGGTTTACGGCCGACGCATCACCTTTCTCGTCTCCTTCTTCGTCTACTGGATGTCAGGGGGGCGCCG
>Ga0308160_10003958_pt1 | contig 16207 bp, 13 predicted proteins | sample PhyFR1_FD_201036 | JGI IMG/M metagenome (GOLD analysis project Ga0308160, IMG submission 201036) | Phyllosphere microbial communities from UC Gill Tract Community Farm, Albany, California, United States - DLSLF.R1 | ecosystem: Host-associated > Plants > Phyllosphere > Unclassified | place: USA...
TTACGCGAGCAGGCGCGCGCCTATCTTTTGCCGGAACGTCGAGCGCGATCTTTTCCAAGAGCAGTCAAACAGCCCAGATCCAAGTTTCCAATGAAAAATGCCAGTCAGCTTAACTGACTGGCATTAGGCCGTAGCCCGCTTGCGTACTGAAGCAGAATCGCCGCAGGATCAGCGTGCGCGACGACGGCCCAGACCGGCGACGCCCAGCATACCTGCCAGCATCAGCGCGATGCTCGACGGCTCCGGCACTTCGGCCGTCTGCTGGCCGTTACCGCTGCCGTTACCATTGCCGTTGCCGCTGCCATTACCGTTGCCGATATCGACACCGACGTCGACGCCGGCATCGACAGGCGCGCCCTTGCCAGGCAGCTCATCCAGGCCCGGCGGGATGACTGCCGGGGTCGGGTTCGGGGTGCCGCCAGGGGCGCTGCCGCCAATGCTGGTGTTGGCGCCGCCGCCCGAGGTGGCGTTGTTGTTGCCGCCTGCGCCCGAGTTGTCGACGATCTTGTAGCCATCCGGGGTAGCGATCACCGACATGCCGTCGCCCGCCAGGGCGGCCGCCTTGGCGGTGCTCAGACCCGTCACATAGACACCGTCGATGCCTTGTTTCAGGGATACCTTCATGTCGCGGCCGACACTGGCGCTGACTTTCTGGTACAGGGCTTGCACGAGGGCTTCGCTATTGGCGCCGTGAGTGACCCCTGCGATGACGCTCGAGTCACCCACTGCGCCAGCAACGTTGCTGCCGCTAACGATGCCGGCCCCATTCGAGGACGGGATCACGTCCGCATGGGCGGCGCATGCGCTGGCCATGAGGGCCGTAGCGATGAGAATACGAATTGCCATTTTGCGCTCCTTGCTTGATGTTTAACATTATTTTTTCTGCAATTGCTGAGTGAATGTACCACAGCTGCATAAAAGACAATGTTCAATTGGAACACCCTTAAAAACAAAGGCCTCCGCGGAGGGAAGCCTTTGTTGAGGATGCTGCCGGACCCGCGGCAGTAACAATTTGTTACCTTATCGTTAACGCATCGATTAGCGGCTTATTTCAAAGATGACAAGTAAGGCATGGCACGCGACGCCATCCGCGTATCGGCCTTCAGCATGCCGGCCTCGTCGGCCAGGATGTGGGCGGCTTCCTGCAGATAGACGTCCTTGGCGTTCTTCGCCGCCTTCTCGGCCGCGATTTCCGCTGCCAGGCTGCGCTCGTCACCCTGCAGGCCGTCGTCGGAACGCGGCGCGCCCTTCAGCGCGACATTGTTCTTCTTCGGTGCGGTCGGGTTCGGCGCCTTGGCCCGCTGCTCCTTGCTGCCCGGACCGGCGACCGGTTCGTCGGCCTTGCCCGGCTCCTGGGCATCCGCCAGACGCGATTCGCGCAGGCGTGCCTTGGCTTCCTGGTTCTCGCGCTCCTTGCGGCGCACCGCTTCGTTCAGCGAGATCACGTTGTCCTTGCGCAGCTTGAGGGCTTCGGCGATGTCCTGCTCGATGTCGCGGAATTCCTTGTCCTTGGCGATACGGGCTTCGTGGCGCTTCTGCAGCGGGCCGATCAGTTCCTTCAGGTCGCCGGCCGGCAGGTAGGTCGCCGGCTTGATCTGCACCCAGGGCAGCGCGTTGTCATACGAGGACTCGCCAAAGTTCTCGCTGTCGGAGGTGACCGGCAGCTTGATGTCCGGGGTCACGCCGCGCAGCTGGGTGGTGCCGCCGTTGATCCGGAAGAACTGGGCGATGGTCATCTTCAGCTCGCCGTACTTCATCTTGTCGCTCTGCGAGAAGCGGTCGAGGTTGATCAGCGTCTGCACCGTGCCCTTGCCGAAGCTCGGCTCGCCGATCACGATGCCGCGGCCGTAGTCCTGGATTGCAGCGGCGAAGATCTCGGAAGCCGAGGCCGAGCCGCGGTTGATCAGCACGCCCATCGGGCCATCCCATGCCAGGCCGGCATTGGTGTCGCTCTCGACGTCGGTACGGCCCTCGGCGGTACGCTGCTGCACCACCGGACCCTTGTCGATGAACAGGCCGGTCAGCTCGACCGCCTCGATCAGCGAACCGCCGCCGTTGTTGCGCAGGTCGATCAGCACGTTGTCGACTTTATCCTTCTTCAGCTCGCCGAGGATGCGCTGCACGTCGCGGGTCGCGCTCTTGTAGTCCTTGTCGCCCTTGCGGCGGGCGTCGAAGTCCTGGTAGAAGGTCGGCAGCGAGATCACGCCGATGCGGCGCTTCACGCCCCCGTCCTTGACTTCGATGATCTGCTTCTTGGCCGACTGCTCTTCCATGCTGATCTTCTGGCGCACCAGCGGGATCGTCACGTGCTTGCCGTCCTGGCCGGCGTCGGCCGGCAGCACGTCGAGGCGCACGGTGGAATTGCGTTCGCCGCGCACCAGCTGCACCACGTCGTCGATGCGCCAGCCCATCACGTCGGTGAACGGGCCGTTGCCCTGGGCGACGCCGACGATGCGGTCGCCGACCTTCAGCTTGCCGGACTTGTCGGCCGGGCCGCCGGGCACGATTTCGCGGATCACGGTGTAGTCTTCGCGCGACTGCAGCACGGCGCCGATGCCGTCCAGCGACAGGCGCATCATGATGTCGAAGTTCTCGGCCGAGCGCGGGCCCAGGTAGTTCGTGTGCGGCTCGATCGCGGTGGCGTAGGCGTTCATGAACATCTGGAACACGTCCTCGTTGTTCAGCTTCTTGAGGCGGTTCTGGTAGCCTTCGTAGCGCTTGTCGAGGGTCTCGCGGATGCCCTTCTCGTCCTTGCCGGCCAGCTTCAGGCGCAGCCAGTCGTTCTTCACGCGCTTGCGCCACAGGTCGCGGGCTTCGTCTTCGTTTTTCGCCCACGGTGCCTTTTCGCGGTCGATCTGCAGGGTCTCGTTGGCGGTGAAGTCGAAATTGCCCTTCTGGACCAGTTCGCGCGCATAGGCCATGCGGTCGTTGAAGCGCTGCTGGTAGACGTTATAGATCTGGAACGGGAGCGTCAGGTCCTCGTTGTTGATCGCGTCGTCGAATTTGGTGCGGGCCGGCGCGAACTGGTCGACGTCGGCCTGGGTGAAGTAGAGCTTCTCGCTGTCGAGGGTCTTGAAGTAGTTGTCGTAAATCTTGGCCGACATGACGTCGTCCAGCGGCATCGCCTTGTAGTGGTAGCGTGCCAGCACGCGCGAGGCCCACAGCGCCGCCTGGGTCTGGGCGGCGGACGGCTTGAGCGGACCTGCGTTGGCCGGGGCCGCGTTGGCCGCAGGGACCTGGGCCGCGTTGAGCTGGACCTTTTCGGGCTGCGCGGTGACGACGTGGGCCGACATGACCGACATGGCCACGGTCAGTGCAACCACCAACATCTGCTTCTTCATTGTTCGTTTCTCCGGGCGGATTCTCTCGTTCGACCAATTCTACAGGATAGTACGACGACGTAGAGTCGGGCTGCGCGCTTCTTCAGCCGAGCTTAAGGATATAGAAGGAAACCGATGCCACGACGATAATCACCAGCCAGGGCCAGCTGCGCACGGCCAGCCGCCAGTCCACCGGCGAGGGCCAGAACGACAGGAACTGCGGCGCCAGCAGCAGGGTCAGGGCCAGATCGACCGGGCCGAAATGCCACGCGCCGCGGGTGCGCCACCAGGCCACCGCGAGCGGCACCAGCAACACCAGCAGCGGCGCCAGCGCGGCCGGGGCCGCGTTGTACCAGCGCAGATTGGCAAAGGTGACGGAGCCGAGTTCCCAGGTGCGCCCGGTACGTCTTGGAATGATGGAGAAGCCGGTTGGTTCCGCGCCCAGCAGCAGGCCGACCGAAAAATGCGCCAGCTCGTGGCACAGCGTACCGGCCGCGCTGAACACAAAGAACAGCGGGTGCAGCGAGGTCACCAGCCAGATGAGGAAGGCCAGTGCCAGCGAAGGCACCAGGTACAGCAGGATGTCGCCCACCCCGCCCCGTCCTCAGCGCGTGTAGAAGCAGCGCCCGCAGGCCTGGCGGTAGCTTTCGTTGCCGCCGATGCTGACCTGCTCGCCCTCGCGGATCCGGTTGCCCTGGGCGTCGACGCGGACGTTCATGGTCGCCTTCTTGCCGCAGGTGCAGATGTTCTTGATTTCCTCGATGTCGTCGGCCAGCGCCAGCAGGTAGGCCGAGCCCGGGAAAGGATCGCCGCGGAAATCGCTGCGCAGGCCGTAGCAGATCACGGGCACGCCGCGCACCTGGGCCAGGCGGTGCAGCTGCACGACCTGCTCCTTGGTCAGGAACTGCGCCTCGTCGACCAGCACGCAGGCCACCTCCGGCGCGCTGACCAGGAAATCGGTGTCCTGGTCGAACAGGTCGACTTCGCGCTGCGGACCCAGGCGCGAGGTGATCCGTCCGACGCCGTAGCGGTCGTCGATGGCGGCGGTGTACAGCTGGACCTTCTGGCCCTGCTCTTCGTAGTTGTGGGCCACCTGCAGCAGCGAGGTGGATTTGCCGGCGTTCATCGCCGAATACCTGAAATAGAGTTTTGCCACTGCGCTTTCCGCCTGCGTCCGCCTGGACCTGACTTGTTGAGGTGCAAAATTATAACAAGCGGATCGCCAATGGAAAACCGCCCGGTGCCGACACTCGGCAGCCGGGCGGTGCCAGGCCAGCGTTAGGCTCAGCCGCGACGGCGCGCCATCACGCCGATGAAGCCCAGGCCGGCCAGCAGCATGCCGTAGGTGGCCGGTTCCGGCACGGCCAGCACCACGTTGTTGGCGGTCGGCCAATAACCCTGGCCGCCATCGGTCGCGATGGTGACCGCGGCCAGCGGCGAGGTCGAGACGAAGCCGAGGAAGTCGGTGGTGGCCGCGCCGCCCAGACCATAGCTCAGCGCGCCGCCGTCGATCGCGGTCACGATCAGGTTGCCGGTAGTGTACTGGCCGAGCACGTCCGAGGCGAAGAAATTGCCGCCGAAGGCGCTGACGCCGCCGCTGAAGTTCGAGAACACGATCGGGGCGATCGCCGTGTTGTTCGACAGCCAGTAGTCGCCGCCTTCGCCGCCCGCGCCCCACAGGCCGGTGACCGAGTAGACGTCATAGGTGTACCCGCCGGCGCTGCGGTTCAGGACTTCGCCATACTGCATGACGGTCAGGTCGTCATAGGAATCGACGCCGGCGCCCTGCACCGCGGCCAGGAAATCGGCCTGGCTGGTGTAGACCACAATGTCGGCCTGGGCGGCGGCGGCGGCGCCGAGCAGCGCCGCGGCTGCAACGATTTTGCTGAGAGAGAATTTGGTACGCACGATTGCACTCCTGTTGGCTTCGATCGGACAGCCAGTAGATAGCAGGAATACAAGTGTTGCAATCGTGCCAACAGGCCTTTTGCGCGCACTTTGCGGTGCATAAAAGTGCGCGCAGGCGCGGCGCAGACAGCCTGACTGCCGCTTATTGCCCAGGATGATATTTGCGCTCGAGTTGTTTCTCGATGTCTTCTTTATAGAAGAGCACGTCCTTGAACTGCCCGCGGCTGTACATCTCGGCCTGGTCGTTGAAGTGCGGCGACTTCGGATCGCCGCTCTCGCCGCCGGCCAGGATGCTCTTGGCGCGCACACGCGGTCCGAATTCCACGGCGGCCACGAAGCTGTTGCCGCGGTCGCCGTAGATGCGCTTGGTGGTCTGCTTCGCCGTCATGCCGAAGGACGCCAGCGAGCCCCAGTTGGCCGAGGTGAAGCCGACCGGAATGCTGGGCTTGCTGTCGTCGTAGTGCTGGTCGACCGCGCCGCTGATGCGCTGGAAGCGGTTGATCTCGCCCCAAGGCGTCTTCCAGCTGCCGAAGTCGGCCTGCAGCCTGTCGGAGGCGCGGACCAGCGCCGCCAGGCGCTCCTGTGCGGCCAGCCGGGTCTGGATGAAGTCGACCACGGGCACCTCCTGGGCGCGGGCGCGCGTCGCGGCATCCTTCACCATCTCCTGGCCCCAATAGACCGCCAGCGAGGTCGGCACCGAATCGACGGCCCAGCGCAGGTCCCAGCCGCGCAACGCCGCCACCTGCCCGGCCAGGCGCGCCCTGGTGGCGTCGCCCTCCGGCAGCGCCTCCCAATCCTTGACCAGCGCCGGCACCAACGGTTCGAAGGCGGTCAGATACGGGTCGTAGGCTTTGGCGATCAGGCCGTCGAGGCTCAGCTCGCGCGCATCGTGCAGCACCCGTTCGGCGTGGATGCCGCGCGCGTTCTGCGGCAGCGACCACATGTACTTCGGATAGGCGGCGCAATCCGGGCTGCTGGCGCCGAAGCCGGTGCAGGGCCAGTTGTTGGTGTTCGAGATATATCCGCTCTTCGGATTGAAGACGGTGATCGTCTCCTTCACCTCGTGCAGGCCCTGCCACTCGGTGGCCGGATTGCTGCCGTCGACCGGATGGGTCCAGTCGAAACGCGGATCGCGGCGCGGCACGAAATTGCCGTGGAAGTAGGCGATATTGCCGTCGGCATCCGCGTACACGGTGTTGTTCGAGGAGTTGGTGCGCAGGTCCATCACCTTCAGGAAGGCCGCGTAGTCGCGCGCCTTGGTGCGGCCGTAGGATTGCTGGAGCGCGTGCACCGGGTCGTCCATCATCTTCACGCTCACCCATTTGCCGCCCTCTTCCCGGATCACCGGGCCGTGGTGGGTGAAATACGCGGTCACGCTGCGGCTGGCCGTGCCGCCGGCGCTCTTGTACGGCAGCACGATGGTCTTGCTGCGCAGCGCGCGCTCCTCGCTGCCGTACTTGTAGAACAGCTTGCCGTCGCGCTCGACCACGGTTTCCAGGTATTCGTCGATGACGTCGCCGCCGCCCGAGGTATGCATCCAGCCCAGGCGCTCGTTGAAGCCCTGGTAGATGAAGAACTGGCCCCAGGTCACCGCGCCGTAGGCATTCAGCCCCTCTTCGCTGACCATGTGGACTTCGGGCCGGAAGTAGAACGAGGTGTGCGGGTTGATCATCAGCAGCGCGTGCCTGCCGCTGGTGAGCCGGGGCGCGATGGCGAAGCCGTTCGAGCCGCTGGGCTCCGGATCGAAGCCCTTGCCCAGGTCGGCCATCGCCAGCGCAGGCGCCGGGCGTTTTTCGTAAAAGGCTTCGAGCTGTTTCAGGTCGATCGACTCGATATCGCCGCCGATACTGCCTTCGCTGAAGCTCAGCGCCATCCAGGGCTCGAAGCGGGTCAGAAGCTTTGGTTTGACCTGCGGATGGGTGGCCAGGTACCAGTTCAGGCCATCGGCCCAGCCCTGCATCAGCTTCTTGAGCCAGGCCGGGCTGGCCGCGTACTTGGCCTGCAGGTCGGCCGGGTCGATGTAGAGCTTCATGCGCAGGTCGCGCCAGATCTCCGCTTCGCCCTCGACCTCGGCCAGACGCCCCATCGCATTGATGTAATTGAGCTCGACCCGATTGAAATCATCCTCCGCCTGGGCGTACACCATGCCGAACACCGCGTCCGCATCCGTCTTGCCGAACACGTGGGGAATGCCCCACTTGTCGCGCAGGATGCTCACGCGCTGCGCCGTCTTTTGCAGGCGCGCGCGTTCCGCTTTCGAGAAGCCGTCAGCCGCGGTGGCCTTCGACACGGCAGGTGCGGCGGCAAACGCGGCGGGCGGCAGCGCGGCCAGCAAGACCAGGCTGAGCGCACTTCGAGCGAGCAGGCGGGAAGTCGGCATGGGGTCTCCTCTATTTTTTATATGCGACGGCTTTATTCGGCGCCGAGCAGCACCAGCTTCTGCTTCAGCACCTCGTTCTCGTTGATCAGGGTGGCGACGCGGTCCTTCAACTCGGCCACCTGGGCCTTGAGGGCCTTGACCTGGTCTTCGGGGGTGCCGGCATCGACTTCCTTCTTGGGACGGGCGGCGGCCTTCTGCTCGCGCACCTGGCGCGCGGCCTGCTGCAGCTCCTTCTTGCCGCCGGCGACCGCCGCCACCTGCGCATCGCGCGGCAGTGCGGCGACGTTGGCGGCGGAACTGATCGAGATGGTTCCGCTGCGCACCGCCTCCACCAGCTCCGGTGCGGCCGCCTTCTGGATGCGTTCGATCTGGCTGATGGTATTGGCGGACACGCGCGCGGCGCGGGCCACCTCTTCGCGCGTGTTCCACGGCGGCGAGAAAGGCACGGCCTGGTCGGCCGCGGTCTCCAGCTCGTCGTCGGTCTTCTGGACCACGCGCGCGGCCAGGATTTCCTTCTTGCGCAGTGCCATCAGGCCGCGCTGGAAATCGGTCACGCTGCGGCGCGCCAGCTGGTTATCGATCATCCACAGCTTGACGTCTTCGATCGAGTCGAATTTGTCGTTCTGGACGGTGCGGAAAGGGATGCCGTGCTGGGTGCAGATGGCGTAGCGGTTGTGGCCGTCGATCAGGACGTCCTGCCACAGGATCAGCGCTTCGCGGCATCCTTCGGTGAGCAGGCTGCGTTCGAGGGCTTCGTGTTCGGCGGGCGTGAGGGGATCGACGTAAGTACGGAGTTCGTCGTTAATCGTGATGTTCAATTCGGGTCCTTGCACTTCTATTGCTGAGTGTAGCGTTTGCTGTGCGCATGCTACACCATGCAAGGCCCCAAATGAATGGGTGATGTGGTGCGGGCAGCCGGAATCGAACCGGCACGCCTCGCGGCGGCAGATTTTAAGTCTGATGCGTCTACCAATTTCGCCATGCCCGCGCCGGCCGGGATTGTACTACGGGCGGCGGCGCGAGTGTTAGTCCTTGTGTTTTCGATAAGCGCATCAGATCCAAAAGCGCATCAGATCGGATAATGCCGCGCCCCGGTCTGCACCGTGATCCAGCGCAGGTCGGTAAACTCCGCAATCGCCGCCTTGCCGCCGAAGCGCCCGTAGCCGCTGCCCTTGACGCCGCCGAAGGGCATCTGCGCCTCGTCGTGCACGGTCGGGCCGTTGATGTGGCAGATGCCCGACTCGATGCGCTGCGCCACCGCCATCGCGCGTCCGATATCGCGCGAGAACACGCTCGAGGTCAAGCCGTATTCGCTGTCGTTGGCCAGCCGGATCGCCTCTTCGTCGGTATCGAAGCGGATCACGGACACGATCGGGCCGAAGGACTCTTCATGCCAGACCCGCATGTCGGGCGTGACACCGTCGACGATGGCCGGCTGCAGCAGGTTGCCGTCGATGGCGCCTTGCTGTGCGCCGCTCTGCGTCACCGTGGCGCCGCGCTCGCGTGCATCTTGCAGCATCGCCGCCACGCGCTCCGCGGCGGCCGGATCCACCATGCCGGCCAGCGGCGCATCGGCGTGCGCAGCCCGCAGCGTGGCGGTCTTCGCCGCCAGCTTGTCGATGAAGATGGACGCCACCTTGCGGTCGACCAGGATGCGGTCGGCCGACATGCAGATCTGGCCCTGGTTGAAGAAGGCGCTGAAGGCGGCGGCTTCGACGGCCGCATCGAGGTCGGCGTCGTCCAGCACCAGGATCGGGTTCTTGCCGCCCAGTTCCAGCAGCACGGGCTTGAGGTGGCTGGCCGCATGCTGGGCGACGATGCGCCCTACCCTGGTCGAGCCGGTGAAGTTGACGCGCCGGACCGCCGGATGGGCGATCAGGCGTTCGACGACCTGCGGCGCTTCACCCGGGGCGTTCGAGACCAGGTTGACCACGCCCGGCGGGAAGCCGGCATCGACGAAGACCTGGGCGATCAGGCGGTGCACGGCCGGGCACAGCTCGGACGCTTTCAGGATCACGGTATTGCCGCAGGCGAGCGGCATCGCCAGCGCGCGCGTACCGAGGATGATCGGTGCGTTCCAGGGCGCGATGCCGAGCACCACGCCGCAGGGCTGGCGCACACCCATCGCCAGCGACCCGGGCACGTCGGACGGAATCACTTCGCCGCCGATCTGGGTCGTCATCGATGCCGCTTCGCGCAGCATGTTGGCGGCCAGCGTGACGTTGAAGTGGTACCAGCCCGGCGCCCCGCCGACCTCGCTCACGGCGGCCTCGACGAACTGGCCGCGCAGCGCTTCCATGCGGTCGGCGGCGGCCAGCAGCAAGGCGCGGCGGGCGCCCGGCGCCATTGCCGCCCAGGCCGGAAAGGCCTCGCGCGCAGCGGCGGCTGCGGCATCGCAGTCGTCGAGCGTGGCGGCGGCGGCGCGGGTCGCCAGCGCGCCGGTGGACGGGTCGAAGCGTTCGAAGCTGGCGCCGTTCGAGGCAGCTCTGGCCACGCCGGCGATCAGCAGATCGGTCTGAAACATCGGTAGTCTCCTGTGTGAATGCACGACATTATGCCCGACGCTTCAGCTCCACGACGTGCTCGTTGCGATAAGCGGCGGCCAGTTCCCGCCACTGCGCGTCGAACCTGTCCATCGCCGCCTGCTTGATGTGGCCATAGCCGCGCACCTGGTCTGGCAGCTGCGCGAGCTTGAGGGCGGCGTCCCGGTTGTCCGCACGCAGGCCGGTCGCCAGTTCGCGCGCGAAGGCCAGGTAGCGGTCGCGCAGCAGGCGCTCGCCCTTGCGCTCGCGGGTGTAGCCGAAGGGATCGAAGGCGGTGCCGCGCAAGCCCTTGAAGCGGGCAAGCACGCCAAAGGCCGGCAGCAGCCAGGCACCGAAGGTCATCTTGGCCGGCACCTCGGAACCTGGCTTCTTGCGCGCCAGCAGCGGCGGCGCCAGGTGGAAGGCCAGCTTGTAGTCGCCGTCGAACTGGGCGGCGATCTGCTCGCGGAAGGCGGGGTCGGCATGCAGGCGCGCGACTTCGTATTCGTCTTTATAGGCCATCACCTTGAACAGGTTGCGCGCCACCGCCTTGGCCACGCGGCGCTTTGAGTCCTCGCCTTCGAGCGCGACTTCGCGCTGTTCGACCGCCGCCACCGCCTGCGCGTACTGCGCGGCATAGGCGGCATCCTGGTAACGGGTCAGCCAGTCGACGCGGAAGGCCACCAGTTCGTCCAGCGACTTCGGCGCGGCGAACTGGATCACCTGCGCCGGCTGCGCCATGCGGTCCAGCGCAGTCGCGTCGGCGGCCAGCAGGCGGCCCAGTGTGAAGGCGCGCTTGTTCATGTCGACCGCCACGCCATTCAGCTCGATCGCGCGGTTCAATGCCGGCAGGCCGACCGGCACCAGCCCCTGCTGCCAGGCATAGCCCAGCAACAGGATATTGCTGCCGATGGTATCGCCGAGGAAGCGCGCGGCCGTGGCCTGGGCGTTCAGGCGCAGCAGATTCGCTGTGCCGGCGGCGGCGCCCAGCTTGCCGAGCAGGCCTTCGCGGTCGACCTCGGCGTCGCGGTCGCGCGTGAAGTCGGCGGTCGGGATCTCGTATTCGTTGGCCACCACGCGGGTATGGCCGTTGTGGATGACCGCCAGGCCGTCCGGCATCGCCGCCACCACCAGGTCGCAGGCGAATACCGCGTCGGCCTGGCGCAAGTCGATGCGCACCTGGTGCAGGCGCGCCGGCGCGGACGCCACCCGCACATGCGACAGCACCGCGCCGCCCTTCTGGGCGAAGCCCATGAAATCCAGCGTGGAGGCGCCCTTGCCTTCCAGGTGCGCGGCCATCGTGATCAGCGCGCCGACCGTGACGACGCCGGTGCCGCCCACGCCCGCCACCAGGATCTCGAAGGGCTGGTCGAGCGCGTGCGCGGCCGGCAGCGGGTACTTCTGCAGTGCGGCTTCCAGATCGGCGAGCGACATCTTGACGCCCGCAGGTTTGCGCAGCGTCCCGCCCAGCACCGAGACGAAACTCGGGCAGAAGCCTTCGACGCAGGAATAATCCTTGTTGCAGGAGGACTGCTCGATCTGGCGCTTCCGGCCCAGTTCCGTCTCCAGCGGCAGGATGGACAGGCAGTTCGACTGCACGCCGCAGTCGCCGCAGCCTTCGCACACGGCCGGATTGATCACCATGCGCCGCGCCGGATCGGGGAAGACGATGTTGTCCGGCTTGTTCTTCTTGCGGCGGCGGCGCTTCTCGGCGGCGCAGGTCTGGTCGTACACCAGCACCGTCGTGCCGCGGATCTCGCGCAGCTGACGCTGGATCGCATCGAGTTCGCCGCGGTGATGCACGCTGACGCCTTCCGGCAGCGTCACGCCCGCGTAGTTGTCCGGGTAGTCGGTCACCACCACCGCCTTTTTCACGCCTTCGCTGATCACCTGCTGCAGGATCTGCGGCACCGACAGGGTACCGTCCACCGGCTGGCCGCCGGTCATCGCCACCGCATCGTTGTAGAGGATCTTGTAGGTGATGTTGGTGCCGGCGGCCACGCTCTGGCGGATCGCCAGCGAACCCGAATGGTAGAAGGTGCCGTCGCCGAGGTTCTGGAAGATGTGCGGCTCGCCGACGAAAGGCGAGGTGCCGGCCCAGCTGACGCCCTCGCCGCCCATCTGCGACAGATAATAGGTGTCGCGCTGCATCCAGGTCGCCATGAAGTGGCAGCCGATGCCGGCCAGCGCGCGGCTCCCTTCCGGCACGCGGGTCGAGGTATTGTGCGGGCAGCCCGAGCAGAAGTAAGGGGTGCGGCGCTTGCCCTCCGCCGGGTTGAAGGGCAGCTCGGCGGCGCAGAAGTCCGGCAGGTAGCGGTGCAGGTCCAGCGCCGGGTATTTTTCGCCGAGCCAGCGCACCAGTACCGGCGCGATGCGCGAAGGACGCAGCTCGCCCAGCGCCGACAGCAGCGGCGCGCCTTCGCGGTTGGTCTTGCCGATCACGACCGGGCGCTGGTCGGCCGCCAGGTTGTAGAACAGGTTCTTGACCTGCTGCTCGATCACCGGCCCCTTCTCTTCCACCACCAGGATCTCCCGCAGGCCCTGGGCGAAGCTTGCCAGGCGCGTGCGCTCCAGCGGATAGCTCAGGCCCGGCTTGTACAGGCGCACGCCGAGTTCTTCGAGGCGCGCGACGGACAGGTCCATGCGTTCCAGCGCTTCGATCAGGTCGAGGTAAGCCTTGCCGGCACCGATGATGCCGATCGTGGCGTTCGGCGCCGGCACCACCAGGCGGTCGATCGAGTTCGCGCGCGCGAAAGCCTGCACCGCTTCCAGCTTGGCGGCCACGCGCTGCTCCAGCGCCAGGCCGGGCAAGTCGGGCCAGCGGTTGTGCAGGCCGTCGGGCGGCGCCACGTAATCGGCGGGTTCGGCATAGCGCGGCATCGGCGGCAGCTCGACCACCGCCCCGCCTTCCACCGTTTCGGAGATGGCCTTGAAGCCGCACCACGCGCCCGAAAAACGCGACAGCGCCCAGCCGTAGAGGCCGAATTCCAGGTATTCCTGGATGTTGGCCGGGTTAATGACCGGCATACCCCAGGCGATCAGCGCCTGCTCGCTCTGGTGCGGCATCGACGAGGACACGCAGCCGTGGTCGTCGCCCAGGATGGCCAGCACGCCGCCGTGCGGCGAGGATCCATAGACGTGGCCGTGCTTGAGCGCGTCGCCGGCACGGTCGACGCCCGGCCCTTTGCCGTACCACATCGCGAACACGCCATCGACTTTGCGGGTCGGGTTGGCTTCGACCTGCTGCGATCCCATGACGGCGGTCGCGCCCAGCTCTTCGTTGATGGCTGGCAGGAACTCAACGTGGCGCTCCGCCAGCAGCTTCCTGGCCCGCCACAATTCTTGGTCGACGGCGCCCAGCGGCGAGCCGCGGTAGCCGCTGACGAAGCCGGCCGTCTGCAGGCCCTGCGCGTCGTCGAGCTGCTTTTGTATGCACAGCAGGCGCACCAATGCCTGGGTGCCGGTGAGGAAGACCCGGCCCTGGGTGCGGGTCAGGTTGTCGTCGAGGGCGTAGTCGGGGTCTGCCAGCCCGACAGTCGCGGGGAGCGTCATGTCGTTCATTTTTATAGTGTGTGCAAATGATGAGACAGGATAGGCCGCACGCCGCGAAAGATTTTTTCTATCTATTCATCTTTTGACACTAAAATTGCAAGAACCTTTCTATTTTTTGCCAAAAACATGAAAAGTCATTCGATTGATGCAGCATCCATGAAAATTCTCGTCGAGCTGCAGAGGGATGGCAGGATCTCGTCCAACGAGCTGGCGGAGCGGATCGGCATGTCGGCCAGCCCCTGCTGGCGGCGCCAGAAGGAGCTGGAGGACAACGGCACCATCCTGCGCTACACCGCCCTGCTCGACCGCCGCAAGCTGGGCCTGGCGGTGGTCTGCCTGCTGCATGTGTCGCTGCTGCGCCATGCCGAAGGCGTGGTCGAGCAGTTCGAACAGACGATGCGTATGCGGCCGGAGGTCGTCGAGTGCTACGAAACCACCGGCACTTCGGATTACCTGGTGAAGGTGGTCGTGGCCGACATGGATGCCTACCACGACTTCCTGCACAACGTGCTGGTGAAACTGAACGGGGTATCGCAGGTGAATACCAGCGTGGCCTTGCGCGAAGTGAAGTACGAGACGGCGCTGCCTTTGTAGCCGCCTATCCGGCGCAGGCTGATGCAGCCCTGGGCAAAGCTGCAAGCTTTACCCAGGCTATCGCGGAAGCCAAACATGGACTTGCCGGGTCCTTGGCATCGCCTCCGAAAAGATCGAAATGACGATCCGGCTTTAAGCGGTGAAGCCCCGTACGATGAAGCGGATGATTTGCGCCACCACTTGACCGCCGAGCACAGCGACGACGGCGAACACCGCCACCTGGCAGAGGCGCAAGGCCAGCTCGTGGCCGCGCCAGCGGCTGCCGAAGCGCAAGGGACCATGGAAGCGTGCGGGCAGGTGCGGAAGATGCACTGAAGCAAAACGCATTTTCATGATTGTCTCCAATTGTATGCATGTTGTCAGCACAGCATACGCCTGCCTCGGCCCGCCTGCAAATGCATCGACGGGGCGTGGATCTTGTCATTCTTACAGGAAAGTTTATACTTTACCCGATCAACATCAGGAGACTTTCCATGATTCGCACCCTTGCCCTTGCCGCACTGCTCGCCAGCTGCCTGCCCACCGTCCAGGCGGCGGAAGATGCCGGCTTCTGTAAATCGATGTGCAGCAGCGAACGTCAGGAATGCCGGGCCACCGCGCGCAAGGCGACCAAGAATGACGATCTGCTCGAGCGCGGGCCCGAGGACAAGAATCCGTTTGCGAACACGGCCAATCATCTGCAAGGCCAGTCGGAACAGGAGCGCGCCGCCGGCGGCGCCAGTTTCCATAAACGGCAGTCGGAGCGCAACGGCGCCTGCGACGACAAATACCAACGCTGCACCCGCGCCTGCAGCATCCCGGCCAAGCCCGCCCGCGGATCGTAAAAAAATGCCGCTGTCGCGAATGCGAGCAGCGGCAGGTAACTCAGCCGTCACTGAGGTGGAGACACAAAGAAGCACGGATACTACTTGACGAAACAGGATAGGAAGTTGGGACAGCTTCGGCCGCCACAAGGGCCAACATGGGTAAGCAAAGTCCCGTCCTGACGTCAGTCTAGTCGCACAGCCAGCCTGCAAGACCAGCCGGATTCCAGGGCACAATGTCCGGCTGCCGTGCCGCCGCACCCGACTGCTCGGCTAACGGACGACCGGTTCGCGGCATCTGCGGTAGGATCGGGCCATGTGTGGACGATTTGACCAGAGCCAGACCGCGCGCCATTACGCCACCGCCTTCGGCTGGGCGGACGCGGTCTTCGACAGCGAATCCGCGCCGACCACGAACGCGGCGCCGGGCACCTATCGCCCTGTGCTGCATGTGCAGGACGGCGAGCACCGCGTGGACGACGTATTCTGGAGCTATCGCCCGAAATGGGCCGAGGGGAAGATCCCGATCGCGATCAACGCCCGCCTCGAGAAGCTGGCCGGCAGCTACTGGTCGCGCCTGCTGAAGAACGGGCGCGGCATCGTGCCGGCCGAGGGCTGGTATGAATGGACCGGCGAAAAGGGCCACAAGCAGCCCTGGCACATCCACCGCAAGGACCACGCACCCCTGTTCCTGCTGGCGCTGGCCAACTTCGGCCCTTTCGAAGAAAACCGCGCGGAAGCCGGCTTCGTGCTGGTCACCGACGATGCCTCCGGCGGCATGCTCGACATCCACGATCGGCGTCCGGTGGTGCTCGCCAAAGAAGATGCCGAGCTGTGGCTTTCCCCCTCGCTCAGCCCCCAGCAGGCGCTGGAACTGGCCCGCCACGCCGCGGTGCCCCCCGCCGACTTCGACTGGCACAAGGTCAGCAAAAAGGTCAACAACGCCAGCGCCCACGGTCCCCAGATCGCGCTACCCATCGACGACGACGACGACGCGGCATAAAAAAGGTTCTTCACGGATTTCCGGGAAACGCGGCTTTGATCTTTAGGAAGAAGAAGGCGCTGTCGCGGTAACCGTAGGCCATCCGTTTCATCACCTTGATGCGGTTGTTGATGCCTTCCAGCTGG
>Ga0308160_10003959_pt1 | contig 16202 bp, 16 predicted proteins | sample PhyFR1_FD_201036 | JGI IMG/M metagenome (GOLD analysis project Ga0308160, IMG submission 201036) | Phyllosphere microbial communities from UC Gill Tract Community Farm, Albany, California, United States - DLSLF.R1 | ecosystem: Host-associated > Plants > Phyllosphere > Unclassified | place: USA...
TCGTGCAACTTCGTCCTTCCCTCGGATACCTAGACGACCTAGATAAGAAGAAACGAACGGAAGAAGCCAGGCGAAAACGACGTGGAGCTGGAGGGGATGATGATTCGGGCGACGACGACGATGATGATCTAGAAGATGGAGGTGCAGGGAAGAAGAAGGGTGCAGCGGGAGGTGGGGACGAGTTGAAGAGTGTTACTGTAAGTCCACTAGGGGAGGGATCGCGAAGCTTGCATCCACTTAGGAAGGCTGGATGCAATGGATGAGACAAGTCACTGACAAACCCCATTCACTCTGTCAGATGCAACTCGCCTCCCTTCCATCCCCATCTCACGACTCTGAGACCCGACGGACAACCAAGATGGGAACAGGCGGTACTATCGGATTGACCAGCCAGATCCGAGCGAGGATCGTCAAGGCGCTCAAGCATGAAATGGAGGATGTTTGGAAGAGTTGGAATTGGGTCGATGGGGATGTGAGTAGAAGTCTACCCGCGTTGGTCTCGATACAATCGCTTCTGTGCGAGTCGGCTGACGCGGAATTCGTCTTTTTGGCATCGCGATCAGTTGGATGAGGTGGGCGAAGCGCTGGATAGGTTGATTTTGCCTGATGAATACAAGACGGTGTTGAAGTGTCAAACGAAAAACTTGGATCTCATCTCGAGGAAGAATATCGGGGATGGTGCCAAGTTGCCGAATTAGACGATGGACTTGGCAGCATGGAGGCCTTCGGATTGGTCGAGCGATGTATTACGGCAACAAGCCGAGTGACGTTTGGTTCTCACTCGCCGCTGCATTATGCACACATTTGGCTAGCGAGGACAAAATGACAGAAGAACGAACGACTTGAGGAGATTGTCGCTTGTCTTCAAGGAGAAGAGTGCGATAATCAAGGCGATGATACAGTTGTCCTGCTTTTCGGCTTTTACCCACAATGCAACACAACACGACTTTGTCCGGCGTTGTAGAAATATGCTCCGGGAGCAATTTTCCACAACTGCCGGATGTAAACAGGAAATGCCGCCGAGGACACTCCGAACGTTGAAGCGATTTCTCGAATTCTGTGATACTTTTCAATTCCATTGTTCGTTCAAGTCGATCTTCAAAGTCGTTCTTATCGCATCGGCATACATTACCATTTCGAAGACCATCTAGCAATACTTTGACCTCATAATGACCGAAACATCCACATCTTGGAAGCTCCCAGTTGGGCAGTTCTCACCAAAGGACAAAGACAGGTGAGGTCGGACCGAAACGGCCGGGACGATACTTCAGATACTGATGTGCTTGGATACCGTTATCACCATACCGCTTTGAAGCTTTGCGTGAGTGCTTTTCGAAAGTTCAAGTTTTAGTCTTATAGGCTCACTTTGGGTCTGCAGCTATACTACTGCCGTCAAAAGGTGCGTGCTTGCCGCAACCACACCCTTCCCGTCTCGCGCTCAACTTACCTCATCCACCTGACAGATGGCCGACTATCCTCACCCAAGTGGTATCCACCATGTCGAACGCAATCCACGAGATCACCCAATCTGGTGACTCCCCAGAAATAGATGCCGAGAAGATTGAAGAAGGAAAAGAGATCATCCGGGCGATCAGCGAACTGAAACATGACATGGGTCGTAACAAGGTCCTTTCGTATGTTCTCGCTATTGTGCTCCTTTTGAAATTCAAGCTGAATTCTCGCTGGTAGTCCGATTGAGAATGATGGTGGTGCCAACGTGGACTGCTATAACGAACATCTGTCTGTCCTGAATGGGACAGACGATACTTGGTTCACCACCGCCTGGCTCTTTGCGGAATGTTATCTGTAAGTACCCCTCCAGAGCATTCACTCGACTGCCACTCGTATATCCCTCCCTAAAATAAATTCACGCTTTGGTTTTTGGGATGTGTAGGTACCGGAGACTCCGAACCTCCTTTGCCAAAACCAAACATTGGAACCAGTTCGATCCGTTCTTCCTGCAAAAGGCGGATACCTACAAATCTAGCTCGACAGCCATCATCCGTAAGCCCAATACCCTCTTCCAAATTCCCGTCTGTCTGATGCGTCTTTTAGTACGGCTGACTGATCCTGGCTCATCGTCGGACTCCGCAAACAGATCTGGCAAAGAGCTTGAAGAAGCTAGATGGGCAGGAAGAGGAGCTGTTGAAGGGGTACGAGGAAAATGGTTCGGCTTTGGAGGTCGTTTTCTAGTGAGTCGCAACTGGATTTAAACCATCCTCCGAGAAGCGGGGCTCATTGGATTTGCGCATTTCTCAGCGAGATGATGCAAGCCGCTCTGTGGGGTAATGCAACGGTAAGACGCAGCCCCCGATATCGTAATCTGACCGAGTCAAGCTGAGCAAAGCATTACGCAGGACCTCTCGCTCCTAGTCGACCTGTCTTACTCGGACATCCAAAAACTTCAAAAGCTCGGCTCGGCAAGTCAAGCAGACCAAGCCAAGTTCATCTTGAGGAACGATTTGGAACAGGTCTGGGACACCGCCAAAGACCTCAAGGGGAGCAGGGTGGATATCATCCTGGACAATGGTAAGTCACCGAATCGTGATACTGAATCTCTTTTGAACTGAGAATGGTAATTCGGGGGAATCTCCACAGCTGGCTTTGAGGCAAGTCAATTGGGTATCCTATAACGTCCGTTTGCCGATCTTACCTCTAGTCTCGTTCTAACAGCTATACACCGACCTTGTCCTTGCCGATTTCCTTTTGAGAACACCTTTCGTGTCCGAAGTTGTATTCCAGTAAGTTGTGAAGGGCTGCTGATTTGAAGATCGGCGCTAACTTCGGTCGATACCTGTAGCCCGAAAAACATCCCTTGGTTCGTCTCGGATGTCATGCCTTTCGATTTCACGTAAGTGTGGAATACAATCGACAGCGCAAATCGGTGGTTGATCACGTCGTCATTTTGTGATTGCAGCTGGGCCATCGACTCGTTGAAAGATCAGTCCTTCTTTGTGAATCACGCCAAGGACTTGCAACAAGAAGACTTGGATATCCTCTCAGACCTTTCCGATCGATGGCGAGAACACTTAGCCGCTGGTCGGTTCAAGCTCTCCGTTCCTCTAGATACTCCGATCGGACAGCATACAGATCTCGGCGATTTCTGGACGACGCAATACCCTTACCAGCTGATACCAGAGAAAGACTCAAAGCTGCTAGATGACTTGAAAAAGTCAGGCCTTGTCATTCTCAAGGGTGACTTGAATTACCGAAAGTGAGCGGCCGATTTATGGCTTGGCGGCTTGCACGCATATAGCTGACCGAATCTTCTGGAAGACTCGTTGCTGATGGCAAATGGGAACCCACTACGCCTTTCGACACGGCTCTGGGACCTTTAGCTGGTCACCTCAACTTGCTCAGTCTGCGGACTAACAAGGCAGATCCGATGTGAGCAGATGTTCGTCCCACCTCGATCTCCCTCGTTGGCTGACTCATTGCCCGCCTCCATAGCGTCGGACTGCCCGAGGGGACTGCGGAACGTCTGAATCACTCGCATGCATCTTGGCGGGTAGACGGGAAATACGCCGTCGTTTCGTTTTCAAGCAGGTCTTGATCGACGACAACGAATCGAGATTATGCGATAATTATCATAGATTAGGACTTGTGCGTGTATATGCCTCAATACAAGATAAAGAAGAACGATGAGCGAAACCAAATAGTGCACACAAACCAAACGAGAGTCCTTTGAATAGGGCATCGAGCCTCTATTGCAATTGTATCAATCCTGTAAGCTAAACCTGTGTGTCGAGATTCCGGGTATACAAAACTCCTCCTTGCAAACTGGCCTTGCGGCGTTGACGAACAACGGTCTCGCGTGGGGAAGCCGGAGGTGAGGTTGGGGTGAGGGGCGCTCCCGGGGACATTGGCGAAGCTGGCATGAGTTCCGATAACTGCCGTCGCGTTTCCGAGATGGAGCCCTTTGAATTTGTGGAGAAAAGAGGTGGAGCTTGACTCATGCTGGTTTCCGAATTGGTCCTCCTTGATTCGAAACGGCTGAAGCCCGATTGTATGCTGAATTGAGAAGGCGACGGCGATGGCGAAGGTGCCGGCGATGCATCGACCCGTGCTTTAGCAAGACCGGAGCTCGATTGTACCGTAGACCGGCTTCGGACGGGGGTTGCGTGAGGATCACCAATCGCGGTGGGAAGGCTCAAAAAGGCCAATTTGCCTCGAGGGTTATCCAACGATAACGACAAGTTCAGGGAAGAAGAAGTCGATGGCGCTTTGGTCACTGTACGGGTCTCTGACAGCTGGACGGGCCCAGTCGAGGTAGGAGCATCGGCGGAGCCAATGGAAGCAGGAACTAGTTTACGCCTGATAATCACCTCCCAGCGCATCGTATCCTTATCTGCACTGGGAACACAGACTGTCTCGACGTAATAGTCGTCCTTGTGGTCCCGTGGCAAAATCGAAGGCGACTGAGGTGACGTCCCGGTGGAAAGGGCGTTTGAAGAGAAACTATCCTTGCGCGGCGATATCACTCGTTCCGCTCGAGCGATGACGGCGTCCTCGACACTCGAAAGTTGCTCTTCGCTGTCTTCATCTGCCTCTACTCCCGATGTGGCATACCGGCTCACTTCCGATTCGTCGCTTGCCCTCTGTCGGAGGTGCGGGAGCAACGGCGAATCAGAGGGACGGGAGAGCAGAGGAGTTGGCTTTTTCTTGGGCATACGCTCCTCGTGCGACCGCACGAGATTCAATGGTCTTCCGAGCTCTCGGGCATACTCAAGTGATGTGCTTGGTTTACGTGCCAGCCACTCGGTATATTCCGAGGTGGGTTTAGTTCCGGCTGGCGAATTGGGTCGGAACGTGGTACCAGGGAAATCCCGTGGTGACAAGTTGACCTCGAATGAATTGTTTCGCGAGGGATTGCGAGGTGAGAGACAACCTGCTTCGACACCCCTGGATGGCCAGGCGAATGGTGCTGGAGGTGGTCCAGCGTTACGTGATCCGATTGTAGGCTTCCGAGTAGGAGGAGGAGGCGAGAGAGGTGTGGGATAGCCACCAGGATTGCTTGGCGTCTCACTACGCATTTGAGCGACGGGAGTGCCCGGGATCTGAGCAAGCTGTGTACGTTCTGGCGTGACTGGTCGTTGGAAGGCCGACGTGGGCAACGTCGACATGGGTCTCCCGGTCGAACCCACAACCCTTGCTGCCAATTTGAACCCCACGCCGTCCGTGTTCTCCTCCAATGAACCGGAACTGAAATTTGGTCGTTCAGCTGCACTGAACGAGTTGGCGCGCAGTTTCAAGCCCTGATCCAGGCTATTCGACCGGATAGCCTGCTCAGCACCCCTCTCGTAGTCGTGTGAAACATCCGGGTTTAGCCTCCCAAACTCTTGCAGAATCTCCTCGTGCGTCGCCTTGATCATCGGACCGATGGGTCCTGATATGCTAAGCCCGCCAACCGAAGGTGTCGTACTGGCCACCGTCCCGGCACTAGAGACCCGATTTCGGAAACCTCGTCGAAGACTGACAGATCGACCGACCGGTGGACCGGTCTCGTCATCCATCGATCCTCTTGGCCCGTGAGATTGGTTCGAGTGCGTCTCTTGGTCCTTGGAGGAGGAGAACGGGTTCGAGAGGATAGAGGAACCTGAACCTAACCTTCTCGTCCGAGGTTCCCCCTCTACAAGATTCGTGCCCGTTTGCCCATTTGCCACAGCTGATTCCCCAACAGTCGATTTGGGTCCCTGCGTCTTGCTCTGCGTTCCCTGGCCCCCGGCCACAAGTCCGGCAAACCAACCGGCACGTCGTTTCTCTACATTCCCCGATTCCGAGTGTCCTCTCGGCTTTGGCGGTCGAGCTCGGGGAGATGGGGGAGGCATATCCGTCCCCGATGAGGACGGAGCGATGGATAACGATCGATGATGCATGTGTGAGGAAGATCCAGGTATAGCGCTTGTCATGGACGAGGTGGGGAATGACCCTACCAGCCCCGCTGATCTAGGTCCTCGATCCATGTTGTCACTCATGCCACCTCCAGCTGCTGAACTCATCATCCCCCCAAATACAGGAGGGGCGGTGAACGGGATCCCCTCGGCGATACTTCCCATCTTGTATCCTCCCCGGGGGGTAGATAATTCTTCTTGTTCTCTCGGAAAAGACGAGGATCGGGTAGGCGTTCCTGGGGGGTTCATGAAAATGGTTTGGTTGGACGTGGACGACAGCGAACCGGTGATTGGGGGAACCGCTGGATATTCACATTGTAGAGCCCGATATCAGCTTCAATTCTGACTCGATGTCAATCATCCCGAACATCGAAATATCAACTCACGTTTCCTAGCACGTCCAAAGGAACCCGACCCAAACCTCCCTGACCCTGACCCCGAACCCGATCCCAAAGGCCTATCCACCCCTATCCCAAATTCCCCCAAGTCCAAAACTCCAGGTCCAGCACCTCCGTTCAATCTCGGCTCATCTTGCGAATACCCCATCGTAGAACTCCTCGGTCCAGCCGTCGGGTCGAAGGGGAACCCTAATCCTCGTTCTCCCGGCTCAGAAGCGCCACTTCCACTCTGACCCTGACCCTGATTCCCCAACTGCGATGGTGGTGGTTGACGAGGATACGTCCCGCTCGTCCGCGGAGAAGGAGGCGTAGGGAGTCTAGCGGGGATCAAGGGCTGGGGGTATGTTTGCGATTGCGATTGTGCTTGAGAGATGGTCGGTCGAACGGGAGAAGGTGTACCTCTTGGCACTGACGACGTTGAAGGGGCTGTCGGACTCGCCGTAGCGGTATTGTTGGAGGACGACCCGTTTGCCCCTGAAGACCTGAAGAACGAAAGAGGAGGCATCTTGATTTGCTTTCCGTTACTTTCGAGAGTTCGTCGTTCAGGCAAGGGATTCCGTATTGAAGGACCTTTCGCTCAAGCGTCTTGCTCTTTCAACGTCATGGTCGTTCTCTCTTACTCTTGTGTCTCTTGTCTTCGATTGCGAATGCTCAGGTTCCTATGTTATTGCCTGTGGCGACAAGCAGGTAGTCTCCTCTGGGTCTGTCGAAAAGATGAACAGAGAGACTTTCGGCGAGTATATCTTCCTCGTCGTGGTCTCTATAGACCAAGAGAGGAAGATCGAACGATCGACTGTCCGGCGATCGCAAAAGCCGAATCACTCGACTTTGACAACAGGAGTAGCTGTGGTGTGTAGTGGTAATAGCGATTAACGATGGCTTCCAAGCCTTCGACCAAGACCGGCTTCGGGATCGTGCTGAGTGAGCAGTAGGTCGTCGTTGACTAAGTCTACTCCCGGGACCTCGTCGAACCGCCGTATGATCACGGTAGGGGAGTCAAGGTTTCAAAGAGACACTCGATAGATTGGTCTCGAGCAGGTGCCGGTGTGGTAACAGTCGAATGATGATGTGTGTTTGTGTTTGTGATGTGGGGAATCCGCGTATTCTCTGGTTTTGAATTGTCAGCCGCGGCGTAGAAAGTAATCTGAGATCACCCGGATCCGGTCGAGCTTCTCTGTTGACGACGAGCAAAGAAGGGATGACGGGAACCCGGGAACCGTTTTCGGGAATCGATCAACGTCCAAGCGCAAACTGATTAAATCCAACCTAGACGATTCAGGCTATCGCAAACAAGTCACTTTCAATCATTCTCATCCACCCGATATTGTCATCGACGCGTTCGACGACGAGACCAGCCAGGCGGCAGGTAAACAGCAGTGTGATACGATCAAAAGACTGCCTTTCCCTCGATCATCAAACTGGATGACCTAAAGAACCGGACAAGAACGCCGATCGTCCTGTACCCGTCGCCCAATCGGGCAAACCGGGCCAACACGCCAAAGACAATGGAAGGAGGTCGGGCCGCCGCAGCACACAAACAAAACAAAACGAGAGGGAAAAAAAGCCTTCTTTTGTGTGTCGCGAGTGTCGTGAACCACGTAAACTGAGCGCCGCCTACGAATTCATTTCTACGAGACGAGTCACCCAGCAGCGGCCGTTAACCAAATGCCTCGTGCGCCACCTGATTTTCATTCACATACATCCTGCTCATCGTCGTCAGTTGATGCCGTGACCTCCTCCACACCCTCGCACGGCTTCCCAACCTTCCATCCTCTCGCTCGTATCCACGTAAAACGCGTCTACCTGCGTACGTGTTCTGAAACCACCTTACCATCATCTTCTCGCAGCAGAGATAACAGCAACAACAACAACAACAACAACAACATCTCCTTCGGGCGGAAGAGGTAGACGTAGCCTCGACCTTTCCCATACAATCATGTTTATGACAGACGGCGGGACCTGAATCTGAGCCAAACATCCAACCCTTTTCTCTCCCCGTCTTACTGCCTTTTCTTTTCCGGGATAATTACGTGCAATCTGAATATCAAAAGAGAGTTGAACCCGTCCCGGGAGGATCCGGACGACACAAGAACATTCGGGAGCAAGCCAAGCGAGAACGGGAGAGGATGTGAAACGGCCGACAGAGGACTGATGGAAAGATGATCGTTGTTGTGAAATCTTCTTCGTGGCTTTTTCCTTCTGACCCGCGTTTCCGTTGACGAGCCTTTGTCCGGACATCCTATCCAGTCCGTGCAGCATGAAGCGCGAAGGTTACACGGCCAAGATCATTACCCATCCCGCTTGGCCCAAGCCCATCCACATTCATCGAGATCATCTTCAGACCTCAAAACGACCCATACTGCCCAAGCCCTTCCATCAGATCCTCTCTCTCAACCCAGGCAGGAGCATGGGAATCATTCCAGAACAAGGCACGATCCGCAAGCTTTCCATTCCTCGTTCGCGCGGCGACCAGCGAACGAACCCGGCTTCAACAGATGAAGGCCGAGCCCGAGCCCCAGCGAAGGGGTCTCCCGCGGTGAAGATGACCGATCATGAGAACGAGTTGGATGTCGATGGGTTCTAGCTCGGTTTGGAGGTTCCTGCCACATCCAGTCAGAGTGGAGAGATGAAGAGGGATATGGTCGAGATCCCAAGCTCAGCACGTAGCATGTTCCACGTCGGACCTGAACCTTGTTAGGGCAGCTCGCAAGATTTTTCTAGCTCGAGGAACACGTCCGAGGAATACGTGAAACGTATGCGTGAGATACTACAGCGTCCACCGAGTGTACACGTTATCGTTCGAAAAAAGAAGTTCTTGCCGCTCCAGGTATTTGATGACCTGATCAGCAAGCTCGATTTAGATTGCGAGGCGTAGTCGTCGATTCGCCGGCCTGTTGGACGAAGGCTCAGCAGCATGATGCACGCGACCCAAGGACAAGGGACGTCTTTGACACAGAAGCGTTTTCAAGTAATATCGGTCTAGAGAGAATCGGTCGTCAGGCTCGACTCGGGACGGCCAAGACTTGTATGTCGAGCAAGGCGCAATGTTGACTGAAAAGTCATCGTTCTGAGAAAGACCAAGCGAACAACTTGACAATGACTCAGACGTAGATCGTTCTTCAAACCAGGCTGTTGGAGTACTCGGCAGTCTTAGGTCTGCTATTGATCCCTTCTACGGTGAGTACCTGTGCATTTGTGAGGGGTTGCCCTCCATGGACAAGTGCCCCGATCACTGAAGAGGAGCAGTGAATAGTTCGAAGCATCGAATTAGCCATTCGCGTCCATTAGGCTGCCACAGCGTCACATTCGGAAACCTCCTATATCGTCGATGATCCGACCGCTTCGCGTTCAGATGCGCTGCGTCCCAGCCGACCTCTCCGAGTTCATCAACATTCTATATTGATCGTCCGTATGTCGATACCACCATGAAACCCAGTCCAAGTAATCGAGATCAATCGCATATTGCCACCTCTAAGCAATGAGCAAAGTCGATCAGCCTCGCGCGACAAACAGAAGCGCGCCTTCTACTCGTTCCTCCTCACAAATCTTCTTGAACGAGCACAAGCGCAAGAAATCGCTGCTGGTATAAGAAGGGTCAAATTCTTGGTCAGATGTCATTGGCCTTGTTCGCAACTGCTCTTCTTCATCACGCACACGCCCAGGTTTTGGCCGTTCGCTTTCCATGGCCATGTACGACAGGTCCTCTTTCTTCGACGTTCGCCTTTCTGCTGGAAATCAAGACACGGCTTGAAGAACGATAGGCGGAACGAGAAGCCCACAACTGCAAGAATCCCCGTTGCAACCATAAGACGACGTTGAATCATGGATCGGACCTTTCAACTTCCGTCGACCTCAGTCTGGATATCAACTCGTGAGCATCTATTTCCTTGCTTGATTTCGCTTGTCCCCCCTTCCTGCATTGTGCACTCGCAAAAGAATCACTCCGAAACACACAACGCCAATCCAACCAAAACCACCACATACTCAATGATGACACCAATTCAAACTAATCGTATTCACACTGTGCGACTCCCTTGATCCGGAGAATGCGCGAGACCGAAACAATTACAACGGTATCTGAGGAAACCCCATCAATCGAAACTTTTTCGCTACTACTGCTTTGCTTCGTTGTGCATCGTTACTATTCGAGCGAATGGAAGCTGATCTTTTATTGCTCTTTTGCGATATTGCTTTGGCATTAGAATTCTCTCGATTCGGCTTTCTCAATTCTGATACCTGGGGTACAAAAAAATCCCGATGGATCGCCGCGGTAAGTCAGGTCGTCTGTTTCCCCAAAGTATTATAATATCGTAGATTCGATGTATGTCCTACTGCAATCAATCATATGTCATCCGCTCCGGCCTGTTGAACTATACGATGATTATCTCTGCCAAACGTTCCTTCTGTGTTACTGGTCACGACAATACCCATGTTTTGTCGGTCTGCAAGGTTATATTTCGTCGTGCTACGTCCTAGTTCTCAGAGCAGGTCGATCCTGTCAGCTGCGCTTTGTACTCGCCGTGATCATAGCACTGTACGAGGTGGTCCATCCAGCTTGTTCGGTGCAGTTGGCCTACGTTGCGGTCCACAAGATCTACGGGAAGAGAGCCTGAAATCATTTGCACCGGGCGTGATTGGTTTTCAAACAAAAATGGATATTCGATTTCGTTTACTTCTGCCTTGAACCAGACCACCGATCGACCGTTGATTGAGGGAATTGAGCTTAACGATCCGTTGATCTGCCTGCATCTCTCGCCGATTTGGTTATCTGACTACAGAGCGCTGATTACAAATAGAAGCACATCTCGGATTTATCCTCTAGACTTATACCCTACCCCAAACAAGTAGATCAGCCAAAAGCGAATCATCATGTTCCGATCAACTCGAGTTCTTTTCTCTGCTCTGCAGTAAGTTCATGCATGTAGAAGTATGTCACGCTGTGCGGTCACTCAAGGCTCATAAGATCGCCGCTACTTTCTGTTAGACCTCACCGAGCTTCTACTGGAATTACCGGTCTCGCCGTTCATTCTGCTCCTCTTCCCCACCTCCTCCAGACTTACAAATCCACCCTCCACATCGTCTCGCAACTCCCCGCCGAGTCCGTCTACCGACAAGCTACCGAGGCCCTTTTGAATCAGCGGACACAGATCATCACGGCAGCTAAGGAGGATATTAAGAAGGTCGAGACTGAGTTGGACGAGGGAATGATTGAGCAGGTCATCGAAATGGCGGACGACGAGTTGAAGTTGGCTGGAAAGATGTTGGAGTGGCAGGCGTGAGTACAACGACCGGATTGACTTGCCAATTTTCGTTGGGGATGAACTCATTGCTATTCCTTTTGTTCTCTCCCTCTGACCGCGGTCACCCTTGTCACCTCGTCTGCTCCTCAACCTGTCCATCTTCCACAACAACCAGTCACGAGCCCCTCCAGATCAAGCCTTCTGCCGACCAATGGGAGCCGATCGGTCCCGAGCTCGGACAGTCTTTCGGAGGACCCCACTAGAGAGTGCTGCGATGGATTCATGATGAACACGTGGAAGGTGTAATGCATATATATTGGGTGGGAAGATGAATACGATTCGGGTTCTACAATTTGGAAGCGGAGACCGTGGGAATGGGCAAGGATGGCTGAGCAAGATCCTGTTGAGTTTCTCGTCGGTCATCGGGTGTGATCGCACCGGGATGTCTTGCTACTTAGATCAATGGAGGACTACCGGAAGACCTGCTTAACGAAAGAGCGCTCCGCCGAACGCAGCAGGCGATTCTCTATTTTGCTCGTTGCTATGAAACACACCGTGATTGGAAAACCTTCTCAAACGATCACCTCCCCCGAAAGCCTGCTGGCGAGTGAGATCACTCTTAAATGCTTTCTCACAACAACGGGTATTCTGGAAGGTCGTCGAACAGATCGGACCTGCAACACATGCTCCTGGTCCCGAGGCGATGTTCCGTTTCACCCAGACGCATCATGGCCTCAGAGAAGACTAAAGTTACTCCTTTAAGACTTTAGAAACATGATCGAGCGCCTAGGAGAAGGGAGCGTCGTCCGAGCAACGGCGATCAGAGATCAGCGACTGGGTGAACAATCTTCGCGCGACTGTAACGCCAGCCGATTATCACGAAAAACGAAAAACGAGGCTTTGCCCGGTGATCATAAGGTCCGACCGACGAACTAAACTACGTGGGTCGAGGTTTGGTGAGTCATATTGTGGAGAGTGTAAACTAAACTGAACTTGAAAGCGATTGTATCGCACAGACTGGTAGCCTAAACTGGCTGTCTCTGCGACAAGCTTGAAATTACTGCATGTCAGGACCAGTAAAGTCAGAGGAAGGCGGAATGGAAGCATTTCCAGGGACGTCTCCTGCTTGGGGCCAGAGTTCTTCGAAACCGGGAGGATGAGCGTTCAGATGATCAAAAAGATCCTGAGTGGTCCATTGATGGGGGAAGGTAGGCATGTAGCCTGCGGAGATCGTGTCCAAGACGCTTTCGATGAAGAGCATGAGGCCTGGATTGACGTTCTGGGAGAATTGCGGATCTTGCCCGTTGGCCCGGACAACAACGGTCCTAAGATTGATAGGTGGCACATCATCGATCTCTCCAACTGTGGTGAAGGTAATTCGCTTCAATTCCGGATGACGAGCCAAAACTTTGCAGAAGAAAGACTTCGTGGCGTCATCCACCTGGGACTCAATGGTCTGGCTGTTAGACGCAGGTCCTGTCTGCCCGGGCTCGCCTCCAAAGTGAATGTATCCCATTCCCAGAGATTCCTGGACGGTGAAACCTGATGCGCTCGGGCCTCGTAAGAGCGTCATGTCCCAACCCATAGTCAGATGCAAATGCTGAAATTTGCCTTTGGAGCCGATCAACCATCCCAGATACGCCCACTGTGTCGTCAAATTACTTATTGTTAGGCCCGACGTCATACAAATCCTCCGGCACTGAATGAACTCACCCATTGATCTTCTCTTTGATGTCCGGGGATAGCTGAGCAGAAAGGTAGATAAAGATGGAGAAAAGTAACGCCGAACGAGACGTTCTCCAAGGGACTACGGAGATGGTGGTGCCTCGGAATAGGCGATCCTTGGTGACTACAGCCGCAAGTAGACAAGCCAGGCATGCGGAAGGTCAACATGGTCACGTCCTTGTCGATTTTGCGAAGTAGGGCGGACACTTTAGAGTGCCAAAACGTCGCTTCCAAGTTGTTTTCGGATTCCTTGAGAGCTTTGAGAGAAGCCGAAATCCGAAGACAGAACACGCTGCGACAGTCGAGGCTTTCGGGTACAGACTTTCCGTCCTTGAGAGTGATGCCGATGAATTTCATATTTTTCGGAAGCGGCATGCGTTGGTGTAGAAAAGCTTGGGAGTCGTCGTAGATGGCCTCCAGTTTAGGCAAGGAGGAGATAAATTTTGCCGTTTCTTTGATCGATTTGTCGAGGATCTTTCGATCTTGGGTGTCTTTGCGAATAGTCAGGTGGCTGCATATAAAAAAAAGGTCAAGTCAGGTCAGGTAAATCAAGTAAGATTGAAAGACCCAGGACGCACGTGACATGTGATCGAGCGCCAGAACCTAGCTGTGCTTTGATCAGATGTATGCTCCGAGAAGTTTTCAAGTCGACGCATGTGAAGATCCCTCTAGTTGTTGCTTGTCGGAACGACTTGGAGACTAAGGATAATTTGCTGGTATGCGGACCAAGAACCTTGATTCTAGGTCTGTCGGGAAAATGACCGAAATACGGTTCTTCCTTTTTCGGAGTCGGCTTGGATCTCGATTTGTGAGCTTCAGCTTCGTCAAATCGTCGAAACTCCTCGATAATCCCGTCCATGATAGGAGCCGGAACGTTGTCCAGTGGCCATGTAGAAGGAGATGTCACGGGGCCGCAAAGCCTATTGTTGGACATGGCTGGAAACTGTATTTGCAAGTTGATCAGGGAAGCGCTGAAACTATTCAGAGACGACGATTCACTCACTGGTTCTTTTTAATGCGGTACGGTGACGGCGAGACCGCGAGGTAGCTGCCGCTTACTGGTCGTAATGTGGGTGGAACAGCCGAACCGATCCAGGCAAGTGAGAGATATTGTTCCAACAAGTCGAAGATCAAGAATTTATCAGAACGAAGAACTCTGTTGAAGTGCTTAGCTGTCTCCAGTGCCAGACGGCTCCAAGGACAGAAACGCGGGCTATAGTGGGAATCGATCACGAGATCACAAACGCGTTTACTTCCGAGCAGGGTGGATCAGGTTGACGATCAGTGATGATAGAATGAGTGAAAAGATTGATCGGCTGTACACATCGCAAAGGGGTATCGACCGATCTGCGCATCACTTTGAGGATCAGTTTCGCGCGTCTCCGTGATCTGATCAAAGTGAAACGCGTGAGCACAACCGGTTTTGACGGCGGCCCGGGCGCACGCGGGAAGCGATTGATCAAATCGTTTCATCACGTCGATCGACCGCTCAGCCGTTCCCATCATCTAAATCTGTCCAAAGGCTGATCACAAATGAAGATCTTGATCAACTCCATCTCCTCATCAATCCCTCGACTGCGATTTTCTCACGTGATTCAAGAGAAGCTTTCCTCCGCGAATTCAATTCTCGAGCTGACTTTGAAGATCAATACACCCTTAAGATGCATTCATTCCCCGCGTTACCAACGCTGTGTCTAATGGTCGCGGAGTTATCGGATCTGCAGAATCTCATGTTAGTTTAGGTCCATTCGGAATCGTGGACCGAGCCAGGTGAGTCGTCGAGGCGGAGAGCACGTGATGATACGTCTATCTAAGGATTTTCCTCGATGTTTCGCAGCAATCTGCTATATCTGGCTGTCGATTCAAATTCAACTCAGATCCGCAGGCGAAAGTACGTTTCGGCAGGTCCTGAATATCAAAAGAGGCCTAGAAAGACTCATGGAGTGGTCTTGCCTGGCTTTCATCAAAGATCTACGATGAGTGGACCCACCGTCTTCGGACCATGCCGACCGATGTCGACATGGCCTCTCGACCATGTCCCCGGACCGATCCTGGACCTCGTAGCATGGTATATCATCAACCTAGAGAAGCATGAGAACACTGAAATCGCCCATATCGACAAGCCGAAAGACGGCGGCTCCATCTTCCCCCATCGCCCTGCCCATCACCCCTTTTCTCGAGACATGCAAGCTTGCTCATTGGTGGACAAATCCTTCCGTCATGCTTTCGTCAAAGATGGAATATTCAGTCACGTGGTTTTGAAGAAGAAGAAACAATGCAGACTGGTATCCAAACAACTTGGTCCAGGCGCTCGATCCTATGTGACGTAAGTCAAATATTTACTCCCTGAAGAGGTTCCTCACTAACGGGCTCGGCGGGTATACTCCTGCATGAAGGCATTTGACTTTGGAATCGGACCCGGACAATCACCAAGACAGACTTTCTGTTGCGGACTCGCGAATCCGAAAAGCATTCATCGCTTCGCTACCTAACCTTAGGTACATCGCCGATCGCAACGGATACGTATATCGTAAACGCGTCGTACTCCCTGACGCCATGTCATCCATCGGCATGGACATACAAAGTACCCAGAAGGTTCCCTTCCCAATCCCGGTCCGGCAACTCGATCATCTGCTTATCGCCATGCACGACCCGCTCATGCTAAAATTTGAACACCCTACCGAGACGAATGCAAAATGGTGGCGTCACAAGATGCGCACTCTATGCCGAACGATCGAGAGACTTGATCACCTCGTGCTCCAACTGCCAGCACTACCGGGTCTCAGTATAACTTCTGGACCACTCTCGCAAACACATTACATGGATGATCCGCTTAGTGGGTTGTCACTATCTTTGCAATGCCTCTCCCTCGAGATTTCGTATTGTGTTCCTGGTGACGAATTTGGAAGAGAGGGTTATTGGGTAACTCAGCCCGGATGAGTGCACTG
>Ga0308160_10003960_pt1 | contig 16200 bp, 18 predicted proteins | sample PhyFR1_FD_201036 | JGI IMG/M metagenome (GOLD analysis project Ga0308160, IMG submission 201036) | Phyllosphere microbial communities from UC Gill Tract Community Farm, Albany, California, United States - DLSLF.R1 | ecosystem: Host-associated > Plants > Phyllosphere > Unclassified | place: USA...
TCTTCGACCCGAGCAGTCGCGACCGATGGCCTATTCCCTATCGGGCACCAAGACGAGGCGCATCAGACGCCTTGCCGACTTGTCGGCGGCGTGACCGCTCCACAAGGGAGTCACCACCGACCGCAGCAACACCGAAGAACAAACCGATGGTCCCCACGACCCATCCGTTCCAGCCCAAGGCGAAGCCAGCGACGCCGACGAAGAGCACGACAGGGACTATGGCTATGCGCGAGATCATGGGCAGATCCTGACAGACGATGGCCGATGGCCGATCCCCTATCGGGCGCCTCCTCGCCCCGCAGGCTTACAGCTGGCCATGACGTCAGCCAAGATCGAGGCATGACCACCCCCGGAGATGACGCATGGCTGGAGTTGACGCAGCTCATCGCAGCCTCACCCGTGAACGTCGTAGTCTGCCCGCCACACGAGCACTCTTCGACCGCGGCGACGCTGGGACTCGGGGCGAGCTCCTACCTCGGTGCGCTCGCTAGCAATACTTCCGGCGTCCTCGTCGACGATGGATGGTTGCGCCTCCTCGGAGGCAGCTCGGAAAAGGACGGTCTTCCCGGTCCCGACGAGGCAAGTGCCGGGACCCCCGGGCTGCTCGTCGTCGCTCACGACGTCCTCGGTGGCGCTTTCGCCCTGGACGGTGGCGCCCTGGGCCGAGGTGATGGCTCCGTCCACCACTTCTCGGTCGACTCGTTGTGCTGGGAAGACCTCGAGGTCGGCCACGCCGACTTCGTGACCAGGATGCTCGCTGGAGCGACCGTGAGCTTCTACGAGTCCCTCCGCTGGCCGGGATGGCAGGACGACCTCGCCGATCTGCGCCCGGAGCAGGGCCTGTCTCTCTACCCCTACCCCTTCACGGCAGAGGGCAAGGACGTGGGCAGTGCCAGCAAGCAGGCTGTGCCCATGGCGGAGCTGCTGGGCATGTACAACGACGTCGCCGCGCAGCTCGGACTCGGCCGCGGAGTGCCCGTCTCTTGGTCCTAGGCATCCGAGGCCGTGCCGGAGACGGATCCCCTATCGGACACGCTCTGGAGTCGAGTCATCGAGGATGCGAGGCAAATTCGAGGGTGCTAACGCGGCCGGTGGCCACGCCGGCGCTAGGGTCAGGGCATGAACGACGCTGACCGCGAATTGCTCCGCCGGGCTGAGGCGGAGGTGGCAGCGCTCCCCCACCGTGACTCCCTCGCTGACTCGTCTGCCTGGTCGGAAGGCGGCCCCGCCGCCGAGTCCGAGCCGACCGGTCGGGCTCGATTGCTCGCCCCGCTGACCCTGATCGTCTGCTTCGTCACGGCCTGCGCCGAGGGTTCGTGGCTCTGGTTCTCCGCCGCAGAGTGGACCTCAATGGTCTGGTTCGCCGTGCCATTCCTGCTGGTCGCCTCGATTGTGCTCGCGCTCATCGCCGGCGCGCTAGGCGGCCGCACTGGCCGATGGGCCGGCGTCTGTGGTGGAATCGCGATCGTGCCGCCCGTGTGTTTCGTGGTGTCGCTTCCCCTGGCGCTTTTCACGTAGTTCGCTGCGGCTTGCGCCGCGGCCGCTCGGCGGCCTCCCGGTAGCCGATCCCCTGTCGGAACATCGTGTTCAGGGCGGACGTGGCATGGACATCGAGCCGCGAACTGGGCACTGTCGGGTAGATGTCGCCTGCTTGTCGGGGCCCTGACATGGACCCGTTCAAGCGCCCTTCATACTGTGGACAGCATGAGCGAGACACGAATACTTGAACTACGAACTCAACGAGGGTGGACTCAGGAGCGCCTTGCAGAGGTCAGCGGGGTGACCGTTCGCACTCTCCAACGACTCGAGGCGGGGAACGACGTCAGCCTCGACACGCTCTCCCGGCTGGGTAAGGCATTGGGTGTGCCGGTGCGAGACCTCTTCATGGAAGCCCCCGAGCGCGAGTACGGAAAAGCCGTGTCCGCACTGAGCGAGACCGAGGCGAGAAGCTTCTCGGATGCGGCGCGAATCGCCTGGCGCCATATAGCCCTCGCCGTGGCACTGTTCGTCACGTCACCCATCCCCGTGGTGCTGCTGATCGCCGGGGCAGACGCAGGCGTCATCCCGACGAGTGTGGAAGTCGCCATAGCTATCGGCCTAGGTGCTCTTTTCTTGGTCGCCGCAGCCGGCGCAGTCCACCTCGTTCGGGCGTCGAGCACGTTCTCGCCATTTCCGCTGATCCGCCAGAAGCGTCTGAGTTCCAGTTTCGGAGCCCAGCAGTGGGCAGAAAGCCTCGAAGAGACCAACGGACGTCAGCGAGGCACCTCTCTAGCCGTGGCCGTGGGACTCTGGCTGATATCGCCGCTCCCGGTCATCGTCGCAGCGCTCCTCGAACCGTCGCAGTGGCAAGGGCTCTGGATAGCAGGCGGCGTAACCTTCTTCCTCCTCGTCGTCGCCGCAGGGACGTTCGCCGTTCTGCAGGCGGCATGGTCCCGTTACGCCGCAGAGAAGCTGACCGCATCCGCGGCATAGCGCCCTGCCCTCTGGACGATCGGCTATCGAGACCAGTTGCCATGGCCGAATTCGACCAGAGTCCCCCACGAGGCTGATCCGTAAGCATCGAACCCCGCATACCGTCGAACCATGGACACGAGCTCGATGATCATGGGAGCCGCCATCGCTTCGGTGGCTTGGATCGGCTTCTACCCATGGGCGAAGCTGAAAAAACTGAAGGCCTTTGAGGAGGAGCAGCAGCGGCTGACTCCTGGTCCGCCCGAGGGGTCCCGCTAGACGATCGTCTATCGGGTGCCGCGGAGGAGCCTCGTCGACGCTCGCCCACGTCGACGGGTAAACAGATAGGAAATGAGCGTTCCATCCAGCATTCTGTTCCCATGACCACACGATCGGACGCTGACAGCAGCGTTGTACTCTGGCGGCCTACGGGCCCGGAGGAACTCGAGCTCGTCGAGGCGAGTGGCTGGTCACTGTGGCCCCCGAGACTGCCGGATCAGCCGATCTTCTACCCGGTGCTGAACGAGGACTACGCCGCGCGCATCGCCCGAGAATGGAACGTGAAGGCCTCAGGCGTCGGCCATGTCACTCGTTTCTCCGTGCGTCGGAGCTTCCTCGAAGGCTTCGACGTCCAGCAGGTGGGTGGGCGGAGCATCCTTGAGTACTGGATTCCGGCGGAACGCCTCGATGAACTCAACGCGAATCTCGTGGGGCCAATCACGCTCGTCAGCACATTCCGTCTCGATGACGCCGATGGCGAGATCAAGGAGTTCCGGGAGGAGTGGCCCGTCCGTAGTGCGCCGTGAGGCAGTGGGCGGGGAGCGATCCCCTATCGGGACGCCTTCGGGTCGTGTTCGGCCCTACGGAACGTATCCTTCGAATGCCAAAAGGGACCAGGGCTCCAGCCCGCTCGTGTCCAGGTCGCCTTCCGGAAGCACCCGGGTCGTGCCGAACTCGCGAGCTGCATAGTCCAGCAAGTTCGTGCCGAAGACGATGACGTCCGTCTGGTGAACGGAGAATACCGGGGCCCCTGGACCGAACGGCGCAGCCGGCAAATAGCGGTGGGCGTACAGAGGTACGAGCTGCGGCCAAGTGGCGACCTGTCGCTTCACGACCTCGGAGCGCGCCGCGAAGGAGTCGGGGCGCTCGCCCCACGACGCAGGCCAGAAGTCGTTCTTCTCGACGTCGAACAGGACACCTTCGAAAGGCTCTCGAATCGCCTTGCGGACACGCTCGCCCCCTCTGGCCCGCCAGTCGTACCAGCCATCACCCACGGGAAGCGCGAGGGTCAGGAGCTCGCGGTGGTCGGGGGCGAAACGGACGCCGTATCGGCGTTCAGCAAGACGCAACTCAGCCTCGGAAAGCCCCGCCTCGAGGGCGACACGTCGTTCTCGAAGGAGCTTGACGACCTCGGCGGCAGACACGTCGCCAGCATAGACGCGACCTGTTCGACAGCCGATCCTCTATCGGGACGCCCATTCGAGATCTGCACGCATCGGCAGGAAGGGAATGATGGGAGCACGGCGACGACGTCGAGACTTCACGCAAGCAAAGGAGATGTCCACGTGATCACGGGCGCCTACGTACTGGACTTCATCAATCTCGGCAACGACGCCATGGACGCAGATGACCTTGCTACCGCCGAGAAGTACTTCCGAGCCGCCGCAGCAGCGGGGAACGCCGACGCCCACTTCAATCTCGGGAACCTCCTCACGCAACAGGGCCAGCTCGAAAGAGCCGCAGAACACCTCAGCCGAGCCTGGGCCATGGGGGCGGTCGAGGCAGCACTGAACCTCGGACTCGTCCTCCAGACGCTCCACCGCAACGACGAAGCGGAGGCTGCCTTCAGGAACGGCTGGAAAGCGGGCGATGAAAGGGCCGGCCAAGAACTCGCGTGGTCTCTGCACGAGAAGGGTGACAGGGATGCCGCCCGGCAGGTGTTTCGGAAGATGTCCCGCGAGAAGAGCTACCTCGGTCGGCAGGCAGCCGGTGTCCTCGGCACATGGGCCGAGATGAACGGGAAACGCAACAAGAAGACCCTCGAGCGGCTCAAACGTGGGTTGTGGGCCTACCAGGACGCCGCCCCGGCGCTTGCGGCCATCCTCACGGAACGGGGCGACTTCGAGAAGGCACGTGATCTGCTCGAAGAGCACATCGCCTACTCCCCTCGGGCATCGGTGCGCTTGGGCAACCTCCTGATGGATCACTTCAACGATCGCCAAGGCGCAGAGGCAGCTTTCCTGATCGGCGTCGCTGCCAGCGATGCCCACGCCAAAGACAACCTGGACGAGCTACGAGCCTCGCTCAGCGCCGTCGACTGAATCCAAGAACGTCCTGTCGCCGATCCGCTATTGGACAGACGCGGGTTGCTAGCTATGGGCGAGCCCGCTGAACTCGGTCATGCCAAGGAAAACCGCGAAGTAGGCGGTCGAGTGGACGGAAGCGGACCGGTTCGGGCCGGTGCTCGGCGTGAGGAGCATCGCCACTCACCACGTCGGCGGGCCTGAGCGCTCTCGCGTCAGCTTCAGCGAACCATCCGCGTTCTTCGAACATGACGACCTCCGTCGGTTCCGAGAAGCATCCCAGTGGATTAGGTCGCGGTCAACGATCCCCTATCGGGCGGTCGCGTCCGTGTAAGGGTGGGCTGTCGCGGAAGGAAGTGATCATGGCCAGGACAACATGGGCAGAAGCACCGCACACCTTGCGGCGCGCCGTCGAGGATTTACTCGGCTCCGTGGTCACGGAGGCCGTCAGTCAAAGCGGCGGCTTCTCCTCCGGGAGTGCTGATCGCCTAGTCCTTGCCGACGGCCGCCATGTCTTCGCAAAATCCGCCGATCGTGCCCGCAACGTCGGCACCTACGAGCTGCATCGGCAGGAAGCAGCAATCGTCCGGGACCTTCCCACATCGGTGTCCGCACCCCGCCTTGTCGGAACCATCGAGCAAGACGACTGGATCGTCGTGGCCTTCGAGGACATCGACGGCCGCCAGCCAGGGGTGGCCGACACCACGCTCGTCCTCGATGCGCTCGGAACGCTGCCCCGCATCGACACGCCCTCGCAGTTGCCCCGACTCTCGGACGAGCTGACACCGGACGCTGCGAGCTGGAACCGTCTGACCGCGTCAGGAGCAGTGAACGAACTCGATCCTTGGGTCGGTGCGCACCTTGGCCGGCTCCGCCACGTTGCCGCACAACTTCCCAGGGCAGCCGAGGGAGATCACCTCGTGCACCTGGACTGCCGTACCGACAACCTCCTTATCGACGAGAAGTCACGGGTGTGGCTGGTCGACTGGCCCTGGGCCAGTGTCGGAGCATCCTGGTTCGACTCGGTGACATACCTCCTCGATGTCCTGGTCAACCACGGGGACGTAGACGTCGCAAAGCATCTCGATCACACTTCTCTCCGAGATGTGCCGGCACAGGCCGTCGATGCGGTCCTTGCTGGACTTGCTGGCTCATGGGTCGAGCAACTCCAGGTACCCGCACCCGAGGACATGCCGAATCTGCGGGACTTTCAGCGGCAGGAAGCCGATGCAGCTCTCCTGTGGTTGAGGCGCCGCTGGGCTTGAGACGCGCCCGTAGCCCGATCGTCTATCGGGCACTAGCGTCGAACTTCCTGAGCCCATGCCGGCCAGACCCTGACTCCCGCATCGAGGTCCATGCCTTCGAGGCGAATCAGAGTGACGTCCGCGCCGATGCTCGTTACGGCCCAAAGGCTGTGCGGACGACCATCCGAGCGTGTCGGTATCCACGCCAGGATCTCGCTCAGATCAGTCTCTGCAAGCTCCCACTCTTCTTTCGCGGCACCGTCGCCGGCCCAGAAGTAGACGCGATAGGTGGGGTCGTCCACCTGCGAGGTTTGATCTCGCGGATCAATCAGTGCCGCTTTCATGAAGCGACCGTAGCTCTGAGAATCGCGACCGCCAAGGCTACCCATGAACGATCTCCTAGCGGGACAGGTCGGTCACATTCGAGGGGACGACACGAACGCTAAGCCAGCCCGTTCGAGCCGCGCTTCCGTCACAAGGCGACTGGCGGACTGTGTAATCAGCGGGGCGACACCAGGAGGTGGGCGCGGAGCAGCGTGCTGCCATCCGGCACGGTCGGATATTCTACGGCCGACCACGAAGCTGACGGCCCTCCGCTCATCGAGATCGTGAGCGTGTCGCCATCCCCTGGGCTGCAGCCAGACATCATCTCGTTGGGACCGCCCTCGACAACCTTCGTGAGGACGCAGAACTCGCCATCCGCGTTCCGCATCGCCCAAAACTGCGAGCCCTCAGCCTCACCGGGGTACCGCGCCGACTCCGGGTCGAGATCCTCGAGCACCACACTCTCAACTTGGGGCAGCGCGTCCGAACTGGCCTGTTCCTCAGCAAAGACGTCATCCGTTGTAGCGAAGGAGCAGCCCGCTAGGGCCCCGGCCCCCAGAAGCACTATCGCCAACTGTGCCCACTTCCCCGTGTTCATGGCCTCATCTTGGCCGAGCACTGAACCAGGCGCCAGGGCAGCCCACTACTTGCCTCAAGATTTACCGTCGCAACCGTCGCGGCGAAGGATCCCCTACCGGGCGCCGTCCACGAGTCGGTTAAGTCGATCGACCAGTTGTGCCATTCGGGGCGGTCCGAGTCGAAGGACGAGCGACTCAGAGAACCAGCGCATCCAGACCGCCTCGACATCTTGGGTCGTGACGGCGCCGGCCTTAAGAAGAATGCGAACTAGGTCGATTGCCTCCATCTCGTACTCATCCGGCGGAGCACCCTCCGGCGAACCAGGCTCGAGACCATACAGGTCGACATCGCTGAGAACAGCCAAGACACCAGCGAGGGCCTGCCTGTAGGTGACTGTCCCCGCTCTCATGCCCCAATGATGCCTGGGCCGCCTCGACCGGTGACCGATCGTCTATCGGGCAGCCATTTCCAGTCGGATGGCGGCAAAATAAGGGTATGGCAACAGCCCTAGATCCACCGGTCACGGCATCTGAGCGCGCTGTGCGAAGATCGGTCCTCGGACAGTTGCCCCTTTTCGCCATCCTGGGCGCCATCATTTGTGCTCAGCTCGTGTTTCGCACTAACGGGGATGGTCTCTCGTGGGCTTTTCTCGCGCTGTTTGTGGTGTTCGCCGTCCTGGGTGCCGCGCAAATCGCTGGAGACCTTCGGGCAGTCGGCGCATGGCGGCTAGTTGTCACTGAGCCTGGAGAAACTCTCGTGTGGGGCACCTCTGCCCAGCGAATCCTGCCGACCGGCGGCGGGGGCTACGCAGGGGTGTTCGCCCTCTCGTCGACACGCCTGCGATACATACCCCGAGCTTTGGCCCGAATTCGAGGCGCTAGCCCTGCCGAATGGTCTCTGGACCGACTGGGCACAGTCAGCATCGAGCCGAACGATCACCGAAAACGCGTCCGTGGTAGCCGATGGGTCGTCTTAAGCGTCGAGCAGGAGGACCCGATCACACTGCTCAACAATCATCAAGACCTCCTGGCGGACGACCTCCACACGGCCCTGCTCCGAGCACGCCAGCAAAGCAGGCCCACGGACTGAGGCAACGAACGCCCCCAACCTCGAGAGCTCGACGGCCGCGTTCAGTCATGGTCTCCGCAAATTTCTTTGCCACGTCCTGCTCAAGCTGGCGAAACTTTCAGCCACCGGCCCCGAACGCTGGCGCAGATGGCGATCCCCTATCGGACAGCGCGGTCAGGCCGCGGGCTGCACGGCCGCTCTCGACGCGGTAGTGGCCTGGCGGTATGCGGCGATCTTGCGCTCCAGCGCAGCGAGGTGCCGCTGGACCTCGGCCTGTCGTTCGAGGACGGCCGCGTGGTGCTGTTCGAGGAGCGCGAGCCGCTCGGCATCGTCAGCACCCGCGCGGTATGCGGCGGCGTACTCGCGCATCTCTTGCACGCTCATCCCCGTGCCGCGGAGCATCACCGTGCCGGCGAGCCAGCTCAGCGCAGCCGTGTCGTACCGGCGCCACCCGTCAGGGCCTCGCACTGGTGCCGGCGCGATGCCCTCCTTCTCGTAGTACCGGATCGTGTCGACGGTGACGCCGAGCAGATCCGCCGCGGCACTGATCGTGACGGGCTCGTCGACGTGGACCTCGGGAAGCAGCATGGGCCCGAGTCTCCCACTTGACATGGTGTGCGCACCAGGGTCGAGAGTCAGGACATCCGGGTCGACCCGGCGGTGAACGGAGAACTCCCATGCAGCAGACCCTCTCGGCTCCCAGGGCCTCGTCACGTCCACGCTCGGCCTCGGGTGCATGGGGATGAGCGCCTTCTACGGCGGCGCCACCGAGGCCGGCTCCGTCGAGACCATCCGCCGCGCTCTCGACCTCGGGGTCACCCTGTTCGACACCGCCGAGGCGTATGGGCCGTTCGAGAACGAGAGGCTGCTCGGCCGCACCCTCGGTGCCGACCGGGACCGGGTGGTCGTTGCATCGAAGTTCGCCACCGACTTCACCGACGAAGGAACCCCTATCGGCCTCGACGGCTCCCCCGAACACGCACGGCGCGCGATCGACCGGTCCCTCACGCACCTCGGAACCGACCACGTCGACCTCTGGTACCTGCACCGCGCCGACCCGAACGTGCCCATCGAGGCCACCATCGGCGCGATGAGCGAAGCGGTCACCGCCGGCAAGGCCCGCTACATCGGCGTCTCGGAGACCTCAGCGGAGACCCTGCGACGGGCGCACGCGACGTTCCCGATCACCGCGATCCAGTCCGAGTACAGCCTCTTCGAGCGCGACGCCGAGCACAACGGCGTCCTCGACACTGCACGCGAGCTCGGGATCGGGTATGTCCCCTTTTCTCCGCTCGGCCGAGGGTTCCTCTCCGGCACCGTCACCAGGAAAGACGATCTGCCTGAGGGCGACGCCCGACGGAACCTCCCCCGGTTCTGCGACCAGGCCATCGACGCGAACCTCCGCGTCGTGGAGGCACTCAAGGCCATCGCGGACCACAAGGGCGTCACCACGGCACAGCTCGCACTCGCATGGCTCATCCAGGCAGGAACAGTCCCGATCCCTGGCACCACGAAGGCGTCCCGAGCCGAGGAGAACACTGCCGCCGCGGATCTCGCACTCACCCCAGACGACCTCGAACGCATCGAAGCAGCCTCACCGCACGGAGTCGCCACCGGGACGCGCAACACCGAGGCAGGGATGGCTCGCGACCGCGGCTGACTCACACTCAGATGCCCTCGGTACAAAGCACGTTGGGCAGGTGACCTCGGTGCCCGATAGCCAATCGTCTATCGGGCATCTGGCCGGCTCTGGTGAAGGACGTCTAGCTGCAAGCTAGCCTCGCCGTATGTATGGCGTCCCCGTCGATATCGATCTGTCGTTCCTTCCCGGCAAGAGGCTCAAATCCGTGGATTTCACCCAGTTTCAACTTCAGCTGCGTTTCGATGAGAGGGTGCGGTTGTCCATCGAGTCGCTCTGCCGGATCGACAAGGCCGGAAGCGTTCTCGTTTATGACGAGATTTCTGCTGGTGCCGGCGAGGTTGTTGCGCTGCTGTCCATGGATGTGACCAACGCCTACCGTCTGGCAGAAGATGCGATTCGCATTGAGTTCGGAGACAGTCGTGCGCTTGAGGCCGTTGATGATTCGGTGCAGTTCGAGAGCTTCCAGATCTGGAACGGTGACGCCATCATCGTTGTCTGAGCCTTGGCGCTTGCTCTTCGGAGCCAGTTCGACCTTTGGCTTGGACCGGACACTTAACGCTGTTCTCGGCCGTGGGCGAAGCAGTAGGAGTCGGTGCCCGCTGGGTACGACCCAGGAGCAGCCCGGTGACCGATCCCCTGTCGGGCAAATGACCTCAAGTTTCAGGCGCACAACGTCGACAGCCAATCCCGGCATGCCGCCACACGGCGTTGGCTCCGCCATCACGGGCGGAGCCAACTCCCTCAACGTAGAGCCCATGCCGAAGCAACTGATGACCTATCCAACTGAGGTCGTCCGATGCTACAGACACCTATTCCAGGTAGACGACATACCGAAAGGCGCGTCGCCGGCGCCACGAACATCGTGTCCGGCTTCATCTTGCGCCGGCAGGTCTGGCGCAAAAGGAAACCCGATGCCGACCGCTGACCGATCGTCTACTGGGACACTCGAGCACCCGTTGTTACGCCGCGGCCAAGTGTTTAGATCACCGTGATGACAGGCTGCCGGACGGCTGAGCCGAACGGCCCACCTAAGACCCACCAGACTGTCAGGACGACGTCGCTCAGCTGCCGTATCGCTTGTGCACCTTCATGGGATTGCGATCATCCTCAACGTTCGTAACGATGCCCCGCCGTTTAAGGGACTCGAGCAGCCTGAGGTTGTCCGCCGTGTTCGGCACTTTCGGCTTGTCGCGGCCGAATCGCGTCAGCTGGTTGTAGCTACCACCAAGGGAGTTCAGAACGCCGAAGAGCTCCGCGTCTGACGCTGAGTCCAAATACGGCATGAGGTGATGCAGCACCTCACTTTTCCCGATCTGATTATTCGCCATCTGCTGGACAACCGAGAAGCTCACGCGAATTCGGAGCCTTCGCGCTACCCTCCCAATTTCGGTAAGACCAGTGGACCCGCCGGCTGCCGCGTACTCATCAGCGTTCTCAGCGATTACGCGCTTAGCTGCATCTGGCACAGACGGACTGGCAAGCACCTTTGCCAATTCCGCACCGACAAGCTCCGGCGTGACCCAGTCGGCGAACTCCGACGACACTGCGATCGCTCGCTCACGTGTCGCCCAGTCCGCCGAGACGAGATGGGCGTACGTCATGGCGCCGCCAAGTATCACGTGTCGAGCAATTAGCTCCGGGTATAGGTCGCCCGACTCCATGGGTAGCTTGATCGCCGCAATGTACTTCTTCAATCTAAGGCTCTCGGCGAGCTTCGCCCGGAGAGTGGCCTCGAGAGTTGACGGTGTCGAAATCAGAGTGATCGCGAGACTGCGCTTATGGTCCTCATCTGCGTCGTCGTGCTCGGTGATCTCCTCCGCCGACGTGAGCACCACGGCGAGATTCTCGTCCACACTGCCGATCTGTTCGAGGTATCTCGTCACGTTCGAGAACGTGGCCGGAAACTTGTCGTGCGCCGCAAGCACGGCCCAAGTCTCCTCGGGCACGTCCTCGACGTCCGCAATGCGGCTGTCGTCCGAGACACCTTCGATGAAGCGCCCGAGCAGCTCCGGCGCCGCTTCGTGCACCTCGCCGATAACCACATGGAACCGGTCTGCTGCGTGGTTGGTGGCGGCGCGACCGTCGACAGCGTCGAGGTAGCCCGGTAGCTCGGTAAGCGCCTTGGCATAGACATCTACACGGTGAGTGGCCCTGAGCTGGTCGAGTCCAAGGCCGGCCCCGTCGCCGATTGCTGCCTGGAGGTTGGCCAGACTCATCTCGTAGAGACCGAGCTTCACGATTGCCGGCCGCACGACATTGCTGGTTCCCGACAGATCGGGCAGCGACAGTCCAGCGTCTTTGAACAGGAGTGCAATGCGTTCGGCTCGCGCAGCAGGCAATGCAACGCTCGCGATTGCGGGCAGCCGCGCATAGTTAGCAGCGAGGAAGGCCTTTGCCTTCTCTGTCATGGTCTGCTTCGGCTTTGTCACCAAGCTCTCAAGGCAGGCGCTGACGAACGTGATCCTCGTTTCGTCGTCTAGGTCGACGTCCGAGACCAAATAGTTGAGAACGCGCGGACTCCGTGCCGTGAGCTTCTTCACCAGCGCCTCGCGCGATGCACCGCTGCTCAGGTAGCTCTGCAGGAACCGCAGGCTGTCAGCATCGAGGCGCGCAAGAGCCCTGATCATGGTGTCGGCGTCCGGACTGTTCGTTGCCAGCAGGTAGTCCAGGATTGAGATGTTGAACAGCGCAGGGTCCCCCAACGAGCGAACGCCTCGCTCTCGGATCACGGCCTCTGCGTCGTCGGCGGTCAGGACGAACTGTTCGTCCATGAGTCCTCGCTCGACGTGGTGAATGATGAAGTTCGTAGCCGCCGGGCTGACTCGATCACCATGGAACGTTGATGTGTACAGCGTGAAGTTGCGGTCGATGAAGCCCGCCCGGATGAGCTCGAACGCGAGCCCCTTAGTCAACATCGTCTCTGCCACTGCGGCAAGCGGCTGCGAGGCGCCCTCGTACTCGACCAAAAACTCAGATCGGCCCGTGAGGTCGCCCATGTCAGACGTGCGCAGGAACACGAGCTGTTCTTGTAGCTCGCGCACCAGCTCGGCCTCCGCCTCATCATCTGCTTCGCGCCAGGCGTCGACGTCGAGTGTGTCGCCGACGAGTGCGGCGATATCGCTGCGCGAAAGTGTGATTGACCCGTAGTACGGATTGTGCCAGCCCGCTGTGCGGGCTTCAGATCCAGCGAGCTCACGCCAGAACTCAATCGACTCAAACTCCGCGGCGTCGGCACCTTGTCCGTTGAGGATGTACTGGCCGTTCTGAGCGTTGTGGTTGCTGGATGAACGCACCAGGAGATCTATCCGAGCGACCAACAGCCTTCCGAGCCGTGACGCCCGCTGCGTCGCGACCGTGCGCCGCGAGATCTCCACACGAGCAGATCGGAGCTCGCGCTCAACACGCCGAACGTTCTCCGACACCAACGTTCGGCTGATCCCGTACAGCTTGTCGAGCTTGCTCTTACCGAGCCGAATGACCTCGAAGTCACTGAGGTGCGTGCTCTTGTAGAGCATCATTGCGAACAGCTGCGTCTCGCTCAGTTCGAGCTGCTTCCCATCTCCTGCGAAGATCCGATCCCGGAAGACGACGAACTCGTTGCGCACGTTCTTGAGCAGACGCATGTCCGGGACGAATCGTCCGGCGAGGTCAATCAGGTCCGGAGATACCTTGTGCTCGATGCCACGCAGGATCTGCGTGGTCAAGTTGCGCGCGCTTCGATGCGTGATGAAGGGGACGACCGGAATGACGAGGTCGAAGAACTTCGTGCGGTTCGCACGCACGATCTCAGCCTGTGCCGGATCTGTGATCTCGATAAGCGCCACGTCAGCTTTCCGCTTCTCGTGTTCGAGGCTCACCTGGTCGAAGATGCTGTCCTTGATGGCGTATATGAAGCGAATCGGCTTCTTGATCTGCGGCGATGCATTGAGAAGGGCGTTAAGGGAGCGCAGCGTCTCGAAGATGTGGGAATCGTTGAAGCGGTCGATGTCCTCGAAGATCACGATGTTGCGCTTCGAGGTCTCGAAGAAATAGACAATCTCGTCGAGATACTGGTCGAAGTACGAGACCGATTTCTCATCCAGCGTCACGGCGGCAGGGCCAGCAGAGAACTGGCGAATGTTGATCCGGCCATGAAGAAGTGCTCGAGTGGAAACGATCGCACCCGCTGCGAGAAGCGCGATGATCGGGTAAACCCAAAGGCCCATCTCAAGGAGCGGACGGAGTGTCTGTTCGATCGTCCCCGCCCACCCGAGGATCATGAAGGCAAGCGAAACGATCACGCCGCCCATGAGGGCGAGCATGGCCTCCCTCCCCCAGCTAAAGCGTTCGATCCGGCGGAAGCGTGAAGCGCGAGCGGACTTCGGCTCTTCTCGATAGAGCAGCTGCTTGACGATTTCTTGCTGGATACGGTTCGTTGGCGTCCTTGCCTGGGCCGGAACCGACTTATCGACGTCGGAGTTGTCGACCGGCGAAAGCGTAGAGAGCGAGAGTTCGACCACGCGGCCCCTGTAATTCTCCGCAACGCGTCCCAAGATGCTGCTCTTGCCGACGCCGTAGTTCCCGGAGAGCGCGATGTTCAGGACACCGTCCTTCTGCAGACTGTCGGCGATGGCCGCTGCGTACTGCGCGTGCTCGGACTCGATGTATTCGGGCGTAAGCGCAGTGAGCTCCCACGTGGAAGTGGTCGCTTCGTCGGCTGCAGCGTCGCGGGTCATTTGCCTCCTTCGCTCTGCAATCACCTTTCGGATTCGCCGGATCATGCTTGCCCTCCACGCTGGATCGCACGGTAGACCGTTGAGCGGGCGACACCGAAAAGCTCGGCGATTTCGCTGGTCGTGTGCTCGCCGGTGCGGTGCAGCTGCACCAGGTGCTTCTCCTGGGACGGGGTGAGCTTGGGCTTGCGGCCGCGCAGCTTTCCAGCGGTCTTGGCGATCGCCATCCCCTCCCGGGTTCGCGCACGGATCAGATCCGCCTCGAACTCGGCCACCATGCCAAGGACGTTGAACAGGAGCCGGCCGACGGGGTCGGTGGGGTCGTAGACCGCTCCCCCGAGGTTCAGGGCGACGCCCTTCTTCGTGAGCTCGTCCGCGATGTCGGTGGCATCCCGGAGTGATCGGGCGAGTCGGTCGAGCTTCGTGACGACGAGGACGTCGCCGGCACGGCACGCCGCCAGCGCCTCGCGGAGGCCCGGCCGGGCTCGAGTGGTGCCCGACAACCCGTGGTCAACATGCACGTGTTGATCGTCCACACCGAGTGCTGCAAGACCATCACGCTGTGCTGCGAGATCTTGTCCCGAGGTCGAGACGCGGGCATATCCGATGAGCATCCGACGACTGTAGCGTTCAGACCCCCGTCACCGGGCATTTTTGCGGGACAGGCATACGCGAATCCGCAGGCCAGACGCCACTTGACTTTGGTCGACTGAAACAGGGCCGACCGGGTGTCCCGATGAACGACCGGCGACCGGGCGCCGGCGACACGCACGACGCGCCGCGCACCCGACCTGCGTAGGATTTCTCATCATGAAGCTCGCCGAAGCCCTCCTGCAACGGTCCGACGCCCAGCGCCGGGTCGACCAGCTGCGTGATCGCGTCACCGCGAACGCCCGCTACCAGGAGGGCGAAGAGCCCACCGAGGACGCCGCCGAGCTGCTGCGCCAGGCGGTCGACACCCTCGCCGTCCTCGAGTCGCTCGTCGTGCGCATCAACCTCACCAACGCCCGCACGACCCTCACCGACGGCAGCACGATGACCGCTTCCCTGGCCCGCCGCGAGACCCTGCGCGCCACCCACGCCCTGCTCGTGACCGCCTCGGACGCGGCCCGCGGCGCCTCCGGCGGCTACCGCCAGCTGCGCAGCGAGCTGCGGATGTTCTCGGCCCTGCCGGTCGCCGAGCTGCGGGACCGTGCCGACGCCGTCGCCAAGGACCTCCGCGAACTCGACGTCGAGATCCAGAAGACCAACTGGGAGGCCGAACTGCAGAACTGACCTGCGCGGTGAGTCGGTAGACGTCACCGGGGCGAGCACGAACCGCGACCGGCGGTCATCCCGGTCACCCTGCAGGCGCGGAGGGCAGCGCCACGACTCACGTCGTCACCACTCAGCCCCGCACCGATCACCGGTGACCGCGCACCCTGCATCGTTCACCACCGTGTGCTGACCGGAGACGTCGAGGGCGGGATCGGGGACCTCACCGCGCCTCCTGGGGCTGTCTCCGTCGGCAGACGTCCGCGTCGCGGTCCGTCCCGCGGCCGGTCCGACGATCGGTAGGCTCGCCGGGTGACGGATCAGGCAGCCCGTGGGGCGTTCATCGTGTTCGAGGGCATCGACGGGTCGGGCAAGTCGACGCAGGCACGCCTGCTCGCCGCCCGCCTCCAGGACGCCGGGGTGCCCGTGCACCAGACGGCCGAGCCGACCAACGGCCCCGTCGGCACGTTGATCCGCAACGGCTTCAACCGCCGGATCGACCTCGACGACCGCGTCATCGCGTCGCTCTTCGTCGCCGACCGCCTCGACCACATCACCAACGCCCACGACGGCATGCTCGGCATCGTCGAGCGGGGCACGACCGTCCTCTGCGACCGGTACCA
>Ga0308160_10003961_pt1 | contig 16200 bp, 26 predicted proteins | sample PhyFR1_FD_201036 | JGI IMG/M metagenome (GOLD analysis project Ga0308160, IMG submission 201036) | Phyllosphere microbial communities from UC Gill Tract Community Farm, Albany, California, United States - DLSLF.R1 | ecosystem: Host-associated > Plants > Phyllosphere > Unclassified | place: USA...
TGGCTAACAGGTAGCATGCGGAAAAGTATCCAAACTACAAATTCCAGCCAATGCGCAAAGCGGATAAAGACCGAGCAAAGGAAGAAAAGGCCAAAGAGAAATTGGCGGTAAAGCGGGAAAAAGAGGCGAAAGCTTCTGCTGCCCGTATGTCCTCCTCACGATTTTTGGCACACAGCTGATAACTAGGACCACGTAAAAATGGCTCGAGATCGAGACCTTCCACCGCTACCTCCCCTTATTCCAACGGGTCTCGTGGGATCAGTCGGTCCACATCGATGAATGTAATTCAGGCATCATCCAATGCCCTCCAGCAAGCGGGTGAAGGTGAGCTACCCTACTCGTCAGGTGTCCAAAGCTGATTAAGTAGAACCATTACTATCTCCATCAACAGGGTTCCGTGCATTCCATTTGCCGGGTCACTCCCTTCCTTCACTTGGTTCAATGGGTCCACCTCGATCTACAAGTCGCCACCCATCACCCACCAAGGCTCCTGGATCACAATCAACGGCCCATATGCAGCTATCATCCCAGATGGATCAGAGTATGCCTCCACCACCCGTCCCAGCTCATACAATGGTCTATGATCCCGCGCTATACGAACAAGAACAATATCAATACCACCAACCGCAGTACGAATACCAACAACCTCAAGCTGGTCCTTCGTACTCGGTACCAGATGGTCCATTCTATTACGATATGAATGGTGCTGGACCCGCTTATGCTCTTCCTGTAGTCTACGAGCCACAGGTCCTGCCGGATGGTCAAGCTCTTGATGATATGGGAGACTGGTCTGGAAATGCGGATGAACTAGTTGCGCAGTGGGTGACTATGACGGAAGATACTGGGGATACGGAAGATACGGAAGATCTGGGAGCATGGACAATGCAAGCTCCTGATATTGCTGTTTCAGGTTGGGAGAACCTTGCTCGTATGTCCTCCCTTGACATGTTATGAACAGAAAAGCTGACGAGTAGCTGAGACGCAAGAACAAATCTTCACTGACCTGGATTTATCACATACAATGGCAGTTCACCTTACTCCGAATCTTGAAAATCCATTATACGCAATGTACAATAACCTCCCAGCGGACCATACACCCATGGTCGATTATTCATCCGGATACATGTCTTATCCGATCTACGAAACATCCACTCCATCCCAAGAAGGTCCATTCCTTTACATGCCCCAGGACATTTCTCCAGACCCAACAACACCTCGACAAGCTACATTCGCCAGAAATCCAAGTAATATCTACCAACCAACTACGTCAGATGAAGAACGCAGAGTCTCCACTACACAAGGTCCAACTCGATATGTCTCTTCATCACAATTCCCCGAGACTCCACTATCGGTTGATCCGAGTGGTCTAGGGGATAGAAGGGCAAGTTACGCAAATGATGGATTGGACGCTTACGATTGGGCGAATCGAAGTGATGATGACGACGAAGAGGAGGAGGAGGAAGTTGTGACGATAAAGAAACTAGAAGTTCCTTCACCTACCAAACCACCTCTATCGCCTATATCGGATATCGATTCGAATATACAACCACTTGATGTCCCAGTTTCGGTATCACCACAAAAAGGAGTTCCGCCAAGGGGTCAGAGGAGAGCTAGGACAGTTGCTGGAAGTTATCATTGATCCCCCACATCATCTCTTTTCAGTACCCATACCTGCGATTCTTATTCATGCTTGCTCTGCTTGCTCTCCTGCTCGCTTTCTGTTTCACGTTGTACATTAGGCATAGTTTACATAACACAAAAACACATAGTGCAGTAGAACATGTACTTTGTTTACATATATAGCTTTCTCCTCTCTTGTCGATGCAACCTTGCCAATCGAACATGAATATCGAAAACAAGACAAGATGTCATCTCACAATACATATTAATGCGAATGATAGCTATGATTGATACACTCTAAACATAAAACAGGACCTACCCCACTTTGAAAACCTAAGAATACCACTCTCCCATCCTCTGACCCCTCTCCCCACCTTCAACATGTCCCTGCTCGCCACCTAAAACCCCCGCTCTCCGATCATTTTCCCTCTCAGCCTTCTTCCACCCACTCCACCCTCTTTCTCCATAATGGCTCTTTATCCAGGTAGAACTAGGTTTAGGTGCCCATTTCTTAGCTTTCGCTTTTTTATGTTCATCCATTATTGATCTACCAGTTTCAGAGCGGTATGATTGGATGGGGTATCGAGGGGATTTATCTTTTTGGAGGAAATCACGCCATGATTTACGATTCTGATTATTCGGGTCCAGTTGTCGTTCAGCATCGTGTTCCTCTTTTTGACGATCTTGAGTGTCGGCAAATCGGGCTTGACGAAGTGCGTCATGCTGACTAGGTTGAGGTGGAGCGGCATGTAAAGCAGCTTCCTCCGCCACTTTACGTCGATCTCGAGCGACCATACTTTGCTCATCCAAGCCTCCTCCTCCAGTCTGATGCCCATGCCCATGTGAACGACGAGTACCAACAGGTCCGAAATGCAGTTTCTGCCCGTGGCCATGTCCCGGGGCAGTATGGTACCGACCACTATCGTGATCGTGGGCTAATAGACCTTCGCCTAAATCCCCATGACCCTGTCCTTGTTCGATATCACCATGCCGTGGTCCATATCCACTTGGTCCTGCATGAGGTTGTTGATGTGAATAACGAGATGGTTTCGAAGCGTGTCGGGTAGCGGGGAGTGGTAAAGATTGGTGACGGGCGGAATAGGTTCCTCGTGGGGTATGTTCTACTGATATCGGTTGTCTGTTGAGGTATGGTTGGGCATGAGGGTGAGGATGTTGTTGAGGGTGCTGCTGAGGATTCTGTTGAGGGTATTGTTGTGATGTTTGCTGCTGATGTTGAGGTTGTTGATGTGGAGGTGGATTAAGAGGTTGAGGTTGCATAGGCGCCTGATACATCGGCGGCGGCTGTCTCCATCCCTGTTGCCCGTACTGTCCACCCATCATCGGTCCTCCAAATGAAGCAGGTCCAGGACCCATAGGAACAGGCATATAAGCCGGGACCCCCATTCGCCCAGGCATCATCCCCATTTGACCAGGAAGCATCATTGGGGGAACTACCAAGCCCGCCCCCACGGCACCTACCACGGGCGGTGGGATGGTTGCTGCTCGTACGAGGGCGTTTACTTGTGCTCGGTGTTGGCGACGGATTCCGCGGTACCAGACTGATTGAAACGAGTTTCGATTTCGAGAGTAGCATGCTAAGAGAAGGAGGATAAGGGCTGCTAGGAGGGATCCGATTACTTCTCATCAGCTTGGTTCATGCAAGGTTGGTTCGGAGGTAACTAACGAATTCCAGCGAGTTTAGTATTTGGCCCACTCCGTTCTTTCGAGAGGGCGTTGAAATCATTGACGGAATTTGGTTTCCCAGCCAGACCGACAAACTGCTGTTTCTCGGAGTAATAGAATGCTCTACTCGTCAGTTGACCATATCCAAGTTGGTGATGGGACATACGCATAGACGCCAGATAAGAATGGTGTCCCCAAGCGGATCTCGCCATCGGTATCAGGTAGACTACCATTTTGCCAGGCAACAATCGTACTCCAACATGAAGTCGGACTTGAACCACGTTGTTGGACAAGCTGGGTCGGGTCGACATTGTATTCCCGATTGGCAATAGTGACCGTCATAGGTATCTTGGCGTCACATGGTAGGTTCTGTAAGTCAGCTATGCCCAAATAACATGAGCTCGTCAGCTGACCCATCGAGTCGGCTCGGTGACGTCCTGCGTAGCATCTGATATCGCTGAGAATAGCTCCTGGGCGACTTTGGCGGGAACATAGATCGCATCAAAGCCTGGATCGAGGGATGCCTGTTATTAGCTTGGTAGTAGGGTTCGACTCACGTAATATTGTCCACCATCTATAACTTTTCCAGATACCCTCAAACGATCAATATCCATTCCCCAGCCTCCAGCGACCGTCTTGTTCGCGTCTCGCCAATTACTACCCATGAGCTATTTTTCACGATGTATGCGAGACTTACAAGTTGCCAGTATATGATCCGGATGGGACACCTCCGAAGTGCATACTGCCAGCTTTGACGGCTGTATCTCGACTATACTGGGCCATGTCCAATCCGACCACGTACCCTGGTATTCCGGCTGGTTCGCCTCTACCATTCGTCTGGTACAGGCTGGGCATGATAGACCATTGTTTATTGACCTACCATCAGCTTCACTCGTCAGTGACAAGGCGTCTTCAACTCACTTGATTGACCCCCAAGCCGAAGAATCCAGAAACCCCCTCGGGCAGATTCGCAGCCCTAGTCCTCTGACCTAGGACCGTGACCTCGTCCACTTCACTGATGAGTCCAACGACACGATCGTATGAATCTTCCCTCGGATCTGTAATCCTCTCTGTAACCAGATTCCCTTTCGTCTGGATGAGATCGATTGATCCTTCAGAGGTAGGGAAGATGGAAGTAGCGGAAAGAGCTCTTTGGGATGCGGTATTTGTTCGTGAGTCTTTCGAGTTGTATCTGACGTCAGCTCCCTCTAAATTATGACATACGATTGAGCTTCTTTCAGACAATTATCACAATCCTCAGAGACAACTAGGATGAATTCGACATTGGTTGCTACTCGTTAGCTCTTGCCCCGTCATCAGAACGTACATAGAGTGAGATTGAAGTCCTGGACGGGATCTCCCAATCCAACAGAGACGACGTTATTCCCACTCCCCGTTCGATAGATGGCGATATCGGTATAATAAGATCCCAATCGGGCTGTATCTTCCGCTGGACCAGCAAGTGTTGGGGTGATGACAAGTAACAGAAGGCCCAAGAGGTATAGCATCTTCGCGAGTGAGATGATGATAGAGGTAGACAATTGACAGTATACTGGAGATCAGCTTGAGGCTATTTCACGCAAGCTGGTGCAAGGTAGGCCTTTCATTCATATCCAGATCCGGACCGTCTCGTCCTGTAAACGTACGGATCAGGTGACTGACGTACCGCGGACAACTTTGAGGGGGAAGATCTCCCTTTGTAAGTTGTTAATTCCGCTTGTGTCGCATACTGGGATCAAGTCGGAGTAAAGGGTCCTTTGGGTTTCGAAGGGGTAGTTGGTCGACGAATGGAGTATGGCTGAGCAAAGGGATATATATATGAGTAATAGATGAGGTATCGACAAGCAAGACAGATACAGGTTAAAACAAGGTGTATAGATGAAAGTGATGAATAGAAGAAGAATGAGAAGAGTAAGAATGTCGAAAGTTGAATGATGCAATTTGGCGGGAACACACACACAACCTCTGTCTCTGCCTCCGCCATCACACTTCGAGGGGGTTTCGTATCACAGATCCTCGTATTAAATGGAACGGTACATAGACTAGACTCACGACACTGTAGACTAAACTTTCCTGACAGCCACTGTACCCCTAATACCGCCCTCGGCACGTGTGATTATATACAACAGCTCCAAAACCCGGATCTCGCACCCTGCCCCCCCTAGACCTTTCGTAGCCGTTTGGGTATCTTCGGACTAATGATATGCTCCCTGTCCAGCGTGCATAGGAGCTCCCTGTGGTCGCTGGTTCCATCCCTGAGGTGGCTGGGGATCATTTCCATCTCCGACTCTCATCTCCCAGTCTTGTCTTTCAGCTGTGACCCTCTCTTCTGGAAATTGACTCACGGCAGATACCACATATCCAGATATGCTTGCTCTTGAATGGTACAAGTGGGATCCAGAATAATTCAAACTGATCGTCAGCACGGACCCTTTCATTTCTCACTGGTTTGGGGAACTTACCCATGTCCTACTTTGAGCCTTCATGACACTAGCTGTCCTAGTCAGCTTGGCGGGACGAAGAGTTCCTGAGCAAGCTTACGATTGTTGCACATGGGACACATCCTCCCGGCATCTCCATCTTGTTTGACCTGCAAGTCAGCTCAGCCTTGCTCCAGGCATACGCAAGCTTACCTTGGTAGGGAGACCACCTTCGCCGCCTGTCAGTCTCGGAGCTACAGCGGGATGAGGGACTTACAGATGATTGGGATACACACTATTCTGTCAGCTCCTTGTCAATGCTGCTCCTTGCTGACTTACTGTTGATGAAACGTATATATGAGAGTAGAAGTGCAGTGTAGCGTGAGCTGCGGGATATGATTTCATGCCAAGATTACAAGATCGTCATTAAGCGGACATCGCCGCCGTCTATTCGGTGCATTGACCCCGGTCAGCCGGCCACACTTGTTAAAGGCTTATCTTTCCATGTCCATAATGGATAAGTATATAGTATGAGTACTCAAGCAGACCGACCTCTCAAGAAAAAGAGACGTGAGTCAGCTGATGCTGCCCCTTATTGCAAACCGAGCATGAGCTAAGATGCAAGGCCAGAATGTAGCTTGTGACCCCTGTAAACTCCGTCGGATTAAATGTGATCTCCTAAACCTCCTCGCCTCTCTCGACGGTCAAGCAGCACCGAACGAGGACGAGCCTGCCCATCTGCTTGTCCGGCGATATCCTGGACAAATATGTACTCAATGTAGGAACAAGGGACTACAGTGTTCTACGGAGGGCATACTCAATCCTTTGAAACCGAACAAGGGCGGAAAGAGGATTGATGAGGCTAGGCAGAGATTTGGTGGGAATATTGCCGTCGATAATCCAGCGTCCGATTATGTAATGATGGAAGGGGATGTGTCTCTGCCTGTCAACCAGGGTACGCCTCTGATGCGAGGAAGTGAGGAAATAGATTGGATGAGCGGGGCAGCGTACGATGGATTGCTCGATCAGCTTGGGATCCCGCAGTCTAGCAGTGGGGTCATTGGACCTTCTACAATGATACCACTGGATACAGGCTTTACGACAAACCAAGGACCAAGCAGTGAAAGCTTCGCACTTGACCCATCCGATACCCTCCTCCGCTCCCTTTTCGAAAACATAGACAGCTTCCCCTCCTCCACCGAAATACCTCTAAACGGCCATTCATCAGTCTATCCCACACCTTCAACACGGGCAAAGCCAGAAACCCAACGTCAAGCTTTGGAAGTATGGGAACGACTCTCGACCAATACCCCTCAAACAATCGCGTATCGTTCGCTCCGCCCATCAACTTCGACCTCCCGCGAGGAATCGGTCGACCTGGACGCTCACACCCCACATCCGGATACTCTTGTTCCTGCCCTTGGTCGACTTGATATCGAGACCAATACATTCCTACCTATTGTGCCTCTCGATTCGCACCAGCCCAGAGCGGCGTCTGGTGCGAAACCGGGGGAAGCTTACGGCACCCATTCGGGACGTGCAGAGATGATGAGACATGGATCGGATGGAGCTGGTCATTCATCAGTCAGTCAGAATGGGAAGAGACAGAGGAGCTACGATTCGGCTAGGACAAGCCCTAGCTCCTCAGTCCTGGAACGGCTGCAGCCATGGGAGAGGGATCCGTGGCATATCTGGCAAGCCAAGGACGAAGATGGATCCCACGCTGTCGCTTGGAGTAGGAAGGAACAGGTTCAAGAATCTTTAGCGGATAAGGCTTTAGGCATAGAGCTCAGTCGGCACCTTATCACGGTGTATTTCCAGGCAGTCCATTTCTCCTTGCCGGTACGTCAAACACACCGATACACGGAAATTCTGACAGCAGGTCCTATCCCCCGAATCATTCTACAACGAATGGGAATCCTGCGGACGTCGAGCAGACCGAATGAGTCCAGCCCAAGAGGCCCTTTGCGCAGTCCTAGAAGCCTGGGCATCTAGGTACTCCGACAATCCAGCGATTCTGGGATTACCATACCAACAAGCCCACACCGGTCCGAAAGTCATCACTTCAGAAGGAAAATTCACGCCAGGATCCAAGGGCAGGGCACATTGGGGAAAAGCTAGATTACCAGTCTGTAATGCTCTCCTCGACAGGGCTGGGCGGGTGATTGATGCTGCTTCCCTGCTTAGGCGACCGAGTGTCACAGGACTACAGGCGTTGAGTCTGTATAATCAATTGATGCATATGAGTGATCAGGGAAGTAGGGTCAAAGATCAGTGGATACAAAGTAAGCCCGTTGACTACATCCTGAAGAAGGCTGACCTGCAGATATGATAGTCCATTCGACAATCATTGAACAAATGAAACTACTTCAAATGTTCTGGACCACAGGGGACCCGATCTTGACTTCAGAAGAATCGAATCAAGATACATTGCAACTCAGAATGAAACAGAGGTGAGCTATTGCTATCCTGGATAAGGACGACTCTAATTATAGGCGGCTGTTTTGGACGACAGCAGTGGCTGATGCATGTTGGGCTTCAGCTACTGGACTGACTCCCAAGATGTGTGTCTCTACCCCGAAAAGTCATGAGTAAACTGATGATCAGGCCGGAGGAAGAACTCTCAGCAGGAAGAGCATGGGTAGATGAAGTAATGGACAGTCTACCAAATTCAACAATGAAGATGCTAGCCGTAAGCCATTCTTGCCGTGTTGGAACGATGCTGATTATACAGTTCTTCATGAAGTACGCCACTTCATGTTCATGAGAGCTGATTATCAGGGTATGGCATAGACTAGCAATGGTCGGCCGGAAGATCGCGTTGGAGGTCACGAAATATAACGACAAGAAAGGGAATATCCCTGTTGGCACATTCTGTACTTCAATCCAACAGTGCTGGGGTGAGATTGTACGTTACTGCAGCAGTTAGAAGGAGATGGAGCTGATGATATAGAGGTCGATCGTTACTGAATTGAATGAATCGGCGTTGGGGTTGTTGGGAGCTTGCGAGCCTGGCATCCTGGGATTCTCACCTTTGAACGTGAGTGTTCCCAATCGTTTCGATATCGAAAGCTGATGCGTCCAGTACATCAGTCAGCTAATTCGGCTCCCGACACGAGCGAAGCTAACATACAGCAAACATGAGATTATCTTGCCCATTCTTCCTCCTAGTCCTACACGAAGCAATTCGAAATCATCTCGCATTCCGTCAATCTTTCTATTCCTCCTATGTCATTGACCCAGAATCGGAGGATGCAGCGGCAAATCAACGCGATGAAGATCTGGGCATGTTGAATAAGATTCATCTTCAATCTGTCGATGTGCTCTTGTACAACTGTCGGTCACAGATGAATATGATCAAGGTAAGATCATCACCATCAAAGTGAGAGGTACTAATGAGTAGGATCTACTACCCACCGGGATTATACAATGTATGCCTCACACCCAGAACTTATGAAGGGGCTGATAATAGCTGCATCAATCATGATTCGAGTCTTGATAGCCTCGGGGCAATTCATGGCAGAAGTACCAACCAACGAGCAAGGTTACCCCGCTTCCACAGTAAGTAAACACCGCCTCAACGGTAAACTGATTCCAGCTCGGTGGATACGATTGGACATGGGAAGAGAAACAGAGGTGCATCTCAATCTGTACAGAAGCTTTATATCAGATTGTAAGTCACCCAATCAAGTATCAAGCTGACATTAAGGGATGGGGTAAGCTTTCACCTATGTCGAATGTGTGCGAGGAGCTACTGATAAGTAGCATGGTCAGACGTGACTGAAGTCCTCAACGCAATCGATTTATCGATGGAGCGAATGACCCCCTCTCCCGACCTACTCAAGACGTATCACGGAAATAGGGAGTCAATAAACGTCAAGGTCCAACTACAGAGAAGTCGGGAGATGAAGATTGAACATGATGGATTACAGGCTGCATTACGATTCTGGCCCCCAAAGTATGTCCCACTTGCCCCTTTCTCTCTTACGGAAGATGAGAGCTGATGATAGATCGATCCCCGCAATCATCGCCACTACGAGACAAAGTGGTTTGGATAATGTTTTGGAAGTCCCAAATATGAATATAGAGAGGCATCGACAATTACGCTTGAAAGGGAAAAGTTCAGATGGAAATGGACGACAAGTACCACAATCTTACCAGTCGACTACCGCATCCGCCTCCGCAAAACCGTCTATGTACATGAATAAAACCTCGACCGGACCCTCCTCGACAGGTATCACAAATTCTGGGGGGCATCACAAAGAAGTCGACGAGTTTCTGACAAACTCAGTCCCGGGGTTCAATTACCTCGGCCAGAATCCCATTTCGAATTCGAACTCTTCGTATGCGTCGCCCGCTGGATTAAATGCGCGGAACGAGTCTGCTCCAATATGGCAGGATATCACCGGGCCTGATGGGAGTAGGGATCAATCGTTCTGGGATCTGATCAATGGAAGTACGGTTGAAGATGTTGATTTCTCTACTTTTCTTCAGAACTTTAATGAAGATGGATCTGCTATCTAATACGTTTTGTTTAGAGGTGATTTATACATACTGTTCAAGATGTATGAATGGTGATAATATACTACTACATGATACGATACAACCTAAATCTCCATCACCTTATAAAACGCCCATCTATCCATGACCCGGCATTTCCCTAAAACTAGTACATCTTCGAATCCTGATTAGGGATAGTATCGAAATACCTCTCCATCTGCCCAAACCTCGTTTGATTCTGACTTTGCCCCTGTTCTTCCTGTCCATACATCATATATCCCATACTATCACTACTTCCCTTCCCACTTCCACTACCATGCCCATGCCCACTCCCACTGGCATTATCGAAATAATTAGGTTGAGGATCTACCAACCCACTTGATTCCGGAGTTGTTTTTGATGATCCAGAGAAATTCCTACTGGACGCATAAGATGATGATCCAGAATTATTGGATAGTGGGTTGTTGTATGATAAAGGTGAGATGTGCGCTTCATTTCCTTTCCCACTGGGTAGATATTGATTCGTATTCGTATTATCGAAGTTGGTATTATTATTTCCCATACTCATCTGCGTGAGGTACGTAGACATATCCACCCCCTGTTCTAATATTCCATTTGACGTGAAGTCCATATGTACCTTTTCTTGGAATTGAGCAGTATTGGCTAAAAATGTGTGGGAGCTTGATCCAGCTATCGAGACGGGTGGTAGACCATCATAAGACCTAGGCGGGACCGGGAACGAGCTAGCCTGGGACGGATCGAGGCATTGGCCATTATCTATCGCTTTAAGAACTTCGGAGGGTTCCGTTCCTCCAGCGTTCTTGTTCAGGCAGGTATTTAGGTATTCCGACATGGCTCCTCCGAGTGTATGTCTGTTCGTTAGCATCTACCTATTCAGTTTGGGGGTGACATACTTGAGACCATGTCGACCGAGTACTGCCCATCAGCTTCACTCTCGCGAAGTAGAGATGACTTACAGCTCTGGATGGTAGTCAGATCCGCTCGATATCGCATTGCAAGCGCATAACTCTGGGTATCCAAGGCTTTCTGCATAAAGTTCGCAACGATCCTTCCGGTAGTGTACATCGAGCTATTATCAGTCTCCCTTCAATCACGCAGAAGGTCACTCACAAAGCAAGGAGAGGAGTCATGACCAATGAAACATCCAGATTCGATGGGATCAGGTGTAACATGCCCACAATCGCTTCGAACGACTTCTGGACATTGTGTAGTGGTGTACCCGTGTGAACTTTCCAATCCACGAATGGTTCGTGAATCAAGCATAACGCAATATTTGGGATGATGTGGACCAGCTTCTCATCAGCTGATGTCCCGATAAGAAGGAAGTGCGAGCTTACAAGGAGGTTGGAGTCGAATCCTGAAGTGGGCTGGTCCAGGATCCTGAATACATTCCTAGTTGCCGCTGGAACTGATTGTCTATCTCATCAGCTTGATCCAGAGGATTATGAGAAGCTTACTGGAACAGATGTATATCCCGAGTAAGATCAATGAATGACGGCCAGGAAAGACCGTTCATTTCATCGTTCTCGCACATGTCACGCTGATGCCATTCTTGCAGCCATTTAGCTGACCTCGCCATGAGTAGGGACGCTTTGACTACTAGGATGAATGTATCAGGGATCGGGTGTCTTTTATCAGTACACTGCATTGCTTGTATCTAAGACTCACTCGGTGAGAACGTCTGGTGTGAATGCGGATTGGGGGTTCTCCAACATCGTCTCTGGATCCTACTCATTAGCTTAGACCAAAACATGACTGTAAAAACGTACCTTCTTCCTGAACTCGACAGTACTGGTAGGTAGCCCACATTTAAGCTCTTTCCAATCCATGCTCTGACTCCAGTATGAATTCAACGCGAATCCAGAATCTTGAATATGAGCCATCCAGACGGTCGCTATCCTCTCTTCCCTCTCTATTGCAGTTTTCGGAGGAGGAAGCATTGGTTCTTTGTATCGTTTGAATCCGTGATTCCTATTTCCCAGCTCCAGGGATTTGATGAGTCGAGGAGCTGTTCCTGCGAGAAGCCAACCTTGGAGTGGCATTCCTTTCTGAAAGAATACTTCTGCCAAAATGATCTGGACGTCATTTATCATTCCGAGAGGATAGGGGGACGTACGGCAGCTTGAACAAGACCAAACATGGTCTGCCCCGATCCCATCGCACAACAAGTTGCAGACTGATCCATAGCTCTCCTAGCTGCAAATGCTTGGGCCAAACCGAAATCTTCAATCTCTTCCAAATTTTGTCCGCAGGAAATAGCTCTCTTGGTAGTTTCCTCGACTTTTTCAGGTGGGATCGAATTGACCCAAGCTGTATGCGTTGCAGCTATTGCGCAAATTGAGTGAAGGAGGGAAGGGTGCGGGAAATCTTTGTGTGTTGGAGGAAGGCGGACCCTGTAGAGTAGATTACCTCTATGGATCATTCGAGGGATTTGGGGGACGCAAGTGAAGAATGTCTCGATCCTGGTGGTTAGTACGGGTAGAATATGGGTTGGCATTATGCGTACAGGTGTTCGAGAAGGACTGAGGGTCAGCTATATCACGGGGAAAGACTGAACTACTTACAAGGAGAAGGAAGGTTCATTGGCCAATTGGCAGGCACCATGAATAAACCCCCAACATCCCAGTCCAAGTCCATGTTCCCAACGACATTATTAGTAGCTCCGGCATAAGTATTGATCCCAGAGGGCCAAGCTTGATCGAAAACTTCTTCAATCTGTGGTCCACTGTACGTAGTGTTTCCTTGGAATTGATTCGGTTGAACAAAGGTGTTTTGTGCGGGCATAGTGTTGTCGTTGAAGCTCGGCAGGCGGTATTCGTCCATTGTATTCTTGTATTGAGGTCCACTCGGGTCGGCCGAGATACTAGAAGCTGTAGTCGATGGTGTTGCTTGGGCTAATCGTCTCTCCAGTTCCGCTGGATTGTCAGCTTTTGCGCAGGTAGAGAGTTCCCTCAGCTCACCGATTTTCAACTTGAGAACATCCCGTTCTTCCTCCAGCTTCTTCTCTTTGGCCTTGGGTCCAGGTCCAGTACCGAGTACACCAGCTTTCACACCCGTGACCGCTCTCTTGACGGCCTTCTTTTTGTCCCCACTATCCTTCCTAAGTGGCGCATCGAGACCTTCGTTACTGCTCTCATCATCGCAATCGTCCGTATATGTACAGGCGAGAGTGGGGATGGCAGTTCCATTTCTAGTCGCCGCTCTCACCGCGTGGGCATGAGAACGAAGACAGGGTGAACATGTTGGTTTTGTCTACTATCAGCTTGGGTTTTGACAAAGGGGAAAGACATACAGCATCACATTTGACTTTACGTTTCTTGCATTGTAGACAAGCGTGATTTCGTTTCAGAGGCGCTAGGGCATCGTCGTCGAGCATATCATAATGCTCTGTTTCCTCCATTTGGACCATTGGCTTGTACTTGGGTAGTTGACGGGAAGAAAGGAAGTTGGCCAACTGTATGCAACGACTTGATACGTGGAGCGTGTTTCTCGGTCAAGGATCACCGAAGACCGAGGTGGTACGGATAAGGTGGTTGCGGAACGGACGCGATAACCAGGGAGTGAATGTTTCGATCTAGGCTTGCAATTCGACCAGCAATGTCGAGTGGAGCTTGGAGCTTCTTTCTTTCGATGATGTAGATGGTAGGATCAACAGATAGGAGATAGCCGGAAGGCCGTGATTGATGTCTAGAGTTGAGTATAAAAGATCTGTAGAGCGACGTCGTCGATCTCAAAGTGCTGTGATGGAGTGGACAGTAAAAGGGGTCGCTCTTGAGTGATAAAAGGTAGTATAGATTGTTCTATGCCGACTGACTAGCGCTTGGTGTCGACGGCAGCAGAGAGGGGGTGAGTGAAAAAGATGGCCGTCGGTCATGGATGAATTACTACTTTCGGAAGCTGGAATCTGGCGCGGATCTGCCCCGCGGAATATCACAACTCTAATGCTATCATGCTTGATGCAGCTGTCACACAGGAGAGATCGAAGGTGTCTATTGGGAGCTGCTACTTGTCAAAGATCTGCTTCTGTAGAGGTTCCGTTCTGGGGCACAGGGCACAGGTGATAGGAATGGTCTCCAAAGTGCAATCTGAGCGACAATGACGCCAAGCCCGCTGATCAATCATGATGTCAGCGTCTTCCGATTGACGTCTCCTTGTCTAATCTCGGTTTCATCAGTTGTACTCCTACATTATCATGATATCAGCAATGCTCAAATCAGTTATCTTACTTGCCCTGGCGGCTGTCTCATCCGCGTCGCCATTAGTCTCTACTGGTCAATCAGTATTCAGCACAGCGACAAACGGGACCGATGCGAAGGTCAACGTAACGCTATATGTCATGTCTAGGTGTCCAGATGCTGTATGTTTTTCCTAGATTCAACAGGAGATGCTGATGGTAGCGCTTGTGCGAAAGTGTCTTTGAGGATGTTTTTCAGGCTAAAGGGATGACGAATAAGGTCAATCTGAATATGGGATATATCGCACAGTACGTCTGACATCGATCTCGGCTGACAGGACAGGAAGAACGAGTCAGCCCCACTTGGACTTCGATGTATGCACGGCACCCAGGAATGTCTTGGTAACGCCCATCAACTCTGTCTTCACGAGCACCTCTCTTTACCCGATTTCTACGCAGTATTGAGCTGCATGAACTACCAAACCCCATTTCCTAGCGATATCGGTAAAGTCTCGCTGGCTCAACAGTGTGCTCAAACTGTTGGGGTGAAGTGGGAGGATAGCGGTGTTGCGAAATGTATAGAAGGGAAGGAGGGGAAGAATGAAGGATTGGCAAAGGAGGGGTACGAATTGTTGAGGGAGAATGTGGAGCAGACGTTGGAGGCGAATGTTAGTAAAAGCTGTACAATTAAGATTGATAGTACGATCGCGAAAGGTGGGGTGAGGACTTGCCAGGTCGACGGAGGAGTCTGGACTGGGTGTGATGTGAGCAATTTCACTCTGCTCAGAGAGGTATCTGATCCTCAGGATGGTCATGCTGCCAGTGATTTTGTAAGGGTGATCGAAGAGGAATGGAAGAAGCTACAGAGATAAGCAGCGGGACAGTTAATCATATGTAACAGTATATCTCTCCTGGATTCTGTCCTGGCTTCAGGTGTGATGATGACGAGGCCGATTTTGCTGATCAGCGTGATGCCGATCCCCTACAAAGGAGGAATAGACATTCAACCTGCTTAATCGGCTTACACACCACTAGACACGACACTTGTACTTGCCAACAAGATGTCTGCAAGCCCAGAACGCGACCTCATATCTCGATCACGCGACTTTCGTCGTGATATGGTGAGCACCACCGTCAAGCAAAGCTGATATCAGCTCACACCCTCCGGCGGGTGGTTACACGACATTGTAGTCGGTGCATCCTCCGTCACAGGTCTATCAGACTATTTCCTCCTCGGCGTCATCTTTGTCGGCTCGTGGTGTATTCTCCGTCTAGCCGAGAGAGAGATCGCCCTCATTTTAGGATTGGGATTCGACCTGACCATCCCATTACAGCATTCCCGTAAGTCTCCAGGTTATAGAGACCGGCTAATGATAGTCACTGCCAACGCTCGAGTCAAGGAGCGACACCAACATCATATGGAACAGTACTGGCCGGTCTTTTTTACCGGTATGGCTATCGAATTCGCTTGTTTGTTATTTGTCCATCCGACCATGTTTACCCTGGTGGTCTGCCTCAAAACTACAGTGTGTACGGCGATGTGGTTCGTCCAGGGCCCCAGTGCAGCAGCTGCCGCTGCGCCAACTACTCAACCTAAAACGGCCAAACCTGCGACTGATGCACCTCCAACCGATGCACCTCCAACCGATGCACTTCCAGGAGGAGCCGAGGCGCCCGTAAGCCCATCTCCGTTCTATGGACGACGCTGATTCAGTAGTCGGGCACCGGGGAACGCTCAGCCAAGGAGAAGAAAATAAGCGATATGGCGAACGAGTTGCGAGC
>Ga0308160_10003962_pt1 | contig 16194 bp, 10 predicted proteins | sample PhyFR1_FD_201036 | JGI IMG/M metagenome (GOLD analysis project Ga0308160, IMG submission 201036) | Phyllosphere microbial communities from UC Gill Tract Community Farm, Albany, California, United States - DLSLF.R1 | ecosystem: Host-associated > Plants > Phyllosphere > Unclassified | place: USA...
GGGACGAGACGCTCGGCGCCGTGCGCATCGAGACGCCGGAACCGGCGCTGGACGCGCTCGCCAACGGCTGGCTGCTGTACCAGACCATCGCCTGCCGCCTGTGGGCGCGCACCGGCTACCACCAGTCGAGCGGCGCCTACGGCTTCCGCGACCAGCTGCAGGATGCGATGGCGACCGTGCACGCGCGTCCCGAGCTGCTGCGCGACCACCTGCTGCTGTTCGCCGGCCACCAGTTCGTCGACGGCGACGTCCAGCACTGGTGGCATCCGCCCCTCGGCCGCGGCGTGCGCACGCGCAGCTCGGACGATTACCTGTGGCTGCCGCTGGCCGTGTGCCGCTACGTGGAAGTCACCGGCGATACGGCGCTGCTGGACCAGGTCGTGCCCTTCATCGAGGGGCGAGAACTGCGGCTAGATGAAGCCGCCTCGTACGACTTGCCGGAGCACTCCAGCCAGCAGGGCAGCCTGTACGAGCACTGCGCGCGCGCGATCCGGCGCGCGCTGGTGTTCGGCGGCCACGGCCTGCCGCTGATCGGCAGCGGCGACTGGAACGACGGCATGGACCGCGTCGGCGCGCAGGGGCAGGGCGAGAGCGTCTGGCTCGGCTTCTTTTTATATGAGGTGCTGCAGCGCTTCGCCACGCTGGCCGAGGGCCAGGCCGACTACGGCTTTGCCACCACCTGCCGCAGCGCGGCCCAGGTGCTGTCGCTGAATATCGAGGAACACGCCTGGGACGGCGAATGGTACCGGCGCGCCTGGTTCGACGATGGCACCCCGCTCGGCTCGCGCCACGACCAGGAATGCCGCATCGATTCGATCGCGCAGAGCTGGAGCGTGCTGTCCGGCGCTGCCGATCCGGCCCGCGCACGCGCGGCGATGGACGCGGTCGACGCCCACCTGGTGCGGCGCGACGCCGGCCTGGTCCAGCTGCTCGATCCGCCTTTCGACGGCGCCGGCCCCGACCCCGGCTATATCGGCGGCTATGCGCCCGGCCTGCGCGAGAACGGCGGCCAGTACACCCACGCCGCGATCTGGGCCACGATGGCGTTTGCCTGCCTGGGCGACAGCGAGCGCGCCTGGGAACTGCTGCGCATGATCAATCCGGTCAACCACGCGCGCGATCCGCAAGCCTGCGCGCGCTACATGGCCGAACCCTACGTGATGGCGGCCGACGTCAGCGCGGCGCCGCAGCACCTGGGGCGGGGCGGCTGGAGCTGGACCACCGGTTCGGCCGGCTGGATGCTGCGCCTGATCGTTGAATCGTTGCTTGGCGTGGCACGAAGCGGCGAACGCTTGGCGCTCACGCCACAACTGCCTACCGGTTGGGATGGCTTCCGGCTACACTACCGTTACCGCGGCAGTACATACACGATCGAGGTGCGCAAAGGCACCGATGCTGCGCTGATCGTGGACGGTTTGCCGCAAGACGATGCGTCGATCGCGCTGGTGGACGACGGCAAGCTGCACAAGGTGGAACTGACGGTCGCCTGCGGCGCCGCCGACCCTGTCGCGGCCGGCCCCGCCCACGACACGACCTGCGAAAAATGATGAGACTCACAACAACGAATGCCGCCGCCCTGATCCTGCTGGCGATGTCGGCATCCGCACCTGCAATTGCCGCCGACTGGAGCGATACCGCCATCAGCTGGCGCTACGGCACCCGCTACCGCGAACCGGTCAACCCGTCCGACATCAAGAAGAACATCTTTGCGCTGACCCACGCCAGCGGCTACAAGTACGGCTCCAACTATTTCAACCTCGACCTGCTGCAGTCGGACAAGAACGACCCCGCTTCCTTGACCCAGGACGAAGGCGCGCAGGAAGCCTATGTGGTCTACCGCCATACGCTCGACATCGGTGCCCTGCGCGGCGCGCCGATCCAGTACGGCAAGGTGAAGGGCCTGGGCCTGGTGCTCGGCTTCGACTGGAACACCAAGAACGACGTCGGCTACAACTCGCGCAAGCGCATGCTGGTGGCCGGCCCGACCCTGATGTGGGACGTGCCCGGTTTCCTCAGCACCGGCCTGCTGCTGATCCACGAGAGCAATGCGCCGAGCGGCGCCTTCCCGCCGATTTCGCAGGTCAACGGGCGCTATACCTACGACACCCACGCCATGTTCTCGGCCAGCTGGGGCATTCCGCTGCCGGCGAACCTGCTCGGCGACTGGGCCCAGGGCTGGGGTTTCGAAGGCTACCTGAACTACATCGGCGCCAAGGGCCGCGATGAAGTCGGCAACCCAACCGGCGCCGAGACCAACCTCGACATGCAGCTCATGTACGACCTCGGCAGCCGCTTCGGCCAGCCAAAGAACCGCTTCCGGGTCGGCGTCGAATACCAGTTCTGGAACAACAAGTTCGGCAACACGTCGGCCACCACCGGCAACCGCGGCCAGCGTGCCAGCACGCCGATGGTGCGGGCCGAATACCATTTCTGAGTGCTATTGCAAGCGAGTCAATATTTGTCAAAGAGATATTGATTAATTGACATTGGGGTGATCCGCACATCAAGGCGGGAATTGATGCAATTGCAAAAATTGCATCATGAAAACCTCATTCCGACTCTCATTCCTGGTGCTGGCCGCCGCCAGCTTGTTCAACCCCTTGAAGCTGCCGGCTGCCAAGGCGGCGCCGGCCGTCAGCGCCGCCGCGCAGCACGAGCACAGCGAATTCGAGGCAACGCTGAACGCGCCTTACCACGGCGACGGTACCGTCCGCGGCCAGCCGGACGCGCGCAGCTTCACGCTCTCCTTTGATTATCCGGGCTTGCGCCAAGGCCTGGGTGCGCGCTGGCAGCTGGAACTGGTGGCGCCCGGCGGCCGCACGGTGCAGCGCTGGCAGGGCAGCGTGCAGCTCGCCGGCCAGCCGCGCGACGTGACCGTGCGCTGGCAGGGCCTTTTGCAAGGACGCAGGCCGGTGCCCGGCATCTACCGCGTGCGCCTGCGCGCAGTCGCCGACGAGACGGTCGAGCAGAGCTGGGAGATCGCCGTCGGCCAGCTGCCGGCGCCTCTGATGCCCGCCTTTGCACCGTTGCCGACCGCGCACCCCGGCATGGGCGCCGCGCCGGCACCCGCCAGCCTGCCGTACACGGTCTACTACGGCAACCTGCACAGCCAGACCAGCCACAGCGACGGCGGCGCGCCGCTCGACAACTGCAAGGGCGCGCAAGAGCCGCAGACCGCACCCTACGGCCCGGATGCCGCCTACCCGTACGCCCGCGACCGTGGGCTGGACCTACTGATGGTGTCGGAGCACAACCACATGTACGACGGTTCCGACGGCACCGACAGCGGCGCCGACCCGGCTGCCGCCAAGGCCCTGTACCGATCTGGGCTGGAAGCGGCGCGTGGCTTCAATGCGGCGCATCCCGGCTTCCTGGCGCTGTACGGCATGGAGTGGGGCGTGATCAGCAAGGGCGGCCACCTGAACATCTTCAACAGCGACGAATTGCTGGGCTGGGAAAAGAATGGGCGCGGCGACCTGCTGGCCGACACCGCGACCGCGCGCAGCGACTACGGCGCGCTGTACACGCTGATGAAGGAGCGCGGCTGGATCGGCCAGTTCAACCATCCGGCCAACGGCGGCCAGTTCGTGGTGAACGGCGTGGCGCTCGGCTACACGCCTGACGGCGACGCCGCGATGGCGCTGTGCGAAGTGCTGAACACCTCGGCCTTCTCGACCAACGACAAGGAGCAGGAGACCCGCCGCAGCAACTTCGAGCAGGCCTGCAACAAGGCGCTGGAAGCCGGCTACCACGTGGCCTTCAGCAGCAACCAGGACAACCACTGCGCCAACTGGGGCGCGTCCTATACCAACCGCACCGCCGTGCTGGTGCCGAACGGCGTGCCGCTGACGCGCGACAGCTTCGTCGAGGCCCTGCGTGCGCGCCGCGTGTTCGCCACCATGGACAAGCACGCGCAGCTGGTCTTCACGGCGAACGGCCACCTGATGGGGGAGCGCTTCGACAACAGCGGCCCGCTGGTCCTGAAGGCGCATTACGCCAGCGATGCCGGCAAGCGGGTGGCGTCGGTGGCGGTGATGGAGGGCGTGCCGGGACGGAATGGCACGGTGACGCAGGTGGCGGCGCAGGCCGAGGTGAGCATCGTGCCGGCGCCGGGGCAGCATTTCTATTATGTGAAGCTGACGCAGGACGATGGGAATGTCTTGTGGTCGGCGCCGGTGTGGGTGAATCAGGTGGCGCCTGCGACCAAGCCTTGATGTCCGCTGCTTATGCACGTCGCCCCTGCGAAGGCCGGGGCGACGGTTTTAAGTGCGACGGCCTTAACTAGAATCCGAGATTGCGCCCGGCACCCAGCAGTGTCGCCACCCCCAGTACCACGAAAATCAGCGCCGCAATCCCGTGCACCAGCTGCAAGGGCGCCTTGCCCGAGATGCGATCCCCAAAATACACTGCCGGCACATTCGCCAGCATCATGCCCAGCGTGGTCCCGGCCACGACCCACACCGTCGACGCATAGCGCGCCGCCAGCGCCACCGTCGCCACCTGGGTCTTGTCGCCCATCTCGGCCATGAAGAAGGCCAGTACCGTGGTCAGGAAGACGCCGAACCTGGCGCGCGGCGCTTCGTCGCCGTCGATATCGTCGGGCACCATGATCCAGGCCGCCATCGCGATGAAGCCGATGCCGAGTACCCAGCGCATCACGTCCGGGCCGAGCAGCTTGCCGGCCAGTGCGCCGACCGCGGCGGCAAACGCGTGGTTGGCGATGGTGGCGACGAAAATGCCGAGCACGATCGGCAGCGGGCGGCGGAAGCGGGCAGCGAGCAAAAAGGCGAGCAGCTGGGTCTTGTCGCCGATTTCGGCGAGGGCGACGATGCCGGTTGAAACGAGAAAGGCGTCCATGCGGGGACCGGGCGAAAAGGCCGGATCATAACAGAGAAAAATGCTATCCTGCTCGCGCCCATGGCTGGCGCCGCGCCAGCAAGTCAATACAGGAAACCGAACGTGCAATCCATGAATCGCATCGCAGCAGCCGTCTTGATCGCCTTTTCCGGCGCCGCTTTTGCCCAGGCGCCGGCCGCCGTCCCCGCCGCCCCAGCGGCCACTGCAAGCGCAGCGGCCTACAACCTGGAAGCCGACGTCACCCGCGCTATGAAACTGTTCGACGTGCCGGGCATCGCGATCGCCGTGGTCAAGGATGGCAAGGTCGTCGCCGCGCAGGGCTTCGGCGTGCGCAAGCTCGGCGCGCCGGAGAAGGTCGATGCGAAAACCCTGTTCGAAGTGGCTTCGAATTCGAAGGCCTTCACGGCGGCCGCGCTGGCGATGCTGGTCGACGAGGGCAAGCTGGCCTGGGACGATCCGGTCACCAAGCACCTGCCCGACTTCCAGATGTACGATGCCTACGTCACCCACGAAATGACGGTGCGCGATCTGCTGACCCACCGCAGCGGCCTGGGTCTCGGCGCCGGCGACCTGCTGTGGTGGCCGACCACCAACTTTTCGACCGACGAGATCATCCACAAGCTGCGCTTCATCGCGCCGAGCACCAGCTTCCGCAGCAGCTACGCCTACGACAACCTGCTGTACATCGTGGCCGGCAAGATCATCGCGGCGAAGTCCGGCAAGACCTGGGGCGAGACCATCCACGAGCGCATCCTGGGCCCGGTGGGCATGACCACCACCACCACCAGCCTGGCGGAGAATGCCGGGAATCCGAACGTCGCCAACGCGCACAGCAAGATCGACGGCAAGATCGCCGCCGTCAAGTCGATGCCGGTGCCGAACGCGGTCGGCGCGGTCGGCATCAACACCAATGCCGAAGACGTCGCGCGCTGGATGAACGTCCTGCTCGCAGGCGGCAGCCTGGGCAAGGACGCGAACGGCAGCGAAGCGCGCCTGTTCAGCGCCAAGCAGGCGCAGGAAATGTGGACCGCGCAGACGCCGATGCGCATCAGCACCCCGAATCCGAAGCTGGCCGGCACCAAGCCGCATTTTGCCGCCTATGGCCTCGGCTTCCAGCTGCGCGACTGGCAGGGCAAGCTGATGGCGCTGCACAGCGGCGCGCTGCAGGGCTTCTATTCGAAAGTGGTGCTGGTGCCGGAAGCGAAGCTGGGCATCGCGATTCTCACCAACGCCGAAAGCGGCGGTTCGATCAACGCGCTGCAGTACCAGCTGGTCGACCATTACCTCGGGACGCCGAACGCGCCCGACTGGATCGGCGCCGTCGCCGCGGTCGAGAACGAGAACCACGCCAAGGAACAGGCACGCCTGGCCACCACCAAGGCCGCGCGCGCCGCGAAATCGCAACCGTCGCTGGCACGCACCGCCTACGACGGCGACTACCAGGACCCGTGGTACGGCATCGCCACCATCAAGCATGCCGGCGGCAAGCAGATCCTGTCGTTTGCGCGTACGCCCGACCTGACCGGGGAACTCCAGCACTTCCAGCACGACACCTTCATCGTGCGCTGGAAGGAACGCAACTTCAATGCGGATGCGTATGTGACGTTTGCGCTGAATCCGGACGGAAGCATCGAGCGCATGAAGATGCAGCCGATTTCGACGGAGACGGATTTCAGCTACGACTTCCAGGACTTGAACTTTACGCCGGTGAAGCGTTGATGTCCGGGGGACGTCAACGCGGACACTAACCGTTAGTACCTGTTACGCTGACCCGTCATTCCCGCGGAAGCGGGAATCCATGGTGAGTAACAGGATTCGATGTATCGGAACCAGCGCGGTATTTCAGAAATACTGGCTTCGGTAGTTCAGCATGGATTCCCGCTTTCGCGGGAATGACGTCGACAAGTTAGCTCCAGTAGATAAGTGTTACTTCAAATCGGCGGCACCGGATTGAACCCTGCCACCGCCCGATACCGCCCATCCCGATACCGCAGCACCTGCCGCTGGTCGATCGGCGCCGCCGCCGCCGCCTCGGCGCGGCTGATCGCGCCATGGTAGTGGACCACCAGGTCGCCCGGCTGCGCGCGCGCCGGGTCGACCTGCCAGCTGCTCTCGATCGCATAGCAGTCGTGGTCGTCGGGCGGGGTGCCGTCGCCGGGTAGGCCGCCGCCGTGCAGCCCACTGTCCTGCGGCGGCACCTTGACCAGCGGCTGCAGGCGCCGTGCGCAGTCGAGCGCGGCGTTGACGTTGGTGCCCGACAGCGCCATCTCGACCGCCGGCGTGCCCTGTACCGTGGACCCCTGCAGTTCGTACAGTGCCAGCCAGGTACCGCAATAACCGCCCCAGCAACTGCCGTATTCCACCGCCACGCCCTGGCGCTGCCCCGACAGCGCGACCCGGCGCAGGCTGGCCTCGCCGAAGAAGCCGCGCAGTGCAAAGATGCCCTGGCTGGCCGCCAGCGTCCATGCGCCGCCGCGGCGTGCGAACTGGTAGGCGGCCAGCGCGCGCGGCACGGGGTGCGCGGCCACGGGCTTGCCGTCCGCGCCGGCCGGCACCAGGCCGGCAACCAGGGTCAGGTGGGTGGCGTCGGTGCGCAGCACCAGTTCGGGCGCGGCCAGCACGCGCTGGGCGCCGGTTTCCCAGTTGGCGCCGCGGACATCGGTCACGCCGGGGAGGTGCGGCACGGTCACGGTCCGGACGTGGCCGGCCGCGCTGTCGTCCCAGCCGGGAAAGGCCTGGGCCATCAGCCGGGCCATCTCGGGTTCGGCCGCCTGCGCCGCCGGCCAGCACGCCGTCACGGCCAGCACGGCCGCGGCAGACAGGATCGCGGCGCGCATCGTCACAGCTTCTTGCCGTTCCAGACGTCCATCATGTCGGGCGAGCCCTGGGAGCGGATACCGTTGTCCGACAGGACGCCCTCGGTCGCCTCCAGCATTGCCTTGCGCGGCAGGACCATGGTTTCGCCGGCGCGCTGGGCGAAGCGCAGCACGATCAGCTCGTCCTTCTGGTCGCGCAGCAGCGACACCAGGTGGCGCAGGCTGCGCACAGGCACGCCGTTGACCGATTCCACCACCGCGCCGAAGCGATTCGAGTAGCCGGCCACCAGCTTGTGCGGGAAGAACGGCGAACTGATCACCACCAGTTCCTCGTGCTGGGCGTCGGGCTCGTCGCCGCGGCGCGTCACCAGCGGGCTGCCGAGGTAGCTCATCGCATTCATGGTGGCGGCGTTGGCGCTGAGTGCCCCCAGGAACTCGTTGGTGGCGCGCGAGAACACGATCGGGCCATACACGAAATACGAGGGGTAGCTGCCGTCCAGGCTCGGGATCAGCATGCCGCGGCGGTTGCCGACCGGGACCTGCACCTGCAGCGTCCTGCCGTCGCGGACGATGGTGAGCGGCACCTTGCCGTCGCGCGCCACCTGCTGCACGCGGTACTGGAAGCGCACCCGCAGGTTCGGCCCCAGCTTGACCATGCCCTGGTTGTCGACCGGGTAGTCGCCGACGCGGGTGATGATGTCCCATTCCTTGAGCGGATAGGCAGCGTCGCTGCGCGCCGGGCGGTGCACCAGCGCGCCTTCGACCGCTTTGTCCAGCTTCAGGTACTGGCGCAGCACCGGATTTTCCAGGGTCTGGACGTCGTCCACCAGCTGCGGCTTGCCGTCGTAGCGGCCGTCGGCGACGTCGCGCAGGAACAGTTCGACTTCCTCGTTCGGGATCACGTAGCCGATGTTCTGGGCGTTGGCGGCCACCATGTAGGCCAGGCCGATCATCTTGTCGTCGGCGATCACCGGGCCGCCGCTGTTGCCGGGGTTGATCGGGGCGTCGATCTGCACGCGCAGGCCGGCGTTGCCGCCGAAGTAGGGCACGAATTCGACGCGCGAGACGATGCCCTTGGTGATCGACAGCGAGTTGCCGCCCAGCGGATAGCCGTAGGCCATCACGGCTTCGCGCACGTCCGGCAGCACGCTGGCGCGCGGCACCGGCTTGTGCTTGTCGAAGAAGGATTCGTCGTCGAGCTTCAGCACTGCGAGGTCGATGCCCGGCGCGATCGCGACCACGGTGGCGCCGATCTTGTCGCCGTCCTGGCTGGCCTGCACCTGCACCTGGCTGGCGTAGCCGACCACGTGGGCATTGGTGAGGATGCGCTTGCCCTCGATGACCACGCCGGAACCGGTGACTTCCTGCGGCGTGGCCTTGGTCCAGGGTTTGTAGGGATCGGGGCGGCGCAGGCTCGAGAAGATCTTGACGACGGAATTCTCGACGGCGGGCGAGGCGGCAGGGACCGTCGGCGGGGCCGTGGCCTTGCTGGGGGCGGCCGCTGCGCCGCTCGTGGGCATGGGGATCTGGCCGGCGTCCTGGGCGTGGGCGGTGAACCCGGCGCAGGCGAGGGCAAAGGGGAGGGCAACTGCGGCGATGCGGACGATCTTCATGGCGTGATTATGGTTTCCGGATGCAGCAGCATACACGCGCTGTCCATGCGGAAAATACGCGGATTGTCACGCCAGCGCGCTGACCACCAGCTTGCGTTTGCCGTTCGGCGCCAGCGGGATGTCGTGCTCTTCCTGCAGCGCGATGTCGAAGAAACCGCCCCAGCGGCGCCGCTGGGCGTCCAGCACGAAGGCGCGCTGGTCGGCGCTGAGGACGCCGTAGCGCGGCACCACCGCCAGCGTGATCGCGCCGGGGCGGCGCTGGCGCACCTGGTACAGGCGCACGAAGTCCCAGGTGACTTCGTCGATGACGATGGCCAGGCCGGGGATGCGGCGGCCGCTGCGGTCGACCAGGAAGTCCTGGCCGCGGCCGTCGATCGCGGCGCAGCGTCCGCCGGCGCCGATGCGGCCATAGTCGCCGGTGCGGTAGCGGATCAGCGGCATCAGGTCGTTCCAGAGCGAGGTGCCGACGATCTCGCAGCGGTCTTCGTCGATGCGGTTCTCGGACCAGCCATACAGCGGCTGGAAGCGGTAAACGCCCAGGCCTTCGTCGTCGTAGCCTGCAAACGCCAGGTTGGTGCGCTCGGACAGGCCGTAGTTGAGCGACACCGGGCAGCGGAACAAGCGCCGGATCGCCGCCAGCTGCGCCGGCGTGGCCGGTTCCGAGGCCAGCAGCAGGGCCCGCACCTGGAATGCCAGGTCGCCGGGCTGCAGCAGCTCGGCCAGCGCCGCGGCCGAACTCGGGTAGGCGTGCACGTAGGCTGGCCGGAAGCGCGCGATGGCGTCCAGGATGGCGCCGCGGTGCGACGCATCGAGGTGATAGGGCGACAGCATCAGGCGGTTGCCGGCCACGCGCGTGGGCGTTTCGTGCGCCAGGCGGCGCGCGTCGGCGCCGATGCGCAGGATGCGCGCCTTGTCGAAGGAAAAGCCGAACCGGCCCCACTCATGGGTAAAAAAGGCTTTTTCGATGTCGGCCAGGCGCTTGCTGCGCCACATGCCGATACCCTGGCCGGACGAGCCGCCGCTGGTCGCGTACAGCAGTTTATCCGGGTCGGCGCGGCAATCGAGGAAGTCGCGCTGCTGCGCCATCACCTCGTCCTTGCTCAGATAGGGGAAGCAGGCCAGCACCTGCTCCAGCGGCTCGTGCGCGGCCTCCGCAGGGCCGAGCCGGACGTTGCGCCGGTACCAGGGCACGTACGCGAGCGCGTGCACCAGCACCCGGCGCAGGCGCCGCCGCGCTTCCTGTGCGATCCGGATATCGTCCTGCGCCAGCAGTGCCTGTACCCGGAAGAAATCGGGGTGGTACAGGACGCGCGCGGGCAGGAAGCGGCGCCACGCGTAATAGCCGTCGCCCATGCGCGCCGCCAGCCAGCCTTGCGCCGCCATTGCTTAGCCGTTGACGAGCCGGCGGAAGGCGTCCGCCGACAGGTGGCCGAGGCCGAGGCTGGCCAGGGTCCGCCCCTCGCATGCGAAGTCGCGCCCGAGCAGGCCGCCGGCGATCACGATCAGGGCGTCGGCCACCGGCGTCGGCACGGCCATCAGGCGCCCGATCGACGCCATCAGCGCCAGGCCCATCGGCACGTCCTCGGTGAGGAAGCGGGTGTCGAGGCGGTTCGGGCCCTTCGGCCCGCCCTCGCGCGCATAACGGCGAAATATCTCCAGGCCGGGACGCGTCAGGTCTTCCTCGTTGCGGAAGCGGCACTCGTCGAAGTAGGGCGACGGCGTGCCGCCGCTGGCTTCGATCACTGCGTTTTTCTCGGCATCGAGCCGCCCCAGCAGGCGCAGCACCGAGGGCGTGAAGGCTTCGCGGTACATCCAGAATTCGCCCTGCGCGTATTCGATGCGGCTGGCCGAGAGCAGGGTGCCGATCGTGTGCACGATCAGGTTCGGGTTGTGCAGCGCCGACTCGACCACGTTGCTGCGCGTGGCCACATAGGTCGGGAACAGGCGCGCGGCGCGCTCCAGCCCTTCGCCGGCACGCGCACGCGGCACGAAGGCGAGCGCGTTGCGCACGTTGCGGAACAGGATGTCGACCACGCCCGGCGCAGTCAGGCGCGCATCGTAGGGCAGGCTCTCGCCCTCGGCCAGCAGGAAGCCGGCGCGTTCCTGCCACGGCAGGAAGTAGCACGAACCCATGTTCCCCGGTGCCAGCAGCACCAGCGGGCGCGCGTCGAGCCGGGGGCCGAGCAGGCTTGCGACCTGTGGGTGGAACTGGGTCTGGGTTGTGACGATCACGGCGTCCGGGGCGCTGGAAAAGGCTTCGGCGACGTCGCGCGTGGCCAGTGCCAGCCGCGCCTGGCGCGTGACGCCGCCGTCGGGATGGCTGACGACGGTGATGGTCCTGGTTTCGCGTACCGTGTCGAAATTGTCGTCGTGCAGGGCGTGCGAGGTCTTGAGCAGGACGACGTGGTGGCCGTCGAGTGCAAGCAAGCCTCCGAGCGCGCAGCCGGCGTTACCGGCACCAACCATTAGCACATTCATGTTTGAGCTCCGTCAGATGAGCGGATGACGAAGCTTGAAGATGCCAGTGGTAGGCGCTGTGAGGTTGCGTTAGCTCAGTTATGCTCGGCGGGTGAACGGGAACTATCTCAAAACCGGTAATCCACCCTCGCATACAAGGACCGGCCATTGATCCCGAACGGGCAGGTTTCCCAGCAATACGTGAAGCCCATCTGCGGGAACGGCGCCGCCTTCACCGGGTCCCAGCGGCTCGGGTAAGTGTCGAACACATTGTCGACCCCGGCGCTCAGGCTGAGGCGCCGGTTGATCGCATAGCGCAGCGACAAGTCCGTCAGCCAGCGCGCGGCCCAGGTCTGGACGTAGGGTGCCGTAAAACCCTGGCCTGCCACTTCGCCGTAGTAATTGGCGCGCAGGTTGGCGTTCCAGGCGCCGCGCGTGTAGTCGGCCGACAGCACGTGGTGCCGGCGCGGCTGGCCGCGTTCGATCAGCGTGACCTGGGCGTCGTCGAACAGCTGGCTGCCGGACAGCAGCGGCGACGAGGAATGGCGCGCATTCACGCGCGTGCGGTTGAAGCCGAGCTGGCCGGACAGCACCAGCGACCCGCCGGCGACGCGGCGCAGCGTCTTTTCCGCCACCAGGTCCAGCCCGTCGGTCGTGGTGCCGACCGCATTCGTGAAGAACTGCGCCTGGCCGATCCGCAGCGGATCGAGCACGGCGCGCACCGGGCAGCTGGCGGGCGTGGGGCAGGGGCCGGCCTCGGGCGCGATCGTGCTGGAAAAGACGATGCGGTCGGCGATGCGGGTACGCCAGGCATCCGCCGTGATCGAGAAGTCCGGGGCCGGGCGCAGCACCAGGCCGAGGCTGGCGCTGCGCGAGGTCTCTTCCTTCAGCGGTGCGATGCCCAGCAGCCGGGTGACGGCGCTGCCTTCGCGCGCGGTCAGGGTCTCGGTCAGCACGCCGGCCGCGTTCAGGTTGGTCGAGATCGAGCTGTAATATTTCTGCTGCACACCGGGCGCGCGGAACCCGGTGGAGGCGCTGGCGCGCACGCCGATCGTGCGGCTCGGGTCGTAGCGCAGCGTGAGCTTGCCGGTCGTGGTGGCGCCGAAATCCGAGTAGCGCTCGTGGCGCACGGCCGCGCCCAGCGTGACCGGCGCCGCCAGCTTGTGTTCGGCGTCGAGGTAGAGCGCGGTGTTGTGGCGGCCGGCATCGACTTCGGTCGCCGGCGTGTAGCCGGGGAAGCCCTGGATGCCGGCCTGCGCGATGTTGCCGTTCTGGTCGTAGATCGGGATCGCTGGATTATTGGTGCGGCCATACTGGTAGGTGACCGGATCGCCAGCGAATATGCGGTAGCCGTCGCGCCGGTACTCCATCCCGGCTGCCAGCTGCACCGTGCGGCCGAACACCGACACCGGTCCGCGCAGGTCGAGGTTGGCCGTGGTCTGGGTGAAGCGCAGCTTGCCGGTGTTGCCGCCGGTCGGCGATTCGTGGGCGTGATTGCAGCCGCAGGTCGGCTCGTACCAGTAGCTGACGTTGATCGAGTTGTATTCGAAGAAGCCGAGTTCGCTGAAGCCATGGTTGACGCTGGCGTCCAGCTGCCAGCCCTTCGGCAGGCTGTGGCGGTAGCCGAGCGCCAGCGAGGCATCCTTGACCGTGGTGCGGATGCTGGGCAGCATGCCGTCCGGGTAGACGGCCGGCACGTTGCGGCCGTCGCCGCGCGGGCGGAAGAAGCCGGCGGCATCGCCGATGCGGCGCGAGAAGCCGCCGAAGGCATACAGTTCGCCTTTGTCGCTCACGGGCAGCAGGCTGTTGAACCACAGGTGGCTGTCGGCGGCCAGCGAGTCGCCGATGCGCTGGGTCACGCGCGGCGGATTCGTGCGCAGGGTGTCGGGGCCGGCACGGTTGGTTTCGCCGCGGCGCCGGCCTTCGGCGCTCAGCGTCAGGTAGCCGCCGTCGCGGCCCAGCGCGAAGCTGTGGTTCTCGCCGAGGCTGAAGGTGCGCCCGTCGCCCTCACTGGTCGTGCTGACCAGCGCGCCCATGCCGTCGACGTTGGCGCCGCCCTTGAGCACGATGTTGATCACGCCGGCGATCGCATCCGAGCCGTACTGGGCGCTGGCGCCGTCGCGCAGGATCTCGATGTGGTCGATGGCCCAGACCGGGATCGCATTGATGTCGGTGCCGGCCGAGCCGCGGCCGATGGTCTGCTGCACGTTGACCAGCGCCTGCTGGTGGCGGCGCTTGCCGTTGACCAGCACCAGCAGCTGGTCCGGTCCCAGGCCGCGCAGGGTGGCGGGACGGATGATGTCGGTGCCGTCGCTGATGAAGGTGGTGCTGAAGTTGAACGAAGGGTCGAGCGCCTGCAGCGCCTTGCCGAGTTCCGCGGTGCCGGTCGATTGCAGTTCTTTCTGGCCGATCAGGCCGACCGGGACCGCGGTGTCGAGCGCGCTCTTGGGGGCGCTTCGGGAACCGACCACGACCACCTTGCTCGTCGTGGTATCGGCTTCATCCGCCTGCTGGGCCGCGGCTGGCGCGCAGGCCGCCAGCACGGCGGATGCGAGCAATGTATGTCGGAAATTCTTGTCCATGATCATTTCCCTCAAGGCTGAGCTCGGTTAGATACTCAGCCATCTTGCGCGTGCTGCTGCAGAGGGAAATTGAGCGGCCACAACCCATGCGGCGTAGCTTGACCGTGGAGACGATGTGGATGTGCGGTTTATACAACAGGGAAGCGGCCGGCCGTGTTCACGCCAGGTGATCGCGCATCCACTCCTTCAAGCCGTTGACCCAGTTCTTGGCCGGCAGGTTGTAGCGCCGCTTGATGTCGGCGGCGCGTTCGTACAGCAGCGCGAAGTCGAGCTGGGGCGACTGCTTGAAGGCGATCACGACGATGTTGGCGTCGTGGACTTCGGGCAGCCAGACCACGGCATCGAAGGCCTGCTCCATCGCCTGCAGGTTCTTGTCGTAGTTGATGAAGTCGCCGAACACGTTGGCGGTCATGACGCCATCGGGCCCCAGGCAATCGGCGCAGGCCTGGTAGAACTCGGGCGTATCCAGCACCGGGCCGCGCGCCTCCTCGTCGTACAAATCGACCTGCAGCACGTCGACCGTACCGTGGTTGGCGGGATCCATCACGAAATCGAGGGCATCCATTTCGCGCACGTCGAGGCGGGCGTCGTCCGGCGGCAGGCCGAAATGATCGCGGCAGATCGCGATCACGTTCGGATTCAGTTCGGCTGCCGTCACGCGCGCCTGCGGGAAGCGCTGGTAGCAGAACTTGGTGAGCGCGGCGCTGCCCAGGCCGAGCTGCACGATGCGGCGCGGCTGCTGCACGAACAGCATCCACATCATCATCATCTGCACGTATTCGAGTTCGATCGCATCCGGCCGGCTCAGGCGCATGGCGCCCTGGACCCAAGACGTGCCGAGGTGGAGCGAGCGCACGCCTTCGAATTCGGTGATGGTGGCCGGCGGATGGCCGGGCTGGGAAAAGCGGGGAGAAGTGGGGACGGACATGGGGAGATCTTATCAGGCCGGCAGGATCAAGGTCACCGCCAGCCCGCCGCCTTCGCGGTTGTTCAGCGTGATGCGCCCGCCGTGCGCTTCGGCGATCTCGCGCGCCAGTGCCAGGCCCAGGCCGGTGCCGCTGCGCTTGGTGGAATAGAAGGGCACCAGCGCGTTGGTCAGCACCGCGTCGTTCATGCCGCTGCCGCGGTCCAGCACGTCGATGCGCACCAGGTTTTGCACGCGGCGGATCTGGAGTCCGACGTCTTCCGCGCGCGAGCCGGATTCGTGGGCGTTCTTCAGCAGGTTCAACAAGGCCTGCTCCATCTGGGCGACGTCGATCACGGCCGGCTCGGGCGGCAGCTCGCCGTCGAGGCGGAAGCTGACCTGCGACGCCAGCCGCGCCACCAGGGCATCCCAGGCGCAGCGCTCCAGGCGCGGCGTCGGCAGTTTGGCGAAGCGCGCGTAGCCCAGGATGAAGGTTTCCAGGTGGCGCGTGCGTTCGCCGATGGTTTCCAGGATCTGCGGCAGGCGCTCGGTCTGGCCGCGCCGCACCAGTTCCGCGCCGGAGTGGGCAAGCGAGGCCAGCGGCGCCAGTGAATTGTTCAATTCGTGGCTGATGACGCGGATGACCTTCTTCCAGGTCTGCACTTCCTGGCGCCGCAGCTCGGCGGTCAGCTGGCGCAGCAGCAGCAGTTCGTGGCGCCGCCCGTTCAGGCTGAAGTCGCGCCGCGCCAGGTGGTAGACCTCTTCGTCCTCGCCTTCGCCGGCGGAAAACAGGCCGTCGCCGCCGCGCGCCAGCGCCTCGACCAGTGCCGGCGCAGCGGTTGCCAATACCGCCTGCAGGGCGTGGCCTTCCAGCTTGCTGCCGTGCGCCAGCAGCTGGCGCGCGGCCAGGTTGGCGTAGACGATGGTGCGGGCGCCGGCCGCCGTATCGGCCACCAGCAGCATCG
>Ga0308160_10003963_pt1 | contig 16193 bp, 14 predicted proteins | sample PhyFR1_FD_201036 | JGI IMG/M metagenome (GOLD analysis project Ga0308160, IMG submission 201036) | Phyllosphere microbial communities from UC Gill Tract Community Farm, Albany, California, United States - DLSLF.R1 | ecosystem: Host-associated > Plants > Phyllosphere > Unclassified | place: USA...
TGGCCGCGGGTGAGCGGATCGAAGGTACCTGGATAAACGGCTACAACCATTGTGGCTCCCTGGGAGAAACACCTGTGTTTAAAGGCGCATTATGCCTGATATTCCGGCAGTTGCCCCAGATCGGGGCCGCATTTGCCCGTTAATTGAGCATTGTTAGACGCTTTAAGCCTTGTTTTCGTGCAATTTCAGCAGGTGATAGTAGACCATGCCGGCTTTGTCGGCACGCACCTGCTCCCATGGCAGCAGCCAGTCAGGCGTGTCTTCACCCGCCTCTCCCTCTTGCGGCAGTGCAAACTCCGCTTCCACATACACCATGCCGCCCTCGTTCAGGAGATCGGCGCACAGCGGCAATGCCTTGGCGATAAAGTCCTGCTGGTATGGCGGATCGAGGAAGATCACATCGAAGCGCTGGCCACGCGCAGCCATGTCGCGCGCCACCACGAAGGCGTCGCCGCGCAGCACGGAGACGTTCTGCGCCTTCAGGGTGTCCTTGTTGAGTTCGAGCTGGCGTGCGGCAGGGCCGTGGAAGTCGAGCATGACGACGGAACGGGCGCCGCGGCTGGCAGCCTCGAAGCCAAGCGCGCCGCTGCCGGCGAACAAGTCGAGGCAGTCGACGCTGTTCCAGTCGCTGCCGACCTGGTGGTTGATCCAGTTGAAGACGGTTTCGCGCACGCGGTCGGGCGTGGGACGCAGGCCGAGGGCGTCGAGCACCGGCAGCAGGCGCCGTTTCCACTCGCCGCCGATGATGCGCACTTGCTGTGGGGCCAGGCGCGGACGCCCGTGCTGGCCCTGGGGTTTTGCTGGCTTTCTTTGCATGGCGCGCACTATACCATGCGGGTTTGCACCCTTATTTCGCTTCCTTGGCCAAAGCGTTGAAATCGTCGATCCAGCCCTGCATGCGTTTTTGCGCATGCGCTTTCTGTTCCGGCGTGGCGATACGGATCGCGGTCAGGATGTAGTTTACGGTCGCATTCGTATAGCTGTCATAGAACGCCTTGCGTTCCGGCGCATCCATGCGGGTGAAAAATTCGCGGATCAGGCCATTGATCATGGTCGTGGTCTGTTCCTTGCTCGGTTTTTCCGCCTGAATCTTGCGGACCAGGGCCAGGATCTTGCGCTGGCGTAGGACACGCTCTTCCAGCCAGACGTTGTTGTCGAGCGGACGCGCGTCCGACGCACGGCGCAAAGTCGCTTCCTGCTCGCGGCTGAAACTGCCGAACCAGAGTTTCAGTTGCTCCATCGATTTGTCGTAGCGCGCTTCGTTGCGCTTTTCGACGCTGCCGCTGACGAACTTGCTGCGGTATTCGCGGTTCTTTTTCTCGAAACGCTCTTCCATTTGCTTGATCTGCTCGGGCGTCAGTGAGCGCGCCAGGTCCACCATATCCGGCACCGCGTGGTAGGCCAGGGTTTCGGTACGGCTGCGGATTTCCTTGTACGCATTCAGCAGATCGGCCTGGGTTGGATTGGCCGCTAGCTGGCGCTGGTATTTGGCGAGCAGTGCCGCATAATCTTGCAGCTGGGTTTTACGATGCCATTGAAACAATTCCTTGATATCTTGTTTGACGCCGTCGGACTGGTCGCCTTCGAAATCGACATAGGCGTCCAGCCACCAGTACAGTAAGGTGTCGCCGTGGTTGTAGCTGAAGCGGATGGTGCTGCAGGCGGCCAGTAAAGCAATCAGCCCGATCAGGAACAGTGCGCGTGTGCGCTGGAACAGGGTGTCATGCGTGCTAAACTTTTTCATCTTATTAACTCTTTTTGAAATCGGCTTATGAACGTTGTCATCCTTGCCGCCGGCATGGGAAAGCGGATGCAGTCCGCTCTGCCTAAGGTTCTGCATCCGCTGGCTGGTAAGCCGCTGTTGCAGCATGTCATCGATACGGCGCGACGCCTGTCGCCGAGCAAATTATGCGTGATCTACGGGCACGGCGGCGCAGCGGTGCCGGAGATGGTGGGCAAGCTGGCTCTCAACAGTGGCGCGGCCATCGACACCGCCCTGCAGCAGCCGCAGCTGGGCACCGGCCACGCCGTGATGCAGGCCGTGCCACAACTCGATGAAGATGCGCCGACCCTGGTACTGTACGGCGACGTGCCGCTGACGACCGAAGCCTCGCTGCGCAGCCTGGTCGAGGCCGCCGGCAATGACAAGCTCGGCATCCTCACCGTCGAGCAGGCCAATCCCTTCGGCCTGGGCCGCATCGTGCGCGAGAACAGCCGCATCGTGCGCATCGTGGAAGAAAAGGATGCCAGCGATACCGAGCGCGCGATCCGCGAAATCAACAGCGGCATCATGTGCATCCCGACGCGCCACCTGAAACGCTGGCTGTCCGCGCTGTCGAACAACAATGCGCAGGGCGAGTACTACCTGACCGACATCGTGGCCCAGGCCGTGAGCGAAGGCGTGGAAGTCGTCTCGGCCTCCCCTTCGGCCGAATGGGAAGTGGCAGGCGTGAACAGCAAGGTGCAACTGGCCGAACTCGAGCGTCGCCACCAACTGAACATTGCGAACGCCCTGCTGGAACGCGGCGTGACCTTGATGGATCCGGCCCGCATCGACGTGCGCGGAGAACTGATTTGCGGACGCGATGTCGTGATCGACGTCGGCTGCGTCTTCGAAGGCCGCGTGGAACTGGCCGACGGCGTGACGGTCGGCCCGCATTGCGTACTGGTGAATGCCAAAGTCGAGGCAGGCGCCAACATCAAGCCCTTCTGCCACATCGAGGATGCGCTGGTTGGGCCGAAATCGCAGATCGGACCGTATGCGCGCCTGCGTCCGGGCACCGAGCTCGGCGAAGATGTCCATGTGGGCAACTTCGTCGAGATCAAGAACAGCCAGGTTGCCGCGCACAGCAAGGCCAATCACCTGGCCTACGTGGGTGATGCCACCGTCGGCTCGCGCGTGAACATCGGCGCCGGTACGATTACCTGCAACTACGATGGCGCAAATAAATTCCGCACTGTGATCGAGGACGACGCCTTCATCGGCAGCGACAGCCAGCTGGTGGCGCCGGTCACCGTCGGCAAAGGCGCGACGCTCGGCGCCGGCACCACGCTGACCAAGGATGCACCGGCCGGCAAGCTGACCATCTCACGTCCCAAGCAAATGACGCTCGATGGCTGGACCCGCCCAGTGAAAGCGAAGAAGTAATCCACCGGCCATCCACCGGTAATCGACAGCCAATCCACATGGGTATCCACTGGCTTATGCACGGGATACCCAACCCGATTCCACATGGTCATCCACCGGCTTATCCACAGGCGGTGTAGCCTGCGTCAGACGGCGATGCGGGTGTCGAACTTGCTGCGGAAGGTCGAGAAATAGGCTTTGACGTTGCGCACGTTGGCGTGGGTAGCGAACAGGCGGTGCGCCAGTGCGTGGTAGGCCGGCATGTCGACCACCTGCACCACCAGCACGAAGTCGGGGCCGGGCGCCACGCGGTAGCACTGCAGCACCGCCTCCTCTGCTGCAGCCAGCTTCTCGAACGCTTCCATGCGCTCGGCAGCCTGCACATCGAGTGTGATCTCGACAATGGCGGTCAAGCGCGCCCCCACTTTGCTCGGGTCGACAATCGCAACTTGCCTTTCGATAACACCTGCATCGCTCAGCTGCTTGACGCGGCGCAGACAAGTAGGCGGCGATACATGCACCAGCTCTGCCAGTTCGGCGTTCGTCTGCGATGCATCAGTCTGGAGGGCGTTCAGGATGCGACGATCAAGTTCGTCCAAGCGTATGGGTTCAGTCATGAAATTTAACGTAAGAATATCGATTCAAATGAAATAATATTTCATCTTTACTTGCATGTGAAATTTTATTACGTGTTCGATTGAATTCTGAAAGCTTATTTCATGCGCATTGCCATAGGATATGCTTTATTGCTAATTATTTACACGAGGTCTCTCCATGTGCGGCATTGTCGGCGCGGTAGCGCAACGTAATATCACCCCTATTCTGATCGAAGGCCTGAAGCGCCTCGAATACCGCGGCTACGATTCCTGCGGCGTGGCCCTGCACGTGGATGGTCGTCTGCAACGCTCACGCAGCACCTCGCGCGTGGCCGACCTGGAAACGCAAATCGCGGGTACCGGCCTGCAAGGCTTTACCGGCATCGCCCACACCCGCTGGGCCACCCACGGCGCCCCGGCCTCGCACAATGCCCACCCGCACTTCTCGCCAAGTGAAGACAATGCCCGCATCGCTCTGGTCCATAACGGCATCATCGAGAACCACGACGAGCTGCGCCGCGAACTGACCGACCTCGGCTACGTCTTCCAGAGCCAGACCGACACCGAAGTCATTGCCCACCTGGTCGACCACATGTACAACGGCGACCTCTTCGACACCGTCCAGCAGGCCGTGAAACGCCTGCACGGCGCCTACGCGATCGCCGTGTTCTCGCGCGAAGAACCGCACCGCGTGGTCGCCGCGCGCCAGGGCTCGCCGCTGATCCTGGGCGTGGGCGAAGGCGAAAACTTCGTTGCGTCGGATGCGATGGCGCTGGCCGGCACCACCAACCAGATCATCTACCTGGAAGAAGGCGACGTGGTTGACCTGCAACTGTCGCGCTACTGGATCGTCGACGCCGAAGGCCGCCCAGCCGAGCGCGAAGTGAAAACCGTGCACGCCCACACCGGCGCGGCCGAGCTCGGTCCTTACCGCCACTACATGCAGAAGGAAATCTTCGAGCAGCCACGCGTGATCGGCGATACCCTCGAGGGCGTGACCGGCATCATGCCGGAACTGTTCGGCGACAAGGCCTATAAGGTCTTCAAGGAAATCGACCGCGTGCTGATCCTGGCCTGCGGCACCAGCTACTACGCGGGTCTTACCGCGAAATACTGGATCGAATGCATCGCCAAGGTGCCGGTGAATGTCGAGATCGCCAGCGAATACCGCTACCGCGACAGCGTGCCGCACCCGAACACCCTGGTCGTCACCATTTCGCAGTCCGGCGAAACCGCCGACACCCTGGCCGCCCTGAAGCACGCGCGCAGCCTGGGCATGCCGCACACGCTGACCATCTGCAACGTCTCGACCAGCGCCATGGTGCGCGAATGCGAACTGGCCTACATCACCCGCGCCGGCGTGGAAGTGGGCGTGGCCTCGACCAAGGCATTCACCACCCAGCTGGCCGCCCTGTTCCTGCTGACCCTGACCCTGGCGCAAGTGAACGGCCGCCTGACCGACGACGACGAAGCCGAGCACCTGAAGCAGATGCGCCACCTGCCGGTCGCCCTGTCCTCGGTGCTGGCGCTGGAACCGCAGATCATCGCCTGGGCCGAAGAGTTCGCACGCAAGGAAAACGCCCTGTTCCTGGGCCGCGGCATGCACTACCCAATCGCCCTCGAAGGCGCGCTGAAGCTGAAGGAAATCTCATACATCCACGCCGAGGCTTACCCGGCAGGCGAACTGAAGCACGGCCCACTGGCGCTGGTGACCGAAGAGATGCCGGTCGTGACCATCGCCCCGAACGATGCGCTGCTGGAAAAGCTGAAGTCGAACATGCAGGAAGTGCGCGCCCGCGGCGGCCAGCTGTACGTGTTTGCCGACGTCGACTCGCGCATTACCTCGGGCGATGGCGTGCACGTGATCCGCCTGCCCGAGCACTACGGCGAACTGTCGCCAATCCTGCACGTGGCGGCGCTGCAACTGCTGGCGTATCACACGGCGCTGGCGCGTGGAACGGATGTGGACAAGCCGCGCAATTTGGCCAAATCCGTAACGGTGGAATAAGAAACGGGAGGCGGCATTTTCTTCCACCATCTGAAAATGCCGCATGTAACATCGTCATATCTGTCAATATTTCGTTGTTTTTTGATTTCTTAAGGGAAATTAAAGTAACGAATTCATCAATCATTGTTTGTTTCTTGTAAGCTACGGTCTCGTCGTTTTTGGATTCGTCAAGACAGCCGCGCCTGGTTCAGCCAGCCCGGCACCACGGAAAGCCCTTTTCCCTCGTCCTTGTTCGGATCGCTTCGATCAACCCGAACTCGCTTACAAGAAACCGAACATGAACTTCCTCCGTTTCACCATCAAGGCGCGCCTGCGCCTTGGTTTCGGCATCATCCTGCTATCCCTGCTCATCATTTCCCTGACCGGCCTGCACAAGATCCAGCAGACCAACGCCGATACCGAGCACATTGTCGAGGTGAACATGAAAAAAATCGAGCTGCTCGAGCATATGTCGGACTCGGTGCACATCGTGTCGCGTGTGGTTCGCTCGATGGCATTGCTGGAGGACAAAGCCGAGGCGCAGCGCGAAGCACCGAAGATCGAAGCCGCACGCGTAGCTTACGACCGTGCCTTCAACGCACTGAAGGCGATGCCGCTCGACGAGCAAGGCCAGCAATTCATGCGTGACCTGGGCGCCTTGCAGGATGCGGTGCGGCCGATGAACAACCGCTTCCTCGAGCTGTCGGCAACGAATACCCAGGACGCCATCCATTACCTGCTCGGCACTGCCGGGCCGGCCACCACGAAGTGGCAGGACGGCATCCGCGACTTCATGACGCTGCAAAGGAAAAAAAGCGAAGAAGATGCCAGGCATGCCCAGCACGCCTATGAGCAGGCGCGTTACCTGATGCTCGGCATGACCGTGTTTGCGATCTTGGGCGGCGCCCTGTTCGCTTTCCAGATCAGCCGTTCGATCACGACGCCGCTGATGCAGGCGGTCGACCTGGCGCGCACGGTGGCGGCCGGCGACCTCACCACCCACATCGACATGCGTGCGGACGACCGTACCGAAACCGGCGCGCTCCTGCGTGCGCTGAATGACATGAACAACAGCCTGAACACCATCGTGGCACAGGTACGCCAGGGCGCCGTGTTGCTGTCCAGCGGCGCCACTGAAATCGCCAACGGCAACATCGATTTGTCGTCGCGCACCGAACAGCAAGCTTCGGCGCTGGAAGAAACGGCAGCCTCGATGGAAGAATTGACGGTCACGGTGAAGAACAACGCCGACAATTCGAACCAGGCCAGCAGCATGGCCAGCAGCACCGCGCAGGCCGCCGTGCGTGGCGGCCAGGCGGTTGGGCAAGTGGTCGACGTGATGGGGCACATCGAAGCGTCGTCCGCGCGCATCGTCGAGATTATCGACGTTATCGACGGGATTGCCTTCCAGACGAATATCCTGGCACTGAATGCAGCGGTGGAAGCGGCGCGTGCCGGCGAGCAGGGCCGCGGCTTTGCCGTGGTGGCGAGCGAAGTGCGGACCCTGGCGCAACGTTCGGCCACGGCTTCGCGCGAAATCAAGACCCTGATCAACCATTCGGTGGCCCAGGTGAACCAGGGCGGCAGCCTGGCGCGCGAAGCGGGCAGCGCGGTGCAGGGCATCGTCGGCGGCATCACCAAGGTGTCGGACATCGTGGCCGATATCGCTGCCGCCAGCCGCGAGCAGTCGATGGGCATCGAGCAGACCCATCAAGCGGTCAGCGAGATGGACCAGATCACCCAGCACAATGCGGCCCTGGTCGAGGAAATTGCCGCGACGGCGGCGTCGCTGCAGGACCAGGCCAGCGCGCTGGAGCAGGTCGTGCAGCGCTTCCGCCTGAAGGGTGAACATGGCGGCGCAACGCATACCGCGCCTGCCGCCTATTCCGCTGGCCTGCGCGGGCAACAGGATGTGCCCCGCCTGCCCGCCGTACTGGCTTGAACAAACAGCGACATTCCCGCCTGTTCGCCACACTGGCTTGAACGCAGGGCGACATGCCGCTGCCATGCAGCAGGCCGTGGCGCCCTCCGCTCAGCTGGTCAATTAATCAGCTGAGCAAATCCTTCCTTCAGCGCGAATCCGCGCCGCCTGCCCCGCCTTCGTCCTTCTGCGCCAGCTTCTCGACTTCGTTGCCCTCGGAGACACCGGTGATCCGGCTTTGCTGACCAGCGCCGTCCGGATTGCCCATCGAGGTGCCGGGATTGCCGCCCGCTGCCGCCCCACCCATGCCGGATTGGCGGTTGTCATCGCTGTGCGCTGCACCGACGGTGCCGCCGGGAATTGAGCCAGTAGCACTGCCGTGGCTGCTCTGCGGCGCACCCGCTGGATTGACATTGCTTTCCGGCGAAGCGCTGGGGAAGCCGCCCTGACGCGCGCTGCCTGCGCCTTGTTGCTGATTGTTGGCTTCGTTCGGCGACACGGGCGCCGCCAGTGTGTCGGCGCGGCTGCGCATGCTGCTGTCGTTCGCGTCTGCGTTTTGTTCGTCCTGGCGGCCCATGTTGCCGCGATCGGTATCGTTGTTACTTGCCATCATGTTCTCCCAGCTTGAATGCAGAAAACTCGATGGTAATCCGATGCCAGGCAGAGCCAATCGGCGCGCGACTTGAGGCTGTGTAGGACGCTTCGGACGAGGCTTCCCGACCCTCCTGCTTCAGCTTGCCGAGACCTCGGGCGGCGGCGGACGCAACAGGTGCGCGCTGCAGTGCTCTGCGTCCTCGTTGCCGAGGCAGAGTACCGATGCGCCCCGTACCAGCGCCCCGTGCTGCGCCAGCGCCAGTGCCGTCACAAACGGCACGTCGCCACAGGCGCCACTGGCGCTGCCGACGCAGAACACGTCTTCGCTCTCGTCGAGTTCGGGCATGGCGTTCGAGACCATGCCCATCAGTTCCAGCGTACGGGTCTGGCGCTGGCCGCTGTCGGCCACCACCATGGCGATTTCCGCCAGCCCGGCTTGTGCATGCCGGCCGGCGCGTCCGGCCAGTTCGCCCAGCAGGGCCGGCTGCACCCGCTGCCGTGCCGGGGCCGCCGCCTCGCGCCGTGCTTCCTCGGCCGGATCGAGCAGGACAAACAAGGTTCCTTCGATCGATTGCGCCAGGCGCTGGTCGGTCAGCAGCAGGCCGGCTGCACCCTCGCCTGGCACCAGGCCCTGCGGCCGGCCAGAGGTGAACAGGATGCCCTTGCTCGCCCACTCGTCGACAATGTCTTGCCCGATATTCGACGCGCAGGCCACGACCAGGGCCACGACGGGGGCATCTTTTGCTGCGTCGCGTGCCAGTTGCGTGCACAGTGCCGCAGGGGTGGCGGCCACGGCGTTAGCGTCCGGCAGCGCTACTTGCGCAGCCGGCCAGCCGAAGCTCGCGGCCAGGTGTTTGAACCATGTCCCGCCGGTATGGCGTTGTTCCAGCGTCCAGTCCGCCGGGAGCAATGGCAGCAGGCGCAAGAGCGGCGGCTTGCCTTCGGCCGGCAACAAATCGCCGGCGCGGCTGGCCAGCTCGGCCACGACGCTGCTGCCCAGCGTCAAGGCTCGCCACTGTGGGTCGTTGAAGGACAGCTCCCCCATGCCGTTCTGCACCAGCCACGCGGCTACTTCTTCCTGGAAGGATTCGTCCTGTGCGTCCGTGCAGCGCGCCGCCGCTACCGGAAAACCATCGTCATCCACCAGTTCGGCATCGAGGTCGGGCCGCAGTTTGTTGCCGGTAATCGCGGCAGCCAGTTCTTCGGCCGAAGCGCCATACGGTGACCGCAAGGCACTCGAGACGATGGCCAGCGAAGGCAAGGCCGCAACCGGCGCCGGCGCCGCTGCCGCCGCCGCCGCCATGGGAATCGGGGGCGCCCGTTTCGCCAGCAGCTTGCCGCCAAACCACATCGACCCGACCAGCATCAGCGGCAAGCCCAGCAGCACAAGCGCCAGTTCAAGCGTGCCGGGCGTGCCGCTGGCGCCGCGCCAGTACCAGATGGCGCCGCCCCAGCAGGCAATAAACACGCCGGCGGCCAGCAGGCCGCCCTTCAGCGGGCCGGGCAAGGCGCCCGGCGAGGCAATCGCAGTAGTCATGGAATGTCGTTCAGATGTTGTCGATCGTGGCCTGCTGGCCGGCGATCAGGGTAGCGCCGCAGGCGGTCTTGTCGCCATTGCGCGCGGCTGGCTGGCCATCGACGATCAGGGTAGCGTCGCCGCTGACGATGGGGTTCGGCCCGTGCTTCGGGCAGGTAGCCTTGTCGCCGACGCGGGCGATGCCCTTGCCGCCGGCATCGCTGTTGGGCGAGGCTTCGATCACTGAGCCGCCGTGCGAGGTCTTGTCGCCGAGAACAATGAGAGGTCCGGACATCGTTGTCTCCTCCTCAGGACGCCACGGCCAGCAACTCCAGCCGGAGTTCCTTCATCCCGGCCGGCACGTAGAGCGAGATCGACTGCGCCTTGAGCATGCGCTCGTACATCTGTCCTTTCGCTTCCAGCAGGAAGTAGCAGGTGTCGGGCCGCACCGGCACCGCCGCCGGCAGCTGCGGCGTGTACTGCAGGCGCACCCCGGGCAGGGCTGAAAGCACGAATTTCTCGACGTCGTCCGGGGCGCCGACCTTGAAGCGCAGCGGCACCACGTCGACCAGCTCGATGGCCGGGACGTCGGCGCCAACCGCGATGTAGAAGGTGGTCTTCTCGTCGATCTTGCCCGAGTCGAGCATGCCGATGTGGTAGCAGGGCCGGCTTTCGTTGAGGGTAATGGCGAAGTATTTCGACGAGATCACGGTGTCGAGCAGTTCGCGGATGATCTGGTGCAGCTTGGTGAAGCCGGGCCCGGGATCGCTGTGCTGGTAGGGCGGCAGATCGGCCAGGGTCCAGCTTTTCGAGAAGGTCATCAGGCGCCCGGCTATGCCGAGCAATTGTTCGTACAGGCGTTCGGGATGCAGGGTCGGGTGGTGGAAGTGGTGGGTCAGCTCGGCATAGGCGGCGCTGGCCGTGTGCAGGAGCCAGAAGGAACTCATGTCGCCGGAGCGAAATTCGATCACGTTCTTGCTTGGCTCGCGGTGGTGGCCATATAACGCGCTCACCTTCGCCTGCAGGGCGTCGAGCAGGCGCCGCAATTGCTGGAATAGCGGCTGCGCGGCGGTGACTGTCAGGCTGGGTGGCACGAAGGACGGATCGAGCTCGAAGCCGCCGGTGCTTACACGGCGCAGGCGCAGCAGCGGAAAGTGGACATAGGCGTCGCGCGGATCGGCATCCGAAATCAGGCGCACCGATTTTTTCAGGTAGGCCAGTTGCACCGGCGCCGCGCCCGTGTACAGGTCGGGCGTGTCCTGGTTGGCCTGCACGAAGCGCGCCGTGTTCGAGGCCTGCCCTGGCTGGGCGAAGTTGCCGTTGAAGGGCTTCAGCCCGGGCAGCGCCACGTAATAGGTCACGCTCCCCTGCGACTGCTGCAGGGCGCCCAGGTCGACGGTATCCGGCAACGCGTCGGCGCCGGGGGCATCGACCAGTTCGCCGTCCTGGAAGCGCACGGCGAGGTCGACGATGCGCAACACATTGCTGGCCAGGGCTTCGAGGTCGATCTGCAGGCGCTCCACGCCCCAGGCATACGGGTGCACCGCCTTGATGCCCTTGTTCAGGCAATGTTCGTGGTATTCGTCCTGGCGCTGGAAATGTTGTGGACGTAACAGGAGGCCTTCGCCCCAGAGTACTTTGCTGCTCATGATTCTGGCATCCCTCAAGTATTTGTTGATGTGGGCCGAACTTTCCTCAAAGGACAATAACAAGACCAAAAGTTGCGCATGTGAAGTTGCTCAAACGTTGGCGCTGGACGGCGTGGCAACATGCGGTTTGCTCCGCATTGACCACCAGCACGAAGGACGCCAATGAAAGGTTTTACACCTGGACTATTCGACCGCCTGCTGGGTGTGCCGCTGCGTGGCAACACCCCGCGCGCGCTGCTCGAAGACATGAAAGACATGGTGGCGCGCGACCTCGAAGCCCTGCTGAACACGCGCTCGGTGCTGCCCGACGCGATGCTGGAACCGTATCCGGATTGCGCCAAGTCGGTCGTCAGCTACGGCCTGATCGACTTCGCCGACCTCTCGCTGTCGAGCCCGACCGACCGCGCCCACATCTGCGCCTGCATCGAAAACGTCATCGCCCGCCATGAACCGCGCCTGAAAAACGTCAAGGCGTCGCTGGAACTGCGCGAAGACACGGTCAATCGCCTGAATTTTTCGATCACCGCCCTGCTCGTGATCAGCACCTCGCAGGAATCGGTGAACTTCGACGCCGTGCTGCAACCATCCACCCTGAGCTACAGCATCAGCAAGGCAGGCCGCACTGCGCCTGCGGGAGCCTGATTTGGAACAATTACTGCCGTACTACGAAAGCGAACTGGGCTACCTGCGCCGCAATTTGCGCGAATTTGCCGAGCGCTACCCGAAGATCGCTGGGCGCCTGTTGATCAGCGGCGAAGTGTGCGAAGACCCGCACACCGAGCGCATGATCGAATCGTTCGCCCTGCTCAATGCCCGCATCGCCAAGCGCCTCGACGACGATTACCCGGAATTCACCGAAGCCCTGTTCGATGTGTTGTATCCGCACTACCTGCGACCTTTTCCGTCCTGCTCGATCGCCCACATGGACGCCAGCACGACCCAGGGCATGGGCACGGTCCCGCGCGGCACCCAGCTGACCACGCGCCAGGTCCGCGGCGGCTCCTGCACCTTCCGCACGGTGTACCCGGTGACGGTGGCGCCGCTCGTGTTCAGCACCGCCCGCTTCGACGCCATCATCAGCCCGCCGGAAGCGGTGCGCCTGCCTGCCGGCGCCAGCGCCTGCGTCCACCTCGGCCTGTCCGGCGCCTTCGAGCAGATCCGCAGCGGCCAGCTGGTGCTGCCCACCCTGCGCGTGTTCATCGACGGCGAGCCCTCGTTCTGCGCAGCCCTGCGCGATGCGCTGTTCATGCGCGGCGTTGCTGCCTGGCTCGAAGTCGACAACAACGGGCGCTGGATATCCTTGCCGGCCATGCCCGTCCAGCCCGCCGGCTTCGGCGAAGAAGACGCCCTGATCGATTTCCCGGCGCGCTCGCATGTGGCCTACCGCTTGCTCACCGAGTATTTCTGCTTCCCGGAAAAGTTCAATTTCTTCGACATCGACCTCGCCGCGCTGGCGCCGCTGCTGCCCAAGGGCTGCAGGACGCTGACCCTGCACCTGGGTTTGCAGGGCATCCGCCCCGACTCGAATACCGCGCGCATGCTCGGTACGCTGTCGACAAACAATGTCCTGCTCGGCTGCACGCCAGTGATCAACCTGTTCCGCCAGTGCGGCGAGCCGATCCGCCTGACCCACGCCACGGCCAGTTATCCGCTGCTGGGCGACGCGCGCCGCGCCTTTGCCTTCGAGGTGTATTCAGTCGATTCGGTGAACCTGGTGCGCGAGACGCCGCAGGGCGACACGATCGTCGAGTTCCGTCCGTTTTATTCGCTGAAGCATGCGCAGACGCCCGAGCAGCACGGCCATTACTGGGCCATGCGGCGCGACGAGGAGTTGTCCGATAAAAGCCCCGGCTTCGAGTCGCAGATCACGATCGTCGACATCGACTTCGACCCGGCCGCGGTCGAGACCGAAACGCTGAACCTGGAACTGACCTGCAGCAACCGCGACCTGCCTTCGCTGCTCGGCTACGGCCAGCCCGGCGGCGACTTGTTCTTCGAGGGAGGCACCAACACGCGCGGGATCGCCTTCCTGCGCAAACCGACGCCCTCTTACCGTTTTGCACGCGGGCGCGGCGCCCACTGGCGCCTGATTTCGCATTTGTCGCTGAACCATTTGTCGCTGGCCGACGGCGGCATCGATGCCTTCCGCGAAATGCTGGCGCTGTACGACTTGCCGCGTTCGCCGTCGTCGCAGCGCCAGATCGCTGGCATTGCCGACATCGTGCAGCGCCCCGCCACCGCCTGGCTGTCCGGCAATCCATTTACTTGCCTGGTGCGTGGCGTGGAGGTGCGCCTGAGCATCGACGAAGAAGCCTTTGTCGGCAGCGGCATCCACGCTTTTACCCACATCGTCGAACGCTTCCTCTCACTGTATGTGCATGCCAACAGCTTCACCCAGCTGGTGGTGGTTTCCAACAAAAACGGTCAGGAGCTGCTCAGATGCTTGCCACGAAGCGGCGATTCGAGCCTGCTGTAATCGAGAAGTTGTTCCGGGAACCCTACCGCTTCGAATATTTCCAGGCGGTGCGGGTGCTGGAACTCTGGCTCAAGCGCAACGGCATGCCGCGGCAAGGCATGGTCGCCAATTTCCTGCGCTTCCAGAACTCGACCTCGCTGCGCTTTCCGGCCAGTCAGATCGAAGCCATCGCCACCGAGCCGCGCGATATCGCACGCGACGCCGCGTCGCTTGGCGCGGCCCTGCAAGACGCCACGCTGAAATACGTACGCCTCACGCCCACCTTCATGGGCCTGCTCGGCGGCACCGGCGTGCTGCCGGTCCACTATACCGAACGCATCGCCGAGCACTTGTTCAATGAAAAGGACGAGGGTGCGCGTGCCTTCCTCGACACCTTTTCGAACCGCTCGCTGGCGCTGTTCTACGAAGCCTGGCGCAAGTACCGGCTGGCGCTGAAATACCAGGTCGATGGCCAGGACCATTTCCTGCCGCTGCTGCTCAGCCTGGCCGGCCTGGGCAACAACGCGCTGCGCCAGCGCCTGTCGCGCCAGCAGGACGGCGCCGTGCTCGACGAGTCGATCGGCTACTTTGCGGCGTCGATCCGGCATCGGCCGAGCTCGGCCATGCAACTGGCGCGCGTGCTCGGCGAGTACTTCGGGCATCCGGTGCAAGCCGAGCAATTCGTCGGCCGCTGGTACGAGGTGCCGCTACCCCAGCAAACCGTGCTCGGCGGCGCGATCGGCGTGCTCGGCAAGGATGCGATCGCTGGCGGCCGCGTCTGGCAACGCGACCTGCGCCTGCGCCTGGTTGTCGGGCCGCTCGACCATGCCGGCTTCATGGCTTTCCTGCCGGGTGGGCTGGCGGCACGTGCCTTGAAGAGCCTGCTGACCATGTTCACCGTGCTGGCGCTCGAATACGAAGTCGAACTGGTGCTGCGTGCGGCCGATGTGCGGCCGGTGACGATCTCGGAACGTGGTTATCCCGGCCGCCTGGGCTGGGATGCGTATCTGGTCGAGGGGCCGCAAACGCAGGACCGCAAGGACGTGCATTACGATCTGCTAAATAACTGATACTCCCCCGCAAATCACTCAAACCAGCAAATTCCGCAGCATTTTTTGCGTCTCTGGATTTTCAGAAACCAACAGTTAACCATGCTGCATAGAGATATCAGAATGGATGATAATTGCTGAATGAGTACGGAGCGCGAAATCGGGTGGGGATAACTCGACAGTTTTACACAATGCCGCCGTTCACCCGCAAGGTTTGTCCATTCACCCATTCGCCTTCCGGGCCCACCAGAAACGCCACCGTATTCGCGATGTCTTCCGGCGTGCCAAGGCGTTCCAGCGGCGCGGCTTTCGCCAGGCGCTCGACGAGTTCGGCCGGTTTCCCGTCCAGGAACAGATCGGTGGCCGTTGGTCCCGGCGCCACGCACATCACCGAGATACCCCTGCCGCGCATTTCCTTGGCAAAGATATTCGTGAAGGTTTCGATGGCCGCTTTCGCGCCCGCATACACGGCATAGCCCGGCATGGCGAGACCGATGGCGCTGGTCGAGAAGTTGACGATGCGGCCGCCCTGGCGCAGGCGCGTGGCGGCCAGGCGCAGCATGTGGAAGGTGCCGCGCGTGTTGATGGCGAAGATGCGTTCATAGAGCGCGTCATCGGTATCGGCCAGCATCGTGGTGCCGGGCTGAATCACGCCGGCGTTGTTGATGACGATGTCGATGGGGCCGAGTGCGGCTTCGGCCTGCTCGAACAGGCGGGTGCAGTCGGCGGCCTGGGAGACGTCGGCCTGGAGGGCGATGGCGCGGCCGCCGCTGGCTGTGATGTCGGCGACCACGGCGTCGGCGTCTTGTGAGCGGCTGGCGTAGTTGACGGCGATGGCGATGCCGTCGCGGGCCAGGCGCAGGGCGATGGCGCGGCCGATGCCGCGTGATGCGCCGGTGATGATGGCGGTTTTGGGGGTGGGTGTGGATGACATGGTGTTGTTTTCGTTTCGTGTTTTTTAAGGAACGTGGCGCTGTTGCGTGTCGTGTTCGTGGTGTGCGTGATCCGCGTGGGCACGGGTGCCCACCGTACGGTCACCGCTGACAGCGAGTTCATACGAAACCCGGATACGTAGCGTGTCCTGTAGGGTGGGCTCTCGAGCCCACGCGGATTCAAACAACCACGGGCGTGTCAGGCAACAGCCCCATTACCCTCGGCACACCGCCGTTAGTTCACGGCCCGCCCATCAACACCTTGTCCGGCGTAATCGGCGTACTGCGAATCCGCTTCCCGGTCGCATGGAAAATCGCATTGCTGACCGCCGCCGACACGCTCACCAGCCCGATCTCGCCCACCCCC
>Ga0308160_10003965_pt1 | contig 16188 bp, 19 predicted proteins | sample PhyFR1_FD_201036 | JGI IMG/M metagenome (GOLD analysis project Ga0308160, IMG submission 201036) | Phyllosphere microbial communities from UC Gill Tract Community Farm, Albany, California, United States - DLSLF.R1 | ecosystem: Host-associated > Plants > Phyllosphere > Unclassified | place: USA...
TCCTCCTCCTCGAACGGGTCACACTTGCGTTACTCACGGAGATTGTCTCTATATGTACGTTATCGGGTCTCGTCAGTCTTCTCAATAGCTTTGAACTCACGAGAATCTCTGCATGTACAGCTTCGGAGGAACCGATGGACAATACCACTACAACGACACCTGGTCCTACGATTTGAACTCTGGAATCTGGACTGAACTCTCTTGTATCGGTTACATCCCCGTTCCGAGAGAAGGACATGCTGCAACTCTCGTCGATGACGTAATGTATGTCTTTGGAGGGAGAGGAGTAGATGGGAAAGATTTAGAAGATTTAGCTGCTTTCAAAATCGGAAGTGCGTTCGAATCCACTTTTGATCGATGATTCTACTCGAATACTGATGAAGCATCTCCTCGTTTGTACAGCTCAACGATGGTTCATGTTTCAGAATATGGGACCTGCTCCGAGTGGTAGATCGGGTCATGCGATGGCTACTTGGCAGAACAAGGTTCTCGTGTTGGGAGGAGAAAGCTACACGAGTATGAGAAGTGATGATCCCGCTTTAGTTCATACTCTCGATACCAGTGCGTCTCATTCACCCTCTCTTTCGAATGCGAACGATGACTGATTTCACTTTCCTCCACAGCTAAAATCAAATACCCTCCTGATGCTGCTCGACCTCCTCAATCCGTATCGAACCCTACTCCTGCGCCCGCCGCTCCCAATCCTGCGACGAATTCAATTCTCCCTCCGAATCCCTCTTCTCCGACCGGTCTATCGAATCTGCCCGTCTCTCGTAAATCTTCGATCCCGGTCATGCAAGGTGCCGCTCCTACACCCGACGAACTCCTTCGACAAAGAGCTGCTAGTCCTACAGGATCGCTCAACCGAGGTTTGAAGAGCAGTACCGGATCGTTGAACGGAGGAGGAATCCCTCAACAAGCCGCAAGCTCGATCGGTCAACTCATGACGAATGGTGGAAGTGCTCCTCTCTCTCAATCCCAGCCTCAACAGCAACAATCTCCAACTCAGAATGGACTCAACTCGTCATTCGGTTTCGGAGGTAGCAAGATCGCGAAGAGGAGTACTACGACCGGTGGCTCCTCTCCTCCTGTTCGACCCGCTAGACCTGGTGATGAAGATTTCGGAAGCTCCTCAGGAGAGAGTCAGAGTCAGAATCGAAAGACGATGGATCATCCTCAGTCGGTTCCTGGACTGGGAATGGGTTTACCTTCGAATGGAGCTGGAGAGAGAGCGATGTCTCCCACCGGAGCGGGAGGCTTGAGGATAGGTGGGATCGGAGGAGGAGCTGCGAGTGGGATCAGGAAGACAAGTGGAGGAGGAAACGTTGGAGGAGGACCAGTACGAGATCGAGCAGCAAGTCCCACGATGGGTTACCAGCAACCACAAACTCAACCTCTCGCTCAAACACAACAGCAAGTCGCTCAAACTCCTCCGACATCGAACATGAACGCTTTCCAGCAACCGACATCTCAAACTTTCTCCGATGAACCGAATCTATCAGGTCTCGCTCCTGCAGTCGGTTCTCTCCCTTCGACTTCTTCTCCTCCCGTTCAAGCCCCCTCAGACGCTTTCTACTACGGTTCTCGCAACGCCGGTCCTCAACCTCAACAACCCGTCTCTCCTCAACAACCGAGTTATTCTTCACCTCAACAACCGAACGGCCACGACCTACACTCGACTGCACCTACTCCTATCGACTCTTCAGCACTCCGACTGAAGGATCAAGAGATCGAGAGGCTCAAGTCGGAACAGAAGTGGATGGTTGTTGCTTTGCAGAATGCGAAACGGAAAGGATACCAGTTCGAGGGAGAACAGGGAGGCGAAGAGAAACTGAGAGCTGTTGGAGGAAGTCAAGATGAGGATGAGGAGAAGGGGGAGCTGATCGAAATGTTGTTGGCTTTGAAGAGCGAACTATCGAAAACAAAGGTGAGCAGCGTTTCAATCGCGCTTCTCACGAGACTCATACTCACCTCTCACTCCGAAACTACAGGCGCAACTCGCTGATCAAGCTTCTGGAGTCGACGATCGTATCGAAGGTTCAACTCGCTCTCGCACCGCCGCTCTGCAAGAAGCCGCTTACTACCGAGCGAAACTGGCCGCCTTCGAATCCGGTTCCTCGAACGAGGTATCGAAACTCGAACGAGAACGATCCTACGACCTCGAACGGAAGCTCGCCGATGCCCTCACAAGTCGACAAGCTCTCGAAACGAAGATCTCGAAACTCGAACAAGAAGTCGAGCATCACTCGACGATGCGTTCATCAGTGGAGGAGCGACACTCGGCTGCGATCATCCGAGCAGAAGCTGCTGAATCATCTCATTCGAAGGCGCTCTCCGATTTCGCCGAAGTTCAGAACCGTTCTCAAGGTCACGAATCGACTGTCGCCCAACATCTCGCTCAACTTGCCGCCCTCGCCAGTTCATCGAAGCTTCTCTCGGCGGAACGAGATCAGTTCAAGTCGAGATCGGTCGAACACGAGTCGTCTCTCGCTCAACACGTTCGAACGCTCGAGGAGGTTCAAGTCGCTCTCTCGGCCGCGAATGCAAGAAACGATGAGCTCACGAGTAGCTGGGAGAAGGCGACTTCCGAGTTGACGGAACAACAAATCAAGGTCGCTCAGCTCCAGCAAGAACTCGAAACGGTCAAGATTGAGAACACTTCTGCTATCTCGAAAGTCGAAGAACTCGAACGAATCCTTAAATCGACGAAGGATTCTCATGACGCTACACAAGTCTTCGCTTCCGGAGGTCTCGCCGAAATCCTCGCTGCTCACAAAGAACGATCGCTCAAGAACGCTTCGAGGGAAATCGACGGAGGTGACGACGAAGACGACTTGAATGGCTCCTCTTCTCTGCACTTGCACCGTGTCCGAGCGTTGGAGGAGGAGATGGGTACTATCAAGCAACTACACGCCGACACTCGCTCGAAATCCGATTCTCTCGCTACTGAACTAGCCGAAGCTCGCTCTCGTGAAGCTCAACTTCACTCTCAAGTCGCTCAGCTTCGATCTGAACTTTCGACACTTCAATCCCAGCACTCTACTGCTATGGACGATCTCGGACGACACAAGTCACTCGTCAGTGAACGGGAAGCGCAGGCGAAGGAGGCTACAAGAACACGACAAGCTACTGAAGTCAAGGTCGGAATCTTGAGGAATCTGATGGCGGATCACGGTCTCGCGGTCAACGACGACGATCTCGCAACTCGACCCATGAACGGCAACGAATCTCCTGAACAACTCTATCAACGCGTGCAAGAACTCGAAAGTCGACTCGAACAAAAGACGAAGGCTCACTCTGATCTCGATTCGACCCACCAAGACACCCGCCGAGAGCTCGAGGATCTGTCAAGACAGCGAAATGAACACGCCGAGGAGCTTCAACGGCTGCGAGAAGGTCCAGCTTCCGATCCCGAAGACAAGGAGAGACTCGCTCAAGTTCAAGGCGAACTCGAATCCCTTCACCAGAAACACTCGCAACTGGAAGCGACTCATCTCAAGGCAGTCCAGTACGTCAAAGGAACCGAGAAGATGCTGAGAAGGATGAAAGAGGTACGTTTCCCATTCTTTCGTTTCTTGCAAGCTGCTCAAGCTGATCTCCTTTCACTTCATAGGAGCTCACTCGCTACAAGGAACGATGCGAAGAACTCGAATCGCCCGAACGACAAGCTGAGATCGATAACTTGCGTCGAGAAGTCGACGAGCATCGTTCGCATTCGCAAAACTCGGCACGACAGCTCGAAGAACATCAACGAAGCACTTCGACTCTTCAAGCTGACTACCAACGCAACCTTCGAGATCAACAAGCCGAGGCTGCTGCGAAGATCAAGGAGCTCAACGAGGAACTGTCGAAACTCGATGAGGAACTTGAGAAAGCTCATGCTGATCTCGAAGAAACCCATGCCGTCAACGCTTCCCTCAACAAGTCAGTCCACGAGCTGTCATCTTGCCTGATCTTCGCTGACGAATCTAGTCGATTGCAGGGAACTCCAAACCGCTCTCAAGAACCCTACTTCTCCTCGTCTCGGATCTCATGCTGGATCAGGGGACGTCAATCGCTTACAAGCTGATCTCGAACAGTACGTTTAATCTCTGTATTGATTCCTCGACTCTTCGCTGACCAGTTACCTCGACTCTGCAGAGCCCAAAACAAGTCAGAATGGCTCAAGCGAGAGAACGCTTCATTAGAAGAGCGTTGTCGAACAGCGTGAGTTCAGCTTTCCCTTGACTCAGACGTTGCTAGTCTGACTCTCATGCATTGCTTCGTGCTCACAGAGAATCAAAGATCGCTATCTTGCTCGATCATATGGAATCCGGAATATCGGAGGAACCTTACGATTCGACTGGACCAGAACATCATCATCAATTCACGTCTCAACAAGAGCACGATTGGACCGAAACTGCTCACGGTCGAGCTGGTTCAATCTCGGACGGCGAGAGCGATTACTCAGCTCAGCAAAGACGATAGACGATCTACTTCTTCCCTCTGTTCAACATATACCCCTCTCTTGCCAGCCATCCATCTCTGACTCGCTAGACTTTGTCAAGGACTCACGTTTTCATTAACTTTACGAACCCAATTCCAAAATCAATACCCCGCCATCGTTTCTACGCTCTCTTTCGTATCTCTTGATCTTATAGCCATTCTATTCTACTCACAGCGCAATCAGAAATACCCTCTCACGATCACTCTCGAAATCGATGAAAGTTTAGTACGAGAAACGACAATTATGTTGCAAAGTACTGTTAAAGGATAGTCTATTCGTCATCCTCTCCGCCTCCCTGTCGACTTGAAACGAACTCCATCGCTCGCTCCTTGACCGTCTCGACACCATCTTCATCTCCGAACTCTTTCTCGAAAGTCAACCACTTCTTGAAGACTGACTTGCCCTTCTCTATTACTCACGAAGCGTGTCAGATGAGAGACAAGAGGTGGAACCAAAAACAGAGGAGACTTACTGCTCGACAATCGACTGGCCAACACTCGCTCGAACAAAGCTCGAACACCTTCAATGTTCCTTTGCTTGATTTCCATATCGATGTAAACGAACCAGAGATCCAGTCGCTTCGGGTAAGAATCCATGATACCTTCGAAGATTGTTCGTCCTCGCTCAGCATCGCCAAGTTTGAACTCGAGTTGAGCGAATTTCGAAATGGTTTTGACATCTGGTAAAGCAGTGGATGTCAGCGTCTGAGGATATGAAGGGAGAGGCAAGGAGAGCACGCATACGTTTTCGCTTCTCAAGACTCTTCAAACTTCTCGGCAGCAGTTCTCGAGCTTCGTTCGGTCGACCATGTGTCAAGTAGTATTGTCCGAATAGAGTCCACACCTTTGAGCTTTGCGAGAACTTCTTCACTGTCTTCTTGAATAGTTCCTCCTCAGCCTGCAAGCGAAGAAGTCTCCGTCAGTTGAGTGATAAGACGAAAGAAGAGAACGAAAGACTCACATCGAATTTCCCGCTTCGTTCGTAGATGTCGATCATCTTGAGATGCACAGTCTTGGCATCGTTTGATTGGGCGGCATCCTTGAACATATCCTCCACTGTCGATTCATCTCCATAGGTGTTCTCCAAATTGAGTAAAGCGACCCAAACATTGAGCTTCTCTCCTTCTTCTCGGAAGTTAATCGAAGTGAGAGCTCGCTTTCCAACTTCTCGAGCCTTGTCAAGCTGGGAGAGACCGACGAAGAAAGCGATGTATTGAATCCAGAGGTAGGAGGAGTTGGGGGAACCGAGAAGTAGTCGTTCGAAGTCGGCGATTGAAGTCGGCGCTTGAGAGTCGAGGTCTCCCGTTCGATCGTCGAGAGCCGAGAGTCCTCCAGCGGTCTTCTTGCCGGCAGCTACGGATGTAGAGGCGGCAGTGGGTAATGTCTCTTCATCCTCAGAATCCGAATCGTTCTCCTCTTCCTGATTCTCCTCTTCATCACCATCCCAGTTGAAGCCTGAAGCGACCGCGAGAGGAGCGGCCTTCTTGGCAGAGACTGGAGGGAGTTTACTTGTCGAAGCAACGGGAGCCTGAGAGCAAGATTGATGTCAGCGTCGTGTCGAGCAGTAGAGAACATGTGAAAGACATACGGAAGGCTCCTCGTCATCATCATCACCGTCCATCTCGACATCCGAGTCGTCATCAGCTCCTTGCGATTGTAAAAGAGCCGAAAGATCGATCTCTTCTCCTTCGTCACTATCAGCTCCCTCTCCCTCACCTTCCATCTCTTGATCGTCTTCCTCATTCTCCTCTTCGTCCTCGTCATCATCGTCAGAGAGATCCTCTCCGTCTGATGATCCTTCGTAATCTTCGGGGAAGAGCGATCGCTTCAAACCGAGTGAAACCTTCTTCGACTCGAGGTTGACATCCATGATCACAGCCTTGACTTGTTGACCCTCCTTAACAAGCTCCTTCCAGTCTGCGCCTTCTTCATCAGTGATCTGCAAGAAAGGGCAAACAGACCGTCAGTCTCGCTTAGTGATCAAGCGTTCAGAAAGTCAGTCCTTTGCTCACCTTGCTCTTGTGGCAGAGACCTTGGATGTTCGAACCATCGATTCGAACAAAGACACCGTAAGCTTCGACCTTTCGAATGACACCTGAAACGACTGATCCTTTCTTGAGGTCGGCGTGAGAGATCGAAGGTTGAGTCTCCTTGACGCTGGCGCTCTTGCGAAGGGTGAGTTCGACCTGACTCGTGACCTTGTTGATGGAGAGGATCTTTCCTTCGACGACTTGACCGACGGAGAATCGAGGTTTCCATTCTTTGACGAATTCGTCAAAGAGTTCCTACGGAGGTTGAAATGACACAATTAGTTCAGAGCGTAGCACTGGAAGTTCAACATCAACTTACCTTGATCTGTACACGAGCAGTGATCTCGGAACCGAGAGCGACAAAGAGACCGTGATTGGCGATGTTCTTGACGAAACCTCGAACGGTCGATCCAACTTTGGGGACGTCGTCAATCTTGTCGATGGCCTTGTCCTTTACGTCGGACATATCCTTTCCTTCGACAGCAGCAACCCTTGACTCCCTCAGACTGAGATCGATTCGTCGGTTGTCTTCATCCTTGGCGAGAACGACGCATCGAACTTGACGTCCAGGAGCGAAATCATTCGCGAGGGATTTCGAGAGTCGCTCAAAGTCGTCGCCCATCTCGGTAAGAGCCACGCGACCTCGAACAGTCTTCGAAATCTGAACGAGGAGACCAGTTGGGATTTTCGAGTGAATCTTTCCGGTGTAAACGGTAGAGGTTTCGAGGTTGCTGATAGTGATACCGGTGGAAGAGATGGAAGAGGCGGAAGTCGAGTTCGAAGCAGCGGCCTTGGACTTGGAAGGGACGAGACCAACGATAACGAATCCTTTGTCGGCGTTCTTCGAGACTACGACGAGATCTTCGAGAGTTTGACCTTTCTCGAGAGTGAGGCGAAGGTCGTCGGCGGATAAAGAGCGGTGTCGGGCGAGAGTAGGGAAAGAGATGAGGGCTTTGACACCGGAGGGAACGAGGGAGAGAACGATGTTGGTTTCGTGAAGAGCAGAGATGGTTCCCGAGACAATGGTTCCGATATCGATGCTGTCGATTTCGGCTGAAGAATTCTGAACCTTGGAGTTCGAGGTTGAAGGATTGTCGACTTGTCGAACAGAGGCGATAATGCGAGAGTTGAATCGGTCGACGTTGATGAGACGAACAGTGATGACTTTGCCAACGGCGAACAGACGGGTGAGATCGGTCGAGAAGCTCTCGCTGTACAAACGAACAGGGATCGTCAGTGTCTCCCTTTCGTAGAGCATCGAAAAGCAAAGAGCTTACGCAGCTTCAGCAGCGGGAATCAACGCTCGTAGACCTCCGAAGAAGTCGACGAGTACACTCTTCTCGTTAACCTTGGTGACAGTCGCTTGAGTAACGAGTCCAACTTGTGCATCTTCGATCTTGGAAACGATAGGAAGTTCGGAAGTGATGAGCTGTTTCTTGAGGGTGAGGACGACTCGATTTCGGATGGGGTCAGCGGAGAAGATCTGCAAATCGACATCTACGTCAGAGATCCGCCCTAAGCGATATAGGAGAGAAGCGACATACTCGTGCTTTCACGACTTGTCCAGGCTTGAACTTCTTCTCAGGGTGTTTAAGGCGGATGTCGGCGTAGTGCATAGGCCAAACGACACCATCGACGTTTCCGGAGATATCGAGGAACATTGCAGTATCGTTGAGTCGCTTGACGGTAGCCTGCGAAAGTGTAAGTCGAGATAAGCATCGCTAAACTGGAGTCAACGAGCAAGTACGTGTGAAAGCTCACCTTGATCACTTCTCCAACTTGAGCATCGATGACTCGGAGGAAGCGCATCTCGAGAACGCTAGGCTGGAGACTGAGCTGAACGAGACCGTCGACGGGAGAGTAGCCGACAACTCGTGCTTTGTGAATGGTCGAAGCTTTCCAAGGTCCATTCTTAGGGATGGTGTTGAGGTGATCGTCGGTGATACGAGAGATCTGAACATGCGAGACTTGAGATCAGCATTTCGACGGGACGCAGGTAGGCAGAGATTGAGACGTACGTGAACGAAACCAGCTTCTCGTTGTTCCTCGCCTTCTTGTAAGATCTCAACGGTAAGACCCCATTCATCATCCATTCTCACGACCTTGACTTTTTCAATGACCATTCCAACGGGGAACTTCTCCTCCATTCTCACTCCATCAACCTTCTTCTCATCCAACGCAACAACCCATTCAGCAGCACTCAACGAGAACTTCTTCGGACTCGATCCAATCGCGTCCCACATGATTCGAGCCTTGATCTTTTGCCCAATTTTGTAAGTATCTTCAGGAGTTGATGCAGGAGGAAGAGGAAGATGGAAGAGATCGATGGTTCCGTCGTAGAAACCGAAAAACTTGACGTTGAGACCGGAAGGAAGGACGGAAGTGATCAGGCAGGAGACGAGGTGAGAGGGGAGAAGGGAGGTGATCGAGGAAACGTTTTCGAGCTGGAGAAGAACAGCGTATCAGCATCAGTGTCAAGAGGAACCGCTAGAGACAACGTACAGTAGAAGCGGAGACTTCATCTTGATCAATCGAAACAGTGCAAGTACGCTCGTTGTCGTTCATCTTCTTGATTCGACATAACAAGACTTGACCAATCTCGAGTCGCTTCAATCCAGTCTGCTTCTTGGCGTCGCTGAAAGAGATGAAAGATTGGAGAGATGGAAGGCCGAAGGAGAGGGTGTAGCCGCTGTCGGGTTCGATATCGTGAACAACGCAAGAGAGAGTCTGTCAAAGTCGGAAGACATTGTCAGCTTTTCGCTTAAAAGGCAGTGAGCGTGAATGACTAACGTATCCTCGCTGTTTGAGATCTCCCTTGGCGACTCCCTCATTCACCTTCTCGGGTTCGAGACTCAATTCGACTCGCCTCGAAGTCCTGACACTCTCATCTCCTTCCCTTCCTCCCAACTTCTGTTTCGAGTCTGCCGCTTTCGATGCCGTCACAACCGCTGACACCCATTGTCCCGCTTTGAAGAGTGATGGTAATCCAGGTAACGAAGATTTCGCACTCGATTCATCATCATCTTCCTCTTCCTCTGACTCGTCTGATTCTGATTCTGATTCTTCGCCGGCTGCTTCTAGTCGCTTTGTGAACTCGGGAGAAAGGTTGGTGATGGGAATGTGGGCGAGAAGCTGATTTGGTAGGGAGACGATCAATTCGAGAGGTCGAACTTGGACGATTTGAGCGAAGACTTTCGTGCCGGGGACGAGACGCTATATGGTGAGATATATCTTCAGTACGTGTAAGGCTTGAGTATAGTGGTAGGACTCACCTTGTAGTTCAAGTGCTCCACTCGGAATGCATCTTTTGGTAAAACATTATTCTCCTTGACCTGTCCGAGTAAGGCTCGCTCTAACTTCCGTCGCTTAGCTTTTCCCTTGTCCTTGATCACTTCAGTATCCCGCTTCTTCTCCTGCGAGGTGGAATATAGAGAGGTTAGCTTTTGGCATTCGATTCAAAGCGAAAGAGAGCGTAGGTAACTTGCATCATCCTCATTGCCTTCCTCCATAGCTTCATTCTCTCCTTCCAATTGCGCTTCCCTCACTTCTACCTGAGTTAAACCTGAACCTCCACCTCGAGGAAAGTCGATTTCCTCTGGAGCATTCAACAAGCTCGACTTGACCTCCTGCTTCTCCGGTTCATCTTCAGGAGCTTTCCTTTTCCTATCTACCGCCCCTCCAGCTGAGTTCGACTCTCTAGGCTTGAAGGTGGACGAGTTTGAACGAGGAGGAGGTTTCGAAGTTGAAGCAGAATTTGTGGCTTTGAAAGGCTTCTTAGCGGATGTTGGACCGTGTGCTGATGATGTTCTAGTCTTGCCTGGCATCTGGGTCTAGTAGAATCTCACCTCTGATAGGTGGTGGTGAAGTGGGAAAAGATGAGAATTCTCCCTTCAAAAAGCTCACTTCTCGTTCAACTCGGGTTGGCTTCCTACTACTCACTCTTAATTCAGCATACTCTCATAGAACGATCAGACAGCTAGAACATCTCCCTGCTTCGCTTTGGACCAGTTTGCTTTTTCTCCACCGCTCAGCTGTCTCTCGAGATGGATTCCTAAACCTCGTATAACTGCACGCCAGAACGAGCGAGCCTGTGTGAATGATGGTGATCTTAATAAAGTCGCCAAAGATCGCAAGAGCTTCGAAATTCTCTTTCGCAACTTTTGTCTCGTCCCTCGATTCGATCATACTTCTCCTCTGTAAGCCCTCCTACTGATTCCCGACTCCTTTCCAAGTTCAATGGCTGACATGGCTGTACCCTTTCTTTTGCTCCAGGAGTCGAGGAAGGTTGTTCGCTTAAACAAGGAGTTGGAACCAAACCGTTCGGGTGAAACGCTTTGCGACATCCTTTCTCTCTCTTCCTCTATCTCCTTCAACCTCACTCGATTGCGATGCGATCTCCTTCACAACACGAGGCAAATGAAGCCAGACAGCTGCGACGGAAGCACCTTCACCACTACCGCCGTCGAATTCGCTCCCACTCTGCATCCTCCTCTTCCTCTGCCTCCCCTTGTCCTTCCTCAACTGTCTCATCCCCTCGACAATCCTACGACGTACACCCGCATCAAAGCCGTCCCTCGACCCCCGAGGAACCCGAGGAACCCGAAGCTACAGAGTGCGAATCAGAATCGCTAGCCATTTCGGGTCAGTCGATTTTTTACCCTCTATGTATCGTCCCTCGTTTGCTCGAACTAACTGACCTTTCCTTACCCATAGAAGGCCTCTTCGTCAACGTGACAACACCCAGATCCGACAAAGCGACCAAGATCGTACCTACCCTTCCCCTCGAATTGCTTCTCGACGCTGCCCAAATTCTCCATTTCGACGAAGATCAAAACTTCACGAAGGAGGAAAGACGCAAGACTGGTCGGAGTCTCGCACTCTCGTGTCGAGCTTTGAATGTGGTCGGGACGGCGATAGGGTGGAGGGAAGTGAGTCAGGTCCTCGGGCGAGACGAATTCAAGTTGGAACGCCTCCTCCGGAACGACTACATCGCTTCAAGTGTTCGTACACTGTTCCTCGAAGTAGACCGGACCAAATCAATCGTTGGCGACTACCGAAACATCCTCAATCTCCTCAATCGACTTACAAATCTCCGTCAACTAGTGCTCGGACGCACTGATTTGGTCCTCATGCAGCATCTGTTCCGTCGTTTCGTTCCTACGAGGATCAACTTGAGGTACGTTGAGGTCCAGTTGGTCGGATTCACCTCCTTGGTCAAGCCGCTTCGGGCCCTGTGTCTGATCAGCACACTCGGTTCCGTCAAGTTGACTCTACATGGCGCTTCAATCGAGGAACTCTGGTCAAAAGGTCGCCTCGCTCAGGACGAGATGGATTCTCTGGCGACTTCTCCACTGGCAAGCCTCGGACTCAGACAACTCCGGGTCAACATCGCCGCAGGCAACTCGGAAATCAACGGAGCTTTCCTTCGTCTCCTCCTACGCCGATTCGTCTCTTCGGATCGTCTGGAGTGCCTCGAGATAGAATTGGACGTTCACATTACCAATGTAGCTTGGTTCGACCACTTCCGAAATCTCAAACAGCTTCGTATAGCTTTTCCCCCGACTCCTGCGACCCCTACTCATGCGACCGTCACTTATCAACACCACCTGAGTGCGATCTCCGCATCTCTACCCCATCTTCAGCAACTCCGTTGGCTGTTCATCGGCATCTCAAAGGAGGAGGAGCGGCAGTCCAGAACTCTCAACTTGTCTCCTCAAAGATTGCAAAATCTTCTCAACAACATTCCGCCTCTCGTCGAACGGGTCGAACTAAACATCGACTTCCCCGGAGGAGCCCAGTACGAGCCTCTCTTATCTTTCATCGACGCAAGGAGGACCATGGCTTTGCAGAGGATGGTCGTCAAACGTGCAGAAATGAGCAGTGATGAGCTGAGTTCTCGTTTTGGCGACGAGCTGATCCTGAAGAGGACATCAGGCACAGGCGAGGTCAAGTGGGCTATCAAGGCAAGTCTCCTCATCTTCTGCGCTCGACGGTTGGAATGAGGTAGACGCTGACACCTTTGCTTCATTTAGCGCGAGGAGTCGAAGGGAATCATTTATGTCTGATTATGCCGTCGTTGAGGAGAATGGGAGCTACTTCACCGGGATCGGGCTGGAGATGATAGGCACTAGTGGTCGGTTGGGATTGGTTGGAACTCGGTTGGGGCTTGTTACTTCGGATTGTTTCGCAAGCTTTTTGTATGTTTCGATGTACGATTTATTCGGCAGTCTGTTCTTTCTATAGGTTTCCAATTGGATAGCTCTTTGCGCATGTTCCAGGGTCTGTCCGACTGTCTCAGCTGTGTCGAGGGCTGATCGCGAAAAGTCAAGCTTGCGAAGAGTCCAAAGCTTTCGCATTGTTCCCAGCGGCGATCTCTCTTTGAGAGGCCGAGTCGCTCGCACGTCGCAAATTTAAAGACTTCGGCCCTGCACAAGATTGAACAAAGGGGTGTCGTTGGTGCATCGAGGCAAACGAGGAGAATGCGAGAGTCCAATCTTTCTCCCTCTCCCAGCACTCCTCTTGAACTTTTCGTCTCCAACAGCCCAACCGAGTATCACTTCATATCACTAGTCCCCTACACCTACGTCCTCCTTTTCCCGTCCCCTTTCCCTCCTCCTCTCCCTTTGTCCCTCAACTGCTCGACTCGTCCCGCTACACACCTGCCTGGCCCTTCGAGAATCTCGTGTAGAAGGTTGATATATCAGATTAGCTCCCTGTAGATCTTAGGCACAACCAGGTAGGCTGTCCCCTCCTCACTCAACATTAAACCGGTTCAATCCCCTCCCTTCCTCTTCGATCCACTAGGCTGACACGCTGCTTCGGCATGTACAGATCTACAGCATGTCTCTGCACTACTCGCTGCCGTTCGAACTGGTCCTGTGGATTGTCGACTTCCTCCAAATCGACGACGAAGGTTTCTCCAAGACACAGCGTCGAGCGACCGGAAGGAGTCTCGCTTTGACCTGTCGAGCGCTAAGGAACGTCGGCACTGCTCTACTTTGGAAGGAGGTCAAACAGTGTCTCGGAAAGGAGGAGGATTTACTCTGCCACTTAATCGAAAACGATCACGTCGCTCAGCATGTTCGCTATCTCCAAATCGAGACCTATCGATACCTGAACACGACAGGCTTCGAGCGATATCGGACGCTACTGAACGGCTGCAAGCGACTCGAGCGACTCGAACTCGGCGGGATCGACCCTTCCCTCTTCGACGCTTTCCTTTCGACTTACGAACCGCCTGATACCTTGCGACATCTCCTCGTCAGATCACTCGGCGGCTGGTTGGATCTTGGAGAGCCCCTGAGCATTCTATTAAACCGGTTCAGGACGCTCGAAACGCTGAACGTTGGCCTCGTTGGAGCGGCAACATTCGAACTCCTTCAAGCGAACCGGACCATAGACGGAGAGCTAGCGTCTCTAGCCGAGCTAGAAGTTAGGCGACTTCCGCTCAAAGAGCTCAAGCTACAGATAGCAGGAGGAAACCCTCAAATCACCTCTGCGATTCTACACCTCTTTACGCACAAAGTTGTTACACCCGATCTGCTCACCTTCCTCGAAGTCGATCTCCACGTCGACTTGCCTGAAGAGACGTGGTACCGATCCTTCCCAAATCTCAGCACTCTCCGGCTTCACCTCCCCTACATTACTTTCCATAACCACCTCCCTTTGATCACGGCTTCCTTTCCCTCCCTCCCTCTCCTCGAACATCTCTACCTCGGCATCTCAGACCACACTCCAGAACGCTCATCCAACGCTACTGCCCCCGCTCGAGTCCTTCGACACTTCCTCAACACTCTTCCGCCTCTCCTCAAGCGCACAACTCTCGCTATCACGTTTCCTGGAGGCGCTCAACGAGACCCTTTGAACTCTTTCTTGCACGATCGAAGGAGTATGAGATTGGAAGAGATGATCGTTGCGGCGAGATTTGAGGAGGAGGAATATCGAGGGTTGATCTGGATCAAGAAGAGGAAAGAGGCAAAGGGTGATATTCGGTGGGCTATCAATGTGAGCTCAATGCCATTGCTTCTCTCACGGGCGTCCCAGGGCTCTGACGCTTTCCCTTCGTTGCAGCGCGCCCATTCGACGGAATATGTTTACGTTTGATTGCCTCGAGAGTACGATGGCAGCTCTCATTGTAGCGAAGGATATGATAGGCTCTTCGGGATCAACTAGAGAAACGCACACGGCATGTGAAGGGAGAGGGAGGATCTTGTATAGACTATCCTCGAATTCTCTCGTAAGTTATCGTCAAATGTTGCTTGTACTTCTTCCTTCGTCGAATAGCTTGCATCCTATTATGATCGGTCTCATTCTCAAGCGACCAGGGTACGATACAAGAGCTCTCTGATCGAAATCTGAGATCTGCGAAAGTTCAGCGAGTGTTTCGAGTCGATCAGATTGGCCTTTCTCACTTCTCGAATCAACAATCGCCTATCAGAAGCTACATAGAGGCAGCTTAGCCTGTCCTTGATCGCCCGTCATTCCTCGCCTTCAGTGGACTCTACCACTTCGACCGCTCCTCCTCATCTCTCTCCCTTCTTCCCTTCCTCAACTCCGCTATCGAGCTTTCACCACCACTCGCAATCACTACAAACTCAAAGCATCTCTCTTACCTCGACCTACCTCAGCAGCACGAGATCTGTTTCAACCGAGTTCGATGACTCCATCTTCTAAACGATTCTCTGGTCAACCACCAATATGTCCGGCTACTCTCGATGATCCACCACCGACACTCAACAAATCACAACTAGAAGTACCTACTAGCGAATTGTACTCGGCTGCGTTGGAGGATTATCACCGAACGAAAGGAAAGAGTGGAGAACACCGAACGTCTACCTCGAAGGAGGAGGAGGAGGAGGAGGATGGAGTGGATAGGTATGAACCAGATCCTACGAGGGAAGACAGACCGAATCCGAAACATTATGGATTGTACGCGAGGGAGAGGGCAACTCTAGATTGGAGTTATCATGTCGTTCCTTCGAAGGCGAGGCAGTCGCTGCAGGATAGTATAGTGAGTAAGGTATTGGGGAGACAGGTCAAGGAATGTTCGGCGGCGGGGGATGATGAGTTGTGTAGGATTAATGGTGGGGGAGATGCGGAGTTGGGGTGTCAATTGGGGGACTGTAGTGGTGAGAATGGGGAGAGCGACGATGGGAAACCGTTGGCGTTATTCACAGCTGGGTAAGCAATCGAAGTCATCAACCGCGACAGCTTCGAAGAGAACTGATGCGTTTGGTTGATTTCTCTTTGGTTTACAGAGGGATGGGAGCTGGCAAAGGTCACACTCTACGAGAGATGCTACGTTCACGAAGGATCCGATTGCCGGCGAACACGGTCTGGTGAGTTTTGCTCGACTCAACACGATTCTTCCTTTTTTCGCTCATGTTGTTTGCAAACCCCTCACAGGATTGATCCCGATGCCTTATCCCGACTTCTCCCTGAACGAGCTCAATACCTTTCTCACTCTCCAGAAACCGCTTCTTCCCTCCTCCATCCCGAAGCTTCCCTGCTACAGGAAATCTGTGCAGCAGTAGCGAAAGAGAGGAGGAGAAGTTTGGTCATTGATGGAAGTTTGACGGATTGTGGTTGGTTCGCTGGATTCATGAAGGGATTCAGAGAGAGTGGGTACGAGTGCGAGATCCTGTTTGTCGTGAGTCCTCGAATCTTTAGAGAC
>Ga0308160_10003967_pt1 | contig 16183 bp, 20 predicted proteins | sample PhyFR1_FD_201036 | JGI IMG/M metagenome (GOLD analysis project Ga0308160, IMG submission 201036) | Phyllosphere microbial communities from UC Gill Tract Community Farm, Albany, California, United States - DLSLF.R1 | ecosystem: Host-associated > Plants > Phyllosphere > Unclassified | place: USA...
ATAATCGAAATGTGCGAAGCTATTCTATAAAATGCAAGATCGAGCGAGGGCAGACGTTCTCGTCGTAAAGATCGTACAGGCGGACAGAGGTCTTTCTTCTCTTGCTGCCCTGCTTTTAGCTCGTTAGCCCCGGCAAGCCGATGCGTGACGGCGAGAACGGCGGACGAGATGGTGAATGAAATGATCGATGATGAATTTCGTATCTTTGGTTCGATGAGTACGAGACGCGAGACGCGAGACGACACGCATGGGACGATTACAATCGGCAACCGAGAAGATGAAAATCTGGCTCCGAGACTTGGGTTCGTGATCACCGCGCTGCCCTGTTTACCGCGCCGCGCCCGCCTTTTGTGTTCCCCTCTCCCTTTGCCCGACGGCCATGCCCCGACGGCCGTACCCCTCCCTATACCTCTCAAAAGCCCAGCCAGCACCACGCGAGAATGACAAATGTCACCCAAAGTACGAAGGTAAATGGTGAACGACCTTGCGATGAGGGAATGATGTACGTAGTCGCTCCCAAAAAATCATCTGGGCATGCTAAGCAAGACCCGCCGCACCAACTCCCAAGATCGCAAAACGCCAATATACTTCGGCTCCCAAGACATGCTTGCTCTTTCCCGTCTGTGCCCACCCAGGTTCACGGGCGGGCTCGGCGTATGGAGTGGGATCTGAAAGGCGTGGGTCACGGGGGGCGTGATCGGAGGATTTGGAACCCCTGGGCCATTCGCGTGTCAGCTCGTATTACGTGGTCATCTTCTAGGGTCGAGGTGACAACCCCCCAGCCCTGATTTCTGACAGGTTCTACCAAGCTCGCCGCAACCACCTTGATTACGGAATCACACTACGTGGATATACATCATTTCGTCACTCTTTGGTATCTTACAGTCAAGCATTTAGAGGAAAGCCCGAAACATCAAGAGTTCCCATCATTCTTCCCCGGACCACCCCCTCACGGCTTTTCGCATTCCAAATCAATCAAAACTCCCCGCTCTTCCCCAATCCTAACCTTGTTAGGCTTAGCCTCGACCTGATCTAGTCCACTCAGATCACCAAAGATCATGGCCGTCAATTGATGACCATAAACACAACCAGTGTCCAGGCCTTTACTGAACTTTTTAATGTCCAGTCCTCGACCAGCTGTGTTTGTAAACGAAAGTTTGTCCGTTTGTGAGCACACGACTCACCACCTGACCAAGACTCGCCCCACTCACCAGCATGACCGTAGACAACGGTCAACGGCGAACAATTCAACCTGGGGAGCTTTTTCAAATCTTCATGCTTCTTCCGCTTCTCCATATCCTCGACCATCTTGATCCCAGCATGCTCTTGCCCCTGCTCGTCGTCCTCATCCTCAACCGTCTCATCCCATACCCCTCGTCCACGACACCTCGCCTCCTCTTGCTGCCAGATATCCGACCAAGGCGTCCCTTTACTACTCTTCTTGGTCACCTCGCCGTCCTTGAGCACAGATCGCATCTCCAACAAAGTGTATGGTTCTCGATTCTGCTTGATCGTGGTAAAGATGGCGAGCTCGGCTTCTTTTCGCGACATGGTGCTCTGTTCCTCGCCGTCCGAGCCAAAGAGGGCGGTGTAGGGTTGGTCCATTGCATCGGCTTCTTTGCGTGGATCTCGTCCGAGTAATCCGGCGTGGACGACGACCGTATGCATCGAGGGGATGTGAAGAGCGAGAGGAAGGGAGACGAGGTATTCGTAGTCCTTTTTACTCATATCCCTCGCCAACTTCCAATGCTCCGACCTCCATTGCCAATCTTTAGGGAACGGCCGATTGACATCACTCAGGGCCGAAGAGAGCCGGCCAGAGTCCGCTCCGTACTGCCAATCCATGCTCTCGATAAACGACCTCCAGCTCCCATCGTCCTGTGCTTCGCCCTCGTCGCCTCGTTTGCCTTCACGCGTGCCGGCCCATACCATCCAATTCCTCCATTCGATGACCTTTTCGTCGTGATTCCCCCGGACGCCTCGGATACGATTCTTTCGCATGTAGGTGAGGACTTTGATGGGGTCAGGACCTTTGGCGACGAGGTCACCAACGTGAATCAGAAAGTCTTTGGAGGCGTCGTATGAGATCTTGTCCATGAGTTGCCTAGTCAGGTGCATCGAGTTGTGAGGGCAGCGTCAGCCGTCATCGTATTTTAGTCACGGGGCGAAAAAGGTAAGAACTCACAAGAAGCTATCGTACATCCCGTGAATATCCCCAACAAAGATGACCCGTTTGCCTGGCACCTTGGTATCTACGTGCGACTTTGGCAAGGTCCTCAAGAATGTATACTTGGACCAATCAGGTCTAGCGTCACTCGAGTCATCCAGCTGAATCTCCTGAACAGCCGAATCGTCGCCCCAAACATAATCCTCGGTCGACAGACTCTCATCATCCTGTTCGGCGCCGATCGTGCCTTGGGTCGGTTTCTCTTCCATCTCGTCCACGGGAACGTCAACGACCTCCATCCCAGACGATTCCTGCACCTTCTCATCGGCCGTATCTTCAAACACTTTGCCATGTAGCTTGACGTATTTCGTCCAGGCGACCTCGGCTTTCCGGATCCCCTGATCCACTGTCCCCGTCGTCATGGCAACATAGGCGATCCCGAGCAGGAATCCGACGATCACGGCCAGACTTGCCACTCTGCGCAGAGGATTCAACAAGTTATGTGCTGGGTGGCTCGAAGTTGAACTGGTACTGTTTGGTAGTGGGAGGAGCTCGTCGAGTACGGACGGTTTCTCTGGGGATGCATCGGCCGCTTGGGGGTCGACATAGTCCGAGTATGACTCGTTGGGAGCCTGAGAATATGACCCAGACATCGTGGAGGATGACAAATGGGCCGCTACTGCCGGTAGTCTCAGTATAGATATCTTTATTGATCCTGATGGTGTTCAGGCGATTCGCATCGAGCGATCGTCTTGAGGAAGCGTTGTTGGGAAGTGTAAAGAGCGGAATGCGTGTTTATTATTTGTGTTGTCGTCTCAGCTGGTATGTCCAGCCAGTGGATTATGAACCGGGCATGTCGGGAAGATCTATGACAGGCCTGTATATAGTTTACAGCAGTATGAATCAATTCCTAGTGAGCAGTCGTCGTCGCAGCATGGACGCCGCGAGGGTAGATATTGAATGTTCACAAACGTGCATCACTCGACGATCCTCGCTAAGGAATTGCGTTTCGCTTCGTACCGCCGGTGACTTCGCAGTCTTTTGGCGCGCGCCCAAGAACAATCAACCCGGTGATCGACCAAAAATACCGCGAGAGCGAAAGGGGGCTGTGACGGGAGGCAAAAGGACTGGCCAAATGGTGAAAGCATGTTTTTGGGCCTTAGGACAGATCAAGTATATGGTATATCGTCCAAGGCTGACATGTGACGGACAAGGACATTCACGTATGCAGATCGAGTCAGGCCAGTATGGAAAGACTCGGCATTATGGTGTGCGCCGATCATGGGATGATGATGGGCCTGGAGTAACAGACGACGGAAAGTCGCTACGACCCCTTGGTCAAATCAATCCGCCTCTTCTTTTGTTTTGCATCCACATCCTCCACTTCTTCCGCCGGACGCTTGCTCGTCGGCGCGGCTGCAGGACCGTCATCCACAACGGACGAAGCCAGTGAGCTCGGTGGTCGACTGACAGGAACGCTGCCGACAGGGAGTCCGAAGATTTCTCCTTCGCTGGTAAATTTGCCGAGCTCTGCCTTGGTGACGAATGGCGATGGTGTAGCAGAGACCGATCCAGGAGCCGAGGGGAATCCCGTACTGCTAGCAGAGGCCTCTCGATCCATCCTCGATGTGTACATCGCGGGTACCGCATTCGACGGCGCGGGGGAAGGAGGGAGGGAGTAGGAACCCGACATTGTCGAGGAATGAGATTGAGCAATAGCTTGGAGCTGTCGATGGTGTTGTTGAGTTGCGTGTAGCGGACCGAGTTCGGCCGTATCGAAGACCTGTCGCTCGCAAGATTAGCTTGGTCCATAACGAACGCCGATTGCGTCATCAAACTCCGAACTGACAACGATCGAGCAATAACCATCAGACGATGTGAGAAGCAGCGAGTCTCCAGTCGGTGACCTGCAGGTTCTCAAACACTGTTAGCGACACCTTTCGTGAATCGATCTCGATGGCGGGACTCACCAAGCCACATCTGTGAACGCAGAATAATGCAACCCTTTGAAGATGGCGATCGGTCCGGACTGTTGGGTATCATACAGCAGCACCGAGTCCTGCGCCGCGACGGCGAACATCAATCTATATGGCAGCGCGAACACCCCCGCTTGCGCTTGCGCTCCGGCAGGTCCAATCTTTTCCTTTACGGCCGACGCAGCGCCTGCTGATGACGGGGCGGGAGGCGGAGGCATGTTCAAACTGACTTGCACTGGGTCGGGGTTCTTCTTGTCCAGGATGATCTTTTTGGGCTCAGGAGGTGGTCCACTGATGTTGCGAAGCTCGTAAAATATGGGCGAGAACCTCACAGCGACGGTTGTGCTTTGATGACCGGGTAGATGAGCAATCGGAGGTCGGCTAAGATTGGCTCTCGAGTAGATATAGACCGTTGATTTGGAGGCCTCGCCGGCTTTCGTCTCGCTTGCCTTCGGTCCCGGCACCTTGTCACCTTCTGGAATATAGGGCGTAGGGAAAACGGGATCCTCGATCTGACCGGCGGGAGTAAGGAGGAGACTGCCGTCAGGGGCAAACGTCAACCTTCTAAAGAAATTGGTTGCCAATTCGTCCCGATATAATTTCTGATTGATGGATTGCGCAGTCAATGGCATGCTGGTACTGGGCCGGATAGCAGGCAATGGTGCCGGGGATGGCGATCTCCCGCCTCTGATCCCGGTAGTAGCAGCGAGCAGAGGTGAGCCCGCAGCAGCGGACGAAAAGGACGACCTTCTCGATCCTGGAATGTTGGCCGGAGGGTTCATGTTGGAGAGAGGCGTTGAAGGTAACGGGGTGCCCGACGACCCAGAAGTTTGCATCGGCAGCGAGCCCAAAGTCTCGGGCAGTTCGGAAGCCAATGTCACCACGGATCCGGCTTCGGAAGCCGTCGACGCTCTACGTCCGATGGAGGGTCGAAGAGTGCTGAAGGATGGTGGCCTGGAACTCCTGATCTCCATGTTCATGTGCGATCCCGCTCGGCCCGCTCGATCGCGCACGAAAGGGCTGACAGTCAAGGTGTTGTTTCGATGATTGACCGAATGGACTTGAACCGACCTAGAATGCAAAACAGAAAGTCAGAGCCCAGGTCCTATCCTTTCGCAATGAGCTAAGTGGATTCACCTGTCACTGCTTTGCGTAGCAAGATACTCGTTCAACGGATCCCAAGCAACACCCTGCACGAAATGCGAATGATCCTGAATCTGATGTACACAAGAGCCTATAGTACGATTCCGATCAGCCGGTTGTTTGCATTGCGCTGCGATTCTGGGAACAAGCTGTACTGACCATCGGCCACTGAAAACACCTGAGCCAGATTATCGGTGCTACCAGCAATGATATACTTTCCATCAGGACTCCAAGCGAGGTCATAAATAGCTTGTTTAGTTGCGCTGTGCGTTGACAAGACAGCGAATTTCGAAACATTAGAGGGAGGTCTTAGGATACAGTGGAAGTTTAGGTCCGACTCACACAATCATCCTCTTTTCCTTCCAAAACTCTTTTTCATGAGCCTTTTCCTCCTCTTCGTCTTCTCCAAACGTAGCAATTTCCGCCCTGCTTTCGACCTGGTGCCAGATGATGATAGTTCCGTCTTGTAGATTCCATCGTCATAGCATCAGTGTGAATACTTCGCTTAACACCCTCGCGCCAAGAGCTCACCATCTCCCGCAGAAGCAAGGTACTGCCCGGTCGGGCTCCACCTGACAACATTGACCGCTCCAGTATGTCTTTTCAACGAGGCAGCGTATACTGCTCGAGGAGGATGAGGGGTGACTTCAAGCCCAGTGGCTGCATTGATGTTTGTCCCGACTGTGACGTTTGGATGTACAGTCCAAATCTACAGCCGGAGAGCGAGCGACCATCAGCCCACCAGAACTTCCTCATCCTTTATCCCCCAGCGACTACTCACTCTGACGCAACTGTCCGCTCCGGCAGTAGCAAGCCTATAGACCCTCGCTGCAGAAGCATTAAAACCGCCAGTCGATGTCGAAGCGTTCGCCGCCGAGGTCGATTCGGCCACCGGCACCGTTCGAGCAGCCGTAGGTGTAGTCTGGGTTGCCGAAGCGGAGGAAGAGGAAGCGATTGGTGTGCTCATTCCATTCTCACTGTCCTCGGTTCTTCTGGAGGGCGTGCCAGGCAATCCCGATACGGCCGCCGTCGACCCAGAAGATTCGGGAATAGAGGGAAAGGACCCATTATTGAGCGAGTTGCTGGATGTAGGGAAAGGAAGGACTTTGCGAAGTTGAGCAGCGCTCCAGGGCTGGTAGTCGGCAGCAAAGATGGGGGAGGTACCGTGCCAACTGAGAGGCGGTTCCAGCGGGATGAGTAAGGGTATGCGTACAGACCAGGGTAGACGGCCAAGAAAAGCAATGTGGACTCACCTGATCTCTAATGTTTTGGACCGCATGCTGAAGTTGAGCTACTGCTCTCGTTTCTGTCTGGACCGGCCGGGGAGCAAAGCGAAGAAACGATAGTCAACACATATGTCCCTTGCAAGACTAAGCAAGAGCTCGGCTGAACTCACCAAGATGCTAACCGAGGTAGGCGATATCACGTAGCAAGCGATCGCCCGTCCCACTATACAAGGGATGTCGGCTGGAGATGCGATTGCTCGGCGACGAGAGAGAGAGAGAACGTTCTTTGATGTATGCTGTATGCCAAGAAGGTGTTGCTTCTTTGTGCTGCTGAGGCAAGCAGCTAAGGCTCAATGCGGTTGTCAAAATTGCGGGATTTCGAAACCTTGCGACTGGCCAACTGGTCTGGTTGGTCTAGCGCCCGAAAGCCAACGAATCTGACGATGTAGGAAGTCCGCGAATATCACAGATGGCTCAGGGATCAAAGTGACAGGATGCAGGAGGTCAGGCCTTCAAGCTGTTTCATCAAAAGTGTCAAGTATCTAAAGACGGATGGAAGGGACTATTTGAGCCAACTGTTGCGGACCAATTCACTTCCTAACGAAGCGAATACCAACCCTTTCAGCTAGTCAAAGGATCAGAGGACCGCTTGTCTCGCTCTGCGGCCGATTCATCTGCATCCGCTTCAACTCCGTACCTCCCGTCATCCTCGCCGGAGGAAGTCTAGCGATCTAGCCATCTTTGCACTGTCATCTTGCCCTTTCTCCGCTCGTCATCACACCCTTTCGAGCTGATTCCGAGCATAATGCGAGACCGTGACTTGCGGTGCCGTCTGTCATGGCACGCTTGCATGCATGAACAAGCCCGAACAACCTTCAACGTATTGGTTTTGAGACGCCCGGAGATGGGAGATATCTATCCTGCCCTAGTTTCCGCTTACCCCGGCGGTCGTACGGAACTCTTCCCAATACCCTTCACTTAGTAAACAAACCGCTCACCGTGATTAAGATAGAGCATACTTAGCGGAGCGACCACTTGTTCATGGGCCTATGGTCAGCCATCATCCGCCTGTACAAGCGTTGCGAGGCCATCAGACAAAAGTAGGTTGCACATGGATTTACAGAGATCTTCCGGTCTGATGGCTATGGATACGGAAAGCATCACCATGTACGCATGCTCGGAAGAACGAAACTTGTATCTTACCTTCACACTAAGTTCAGGATGATCCTCTCCGCGAGCGTTTGACGGCTGCGATATCTGTACGACCCCGAAGGAATCAAGTGCGATAGAACCCGGTATCCTAGTGGCCTAGCTCGTAAATCATAGCTGATGGCCACGACCAAACTTCGATGAGACAGACCCCTCGAAGGTTCAAACGCATATTCGATGCCGACATTCTAATTTGCTTCCGGCTACTGATGCTGGTCGCGCGTTGACGGCCAGGCCCGAGGTGCCGCTGCTGCTGAATGAGGACCATGACGTTCGGACATCGGTTACTGAACTACTGATTTACTAACTTCGGCAACAGCTCCAGACGATCTATACCAAGAGTGTGCACGAGCCTGTGCAGAAGAGCTCCTGTGGTCAACGGCTCAGATAGTGTCATCGTGGACAGCTTGCTCAAACACAATCCGGACCCACCAGCAATTGACAACGTAAGATTGGGACCTAACCGATCATGTCGAGGAAGGCCTCGGATTCGTCTGTGAAGCTCAAGATCTCGAATCCTCAACCGTTCCAGCCGTCGAATGGTAAGCATTTCTAGCAGGAGCCCGTCCGCGATTCGTCTGACGACCATGATGCAAGCAGGTTTCGGAAATCGAGGGCTGCCCGATGCCAACTCTGGCTACCGACCCGCGCCTGTGCCTACGATCGCGGTAGGCGCTGCCTCTGGAAGATCCAGTCCGGGCCCAGGACCAGCACCTGCTAGACCAGCTCGTTCTGTAAGAAGAGCCCCCGACCCTTCTCAGGCCACTAGCGTAGCTTCGCCATCGCCTTACAGGTCTCAAGGTGAAGAGAACCAATCGTATAATACCCTGCAAATCCCAGCTCCCAATAACGACTACGATCTGCTGGTATCGCCCATTTCACCAGATGGACACCCGAGAGAGCAAGCCAACTCGACAAATGCATGGGATCAGGAGCGGAATCAAAGGTCCCAGATGCTACAAGCTCAGCAAGAGCAAGCAGAGAGGGAGCATAAACTGCAGAACGCGGTACATGCTTTTTCGTCGCTTGGCAAGGGCAAATCCTCGGAGCGGTCTCAGATAAAGCCAGCAGATAAAAGGGAGCGTCCAGGTTTCAAGGACGATTTGATGATTGGTCACGGAGGTCGCGGGTTTGACGACGTTGATTGTGAGTTAGATTCCTGCTCTTGTGACCGTCCATAAGCTGATAATGTTGGCATTACAGCGGTCCTGCGCAAAATACAACGTGAATGGCCTTTCGTTCTGGATCCTGATGTAGGCAAGAGTTGGAGTATTGTGATCATGACAGAAGATGCTGACTGACCTCACAAGCTCAGTTTGCGCCAACGAGCCTAGCGCTTTCGCTCCTGCCTCCTTCTAAGGACCACGTTCAGGGAGCCAATCCGTACGGAGCCCAAGATCTCGATTCCTTTATGGAGATCCAGTCCTTGCTCTCTGGTTCCCTATCGAAAGCTGTCCAGAATCATTATCAGGTCTACGCTGCATCCCTACCGCAGCATGCCAACATGTTGACTGCGCTCGATCGAGCTCAAAACATGGTCAAGGACACCAAGAAAAAGCTAGTAGAGGGTCGAGATTTGCTCAGCGGCAGAACCGATGCCTCCATATCTGGTTCCTCGACAGGCAAGCGAGCCGAGATGGTTGCGCTATGGCACAAAGAGCGCGCTTTGCGGGAGATGCTCAAAACCCTAGATACAATGTCAGTTACATGTTACCCGGTTGGAGACGTATTCTAACACTTGTGCCTGGTTCTTATCCGACAGCGAACATCTCAAAACAGTGCCAGATCGTCTCGAGACTCTCATAGCGGACAAAAAGTTCATACAGGCAGCCTTGATCCTGACACGTGCGATTCGGACTATCAACAAGGATGAACTGCTTGAAATCGGGGCGTTGTCCGACCTCCGTGTGTATTTGACGAGTCAGCAAAGCGTAAGTGAATCTAGGCATTTCCTACAACGGCGCTCGCGCCTGATTGCTCTTCACCACAGGCATTGTTGGACATCCTTGTTCAAGAACTTAGCAATCATCTATATCTGAAAAGTCATTATTGCGATTCTCGGTGGACAGCATACCAACCTGGACAAACTCATCGCAAGTCCATCTACTATGAGGCGGTCGCGAAAGGCATAGCTGATTATGAACCCACTTCGAGAATAGTCACAATACCAAAGGACTCGCTCAAGGGTGTAGACGATGACGAGGAAGTTGGTCATCGAGGCAGTATCGACCGCACGAATCCTCGGCTATCCCGATTCTTGAAAAATCTATCGCACAGGCCAAATCGGAATCCTGTCCTCAACATGTCCGACGATGAGCTGATGAACCTCCCGGCGATATTGCCACGGTCTGGCCAGAGAGAAGTATCGGTCTACGGGGCTGCTCCATCAGCAAACGCTCTGGCTGAACAGGCAATCGAAGAGGAGCGGGATAGTACAGTTGCAAATAACCCCGAGTTGGATTCCTACGCCTACATGTCCATGATCCTGGAAGCTTTGGCTATCCTGGACAGACTTGGCTCCGCCCTCGAGGCTCTAAGTCAACGGATAGCGAATGAGCTATTCAAGATTGTCGAGACCACTATCGATGAAGCTTCCGACCGGTGAGCTGGCGTCTTGGTCGAATCCAACCGAGCAAGCATACTGATGGTTTTGCGGCTTGTGCCAGCGCCGATCTGCGGAAAGCGGAGGCAGGAGCCGACACCGCTCGACAAACCGTCGTTGAGAACGGGGATATATTGATCAACGGTGAACTGAATAGGTTGAAGCGTGGCAACCTGAGTACCGCGGCAGCGAGTCTCTTTGAGCGTCACCAGCGCCTGCGGATGGACAGTCTGGAGAGGAACGGATCTGAGGCCCAGTCTCATACGCTGCTGGACTTGTTCTGGACAGTATATTCCAAATTCCGAGCTGTCTTGGAAGGTCAGCGGATTGTCAGTGAGGTGGTTGGACGGATCGCAATGGCAAGTCTAAGGTTGCCCCTTCTTAGCATGGCTAGCGGAGCTTACCTATCTCGATATTCTAGACGAGCTCGTACGGTCCGCGCCGTCAAATTTTCAGTGCCATTCCTACCCAAGATTTTGTACGGCCAATGCAAAGAGAGGTACGCGAGAGTTCTAGCGTGCGCGATATCGTATCGTTGCTGATGCTTGTCGTTATAGGTCCGATCCCTGTTGCACAATTACCTTACGGATACCAACCGTAATGCCGCGTCGAACCGGAAACCAATAGCCACCATCAACGAGGTCATGAGAAATGGCAAGATAGGACGAGACAAACAAAAGGTAAGGATATCGGTATCCGTGGCGTGGTCAGCGGATTCTTACGAATGGTCGCAAATAGACGGTATTCAAATTTGGAGACACGGATACCAAGTCTTTAAACAAGGACCTCGATGCGATGGAGCAGAGTCTGACTCGAGCTATGCAGACACACGTACCAGGACTGGTAACGATCACGGACAATGGTGTGCAGGCTCGACTCGCTGTGACGCGATTGGATGAAGACGGAATCGGCCAGGCTAAGACACATAGACTACTTATGCCACCGGACCCTTTCAACGTGGCGATTCTCTTCCAACCTTATCTTGCTTTCGTCGCAGCTGCGCGGGAGACCGTCAACATAAGCTCGCTCGACGAAGAACACGGCGAGATCGGTACCTTCATGGATGATTTCATCCAGAAGGTCTATTTGCCACAATTGGAAGAGAAAGTGACCAACTTGTTCCAACAGGCCGCCAATAGTGAGTCGCTCTCGTCAGGTGTCAGACTAGAGGAGGGATTCTTGATCAGTCGTGTCCTTTATCGCTTAGGCTCGAACGGGTTCTCAAGAGATGTGAACTGGGCTCGTTGGAGTCCGTATCCCATCGTCAACGTAAGTCCGTCCTGGTGATGCTAGTCGATCCGGAGCTGACGGCGATCTATCTCAGTCCGGCACACAAACGATGGCTCTCGTCAACAGTCTTTGTTATATGCTAGCAACCACGCCTTTCCAAAGAGAAAACTATAGTCGTCTGATCATCGGGATCATTGTGCAATACTATCAGAAGTCCAACGCACACTATAAGGGTAAGTATCAGCGGACGCAGTCGATCGTAAGTGATCCGAGTTAATCTCTCCGACATTGTTCAATTCGAAAAGACATCGTGGCTTCGGACTCCTACACCGATAAAAAATTACCACTTGCGGCTAGCTGGAGTCAGCGAGAGGATATCCTCGCAGTCCTCAGCGAGTTGCAACACAGTCCCGTAAGCATCCCAAAGAGCTCGACTATGGTGCCAGTGCCCGACTGATGACTTCACTGGCCTGAATGCTCCATCAGGCTGCGGACACTAGAGCTCGAGAAGAATTAAGCCTGCGCGAGAGCAAGCTGGAACAACAGCTCCTACCACGCGACCAAAAGGGTCTCGACACAAAGGATATCATCGGCACTCGGGAGAAATTTGCCTCATTGGCCGATCTATACCATACCACGGTGAGTAGCTGACACCGGGGCATCGGGAAACCCTGTCGGACCCTGATTGCCTTTCGTCTCAGCGCTGGTTCGTCAGTAAATTGCGGGAGTTGAAGCGAGTGCGAGAGGAACTCACGTCTCCTGGTGGGGAGGAGCTACATAGCGACGTTGTGAGTCATATGTAGAACGAGCAACTCTGGGTGCCAAGCTGATCAACGCGGGACAGCATGAGCTGGTTTCGCCCACTTCGCCTGTCGAGAAACCCGCTTTGGACCTCACGATCGCTATGTCACAGTGAGTCCATCGATGCTCGGCTACTCTGGGGCCAGACAGCTCAACAGATTCATCGCAGGCGATTCGACGCAATTCTGTCGACATACGAGCAGTTCGGGGATATGGTGCTATATACCTTGCGGATAGAATTGCGTTGCCGACTCATCTTCTACATCCAGTCATCGATGAGCAAAGTAAGTCGATTTCGAGGCTTCGAGACGTCATTTCATACCGAAATTTGACGGTATCATCATACAGACCAATTACAGAGCAGAGAATACCGATGACGAACCTGATCCTCACATTCAAGATCTGACGAACGACTTGTCGTACTGCGAGAGCGTGGTCAAAGCGGTCATACCGCCTCAGGATCGAGAGTGAGATCTAGGTGTGCGGATTCACATAGCGTGGGCATCAGATTCTGACACTACTGTTCTGCCCGATACAGTTTCTTGTTTGTCGGTCTGGATGTTCTTGCGGACACGGCACTCGTATCTAGTGGTCGCTTCGTCCGCGCAATCTCGGATTCGGGCATCAAGAAGATTGACCGAAACATAGCTGCTGTGCAGCAGGCCCTCCGGAACATGCTATCAGCGGGTTCACGTATCGTGTTGTCCTCTTGTAGACGGTATTGGAAGCTTTATGCTATTGGTCCTCAGGTTAGTCTGTTCGCCTTCGCATCAAGCTTCAGCAAGTACTCGAGATGGAGACTAATACTCGCTTTGTCGGTTGCAGTCTTTGATCTTGCAGATTCAGCACAGCGGCCCAGACTTCACTTTCGACGAATACAATCACATGCTGACACTGCAGTGCAAAATCGATGTCCGGGCAGAAACTCGAGCCAACAACCGTCTGAGCCTGCTACCAGGCCAGTCAAATGGGATGACCGGTTCCACTGGAAACGGGCAAAGGACTTTCGATTCTGACAGGACCGCATACAACGATGCGTTGATCGAGTTACACTCGTTCTTCATGTAGCATGCTCGAGGTAATCAATATTGAACGAATAAGCGAGGGATTTTGCTTCGTGCGGATTGTATACCGCATATCGCCAACAGACTACGTAGGACTAGGGCTATTACAACTGGTTTGCCAATATAATACAATTCTGCGGAACGTCATGACGTCTGATTGGGAATGCGTTGAAAGTAGAAAGAGAAAGAGTTCACGTATCTCATAGCCAGCCTGCCCGAGCAGGATTCTCGCTCGGCGTGACGGCTTCACGCTGTTTGACGTGGGTAGGACTGAGTTGCGCAGCACTAAAGAAGGACAGTCCCTCCAATCCCGATTTGGAATGGCGTCGCGTAGGTTGGAGAGTCCACGTATTGACCGGAGGTCTGTGACGGATTTGGAGAGCAATGTCAGTCGTGTAGAGGCGGATTACGGAAGTGAGAAATATGCATTTACCTGCGAAAATGCACATATTGACCGTTCTTGCGCACTTCCTTGTTCATTCCTCGTTGATCAGCGAGATCCGACAGATCCTGCTGATGCTTGTAAGCGGGTACCTTGTTGGGTGTCGCCTGTCTCGGGGTAGCTGCGGTATCATCTTCAGTGTCATTGGTGGTAGATATCGGGGCAGGAGATGAGATGAATCCGTTGTCGGCTGCCGATCCCCAGCCGGGAGGGAGACTTTCCCTGGCGTATCTATTTCGTCTGGCCTGACTTGTTTCGCCATCTTTCTCAGCTTGTCCTGATTCGCTGGTGGTACCGATACCGCTTGTACCTTTTGTACCGAGTTCTCCTTCTTCAAACTGCATCAGCTCGGCTACGAACCCGATGTTTGGCGAAATGCCCTTGCGTCGCTCCGCGACATAGGCATAGGATGTCTTGAGGGTCCAGGCGTTTGCATGTATCAGGTAGCCTAGGACGACCGTGACGGAACGAGATTTGCCCGCTTTGCAGTGTACATATGTCGGCGCCGAGTGTAAGCGGGCGTCATCTATAAAAAAGCCAGGCGCATCAGCCACGATATTGTGAGGGCGGTAAGACCACAACGCTTGACTGACCAAGAAATTGGCATGCGTCCATCACGCCTTTCCTGATTCCACTCTCCTCTACACAATCCCTCAGTGGCAGGCGAACATATTTATCAAAGCGGGTTTGTAGATTAAGACGCTCTCCTTCGTCGCATTCAACCGCGACGTTCAATATTCGCTTGACCCCCAAGTCCAGCAGTTTCTGAACTTCAGCTTCGTTAGTTATCTCCGGGCCAAGGTAAAGGAAAGACGGGAGAATGGTAGAGACGCTGAACTGAATGAGTCCAGGACTACGTTCCTCGTCTTCGTCGTCCAAGCCCCTGCCTGGCGATATCGGGTAGTCCACCCCTGAGCTATCTGAGGACGAGGATGATGGCCCGGACGATGGGAAGTAAGGATTACCGGTGTGTGGGATAGCATGCGGCGAATCGTATGCCTGGACCGCCCTTCGCGTTATTCCACCGAAAGAGCTAGGCGATGGTGGAAGCCCCGATTGCGCATGGCATACCGAATGCAAAGTACCAGGACCGAGATTTTCCGCGTGGACAGCTGTGCCCGAACCAGGTATTGGCGACAGCACGGAAGACCCTGTATTTGTGGCGGTGTGCGGAAAAGTGGTGTTGCCCGAAGCTGAACGCAGTCTCGCAGCGGCGTCGTTGCGCGGACCCGGAGAGGGGACGCTCGCACTCTTCAGCGGAGGTGGAATCTGAAGATTTGGTTTGGAGGTCTTGAGATCGAGTGCAGGAGGCTTCCTCCCTGTCTTTGGTGGCGGATTGCCCGGCCCAAAGGTGTCAATACGAATGGGGGTCGGAATCATTCTGCGTGGTTTGCTGACTCCCATGGGCGGCGGGGACAACAAGGATGGATAAGGTTCAACTGCCGACAGACTTCCTTGCGCCAGTGGATACGGACGCATCGAAGATGCACTTGCGAGCGGGCCCGGGATTTGAAGAGATGGCAGACCCTGTCGACCACCGCTTCTACTAGGCACGTTACGAAACGCAGCCGGTTGTATTGTTGCCGGAAACAAAACTTCTCTCGGAACCATTTGCTGAGCGCCCGAAGTGAATGAAAGCCCGGCCTTCGCTTCGTCTCGTGATGCCTCGGTGTTACCTATGGCAAGCCGTTCGGAACGTTCTCCTGTCCTCCAGACATCGGCCCAGCCATCTTGCCCGTCGACATATATCTGCTCCCATCCGCCGGAGACCCACTTGATCGAAACACCTTCCTCACGCTTCAGCTCCATAATAATTTCCTCCACTACCCGAGCACTCTCCTCATCGTCCTTGTCCGGTACGAGAACACAGTCGATCCCGGACCCTTGCCAAAGCGTATTCCAGATTGTAGTGCCAACATCGGTACTGATGAAACCGGCCAATGAATCCCATCCTCCTGTCAAGATCGTGCCTTTTTCTGGAACAGCCCCTGGCATTTGAGCAGGATCTGGAGTTTTGACGGAATCTCGCATCGAGCTCAGAACATTTCGCTTGCAGCGTCTCATGATCAAGCTCGGGACAACCAGGTTGACCGAACGGACGAGATGACGACCGAGGTATTCCTTGAGCGGCCGCATATCGATGACCAGAATAGGCTTTTCGTCCTGTTTCAGCCTTTTCAACAAGTCAGGTGCCGAGATGTAATCCTCTTCAGCCCTTGTGATCTGAGGCAAGCTGGGCGTAATCCGTCCAAGAGGGAAGAATCCCGGCGATCCTGGTCGTTGTGAGCTCGAACCGATCGCCAGATCAGCCCGAGCGATCACA
>Ga0308160_10003968_pt1 | contig 16178 bp, 10 predicted proteins | sample PhyFR1_FD_201036 | JGI IMG/M metagenome (GOLD analysis project Ga0308160, IMG submission 201036) | Phyllosphere microbial communities from UC Gill Tract Community Farm, Albany, California, United States - DLSLF.R1 | ecosystem: Host-associated > Plants > Phyllosphere > Unclassified | place: USA...
TCTGGTCGAAGACTGGACCGAAACCCTGGTCAACTATTGCCTGCGCTGCAGTTACGGCGCAGCCGCGCATCCGCACCACGACGCATCGACCGATACCTGGAAAAGCGATCGCGATTTCGGCGTCGCCGCCGCCCAACGCAGTTCGCTGGATGCATGGTTGCAGCACTGGCAGGCCGGTGCTGCAGGACGTCGCATCGATGGGGTGGAGTTCCGCGAGACCAGCCCGCCGCTGCGCCAGGATGGCATGGCCTGGTGGATCTCGCCGGACGACGCGGCCGACGACGGCATGGCCGAGAACTCCTAGCACGTCGGCAAGCGCAGCGACGCCACCCAGGCGCTCAACCCGAAGCGACATCCAGCAGCGCCAACGCCGCCTGGCGGCGCCCGATCCGCAGCGAACGCCCCAAGGAACTCAACGCCTGCGGCTCGACATGCTTGTGTTGTTCGTCGAGAGCGTGTTGCATGCGCTCCGACAGCGCCCAGTCCTGCGAGATCGCCTGCGCCACCCGCGCCGTCCAGACTCGCAACAACTCGGCCAGCATCCCTGCATCGGGTACGAGTCCGGGCTGTTTCGCATACGCATCGCGGACCACTTGCACCACCGCGACCGCGCCCAATCCATACAACAGCGCCAGCAGCTGCGCCGCCGCGGGATCCTCGCGCTCGGCATCCTCGGCATGGCGCGCCGTGGCCTTGGCCGACAGCAAGGTGTGCTCCCACAGCAGTGCCGCGCAGCGGCCGAACGCGCTGCCGTCGTCGGCAATGACCGGCTGCAGCAGCGCGGCCAGCACGCTCTGGCGCAAGCCTTCTGTGCCCAGCAACGCCACCGCGCGCTCCAGGCTCTCGATCGGCTCGGCGTGGCGGCGATACACGGCACTGTTGGCGATGCGCAGCAGGTTGCCGGCCAGCGCCGGATCCTGGCCGAGAATCGCGGCGATGGCCTGTGCGCCGGCATCGGGATCGTTGATCGCGCGGGTCAGCTGCGGCAACAGCTGCGGGCGGCGCGGCGTATAGCGCGGATGCGCATCGATGCGCGCCAGGACCGCGACGGCCGCCGCGGCGATCTCGGCCTGCGCGGCACGCGACGCCGCGCTCGGTTCGGGCGCTGGCACGCCGGCGAACGCCAGCGCGTACAGGCGCAGCAACAGCGCGGATTCCTGCTCTGCGGAAAGTTCGGCGGCAGTGGCGGCCACGCCCTGCCCCGGCTCCACCGCGATCGCCGCATCCGTGACGGCGTCTTCGGCGATGGCACGGTGCGCAGACGCAGCGACTGTTCGCGCAACGGCGATCGGCACCACAGGTCCGCGCGGGCGCCCACGGCGCCACATCCAGCCGCCGATGCCCAGCAGCAACACGACGGCAACGCCTGCAATCCAAATCGACGGCACCATCATCGGCATCCGCAAGGTCGCCAGATCCCCCACCCGGCTGGAAGCGCAGCCATGGCCAGGCGCGCCACGCCATTCAAGCATGGCGCGCAGATTCCTGCTTGAACGGCGCCGCCGGCCTGCACGCGAAGCCGCAGCGACTGCGCGGCGCCGGCGCCCTGCACGCTCAGGGCGCCGGCGCAGCCGCCGCGCGATGCCCGTAGCTGAGCACCCGCGTCAGCTTCCAGCCGTCCTGGTCCTGGCGCCACACCATCACGAACTTGGCGATGCCCTCGCAACGCCCGCTGGCCAGCTCGCAGAAGCGGTGCTCGCCTTCCTCGATCGCACCGAAGTCCTTGACCGGGTAGACCCGCAGCGTGCCGCCCACCAATTCGCGGCGCACCTTGCCGCAGATCCACTTGCGCGTGTTGTCCACCACGGTCTTGCGGTCCCAGCTTGCCCCGCCAGTGTCGTGATAGAACTCCACGTCGGGCACGAACAGTTGCTCGAACGCCGCCATGTCGCAGCGGTTGTAGGCGCCGAACAGACGCTGGTCCAGCGCGGCGACCGTGTCGAACAGCGGCCCCGCAGTGCCGTCCTCGGCCGGCACCGCAGCCCGCGCGGTCGCCGCGCAAGCCAGCAGCAGTAGCGATCCCCAAATCTTCATCCGCCACACCCCCAGTCGTCGATGCGCAACTATGCGTCTCCCAAGGCCGCGCCCGCAATGGCGCCAGGCGCATGCCGCAGCCAGTGGGCTGGGCGGCGGCAAACGCAGACATGGATGGCTGCAGGCACCCTCAGCGCACGCGCCACAGCCAGCGTGGCCGGCGGCTACATGTTGCGCCGGTACTCCCCGCCCACTTCGTACAGCGCGTGGCTGATCTGACCCAGGCTGTGGGTCTTCACCGCCTGCATCAGCGCGGCGAAGACATTGCGGCGCTCGCGCGCGGCACGCTGCAGGTAGCCGAGGCCGGCCGCATCGCCGGGAACAGGCGCGCCTGCAACTTCGCCCGGTTCCGCTGGCAGTGGCTGCGCCGGCGCAATGCCGTTGCGGCGCTGCTGCCAGTCGCGCACGTTGGCGATCTGCTGGCCCTTTTCCTCCTCGGTGGAGCGGATCAGCTCGATCTGGGTCGCGGTCTCGCCGGCATGCTGCTTGGGCAGGAAGGTATTGACCCCGACCAGCGGCAGGCTGCCGTCGTGCTTCTTGTGCTCGTAGTACAGGCTCTCTTCCTGGATCTTGCCGCGCTGGTACATGGTGTCCATCGCGCCGAGCACGCCGCCGCGCTCGCTGATCGCCTCGAATTCCCTGTACACCGCCTCCTCCACCAGGTCGGTAAGCTGCTCGACGATGAAGCTGCCCTGCCACGGGTTCTCGCAGAAGTTCAGCCCCAGCTCCTTGTTGATGATCATCTGGATCGCCACCGCGCGGCGCACGCTTTCCTCGGTCGGCGTGGTGATCGCCTCGTCGTAGGCGTTGGTGTGCAGGCTGTTGCAGTTGTCGAACAGCGCGTACAGCGCCTGCAGCGTGGTGCGGATGTCGTTGAACTGGATCTCCTGCGCATGCAGCGAGCGGCCCGACGTCTGGATGTGGTACTTCATCATCTGGCTGCGTTCGTTGCCGCCGTAGCGCTCGCGCATCGCCCGCGCCCAGATGCGCCGCGCCACGCGGCCGATCGCGGTGTACTCCGGATCCATGCCGTTGCTGAAGAAGAAACTCAGGTTTGGCGCGAAATCGTCGATGCGCATGCCGCGCGCCAGGTAATACTCGACGATGGTGAAACCGTTGCTCAGGGTGAAGGCCAACTGGCTGATCGGGTTCGCGCCGGCCTCGGCGATGTGATAGCCGGAGATCGACACCGAATAGAAGTTGCGCACCTTCTGCTCGACGAAATACTGCTGGATGTCGCCCATCATGCGCAGCGCGAACTCGGTGCTGAAGATGCAGGTGTTCTGCGCCTGGTCCTCCTTGAGGATGTCGGCCTGCACCGTGCCGCGCACGCTGGACAGGGTCTGCGCCTTGATCTGCGCATAGGTCTGCGCGTCGACCAATTGATCGCCGCTGACGCCGAGCAGGGCCAGGCCCAGGCCGTCGTTGGTCGGCGGCAGTTCGCCGTGATAGCGCGGCCGCTGCCGGCCCTCGAACAAGGTCTCCAGGGTCTGCTCGGCCTGCGCCCAGCGCTGCGCATCGGCCTTGAGGTATTTCTCCACCTGCTGGTCGATGGCGGTGTTCATGAACATCGCCAGGATCATCGGCGCCGGGCCATTGATGGTCATCGACACGCTGGTGGTCGGCGCGCACAGGTCGAAGCCGGAGTACAGCTTCTTCATGTCGTCCAGGGTGGGAATATTCACCCCGGAATTGCCGATCTTGCCGTAGATGTCCGGGCGCGGCGCCGGATCCTCGCCGTACAGGGTGACGCTGTCGAAGGCGGTGGACAGGCGCGCGGCCGGCTGGCCCACGCTCAGGTAGTGGAAGCGGCGGTTGGTGCGCTCCGGCGTGCCCTCGCCGGCGAACATGCGGATCGGGTCCTCGCCGGCGCGCCGGTACGGATAGACGCCGCCGGTATAGGGATAGCTGCCGGGCAGGTTCTCCTTGCCGAGAAAGCGCAGCAGTTCGCCCCAGCTCTTGTAGCGCGGCGCGGCGATCTTCGGGATCGGCTGGTGACTCAGCGACTGGCGGTAGTTCTCCACGCGGATCGCCTTGCCGCGCACTTCGTATTCGGTGACTTCGTCGGTGATCGACTTGAGCCGCTGCGGCCACTCGCGCAGCAATTTCAGCGACTCGCTGGACAGCGTCTGCAGCGCATCGTTGTAGCGCTGGCGCAGCAGCAGCAAGGTCGCATCGACGGCCGCACCGGCCATGGCGGGCGCGTCCGCGCTGCGAGCGGATGGCTGCAATTCCTCGACTGCATAAAGCTCCAGCTGCTTCGGCAACTGCGGGTCCTGCAGTTCCTGCAACGACTGCCAGAACGATTGCGCGCGATCCGCGGCCTCGGCCTGGCGCTCGATGCCGGCGTTGAGCGCGCGGCCCTGTTCGGCGATCTCGGCCAGGTAACGCACGCGCGCGCCGGGGATCAGCACGGTGGCGCGCGGCTCCTTCAGCGTGGTGTCCAGTTGCGGCTGGAAATCGCAATGCGGCGACGGCGCGGCGTGGCGGGCGGCGTCGGACGCATCGAGGCCCAGCTTCGCGCGCAACAGCCGGCACAGGTTGACGAACATCCAGCTGATGCCGGGATCGTTGAACTGGCTGGCGATGGTCGGATACACCGGCACCGCCTCGTCCTCGAGCTGGAACGCGACGCGGTTGCGCCGCCACTGCTTGCGCACGTCGCGCAACGCGTCCTCGGCGCCGCGCCGGTCGTACTTGTTCAGCACCACCAGTTCGGCGAAGTCGAGCATGTCGATCTTCTCCAACTGGCTCGGCGCGCCGTAATCGCTGGTCATCACGTACACCGGGAAATCGACCAGGTCGACGATCTCCGAATCGCTCTGGCCGATGCCGGCGGTCTCCACGATCACCAGGTCGTAGCCGATGCCTTTCAGGAACGCGATGCAGTCCTTCAGCACCCGGTTGGTGGCCGCATGCTGGCGCCGCGTGGCCATCGAGCGCATGTACACGCGCGGGCTGCGCAAGGCGTTCATGCGGATGCGGTCGCCGAGCAGCGCGCCGCCGGTGCGGCGCCGGCTCGGATCCACCGACACCACCGCGATGCGCATCTGCGGGAAGCCGGCCAGGAAGCGGTTGAGCAATTCGTCGGTGACCGACGACTTGCCGGCGCCGCCGGTACCGGTCAGGCCCAGCACCGGCGCTGGACGCCTGGTGCGGGACTCGGGACTGGGGACTCGGGACTCGGAGGTGCCCGGCAGGCCGGATTGCCACTGCTTGCGCAGCAGGGCCAGCTCGGATTCGGAGAACGCGCCATCCTCGAGCGCCGACAACACCTTGCCGATGCCGATCTCGTCGTCGATGTGCGGCAGCGAGGCGCCGGCTTGCCCCGAGTCCCGAGTCCCGGGTCCCGAGTCCCGCGAAAATCCCGACTCCCGCGCGCGCGAAGCGCGCGCCACCACGTCCTCGATCATCTCCACCAGGCCCATCTTCATCCCATCGTTGGGGTGGTAGATGCGCTCCACGCCGTAGGCCTGCAGCTCGGCGATCTCCTCCGGCGTGATGGTGCCGCCACCGCCGCCGAACACCCGCACATGCCCGGCGCCACGTTCGCGCAACATGTCCACCATGTACTTGAAATACTCGACATGGCCGCCCTGGTAGGAAGACAGCGCGATCGCGTCGGCGTCCTCCTGCAACGCCGCGCGCACCACGTCCTCGACGCTGCGGTTGTGGCCGAGATGGATCACCTCCGCCCCCTGCGCCTGGATCAGCCGGCGCATGATGTTGATCGCCGCGTCGTGGCCGTCGAACAGGCTTGCAGCGGTGACGAAGCGCAGCGGGCTGGTGTCGGCTTGCGGCAGCGGCACGCGGGACGCGGGAATGCTCATCGGGAAGACATCGGCAAGAGAATGCCGCAATTCTAGGCGCGCAGAGCAGCGTGGGCAGGTTGCGCTGCAACATGCGGCGATCGGCGCGCTGGCGATGGACGTGCCGCCGGATGCCGTGGCGCGCGTAGCTATCCGGGACATGAATGCGACAACGCGATGCGTCAACAGCGGCGGCGCCTGCCGCGTTTGCGTTGACGTCGGCACACCGCCGATGTCCCTGGAGAATCGCATGTCCATTCGTCCCTTGTTGCTGGCCTCCCTGCTCGGCAGCGCGCTCGCCGGCGGCATGCTGGCCGCGCCCGCGCAGGCGCGCTCGGTGGTGGAACTGTCGGTGCGGACCGCACCGCCGCCGCCGCGCTTCGAACGCGTGGTGGTGCGACCGGGCTACGTCTGGGCACCGGGCTACTGGCATTGGAACGGCCGCCGCCATGTCTGGGTCGCCGGCCGCTACGTGGCCGCACGCCCGGGCTATGTCTATGTCGGCCCACGCTGGGAGCATCGCGGCCCGGCCTACCGCTTCCACGACGGCTACTGGGTGCATCGCTAGGCCACGGCGTGGCGGCGCGGCAACGGTCCGCGCCGCCAATGCTGCGCGGCGTCGTGACCGTCTTCATCGCGCTTTGCGATAGTGCGCGAACCACGGCACCCGCCGGTTCCCGAGAGAACGCATGTTCAGGCATTCGCTGTCGCGTGCGTTCCCGCCGTCGTCGCCGGCGCCAGCCTTCCGTGGCGCCGGCTGTCTGCGCACGGGATCCTAGTGATGCCGTCGCGCGTCCCGCCAGGCACCTATGCGATCGCCATCACCGTGCTGGCGGTGGCGATCGCCAGCGTCGCCGCGTGGCGCGAACGCCCCACCGATGCGGCCTCGCACCGCGGACTCGGCGACGCCATCGACGCCACGGCAAAGACGGTCGCGGCGCGCAAACGCATCGCCACGCCCGTCGCCAGCGCGCCGGCTGCGCCGAGCGCATCCCCGACCATCGACGAACCCAGCTTCGATCGGCAAGGCCGGCTGCTGCCGGATCCGGCATTGCGGCGCTACCTGGACCGCCATCTGACGCCAGTGGATGCACAGGCCGTGGCGACGCAGCGCCAGGACCTGGCGCGCGACTTGGCCGCCATGCCCGCCGCGCAGGCGGGTCAGATCCTTGCCTGGTTCGATCGCTACGCCGCCTATCTGCAGGCCGAAGCGGCAGGCGCGCCGCACGGCATCGACCAGGAACAGCAAGCGCAGCAGACCCGCGCACTGCGCGAACGCCTGCTCGGACCGCAAGCGGCCAGCACCCTCTTCGCCGACGAGACCGCCACGCGCTGAACGGCGCAGCGATCGGCGCCGGGTGGAGAAAGATGCCCTCCGCACCGCGCCCCGGCGTCATCGGAGCGTCGCAGCCGGCACCGAGATGCCTATGCTGCGCGGGTCTGCAGAGTCCGCCCGCAGAGTGCACGGTCCGCAGGCAATTGCTTTAAAATGCGCCTATCGCGACGATCAGGACCCGTTCCGGAACCCGTCGCGTTTTTCGTTTTGCGCACCCTCACTAGGCAAGTTCCTGGAACCAAGGTGTCCTACACCTGCAACGCCAGCGGAGCCCCCATGCTTTTCGAAACGCTAGCCACCACCGGCCACGAACAAGTCGTCTTCTGCAACAACCGCGACGTGGGCCTGCAGGCGATCATCGCCATCCACAACACCGTGCTCGGCCCCGCGCTGGGCGGCGTGCGCATGCGCCCCTATCCCAACACCGAGGCCGCGCTGCACGACGCGCTGCGGCTCAGCCGCACCATGACCTACAAGAACGCGCTGGCCGGGCTGAACATCGGCGGCGGCAAGGCGGTGATCATCGGCGACCCCAAGGCCGACAAGGCCGAGGCGCTGTTCCGCGCGTTCGGCCGCTACGTGGATTCGCTGGGCGGGCGCTACATCACCGCCGAGGACGTCGGCACCGACGTCAACGACATGGAACAGATCTACCTGGAGACCGAATACGTCACCGGCGTGCACCAGGTGCACGGCGGCTCCGGCGATCCGGCCCCGTTCACCGCCTATGGCGCGCTGCAGGCGCTGATGGCATCGCTGCAGCGCAAGCTCGGCCACGAGGAGATCGGCAAGACCAGCATCGCCGTGCAGGGCCTGGGCCACATCGGCATGGAGCTGGTGAAGCTGCTGAAGGAGCGCGGCGCCAAGCTGTACGTCACCGACCTGGACCAGGCGCTGGTGGAACGCGCGGTCGCCGAATACGGCGCCGAAGCGGTCAAGCCGGACGAGATCTACGACGTGGCCGCCGACGTGCTGGCGCCGTGCGCGCTGGAAAGCGCGATCGACGAAGCCACCCTGCCGCGGCTGAAGGCGAAGATCATCTGCGGCACCGCCAACAACCAGCTGGCCAACGCCGCAGTGGGCGAAGAATTGCATCGCCGCGGCATCCTCTACGCCCCGGACTATGCGGTCAACGCCGGCGGGGTGATGAACGTGTCGCTGGAGATCGACGGCTACAACCGCGAACGCGCGATGCGCCTGATCCGCAGCCTGTACCACAACCTCGGCAAGATCTTCGACCTGTCCGAGCGCGACAACATTCCGCCGCAACAGGCCGCCGACCGCATCGCCGAAGCGCGCATGCACGCCATCGGCAAGCTCAAGCTGCCGCTGGGCCGCACCGCCCCGCGCTCGATGGGGCATCTGCGCGGCGAGTAGGCGAGCCAACAACAGAACTCCCGACGCGCAGCGCGTCGGGACTGAAGTCCCTCCCACAAGAGCCGGCACGCCATCGGCAGGCCACATGACTTCTGTAGGAGCGGCTTCAGCCGCGACGAACGAAGCCCAGATCCTGCCGCAATCCAAACGTATCGGGGCCGAAGTCCTTCCACAATAAGCCGGCACTGCATCGGCGGGTCCAAGTGCCCCTGTGGGAGCGACTTCAGTCGCGACAAACGAAGCGGGAAACCTGGCGCTACCTCAGCGCGTCAAGGCCGAAGCCTCCTCTGCGAATAAAGCGCGGGCCGCACCAAGCCCGCGCTACATCAGAACCCCAACCGATACCGCAGCGACATCGCATGATCGTCGCCGCGCGGGCCGAAGCGCCGGTCGTAGCCGATGCCCAGCGCGCTGCTGCCCCAGCGCCGATCGAGGCTCGCGCCGAACAGCCCGCCCGAACGCGCCGGCTGCAGATCCACCAGCGGCGCCCAGGCGTCCACGCCGACGAAGCTGGCCTGGCGCTGCAGTCCTTGCGCGGCCAGGGTCTGCTGCCATTCGGCATAGCCCTGCAGCGACCAGCCGCGCCCGCCGTAGCTAGCACGCAGACCGGCCAACGCCTGGCTGCGCGAAGAGGACGCGGCCGCGGCCATCAGTCCGAAGCCGTCGCCGCCCTGCTCGCGGAAGCCATCGCTGTCGATGCGGCTGTAGTCGGCGCCGGCGTACGGGGTCAGCGACGCTTTGCCGCGCCCGAAGCGATAGCCGACTTCGACGCTGCTGGACAGGAAGCGTCCGGCGTAGCGGCTGGACGCATCGGCGACGCTATCGCCGAGCAGCAGGCTGCGGTCGAGCTGGCGCCGGTACTGCCCGGTGCCCAGCTGCGCCAGCGCGTAGGCATTGCCGGCGACCGCGCCGAGATAGGCCTGACCCTGCACCTGGCGGTCGCGGCTGTGGTCCAGGCCGCCGTCGCCGCCACCGTCGGCGCGGCTCTCGCCGAAGGCGAAGCCGGCCACGCCGTGCTCGCCCAGGCGCAGGTCCTGGCCCATCATCCAGCCGTCGAGCTGGAACTGGCTGCCGGCGAAGCTGCCCTGCCCGGTGTCGCCCAGGCGCTGGCTCCACGCGCCGATCGCGCGCGGCTGCGCGACCAGGCTGTCGAAGCGGCCGGACAGCGCGCGCCGCTGCAAGTCGATGCTGTCGAAGGTCATCGCGGTGGCGGCCGCATGCGCTTCGCCGGACAGGCTGCGCAGCGTCGCCGCCGCGGCGGCCGCGCTCGGCGATCGCTGCACCGCGCCGGCCGCCTTCAGCAGCGACGCATCGACGGTCGCCGGATCCCGGCTCAGTTGCGAATCAAGCTGCGCGAACGCCGCATCCACCCGCGTGGCGGAGGCGAGCGTGGCAGCGGTGATGCTGCCGAAACTCGCCGCCGTGGCGGTGACGCTCAGCGCCTGCACGGTGATCGAGGCGCTGGTGCTGTCGTAGGCCAGCGACGAGGTCAGGAACACGTTCGACGGCGTGGTCACCGAGGCGAACGTGCCGCTGAGTCCGCCGCTGGTTTCGAGCACCTTGTAGGCGGTGTTGTTGACCACGTAGTCGCGCTTGCCGAGCACGTACAGCGAGCCGCCCTGCAGCGTCGCCGTACCGATCACCGAGAGCTTGTCGCCGACCAGCAGCGCCAGCCGGCCGTTGCTGTCCTGCACGTAGTTGCCGCTCAGGCTCAGCGCCGCGGCACCGACCTGGAAGGTGCCGGCATTGCTGACGTTGCCGCGCAGCGGCCCGGTGCCGATGAAGGTGGCGCCGTTGCTGATCGCCACGTTGGAGCCGCCCAGGCTGGCCGCGCTGAGCGTGCCGGCCTGCACCTGGGTCGTGCCGCTGTAGCTGTTCTGGGTGCCGCTCAGGGTCAAGGTGCCGCTGCCCTGCTTGACCAGGCCGCCGCTGCCGGCGATGTCGTTGGCCCAGGTCGAGCTGCCGCTGAAGGACACGCTGACGTCGCCCCAGTCGAACCTGGCCGGGCCCAGCACCGCCTTGCCGACGTTGAGCAGGCCGTAGCCGAAGGTCGCATCCACCCCGGGCGTGCCCAGGTCGGTGGCGGTGCCGAGCAGGGTCTGCCGCAGCAGGTCGTTGCTGAAGTAGGGAAACGCCTGCCACACCAGCGCCGCGGCGCCGGAGACCAACGGCGCCGCGTACGACGTGCCGCTGCCGTAGTAGTAGTCCGGGTTGGCGGTGGCGGTGGTCGCCTTGGGATCGACGAACACTTCGGTGCCCGGGGCCACCAGGCAGTAATGCATGGCCACGCCGCAGGCATTGGAATACGACTCCAGCTTGGTGCCGGTGCTCGCATCCACCGCGGCCACCACCAGCCAGCCGCGCTCCAGGTCCGCCGCCGGGCGGCTGCCGCCGGGGCCGGGCTGGCTGGGCAGCGCGGCGACATCCGACGGATCGGCCTTGGCTTCGTTGCCGGCGGCGAACACCACCAGCCCGCCATTGCTCAGCACGAACGGGCGGTATTCGTTGGCGATGGCGTTGGTCGCGGTCGGGTCGGTCCAGTAGATGCCGCCCCAGGAATTGTTCATCACCTTGACCCCGGCGTTGATCAGGTCCTGGTGGACGGAGGCCAGGCCCAGCGCGCCGCTGGCCTGGTTGCCTTCGCCGCTGCCGTCGTCGTCGGGCGAGGTGTCGCTGATGATGCGCGCCGACACGATCTGCGCGCCGGGCGCGATGCCGCCGGGCCACGCGCCCACCGCCTTGCCGGCGGCCAGCTGCGCGACCGTGGTGCCGTGGCCGTCGACATCGTCGACGTTGACGTTGTTCTTGGCCGGATCGACATAGATCAGGTTGGACACCACGCGTCCGGCCAGCGCCGGGTGGTTGCGGTTCACGCCGGTGTCGACCACGCCGATGCGATAGCCGCTGCCGTCGTAGCCGGCGTTGTGCGCGGCCAGCGTGTTGGTCAGCGCCAGATGCGCGTCGAACGCCGGCTGCGGCGGTGGCGGCGAGGTCGGCGGCGAGGTGGGGGGAGAGGTCGGCGGCGGCGGTGGCGGGGGTGAGCTCGGCGGCGGCGAGGTCGGCGGCGGATCGCTGCGGGTCAGCCCGCCACCGCCGCCACCGCCGCACGAGGTCAACGCCATCGCCAGTGCGGTCGCCAGCAGCGACCGGGCCATCAACTTCCGCATGATCTCTCTCCGAAGATAAGCACACCGGCCAAGTCGGCAGGCAACGTTGCGTTAGCGGCCGCAAACAGGCGGCCTGAATTGGCATGAATCTACACCGGAATCCACATCGACAATCTACGCCGCCACGATCCTGCCAACGCGCCGCGATTGGCAGAAGTCGCCCCGAGGCAGATAATCGGCGACTAATCTTTCGTAAGGGTTTGCCATGACCGAGATCGTCATCGCCGCGGCCAAGCGCACCGCCATCGGCGCCTTCCTGGGCCAGTTCAACGGCGTGCCCACGCCGGAACTCGGCGCCGCGGCCATCCGCGCCGCGCTGGAGCAGTCCGGCATCCCCGCCGCCGACGTGTCGGAAGTGATCATGGGCTGTGTGCTGCCGGCCAACCTCGGCCAGGCGCCGGCGCGCCAGGCCGCGCGCGCCGCCGGCGTGCCCGACGCCACCGGCGCCACCACGATCAACAAGGTCTGCGGCTCGGGCATGAAGGCGATCATGCTCGGCCACGACCTGATCAAGGCCGGCTCGGCCAGCATCGTCGTCGCCGGCGGCATGGAATCGATGAGCAACGCCCCGCACCTGCTGCCGAATTCGCGCACCGGCAACCGCTACGGCAACTTCCAGGCGGTCGACCACATGGCCTGGGACGGCCTGACCAACCCCGACGACGGCCAGGCCATGGGCGTGTTCGGCGAGGCCACCGCGGAGAAGTTCGGCTTCAGCCGCCAGGACCAGGACGCCTATGCGATCGAATCGGTGACGCGCGCGCAGGCCGCGCAGCGCGATGGCGCGTTCGACGCGGAGATCGTTCCGGTGCGCGTGGCCACCCGCAAGGGCGAGGCGGTGTTCGCCAGCGACGAGCAGCCGGGCAAGTCCGACATCGCCAAGATCCCCACGCTGAAACCGGCGTTCAAGAAGGACGGCACGGTCACCGCCGCCAGTTCCTCCAGCATCTCCGACGGCGCCGCCGCCACGGTGCTGCTCAGCGCCGACGACGCGGCCCGCCGCGGCGTGGTGCCGCTGGCGCGGATCGCCGGCCACGCCACGTTCTCGCAGGCGCCGGAGTGGTTCACCACCGCCCCGGTCGGCGCGATCAAGAAGCTGCTCGAGCAGGTCGGCTGGAGCCTGGACCAGGTCGACCTGTTCGAAATCAACGAAGCGTTCGCGGTGGTGCCGATGGTGCCGATCAAGGAACTGGGACTGGACCCGGCCAAGGTCAACGTCAACGGCGGCGCCTGCGCGCTCGGCCATCCGATCGGCGCATCCGGCGCGCGGCTGGTGGTGACATTGCTAAACGCGTTGCGCACGCGCGGCGGACGCCGCGGAATCGCAACCCTGTGCATCGGCGGTGGCGAGGCGACAGCGGTCGCCATCGAATTGATTTGATTGGAATTAACCCTTAAAACACAAAAATGAATGCGCGTGCGCTTGACAGCCGACTTTGGCTTGTCATCATGTTGAGGGCGCGCAATAGCGCGTTGCCTAACTAAACGACGAGGATAGACACACATGAGCATCAACAAGCTGCTGATCGCAATGGCCCTGGGCCTGGCCCTGGCCGCATGCTCGAAGCAGGAGCAGGCGCAGGACGCCGCTGCTTCGGCTAACGAAGCCGCCACCGACGCGCAGGCTGCTGCCGACCAGGCTTCGGCCGCCGGTGCCGCCACCGCCGATTCCGCCCAGGCTGCTGCCGACACGGCCGCTACCGCTGCCAACACCGCTGCCGACGCTTCGCAGGCCGCCGCCGCTGCCCCGACCGATGCCGCTGCCGACAAGGCTGCCGACACCGCCAAGGCTGCTGACGACACCGCCGACAAGGCCAAGGACGCTGCCGAAGAAGCCAAGAAGTAATAACTTCTCGCTTCAGGCACGTCTGAAGAAGCCGCTGGTTCGCCAGCGGCTTTTTCTTTGCCCGCGATTCGCCCAAGCGCATGCGCGATACCGGCGCTGCGCGCTGCGCCGGGCTTTCGGCCGACGCTATCATTGGCGAGCGCGAGCGCCTGGCCGGCGCCATCCGCGCTGCCACCTCCAGGCCGCATTTCTTTCGCAACGGACTTGCCAATGATCGTCGGTATCGACCTCGGCACCACCCATTCGCTGATCGGCGCCTACTTCGAGCAAGGCAGCCGCCTGTTTCCCAACGCGCTCGGCGAGTTGCTGACCCCGTCGGTGGTCAGCGTCGACGACAGCGGCATCCTGGTCGGCCAGGCCGCGCGCGAACGCCTGGTCAGCCACCCGCAGCGCAGCGTGGCGGCGTTCAAGCGCTGGATGGGCAGCGACCGCGAAACCGTGCTGGGCGAACATCGCTTCCGCCCGGAAGAACTGTCGGCGATGGTGCTGCGCTCGTTGCTGGCCGATGCCGAAGCCGCACTCGGCGAAAAAGTGCACGAGGCTGTCATCAGCGTGCCCGCGTATTTCTCCGACGCCCAGCGCAAGGCCACCCGCGCGGCCGGCGAACTGGCCGGCATCCGCGTCGAGCGGCTGATCAACGAACCCACCGCGGCTGCCCTCGCCTACGGCCTGCAGGAACGCCAGGGCCATGGCCGCTTCCTGGTGCTGGACCTGGGCGGCGGCACCTTCGACGTGTCGATCCTGGAGATGTTCGAAGGCGTCATCGAGGTCCACGCCAGCGCCGGCGACAACTTCCTCGGCGGCGAGGATTTCCTGGAACTGCTGCTGCAGGCCTTCCTGGCCGACCATGCGCTCGCGCCGCAGGCGCTGAGCGTGCAGGAGAGCGGCCAGCTGCGGCGGCGGCTGGAAGCGGCCAAGCGCGCGCTGTCCAACGGCCAGGAAGCGACCGTGCAGATCGGCGTGGCCGGCCAGGCCCTGCACTGGACGCTGCACGAGGAACGCTTCAACCGCATGGCCGAACCGCTGGTGCAGCGCATGCGCGCGCCACTGGAACGGGCGATGCGCGATGCGCGGCTGCAGCCGGCGCAGCTGGACGAGATCGTGCTGGTCGGCGGCGCGACGCGGATGCCGCTGGTCGCCAAGCTGGTCACGCGCATGTTCGGGCGGCTGCCGATGCGCCACATCAATCCCGACCAGGCGGTGGCGCTGGGCGCGGCGGTGGCGGCCGGAATGAAGGCGCGCAATGCCGCGCTGGAAGAAGTGATCCTCACCGACGTGTGCCCGTATACGCTCGGTACCGAAGTCGCCGCGCGCGACGCGCACGGCCAGCTGCGCACCGGCCTGTTCCATCCGATCATCCAGCGCAACAGCACCGTGCCGATCAGCCGCGAGGACAGCTTCTATCCGGTCCACGACGAGCAGGAACACCTGGTGATCGACGTCTACCAGGGCGAGAGCCCGCTGGTGGCCAAGAACATCAAGCTCGGCGAACTGCGGGTGCCGCTGCCCAAACACCTGCCCACTGCCGAGAAAGGCGTCACCACCCGCTTCACCTACGACAACAACGGCCTGTTGCAGGTGGAAGTGACCGAGCACCACAGCGGCCTCAAGCACGAACTGATCCTGGAACAGAATCCCGGCCTGCTCGGCGCCGAGCAGATCCGCGAACGGCTGGCCGCGTTGCAGGCGCTGAAGATCCATCCGCGCGAACAGCAGGACAACCTGAGCCTGCTGGCGCGCGCCGAACGCATGTACGAGGAATACCTGGACCTGCGCGAACAGATCCAGGCCTGGATCATCGCCTTCCGCGGCGCGCTCGACACCCAGGACCTGCGCCTGATCGACGATCATCGCCGACAGCTCGGCGAGGCGCTGGACGCATTGGAGCATCGCGCTTGAACTGGGCGTTGCGGTGGCTGCAACTGCCGCCGGATGCCGACGAAACCGCGATCAAGCGCAGCTACGCCAAGCTGCTGCGCCAGCATCGCCCGGATACCGACCCGGAAGGTTTCCAGCAACTGCACGCGGCCTACCAGGCCGCGCTGGCCTGGGCGCGAGCGCGCGGCGACGATGCCGATGCCGATGCCGATGCCGATGCCGATGCCGACGAGGATATCGAAGAGGTTGAAGACAACACTGCTCGTGCAGCTGCGCAGACCGCGACCGTTGCTGGCAACCTTGCCGCCAACGATGGCGACGGCGACGATCGGCGCGACGCGCAGTCGACTCCGGCAGCGGCGTCCGCCACGCACGGCGATTTCCTCGACAGCCACCGGCCACGCCCCGAGACCGAGGGTGACGCCCCACACCCGACGCAGCACCCGCCGACGCCAGCGCCGCAGGTCGACGCGGCTACGCCGCCGCCGTGCGACCCCGAAGCGCTGTGCGACGATCTCCTCGCCGTGGCCACGCGCGCCGAGCCGCAGGCGCTGCAGCAGTGGCTGGAAGGTCAACCTACGCTGTGGTCGCTACGCGACAAGGCGCAGGTCGGCTGGCTGTTGAGCCATCGATTGCAGCAGCGACTGCCACCGATCCAGCGCGACAATTTCGCGATCCTGCTCGGCTTCTTCGGCCTGGACGACATCGCCGCCGGCCCCGCGGCGCAGGCC
>Ga0308160_10003969_pt1 | contig 16177 bp, 10 predicted proteins | sample PhyFR1_FD_201036 | JGI IMG/M metagenome (GOLD analysis project Ga0308160, IMG submission 201036) | Phyllosphere microbial communities from UC Gill Tract Community Farm, Albany, California, United States - DLSLF.R1 | ecosystem: Host-associated > Plants > Phyllosphere > Unclassified | place: USA...
TAGCAGCCGATGTCGGGTCTCTCCAACGTTTACCGAAAATCACGGCAAACGCTTCATTACTCTATGATCTAGCACTCACGGCTCGCAACTTTGGACCGGAGGAAGCGGTCAAATTGGGGTTGGTCAGTAAGGTTGTCGGAGGAGGAAGAGAGGAAGTCACGAAGGAAGCGTTGAAATTGGCAGAATTGATCGCTTGTACGTCTTTCGCTCCTTCCAGGATCTCCTGAAACGATCAGCTGATTGTAGGTTGCAAGCATGTACAGCTAAGAGTCCGATCGCTACTCTTTCGACGAAACATCTCTTGAACTATTCGAGGGAACATTCAGTTCAAGAAGGATTGGATTACACTACCGTTTGGTGAGTCGAAAACTCTCGCAAACTCTGTTTTAGGGTCAAAGCTGACGAGTTTTGAGTGCTTGTGGCTTGCAGGAATATGGTGAGCCGTCATTTCGACTCGTTAGGGATCCTTTCGAGCGAGAACTGACGATGCTTTTCCCTTTTTGCGTTTCATAGTCCATGTTGCAAGCTGAAGATATCCCTCTCGCTTTCAACGCGTACGTCGATTGCTCCCCTTACGCCGTCCCCCACGCTTATTGACGAGTTCGGTTGCGATTCGAAACAGGTTCTCGACGAAGAAACCCGCGAAATTCCCTAAGTTATCTTCGAAACTCTAGATGCCCTAGACAGTCGATTAGATTTGATGGGGACTGAAGGACTAAGCCGATTGCGTCGGAGTGGGTAGGGAGCGCTCAGATAGGAAGAGAGGGCTTTCGACGGGTTCGAAGAATGTGGGTTTTCATGGTTGTAGTGAATCAAAGAGTTTTTGTGAATCTTTTCAGTGATATGTATTACTATACTATTCGTTTATCGCATGTCTCTCATCGCTCGTGCACGTTGGATCGAGAGAAGGTGTCTCGAAGAATTACGGAATTGATTCGAATCACTGCTGAAACAGATTAAGAGAGGGACATGCAGTTTAGGAAGAAGGGGTATAGGAAACGAGGAAGAGGGAAGAGATCAGTACAAGAAGAGGGAAAATAAAGTAAGGATGAAGAAGTAAGGTGAACTGGTGAAGAAAGACGAATAGAGACAAAAGATCGAGAAGAACGAAAGTTGAGGTGGATGGTGCAGCATTGGAGCTAAAGATAGTCAGCAAGATGAACTAGAAGATCTCTGCTGCGAGAGGGCAGTTGTCGAGAGAGTGACCGAACGCTGTGAGAGATTGAACGAAATCAACAAGTTAGTCATTTCCTCCAAAGATGAAGAGTCCGATTTGCTCACCTTCGCAATCATCACACCACTCTTGCGAGTCTCCAGGATTACCGTTCGCTTGAATGTTGAGAGTCGAAGTAGTGCGAGAGTGAGAGAAGGAGGATGAGAGAGTTGGAGAAATCGGCGAGTGTCGTTTCGTTGGTGAAGAGGAACCTCGGACTACCGCGAGAGCGAGCGATCAGTCAGAGCTTGAAAGGAAGCAAAGAAGAGGAAGTGATGCTTACAATCAGGACAAGAATCCAAATCATGACCTGTCTCTCCGCACATTTCGCAACTCGTTTCCCCATCTTCTTCCTCACGATGAGCAGTTCCGTTCTTCGCCCCTGCGCTGATCGAGTGAGAAACGGAGAGAGAGTCGGAGGTGGGAGTTTGAGAAACGAGGGATTTGTATCGTTCGAGTTCAGATTCTAACTCGTCTTCACGATAGATCTTCGACTCGACGAGAGCTTCGAGTTCCGAGACCTGTAGGGATTGGGGCAAACTTGTATCAGTATCGGGCATAGCTCCTGAAGATACGAAATTCCCGCATCCTTACCTCTTGATTCAAAGCCTTGACATCTCGTTCAGATTTGCGTTGGACTTCTTTCAGTTCAGATCGTAGCTCTTCGAGTTCTCGACGAAGTGATGCTGAGCTCGAGGAAGAATCGGTAGAGGAAGGTTGTTGAGCGGGAGTTGAGGAGAGTTCATTCATGAGACTGCGAAAGGAGAATAGTTAGTGACGATTCGGCGCAAGAAAAGAGAAGGGGAGGCTCACTTTTCGACAGTCGCTTCGAGAGCTTGTTGTGTCGCCCTATGAAGCGCATTCAGGACGATTGAGTCAGCTCCCAAATCGACGAAAGAAAAGCGAATCATCAAATCACCTCAATTCAGCTGCATCCTCCTCGAGTAACTTGCTCATATCGACGAGTTGCTGATTCTCCTCAGTCAGACCCGATACGATACTCTTGAGTCCAACGATCTGGTCTTTCGCCGAAGTCATCTCATCCTTTCCTCCGATTGAACTTGCGATCGATCCTCTCCTATCCTTCTCCTCAAAGCTCTGTAATCGTTCAATCTCTTTCTCTGCGGCTCTCAAATCCTGTCGCAGTTCGTCGACTAGTCGAGAGTTCTTTGATGATTCTTGTTGGAGAGTAGCGAAATCGGATTTGGAGTTTGCGAGTTCTCGAGTAATTCGTTTGAGATCTTCAGAAGAGGAACCGTTCGCTTCGTGTCGAAGTCCTTCGAGTTCGTTGCGTTCGGTCTCGAGAGTCGCTTGAGATTCGTTGAGTGCTTCTTGAAGTTCTTTGATTCGAGCGTTGAGACGAGATTCAGATTGAGAGGAACGATCTATCGGGAGTGTCGAGTTGTTAGTGAGGAAGTAGGGGAAGAGGAGATGGGATCGACGATTGGCGAGTAAAGGGGAAGTGACACGAAAACGCACCGATAGTCTCTTTCAACTGCTTGATCTCTCCCTTGAGCGATTGTTCAACATCTCCACTCCTACTCCTTCGTTCTCTCGCGTCATTCATCTCCTGCTCCAGTTGCATCCGCGCCTCCTCAAGTTGTTCTTCCAATTGAGCGACTTTCGAACGAAGGTGATCTGCTTCTGCCAAAGCGTTCTCTGCATCGATCGCAGCGGCGTGAGAGGAAGAAGCGGAGAGATTGGTTGATGTAGAGCGATGTAGGGTAGGAGATCCAGAACGAGAAGTCGAACGAGTGAGAGAGGGAAGTTGATTTTGAAGAGTTTGGGCAAGTTCGAGAGCCTCTAATCTTGCGAGTTCGATTTCTGCAATCTTCTCCTCGTACGTCTCGCACAGAGCTTGTCCAGCATTCCGTAGCTTGTCGATCTGTTGATTCAGGTCGAGTCGTTCTTCGTCGTGTTCTTTCGTAGATTGTGCGATTCGTTCTCGTAGTGATTCGATCTCTCCTTCCTTCGCTGCTGATTTCCGTGAGGCTTCGAGTTTCGTCTTGGCGATCTGTTGAGATTGTTGTTCGACTTGACGTTCGAGATCTTCGACTTTCGAGAGTAACACTGCTTGATCTTGACCATCTCCCTCGATTCCCGCTAATCTCGTTTCCTCACGTTCTCGTAATCTCCGACTTTCCATCTGCTGCTCTCGTATTCTCTCCTCCTTCTCTTCTAACATCCGATTCTTCTCTTCCAATCGATCCTCCATTTCCCTCCCTAGCTGTTCACTTCCCTCGAGTAAAGTTCTCACTTCTTCCTCCCTCCGCTTTGACTCTTCCAGCTCTCTTCTCAGTTCCTCCATATCTTCACCTCCATTCCGATGAGATTGTCTTGAAGTACTCGAAGCGAAGGATTGTCTCGACGAACTCCTCAAACTCGGTGTCGTCGGTCTGTCTCCGTTGACGGACGAGCTGATCGAGCTAGCCATACTTGTCCGTCTCCTCATCATCGCACCTGGAGTAGAGGGAGTGATTCGACCCGAAGTTAACATTTGTGAAGGAGTTACTGATCTCGTTCGACCGTAAGGAGAAGGAATTGGAGGAACTTCGGGAGGAGCCATCGAATGCTGTCGTAGGGAAGAAGGAGGTCGTTTGATCGAGGATGCGAGAGGAGTTCCGGTTGGACCGAGAGATTTTCGAGAAGTTGCGGTAGGGGTCGAGATTCCTCCGATTGAAGGTCTCGCTAATCGAGTAGCAGGTTTCGGGGTAGCGAATGTAGGAGGAGTGGGTTTTGAAGGAGATAGCGAGTGGCGAGGTTTCGAGGGAGAGAGGGAACGACGAGGTGTAGGTTTCTTCGAAGGGGAAGTTGGGGAATCGGTCGAAAGAGCTGCGGGAGTGAGAGTCGTTCTTCGGGAGGCTACGAGATCTTTTGCGGAGACTCCAGCGTATTTCGATGCTCGAGTACCGGGAGTGAGCGTTTGAGAAGAAGAAGGAACGGGTTTTGGTCGAGGTTTCGCAGTGATTTTGGCGAGAGGAAGGAAGAGACCGCATAGAGGTGGGCATGCAAAGTATTGGACGCTATTCGATGTGGGTGAGTTCGGATGTTTCGAATTCGAAGAAGTGAGAGACTTACCCTTTGACGCTACCATCGTTCTTTCCTCTTCCTTCGAATTCAGGACTCAATTCGACTCCTCCCCATTGACCAGCTTTCCCATCTACTTCTCCAATGAATCTCACAGTCCCTTCCATCTTCTCCCCCGTCACTTCAAACACGACCTCATCTCCAACATCGAAACTAGGTTTCTCATCTCTAACTATCGGAAATGGTGAAGCGAATCTCGATGTCGAAGAACCGAAGCCAGTGGGAGTCTTTGGTCGAGCTGCTGAAGGAGTAGTTGGTGTTCTTCTTCCGGAAGGAGTACTCGCTCGTAGAGTTGTCGTTCGAACTCCAGGTAAAACTGGTTTCCTTCTTTCTGCTGAATCTGGATGTTCGTCCGGTGCGAGTGCGATACCTACTTGATCTTGTTGATAGTCGTGGGGATCGTGAGCTGCTACGGCTTGTCGAAGAGAGTTGAGTTGGGAAGAAGAGAGTGCCGAAGTTGGGCGAGAAGAACCGGCGGCTGCTGGAGTCGTCGATTTCCGTCGAGAGATGGGAGTACCTTGAGGTAAGAGAGAAGCTCGAGGTGTAGAAGGTGGTCTCAGTGACATCTATCGATTGGAAAGTTTGGAAAGGGAGTCAGTCAACTCTCAATGAAATGCAGTTTGTTGGAGAAGGGGGAGGTTTTCCATCGCTTCAATACTCATTCTATCAGTCTCCTTCTTCATCTCGTACTGCCTCACTCCTCGCACGCTCAACGCAGAGTCCCCTCTGACACCTCATTGCTTCTCGAGTTTGTTCGCGTTTCCCTCAATCCCGTCGAGAGATGCTCACCTTGTTGTTCCTCTACTATCTTATCTAAGACCTACTTCTCACTCCTCGAAGTCCAAGAAGCCGTTTGAGGTTGTTGATTCGAGTTGAACGATTTCAAGTTGAACGAGGTTGAAGAATCGCCGTTTAGTCAACGTGGGCAGGGTGTAGCGCGCTTCGGTAGCGATCCTTGAGCTGATTGAAGTCTACTTGAGTGTCTACCGAGGTCGAACAGAGCTATCGGAGTTGCGGGAAGAAGCGAAAGATTCAATCCGGTTCGTCTCCTTCCTACACTTCACTTCTGCTACTTTGATTGCTTGGGAGAGACTCCAGAATACCTCTATCCACTCTCAAGCGCGCGCTAGGCAAGATCAAACGCTCTCAAAGATGCTCTCGTCATCGTTGTCCTTCCTTTTCTTCAATCCTTCTTCTCACGCTTCGCTCGCACAGTAATGCATCGAGGGACACCCCAAAGCAGTATCATGATCTGGAGAGTATATAGCTGGTCAAGGTGAGTTCTCTTCAACTTCACCCCCCGAGATTTCGCTGATTTCGGTTCCCTCCCCTTTTTCTCGCTTCCTCCAGCTCCGCTTCCTCGACCTTGCGACTTCTCATCGAGCTATCAATGACTACTCTCTGATCAATGTCGCCTTCACAAAGTGGGTCGCTTCGGACTTTCCGCGGTGCTTTTCACCTATTTTCCCCTTTGCCCTCCTTTCCCTCCCTTCCTCTCTCTTCCTCTTGCTCGCAAGTCGGCTCTTCGCTGTCGACATGTCCGGCCGATCACGCAGAAACTCACTCACCGCTACGACCACCACGAGCGTCAAGAGACTCGTCAGCGACGTCGAGCACGAAATTTACAAGAATTACTTCGCTCATCAAAGGTTCTCGAACGCGCAGGAAACTTCACCATTACGCCCTTGGATTAATCAACTCACATGCTTCCTCGATGACGAATTGCCAGAGATCGGTTACCCTATCAATCGAGAGGGAGATCTGATCTTTTCGAACGACGAATTGGACGAAATCAAGCTATATCTCCGAAAATCCATTCACTACCACAACACGGTTCACTTCAAGACAGAGACAGGCCTACTTCCTTTGAATCTGGCGAGTTCAGACCCTTTCCTCTCGTTGTTGAGCGTTTGTTGACGATATTGGAAAATATGCGGTATCAGCCAGCTATCGTTGTCGGATCCTGGCTACCCGGTCATCAGCACGTCAAGCCCTACGCTTTGATCCTCGTAAGCCTACGTCGTTTTCGCTATGTCTGCTTGGAGCGCTCAAGACTGAAGATTGCGTTTCGTAGGCTCTTGTCTCCCTCCTTCGCGTCAAGCACTGCATCAACGATTCACTCCCAAACGCAGACGATCTCCACTCGAATGTCGAACACATTCAGGACTTCATTGAGCGCAAACATCATGATCGTTCAGAGCGATTCGAACACCTCAAAACTCAAGTTCTCGGAGCTTGGAACTCTGGCGGATTCGAAGAACAAGCCCACCTCTACAACGAGCTCTCAATGATGATCACTTTCTTTCACGAGTTCTTGACGGAAAGAGGAAAGAAATGTGAAGAACTTTTGGGTTACGTCTTGGAGGATAATGAGAATTACGCTCGTTGGGTGAGCAGTCTCCTCTCTCTTCTGAGCTAGGGGAAGTACTATCTGACTGTGTCTTTCTGTAGCTCACACTTGAGAAACATACTCGAGGAAGGGAACCCATCAAACCGAAACCTTACCTTCCTCTGATCGCTCGAGCGCTCCTCACGGTTTGCCGCTTCCCTCGCTCACTCTACATATTTGACTGACTCTTGACAATTTGACGAGTACACAGGACACTGCCGATTCGTCTCGTCTTCACCCGATTTCCCCTCTCGCTCTACCTTCATCCTCTCCTCCCACTCACACTCCCACACCCAAACTCATCTCACGATCACTCTCTCATCTCTCTCCACGCAAAAGCGCTATCTACAACCCCTAGATCAGTTCAACTTCTTTCCTTTCCGATCGAAGTTCTTCGAAATCAGACTTTCGTACTCCTTCCTTCTTCTCTACACCCTCGCAATCGAATCGTTGCTATCCTTCTTTGTTGACGATCGATACCGGTGAGAGAGACATCGCAATCGTCTCAAGAGGGATCAACTTCTCTTAATTTCTCTCGTCGGTCTTTTCATGGCAAGGATCGGAGGAAAGAAACGTATAGAAACGGGATCGACATTGACAGACAAAGAGAATCAAGAAAAGCTGTCTCGAGAGAAAAGGACAAACTAGAGAGAGCTTCGCTCGAGCAAAAGCGGCAACGAAGGAGAGATCTAGATATGAAGACCTCCTTGCTCAGCAGGTCCAAAGGTCCTCATCCTCCTCATTGAAGCTTGCCTCAATCCAATGCGGTGGTGTGCACTGAGAGAGTGTTGACGGGTGTGGTTGAACTATCGAACAAGGAAATGAATCCATCAGCCGAAATTTGCAGAGAAAGGTGTTCCTGCTAAGCTTACAACAACGTGATATCCTTTGAGCTTGAGCTTGTCCAGGATATTGTGAGGGCTGTAGATACCGTTGATACAAGGGACCATAGATCCCTTATTGTAGCCTTCAGAATCGCGACCACCTTTTGTTTTGAATTCGTGTTCGAACTATCGGAGGCAGAGCTGGTCAGCGTATTGCTGCCAAGCTGTGCACAGACGACGAGGGAGACAACCGACAAAGAAACTCGTCTCATATTCGAACAGATCATCGATCGCTTTTTTGATAGCATTGAAAGTCTGTCCGTCGGTGTAATTGGTCTGTGCCGTGTCGAGGAGTTCGAGAAACTCACCCTTCCAGATTGCAAGCGCTTCTTTGAAGGAGTTCTGATTGAGATCTTTTGCCGCGACGTGAGACAGTACACCCTGCACCACTTTGTCGAGAGCTGCATTCAGAGTCTGTCTTTCCGCCGCCATTCCTACAGGAGAGCTGAGAGGGAGGTCTTGGTTGACAGAGGAGAATGGGGATAGAGTTCAAACCAGGAAAGAGGACGAAGAGAGCATTTTCGCTTTCTTTTACCGGATCTCGAACCGCGCGGCCAAGTCCTCCTTCTGAGCCGGAGATGCGCACCCGGTAAGAAAGTGGGTTCGATGCGGAAGTAAGTCGGAGGAAAGCGTGAGGGACTCGGAGGCAGTGAAAGGAAGATAGGAGAAATCAAACGAAAGTAGGAATCAAGGCGGATCGGCGGTAAGAGACGAACGAAGCGATATTCTTGAGGTTCATCCAAGGTTTGCTAGCTGAGTGTGAGGTGAGAAGTTCGAGACTGATAGCTTGGTTCGAGGGAGAAATCGCAGACGCTGAATTCGAAGCGAGAAGACGAAAACGAATCGTGCGAGCCAAATGCGTGCACTTATCTATAGCTGATGATTGAGCAGGAAGCTTGCAGAAGCGGGGTGAAAAGGTAGTGAAAGTGAGCATATCGTCGCGGGAGCGGAATAGGGGGAAGAGGAGGTAGAATCGGCGAAAACGGGAGGAGTTCTCGAGTAGAGGGAAAATGATGTCGAAGGAGAGGGAGGGAGTGTGAGGGCTCAGATTAATTGAGAGCTTGATTGAACGTTGCTGGCTTGTGTACCGGAACCGAGTCTGTGGCGGAAGTGCGAGAAGTCAGTAAAGAGAACGACGATTTCGAGAAAAGGTTGCGAAACTCGACGACGACGATTCGGTTCTTCTCCTCCTTGATAGAGCATATCTCTCTCATCAAGCCCGGATCCCGATACCTGTTTACAAACCAGTAAGAGCGCTCCTTCTCCTCAAATCTCGACTTCAAATCCGATGCTCGTATTTCTCACCAAGCAGCTGTAGTGATCTCGTAGTAGCGTAGGAGCGTAATCTAGCCACTATGAGTGCGTTCCGCCGACTCGATAGCATCTCTAGATGGTTCCAAAGTAAGGGAGTCAGCTTCAAACAATTCTGGAGAAATTGAGAAAGAGAACAGCGAGGACTCACGGTGGCGAGCTTGTAGCAGTTTCGTAGTAGTGAGAGCTTGCTTGCAGTACTATTGAGAGCGTAAAAGCGAGTCCAGAGCATGTTGGTGAAGTGTAAGAAACAGGTCTTGTTGGAACGAATTTCGAATCGCTTCTTGCTCTCCAACACTTCACTTCTGCTCCTAAACAAACTCGCAGATACGCTATACAGTCCACGGAAAGGATTAAGAGTGCCGCAAGCCTACTCTCAACGACTCGCTCTCGGACTCAGTCTTCTTCAATCTTTAACTATGAATTATTCAACCTTCTAGCACCGAATGCTACTACATCAAGAGGATGCTTGAGGCAGCTATGCGAAATTTGAGTAGGCTACGGTAGGGAAGAGAAGGCTAGTGGAAGCTGTTGAAGGAGATGCTGAGTTCGAACGATTCAAGGTGAGTTCCCTCTCTCGATTCCGCAAGCAGATCAGCTGGTGTCGCTAGCTGATCATCAATTAGACCTTGCGAATAGACAGGCTACCTTCACCGCTGTTCCTTCAACCGTCTTCGCTTTCGACCGACTTCGACACGCCTCAAACTTCTCAGATTCATCGCTCCGACTGCTCTCTCTCCGCCCTTCTCTACCGTTTCAAAACGAACCGGATAAAGTAGTAGACTTCGACCTCAACGTCTCCCCTTCAAGAACCGCACTCTTTCGATTCTCATCTTCTCGTATCTCGAATTCCCTTCTTCGACGGATCTAATTCGCTCTCTCTCCTTCGTTCGCTCTCTCCGCTCGGCTCGATCGCGTAGCGTCAGTGGCAGAGCTGGCTCGTGGAAATCCGCATCGCTTTTCGCTTGTTCCGCGGATCGATTACGGCGTTTCGATCCGGTCTTTCTCCTTTCGCTTCTGCTTCGATTCTCTCACTCCTCAGCAATGGACTCGTCTACCTGTACAGTCTACTCATCTCGCTATATTCTTTACAGCACTGACACTAAAAGCTACAGCTCATTCAAACCGGCAACTTCAAGCGATTCGTGAGCTGATCTCTTGCCGGTCTCGCTCTCGTTGTCTCGTTGACACTTCTCTGAAACAGTGAACACCTATGCCCCTCGCTTCCGACAAGCAGCTCTGGCGCGCAACGCTATCGTTCAACAATTGATGGAGGATCCCCAAAGTGAGCAGAATTCTCTCCCTTTCTCTCTCAAGTTCTTTCGAACCAACTCTCCTCCTATCAGACGCAGAGGAGACTGAACGCCGCTATAGAGCTCTAGCAAGAAGTATCAGACAGATGCAAGTCATCATAAACGATGTCAGTCGCGAGTCTGCTCAGCGGAATCTCGAAGGAGAAATGTTCCGCGTCGAATGGCCTAGAGTCACAGCTAGCGTTCCAAGGCTTGTCGGGGTGCGTTGTACCTCTTGAACTGACTTCCTTTCAAGCTGACACTAGTTTCTTGCGTGACAGAGCCAACATCATGTCACGATAGCACGAGAGCAATATTGGGACTATGATCATCTGCCTTTTGTCCGGCGTCACCTACCTGATGTCCCCCTACAGCTGACTCTGCAGAGGGCGGAGAATCTAGAGAGGTATCATCAAGCTGGGAACATTCAGCACTTCGAGACCAGACTCGAAACCAATGATCCTTCTTCCCCTCCTAGTCCCTTTCACACGAGACAGTCTGCTCCAACTCCTCCTTCACCGCTCTCGCCTACTTCATCAGCACCTTCCCCTTTCCAGCCTATCACTCGACAAAGTCAGACTCAACACCTTCATTCGTTTTCATCCGCCGCTATCGAAACACTCCGTAATATGAGGGGATCTTGAAACGATGTCTAGTTGGACTCGGTATCAAAGGGATGAGCTCGAAAGTTAGATCTTGTCTGGTTAATTCTGAAACTGAGGTTTTTGCTTTGTTCACTCTGAACGTTTCGTTGAATCCGCAACGAATCTGTCAGCCAATGCGGTAGAGAGTCTGCCGTCAAAGTTATCGACGCTATTGCTGATTGCTGATGTAGAGATTCCGATTGGCGACCCTTCCAGATTTGCAAGCTTTCTGCGAAACTTCTTTTTGATCTTTCACATTCACTTTGCTTTTGTTTCTGAGCTCTACCTTAAAATCAGTACTACCAGAACTCTCTATTAAGTATGGTGGGTAAAGCGTTATTGCTTTCATTGATGCTTGATGAAATCCTGCTTCTTGCGATCTTGCGAAATCAACGAATCTTCTCCCAAAATCGAACCAAAACACGATCCATTTCAGTTTCACGCACACTGGGGTATCTATTCAGCTCGAGTGAGACAGTTGCGTCGGTTTCTTGAAGGGAATTCAGCCTTCGAAACGAAAAATCAGAACGCATTTTCAGTGCGAAATGTGAAACTTTCGAATGTGTAGTCGATCTAGACGCCTCCCTTTCAGCGGGAAGAGGTGTCGATGTATTGGTGCTCGTTTGTAGTCTAGAATCGAGCGAAGAGAGTCATGGAATCTAGCGAAAAGTTGAGTTTGACGAGGATGAGAAAGATAAAGCGTCGATGAAACTAGTCGGATCTTCGTTTCCTTCGTATCGGTCGAGATCTATAGAGGTACGATTAACCTCTGGGAAAGAGTCAGCTCGCCTAGACGCTTCCAAGCCGTTGAACCAGCCAGAAAAAGCGAAACCAAGCAGATTCCGAAGCGAGAGAAGCCCAAGCAGTTCTATTCTCCAGCACAGAGTGAAGCTCATCGATAGTGGTGGAGCGTATCCAAAGCGATGGTAGCGTTCTCCTCAAGTCTAGTCGAGTGCAGAGAGCGGAAGAAGCGAATGAAAAGAAAGGGGGAAGCAGTCATTCTGGAAGCGAAGGTGGAGCATTTCTGACTAGCTTGGAGTGATCATAGGGCTTGTAGCTTTACTCTGAGTGTACTTCTGATAGTATAGAGGAAGTAACCCTTTCCCTCGCTCTCAAAATCTTCTCTTCTCGAAACTCTTCAGCTCTCACAAGCCTCAACTTCAACGGCAAGTGGTGATTGGGATGGAGGAGTCAGCTTAGTCTATCTATCTACAGCTGCGCTTTCCTTCAAACATTAGCTCTTCTCCCTGCTTCTTCGGCGAATCCCCTTCAAAATCCCCCTCAGCAGACTCGGTTTAATCAGTGCTGGATTCGCTCTAGCTTGGGGTGTATACTCTCATCGGTTAGTGTTATGGACTAGGCAGGAAATCCGAGCGAAATCTGCTCGTTTGAGGGTTTCGAAAGAAGGAGTGGATCGGGAGAAGTGGAAAGTTGGACATCAGAACAAACAGGGCGGGCTCGCTTATATGATCTGGGAGACTACTGAAGCTGGCTAGGAGATACGGGAGTGGGATATACTCGAGCGGGGAACTTATGAAGATGATTTGGACTCGCTGAGATTTCACTTCTCCCTTTTTTCGAACCATTCGCTGAGCCTCTTTCGTATGATCAGGTCGATTCCAGTACTTCCCACTTGTCACTTTCTTTCTCTCACCCTACACCCTACAATCGAGAAAGAGTAGCAGCGGGAAAGGAAAGAACAGGTCGGGAACAGTCAAGGTAAGCATTTCGCATTTTCCTATAGATCCCGCTCAGAATGGTCTTGTTCAGCCAACTCTCTTCGCTGCAGTTGAGTAGGCATCAACCTCAATCTCTTAGGTTCCGGAATCGACCCGAAACTGTCGCTTCAATCCCATTTCGTTACCGCAAATCTGATCCTCTCATTTCGCCATGCATCAACATTTCCACCATTTCCGCTCAAACCTACTCAATTCACTCGAACTAACAAGTTCATTCTGTCAGGGAGGGATCAGATAGGAGAGATCGGAGGAAAATGGACTTGCGAAATGGAGAGAGGTGCGATTCTGCTTTCCTCGGAATCATCTCATTCGAGTCTTTTCAGTTGACCCGTCTTCTCTTTTCGTAGGAACGACTGATCAATGATTCTCTACTCGTTTCCCACCCAGCAAATCCCTCTCATCATCCTTTCGGCTCGACATCTCTCAATTTTACTCGGATCCCTCTCGACTTTTCGCATTCTCGCCTCATGCAACGGGAAGGAGCGCGTCAAGCAGAACGTCATCAATAGAGGTAGACAAGGGAGAGCTATCGTGTACGTGGGATGATGGAGGGAAGCGTGTGTAGGAGAGAAAGGAAGATTTGGAGTAAGCAAAGTTCATTCTTTCGCAATGACTTTCCGTCTCTTCCTTGTTCCCGTCATTCCGGCAAGAGAGGAGGCTATCCGTCTACCCGCTGCGCCCAATCTCACGATCCTCACGAGCGATATTAGTGTTTTCGATTTCACGAAGAGACCTTGCGAAGAGAGGAGATTCGCGCAACATCTCGTTCGCTTTCGCCCATGATCGACTCGGTGATAAAACAGATCACTATGGAGATGCCTACGCCTTGGAAGCCTGTTAAAGATCGATGAACCTCTCGCTACTTTGTTCAACGATTCTTTCCTGATTCCCGCTTCTCTCAAACTTCGACAACAACCTCAAACGCTGAACTTCGCTAGCTCGGAACATCGATACAAGCTATTCGAGACGTATGGAGGTATTCATGGTCGATTCAGAGAGCTACAGCTGATGGATTATGGATTCAAGTTTGAAAGGTGAGTACAACCTCTTCTCTCTCTTCTGTGGGCCTGAAACTACGGGAGTAATCAGATGGATACTCTGTTAGTCAATGTGTGGAGTAGCGAGGTTAGATATCGCTTTACTGTCGACCGCAAACACGCAAGAGCGATTCACTTTCTCGTCTCCCCTCACTCTTGGGAGCTTCAGGGCCTGGGCAAGTATCTTATTCAAAGCCATGGGAGTGATGGGAAGCGATATGGGGGGCTCAGCGGCTCGGGTTAATCGGAAATGGCTCAAGGCAATTTAGAAATTTCGCTAGTTCATGAGGTCGCTCTGATGGGTTTGTAGGTGTCGGATACACACAGTCGAGTCGATAAGATTATGAACACCATTACTGACTCGTCGCTTCTTTGTTTACAGGTGAATGTCGCCAACTTCTTCTCAAAAATCATTTCAAACTCTCGAAATTCCTCTCTCACTCGCCGCACCGGCTCGCTATCAGCCTCTTCCCTGTACTACACATTCAACAAGTGGAGACGAGTCAGCGAGGGAAGGAGGAGTTGGATTGACGAGAGTTTGAGGGAATCGAGTTCGGGGAAGATGGGATTACGAACGGATTTATGCTGAGTTGTTCGCATTCTGGGTGAGATCTCTTTCATCTGACTCAATCAAAGACTCGCTGATAAGATTGTAGAGGAGGTCCTGCAGGTTTCGAGTTGGAGACATAATGAAATGGAGAGGATCGATTCGGAACGACTGGAAATGTTTGCGAGTTGGGAATTACAGGTCTGCTCTCCCGCTCTTCCCTCTCAAATACGTATCAAGTACACTGATAGACCCGGAAAGCGCTGTCGGAAGAACGGTTCCCCTCTCTTTCCCCTCGCTCACTTTCGTCGTAAGCTCGAAATCGCCTACTTCTCCGTTCCCTCAACTTTGAACGCTCAAGCTATCGTCACAGGATTGATATCAGTGTATTCATCTAAAGGCATGCTGAGAAGGAGAGCGATCCTTATTGAGTAACGAAGATGTGAGCGCGAAAAAGGAAAGGATAATTTCGAAATCTCCATCAAAACTGGGTGAGCTCTCGTTTCTATTCTCTATCTTCAACACAGTCGGCATTGAAGCGTGCTGAACGGTCGGTTATCGAAGTATCGCTGGACTAGGTGAATCAGGCCGGAATGGGAGTGATTCCTGAGATGTGAATCAAGGAAATGTTGTGAGCTTGACCCCTTTCTCCGCTCTTTCGCATTCTGGTGAGCTGCATCCCTCTCTCATACACTCTCAGGAAACGGGACTGACAGTTGCTCACGGTGAATCAGTCAAACTTCGTCTCGTCAACCCAACTCATCTGGAATCTCGCTCAAGATCGAAGTCGTTATCTCGACTCCTGCCTCGGCCACAGGATTCTTTCAGGGCCAGAGCACTTGTGGGCGGGAGATGGATCGATGTCTATCTGTTCAGCCGGAGTTAGATCGGAGTTTGGGTTTGATTCTCTGGAAGAAGGTGCAACATTCGCTCAAGGTAAGTCTTCACTCGCTCGAAACTATCACTATATCTTTCCCTCACCCTCATCTATCACTACGAAAAGGAGCGGTATCGATTGGAGTGGATGGGATCGAGTTGTAGCTGTTTTCGTAGAAGGAAATGTTGGAATCGAAACTTTTCTCATTAATATCTCGCAAAAGATAGCTCATCGTGTTGAGAGTACTCGGTTTAGTATGGCTGCATAGTTACTGCTCTCTCAGATGAGGTGTATCGAGAGAGAAACAGCGATTCACTCGTGTCTTTGATTCTTACTCTTTACTCTCTCGCTTCATCACCTCACCTAGCAACTCTATCGGCTTCATAGCAGCATCGTTACAACTATCAAGAACAAGATGAGCGAAAGAAGGAAGCGGTATCATCGCTAGAACGAGGTGGAGAGATTCAAGTTTCGAAAGGTGAGATCAACTTTCCCTCTACTCTCTCGGATTAAACGGGAGGTGGTCTAGAGGGATGGAGAGGGTACAAGGAAGGATTCTGGTGGTGCAAGATCGAAGCTAACTCTGTTTGTCGCTGTTTTATAGCTATCACTCACATTCACTCTCTCTCGATATTCGCTACAGCCGCTTCGGAGGGGTTCAATCATTAGCTACTGCTGCTTGGAGTGCTTGGGAGAAGTAGACAGACTCGGCTGAATCGGTTTCGCTCGGAGGAGATTCATTCGTTTCGGAGACACCACCCACAACTCTTTACACTCCACTGGTCGGATCTCCTTTGTCTCCATTCGCTTTACATGGGTACTGATGACCATCCCCCTCTTTGATTCTACAGTTACAGCTTATCTCACCCTCGACTTTTTCAACTTTACTCATTTTCGCACAAACTCTTCTTCCTTGAACTCCTCTAGTCTGGTATTGAATCCGCGTTACTGGATCACAACAAGAAGCAAATATGAATGGTGCAAGATCGAATCAAAATGTGTTGGAAACCGTTGAGAGGGAGCAGGAAACGAGAATGGATCGCCGCAAAGTGCAGATTATAGGGGGGTAAAAGAGCCTGGGTTAGGGTTAGAGGTAGGGGTTAGAGATGGTTAGAGGTAAGAAGGATGATCAAGCTAGTTGCACTTGCGAAATCGAA
>Ga0308160_10003971_pt1 | contig 16176 bp, 10 predicted proteins | sample PhyFR1_FD_201036 | JGI IMG/M metagenome (GOLD analysis project Ga0308160, IMG submission 201036) | Phyllosphere microbial communities from UC Gill Tract Community Farm, Albany, California, United States - DLSLF.R1 | ecosystem: Host-associated > Plants > Phyllosphere > Unclassified | place: USA...
GTCGGCGAGGACCTGAAGGAATTCTTTGAGAGTTCGCTCAAGAGTTGCGGCCACGTCGGCCTGCAGGTGGCAGTGTCCGGAGCCTTAGTAGTCGCCATTAAGTCCGGGTGGCTCGGCAAGGCGCTGAAGAACACGCCGGCGGGGCGCATCGCCAACATTGCCTTCGTCGCGCTGGAGAATGCGAAAGTCCTGTTCAAATTGGGCAAAGGTGAAATCAGGAGCGACCAGGCGCTTGATGCGATGGGCAATGTAACCGTGACCTGTGCGCTGTCGCTGGCCGCGACCGCGGGCGGCGCCGAACTGGGCGCAGCCATCGGCTGCGTATTCGGCCCGGTTGGCGCCGTCGTCGGGGGTTTCCTCGGCGGACTCGCCGCGGGAATTGCCGGCGGCGCCATCGCCGACAAGGTCTACCAGGGCGGTAAGTCGGTCGCCCGGGCGGCGCTGGACATGGCCGAGTCGACCCACACGGCCCTCACCGACGGCGTTAAGGCCGTGGGCCGGGCGGTTGGCGCGGCGTTCTCGGGGTTGCGTAGCCTATTTGCATAATGTCGGACATAACAAGATGACGATGAACGTTTCTAGAAAATTGCAGTCCCTGATACGCGCCGGTTGGCCCGGTGTATTGATCCATTCGGCCGAAGACGCCCGCGTGGACCGGATTCTCACCGGTGTCGCGGACGACCTCGGCCTGACGGCGACCGAATGGAACCTTGGCTATGGCTGGGTGCGCGCTGATAACAAGCAGCCGCTTCGCACCCCAGGTAGCTGCGATACGACCTTGGCCGCCTGCCTGCCTGACTTGCTCGACGAAGACCTTGATGGCAAGCTTTTAGTCATCAAGGATGCGGCGCTGGCGCTCGAACAGGAGCGTCTCGCCATCGCCCGGCTGCGGCAACTACTGAACCGCATTGAGCGTCATCACCGCGCGCGATGCGCCGTAGTGCTCGTGTCCGAGCGCACCATACTGCCATCGGAAATTGAGCCGCTGGTGGCGCTACTGCCACTCCCGCTGCCGGCGCGCGATGACATTGAGGCGTTGCTGAACCAGTTCTGTGCGCAGCACTGCGTCGATATCGCCGACGCGGTGCGGCCCATGGTTGTCACAACCTGCAGCGGCTTGTCGGAACTGGAACTGAGTGCCGTGCTGACGCTGGCTGCTGGCCCGGCTCTACACATCGACGACGCGGCGCTGGACACGATCGCGCGCGAGAAGGAACTCATCATCGCCAAGAGCGGCGTGCTTGAGATGGTCGGTGTGCACAACGACATCAGCGATATCGGCGGCTTGGCCGACCTCAAGACCTGGCTGCAGCGCCGCGCCGAGATCATCCGCCGCCTCGACAAGGCACAGACGTTCGGCGTCAAGGCGCCGAAGGGTGTGCTAATCGCGGGAATGCCTGGCTGCGGCAAGTCGCTTGCCGCGAAGGTCGCGGCCAGTCTGTTCCGCCTGCCGCTACTGCGCCTCGATATCGGCTCCCTGCTGGGCAAGTACGTCGGCGAAAGTGAACACAACATGCGGCGCGCGCTGCAGATGGCGGAAACGATCAGCCCGTGTATCCTATGGATCGACGAATTGGAAAAGGCATTCGTCGGCCTGGGCGGTAGCGGGGCATCCGAAGTCAGTTCGCGTCTGCTTGGCTTTTTCCTCACGTGGATGCAGGAAAAGTCGGCCGCCGTTTTCGTTATCGCGACGGCCAACGACGTAACGGCCCTGCCGCCCGAACTGCTGCGCAAGGGGCGCTTCGACGAAATCTTCTATGTGGGCTTTCCGAGTACGGAAGAGCGCGAACAGATCCTGGCCATCCATCTGCAGAAGGCCGGCCAGCCGCTGGACGGGTTCAACCTGCCCGAACTGGCGGCGCTGTGCCGCGACTATGCCGGCGCCGATATCGAGTCCGCCATCAATGAGGCGCTCGAGAACGCTTTCATTGACGCCATGCCGCTTACGCAGGATTTGCTGCGAAAGGCCATCCGCGCCACCGTTCCGCTACGTGAGACGCTGCGCGACCAGGTAGGCCGTTACGAGGAGTTGTTTGAGAAGCTCAAGCTCAAGCCAGCGTCGAGCGGGGCGGGGATGAGTGTGGCGCGGATGATCCGCCAGGCCGATGATCCGAACAAGGTCAAGCGCGAGGAAGTCGCTGCACACTCCGATTGTCCGGACAACCTGTTGGAAAAGCTGGTCAAGGACAAGGAAGCGGCAGTTCGGGAGGCAGCCTACCGCAATCTGCGCTGCCCGGAACGCGTGCTGACCGTGCGCATCGACATCGGCAAGACTGACCCGCAGTTCGATGCCGAGTTGCTCGAGATCGCGTGCCTGCACGGGAATGCGCCTCTAGATCTGCTGCTGCGGCTGATCGACGAGAAGTACCTCGACCACAGCCTTTGCACGAAGATCTTCAACGACAGCGCGCAACGGGACACATTGCGCGACCTATATCCGGATTGGAAAAAATTTGAGCCGTCGATTTACGAAGGTGCTGCCGGTGTTAGCAGCAGTCGGTGGCCGTTCTCGGCTTGGTAGCGCCCGTAAAAGCAGTCGCTGATGCGGTAGCGATAGTTGGCGACCTCCTGCTGCTGCAGATTTTCACGTGTGATCTCACGCAACAGCACCGTCCTTTTTGCGCCGCCGCGCTGGGTGGATTCGATCTGCCCGCAGTACACAATGAAGGTTTCCTCAATCTGGGTCACGGTGCGGCGCCGGGTCGTGCGCGTTCGCGCCGTGTTGTTCGCCATCGATCGGCACCGCACGTCCACAGACGGGGGTACCGGTTCATCATCGGCCACCATTAGTTAGCCCCAAGTTGCAGATCAGCTTTTGGTCAGTTGCAGTCCTACTTGGTTAGTCTGCTTTTACAGGGCCGATTTCTGCAGCCGCAGTAGGGCCATGTTAGGCGCACCCCCAACGGTGTGAGGCTAAGTTATAGCTAGTCTTGGAGAATAACTGGATTAGCAGTCGCATCAGTTTGAACTTAGCCTTTGCCATTGGAATTACCCACTTCACGTTGTCAGCCAAGAAGTGGGTCATAGCCATCTACTTCAGTTTCGGACTAAACGATCGCCTTGCTCAGTTGGCGTTGCATTACCTTGCATAAACTGCGTTTCCAGCCAGCGTTTGAACTCAATTCTCTCTGCTGGATTGAGAAAATCATCGGTCCTAAAATCATATGAAGACGTGCTACCAGAGCCGTTTTGCTCAATAAATTTCAACACGAACTTGCGACGATCACTTGGCGATAACTGTTGCGCGGCGCTACTTGCGGCTCTGCGCCTATCCCTTTCGTTCATGCCGTCGTCGTATTTGCTAAGCAACTGGGATGTCTGCTCGACCATATCCGGCGTCAATGTTTGGGACAAGATTTTTTCTACCGCCGAAGGGAGTAGACGTTTGCCTGCATTCTGAAGCTTTGAAACCGCGCTGCGAACTCTCTCTTCTCCATGTTTTTCTAGCAAAGAAATGACAAGTTGTTTGTCCGAGCCAAACCAGCATTCCACCCCTTCAATTTTCATCATCTTCTTGCGGCTAGCTTTGATGCCGGAACCTCCGGCAGCCTGACAGCCCGGGGTTGTGTTGTCATGCCTGGCGGCTGGGTGTGACGTGAGAGTTCTGCTTTTTTTAACCTCTGTACTCTTTGTACTAGAGCGCGGAATTTCACTTTCTAGAGCGTCGGATTCTTCCTTCATGAAAGTGATCTCCTGCTTTCCTGAACGCGCAATATTGCGCTCATCGTTCGCCCATTTGTCGGCATGCCTGCGCAAACCATCAAGATCGATCAGGTATTCTATGCGTCCTTGGTAAGTCGAGCGTCGCTCCGTGAGGACACCGAGTTCCTTCGCAGCCCTGCGTGCACTCGCCTGTTCTGAACGGGTTAATCCGGTTTCATACTCGAAGCTTTGGTCTATTTCCCGTTCAGGCCGAATTATTTGTCCATTTTCATCCCGGTCCGCGAGCAGTCTCTTGAACCACAAGCGGCCGGGCCCGGCTTTCATCTGGGTATAGACGGCCTGGCACAGCCATGCGGCTGCCGTTGTTCCCAGTTTTCGGGCAAAAAGGGAGCTAAGCGCTACGACCCTGTGGATTTCGCCGTCAGAACCTACATCGAGTTGCAAGGTGTTTGCGATCATTAGCACACCTCATCAAGACAAAGCTCGAACTGGTTGGACGTCGCATGCTCCTCGCGCAGCTGTTGCAGGATCTGTCGTGCGCGGCGTGGAGTGACGCCAATCAGGCGTGCGAGTTCCAAGCTTGACTTTCCGCTTACAAAACGTGCGACCGACAAAGCTTTTGCAATGCCGGGCTTTTCCGACTCGACAGGAACAGGTTCGTCGTCATCCTCTGACGGTGCCGCCAGGTTTTCGATAAGGCCGCGTGCATTCATGCCAAAGCTATCGTCACGGTCGAGCGAAACGGCGAAGGTGTGAGCGCCTAACTGGCGGCGCATTCTTTTCTCTAAGTGCCCGAAAACGAATTGGCACAGTGTTCCCTTTGCTGGGTCAAATTTGGCACCCTTGTCCAAGATGATTTCGCTTACTTCTTGGGCGATGTCGTCTGCCGGCGTGCGGTACTTAGCTGCCTTGGTGGTGATCTGGGCTGCGTGCGCCCGTGGGAACGTGATAGCAAGCTGGGCTACTTCGGTGGGGGTAAGGGACATGTCTTTCTTCTCGATCCAATTTGCGTACGGGAATGGGTAAAGCGTGACGACAGCTCTGCGATGGAAAAGGACGAATCCTCTTCCGCCCGGTCGCACCCAGGTAAAACATTGCATATGGATCAACCAGATAAACTTGCTCGTGGAGCTGATCACGAGAGGTTCAGGTGGACAAGGAATCTTGAGGGGGAGGGGCGAGCTACTGATGTGTCGAGATGACGGCGCGGCGACTGGAAGAGGGATTCCTCTTCTGCTAGGTCTACTTAGGCCATGTCTTGCACCGGATCTACTACTAACTAATCGAAAAGTGGATTCGAAAGTTCAGGTAGATCCAGAAAGGATTTTAGGAAGCGCGGACGACCTAAGGGTACGTCAGAGGTGCAATGCCAACCTATTGAAGTAGCGGTCGAAGTTGGTGCCGCTGTAGGGCAAGCGCGGGCAAAGCGCGAGGAGCGCGCATGGCGAGCCATACGACGAGTAACGCGACCCGCTTGTCACACGCTTAGCAGCGACGCAGTTCTACTGTGATTGATTCTAAGTATGCTTGCACAGCATCACGGGCTACAGGCTTGCTGGAAAGCAGAGCGAGCCAACGAAATGCGAAGAGTTTTGCGATTTTGGCAAGCGAGTGCCACTTGGGTACAATAATGCCACAGGGTGACCTGCAAATTATCACATGAATTAGTTTCTTTGTGTGAACATTTGTTGCATCTATTCGGGGCGAACAGAGATGCCGGTGCCAACCATCAAAAAGCTTCTTTCGGGGCTTGTTGACAGGAAACATTGGTTTTGGTATTCTCCAAGCTCGCTCTGCGGAAGTGCTCAGGATTTTTTCCTGGAACCCAAACAAAAAATTCTCACTTTCGTGGGATTTTGCTTCCAATTCTCGCCATTGCCGGCGCATTAACTCTCGATTTTTCTTGTAATAGGCTACCGGTTTTCCTGTCTAGCCAAGAAAATTACGAATTCCAGTTAAATCTCAATTGTTAGCTGCTTGTCCGACATCGCATTTGTTCGGGGTTACGGTAGCTCATAGCCCGTCAAAAAATGATAGACGTCGCGAACTGCGACCGTAGCGATGACCGAACTCATGAATTAGTCAAATCCTGATCGGTCACGGCAGCTTGTTCCACAGGCTATTTGTCCCGTTCACTCCAGCCCTCCCCTCCCAAAATACCTGTCTCGGCTCGCTCGGCGCAAGCGAGAAGCCAAGGCAGATAGCAAGAACTACTAGTGTCGTCTGAACGCCGATGTCACGAGAAATCGGTGCTAGCGCCACCATTGACCTGTCTCTTGGCAGATAGCGCTATGCGGTGAAAGCCGCGCGAAAGTTCAGACCTGGCGATTGGAGGTCGGGAAGTCGGTGTCGAGAGACACCTGCGTCTCGTCAGATTGCCTATGAGAGCGATACGTAAACGTAGTCTTGGGCTAGGGCTTTGCCTTGGTGTTGTTTGGCCATGTTTCGGACATGGTGGTATCGATCGCTGATGGTCAAATACCGTATGGCGATTGATTTGGGGAACGATAAATGAATCAGCAACAGCAGAATCCCGCGCAACATCAGTGTGTGATGCGCGCTAACGAACGGTCAGGTTTCACCTCGCTTGATCTTGAGCGGCGAACGCATGTTGATACTGCATGCGCTGCTTACCATTTGGGACGGAAGTCGCAGACACTGCGGGTATGGGCATCTTCTGAAAATGGGCCTCTTCGACCTGTTCGCGTGAACGGTCGCTTGGCGTGGCCGGTGGCGGAGATCCGTCGCGTTCTACGCGCTTGAGTCGCGATATAGCTGCACTAGATGGGGCTGGTTGCTAGCAGCAACTCTTGCCGCGACGGGCGCGTATGCGACAGTAAGTCGGGGCCCAAGAGTACAACGTCACAGGACATCGGGAGCGAAGATAGAAGGGGCGCGGTGTCGATAATCGAGCGAGCTGGACTGCGTCACGGCACCGGTTCGCCTGCGCGCGGCTACGTCCGAGTTGGCGCAATCTGTTGCAGCCGTGCGACGACGGACGCTGCGCCCCGACGCACACTACGCATTGTCAACTCAACAGTATTTAGTAGCTGTAATGGCAGCTGGCTGCGAAGCGTGCGCGTTTCGCCCGTTCCTGTTAATCGCCATGGACGGACTACAAGGCGCTTAGAAAAAGAGATTAAAAGTATGGAGCATTTCCGCTGTGTTACTACTTTTGTTGCTTTCTTAAACGCAAGACTTTAAGCGTACAGTGCGCTCCCCTCAAATGACCACCAGCTACCATGACCCTATTCATATCAGTACACTCCAGCCGCACGAATGCGGGTCGCGGTGGATGGGCAGGGGCCTGTGGCTTGCGCTGACGCTGTTGCTGTGCGCGGCAAACATCCTGACCTTGCTTGACGACGCGTTCCGGAGAAATGCGTACGAGGCGGTTGCCCGCATCGCTCGCTCGGCCTCGACGGGATCGGAATGACCTCGAGCGCAAGCATTCTCATCGAGAACAGCCCGGCCGCGCTGGAAAGAAGGCGGTCGAACGGGCAACCGCAGAGCTGGCAGCGCGCAGCGCGCTGCTTTTACGGGACGTCCAGTTGCTCACGCAAGAATGCGACGGTCTTGTCGCGCAACGCATGAAGCTCGACAAGCAGCTACGCACCAGCCAAGCAGTCGTCGCCAAGCATAAAGCCCGCGTATCGCAGCTGGGCAAAGCAGTGCTCGGCAGGGCTGCACGGAGCGTGATCCGGCACTTGGGCGCGCTGCCAGGACACGCATTACCCGTATTCAGTGCAACCGTGGCAGTTGGCAGCAGAGTTTTCGATATCCGAGACGGCTGCGACAGCATTAAAGAGTTTGATGACCTTAACGAAAGCGTTGGTTTGCCGCCAGCGGATCGATCACAGATATGCGGACGGATCGTGCCCAGCGCACAGGAGCTGCTTGCCAGCGCGCGGGGCAATTGGGAAGCAATTTACCGAAACTCGGCTGCTGCTCTTAATACCGGCGCCACGATGGTTCCGCAAACGCCACCGATCTCGGAGCAATCTGCGCGCAAGTGGTTGTCCGGAATCTTTTAGCGATAGCCAGCATGCCACGTGCGCAACCGCGCCCTCAGACGCCCAAACGTTAAGCTTTTTCGCCTTGTCATGCCTCATAGACTGCCGGCGGGGAGGGGCGTCTCCGACATGAGATATTGCTTCATGTTGAAAGTGACGACCGGTCTTTATGACTGCTGAAGCTTGTGAACATGCCCGATAAAGCGTTCAAGATCCATTAAGGTTGCCTTTTGGTCTGCTGTATAGGTAGTGTGTATCGAAGCCGGGATCACAAGCTGCAGGCTGTGGGATTGCATTTCTTCCAGTTGCACGCCGCTAATAGCAGCTTCCAGCGTGACCAGATGTTTTGATTCGATGCGCTTGGCCTCGGAGAGAACCTGGCGCCAGCGATCCTTGCAGGTTGTCTTGGCCCCCAGCATTGTCAGCCTGAATTCCGGAAAGTTCCTGTCACGGTAAGCCGCAAACGACGGGAATACGAAGTCCGGTTTCGAATTGTTCTCGGTCACCATTCCCTTCCCACGCCCCTGCTGAAACTGTAGGCCATGATGCCGGAACAGACAGTCCAGATGGTTTTCAAAGGCGTGCCCCGCTCTGGATTTCCGGCGGTTTTGGACACTCAATGAGAAGCTGATAAAGGCTTCCACGTCTTCATCAAAACCTTTGGTCAGACGCTCCCGTACGAGGTGACGCTCATAAATCTTGAACAGGCTCTCCTCACGTTCCATCCAGGCCATAAGTGTGGCGTCAGGCGCATCGAGGGGAGCTACATCGTCACCGATACTCCTCCTGGAAAATCCGGAAAAAATGGACGTCGTTGGAAACTCCTTGCCACCAAAGGCGCCGATTAATGTGTCCAGCCACTTATCTTCCTGCGGAATGCCTGTCCCGGTTTCCACGCCCAGGCTTTCCAGCATCGAGCGAAGCGGTAACAGTAAATCGACCGTATCCAGTGTCCCTGCCTTGAAAGTGTTCTCAATGTCGCTCAGGCCAAACATTACCCTTAGCTGATGCTCCACACTGCTTCCGGCAGGCGCGAACACCATCAGGAACGATCCTGACCGGAATTCCTCGCCACCCATTTCAGTGGTACTTGCCAGTAGCGGAAGCTCGTTCCGGAGTTTTGCTATCAGAAGAAAATCACCTGCCCCCATCAGCTCGGTAACCGCACTGTCGTAATAATAAAGCCTGTATTCCGGACCCCGGCTGTCGTCATCTCTCCGGGTATCGTACCAGGTGACATGTCCATCACAAATGACCGGTTCCTCAAGTTCATCGGTCACATAAATCTGGCGGACGCGATAATGGAAGTTTTCGCTACCCTGACCCAGATACTTTCCGAATCCAGCCCTGATCAGTCCGCCAATCTCATGCTGATTTGACTTCTTGTCTTTCTTGGTATCTACGGAGCTTAAATATTTCGCCGCTACGCCTTCGATATAGTCACTTATTTTGTCGTTGAACATAAATTCTGGTTAAATCAATATGTACCAATTTTTGGTCCGTTACGGGCCAGAGTGCATCGTAGCGAACATGAAAGTGCACTGCATCGCAATTCTGCTCCGGTCGTGTTCACACGACCTAGGCGCGCCAGCCCATGAAATGCGACCCGTCTAGCTGTGACCGTTCGCCCGCTGTTGCTGCAATGCTGTTCTCCAAGTATACGCGGCCTTGCGTACCTAAATGGATCTGCAGGCGTGTCAATTCAGAAGCTTTTCTGAGCGTTACGAAGGTACTACGTTTCCTGCCAGAACTCCAATTCCGCTTACTGCGGGGAGACACGAACTGGCGCCATGTTCATGGCGTGCTGCCGTGATGTGAAGAAGCATGCCAAGGCAGGGAACACGACACCCAATACCGGTTTTGCGCTTGGTGTTGGGGGTTTAACGCTGAAAGCTCTCCGGTGCCAGGGCACAGTTTCATTCACTCGGCCGAGCGCGAACCAGCGCAGCTAGGTGCTTCGCTGTCTCGCTTGCGCCTGCTGGCCGGCGTCCCAACGGTCCGTCGCGGGTGCCCCGAGGCTGCGAAGTCAGTCAGTTTCAAGAGCCGGCAGTCCGGTACCCTGCATTGCCAGGAGGACTCGTGACGCGAGTGTGGCTGGCGCATTGGACAGCACGCCAAGGCAGTTAGAGACTTCGGAAGGAATGCTTTAGAACGGAATGCTCGACGCGCCGGTAGGTATGGGCCCCCGACCTGCCGGAACCTTCCCGCAGAAATGCAGTGTCCCGTGAAACTTGAGGATAGTCGCAATCAAGCCGGCCCGTGCACGAATCGAGAGGTCATTAAGGAGGTATATCGAGCCGACATTCCGCCTCAGAACAGCTTGACCAGAATAGTGTGCAGACACCGCGCTGGCCAAGGCAAGTGTGTCGAGGACGCGCAGCTCCCCATCGTTGATCCCGAAACTGAATCTGGCACCTGCCATCGGATACTTGTGCTTGATCTCGAACAGCCAGACGACCCATCCGATATAAACATGCGGTACAGGTTCAGTACCGACCGGGAGTAAAGCTGAATAGCACAACTGATGAGAGGCTTAGGGAGCACCACCAAGGACCCGAGGTCGCGGCCGTAACGCATTCGGGTTGCCATGTCACGGCTGTCGGCGCCGGCGACCCACTTCAGAGGTTACATAGTAACGGGCACTGCATCCGCTGCATCGGGGAGGGTCTGGAGCCCGGACACTCGTATGCGCCCTCGCATTCCACTGTGAGATATGATGCTCATACACTGTTCATGAAGCAATAAATGGTCGATATCGTAGACAGCGCCACCCGCAGCCGTATGATGTCCGGTATCCGTGGCCGCGACACAAAGCCGGAGATGCTGATTCGGAGTCTGCTTCACCGTAAAGGTTTCCGGTTTCGCGTCAACCGCCGGGACCTGCCCGGCAAGCCCGACATCGTGTTTTCCGGACGACGCGCAGTGATTCTCGTCCATGGCTGTTTCTGGCATGGGCACGACTGCCCTTTGTTCAGGTTGCCTGGAACGCGTACCGACTTCTGGGCCAGCAAAATCGCCGGGAACCGCAGCAATGATACCCGCGTAAAGCAGGCCCTGCTGGACGCGGGATGGCGTGTGGGAACGGTCTGGGAATGCGCACTGCGCGGACGTCACCGGGACGTTCCCGGCGCGGTCGACGCCCTCGCAGAATGGCTGCGCGGTGACGTCCGCTCGATCGAACTGCGCGGCCCTTTTATTACTGCTCAACCAGCGCCGGCTGCAGTGTCCTGACCCTGCCATCTCCGTGGTCTGCGTCATGCGATCCGAAGGAGTGGCCGCTGGCGGATGAACCGGCTATCGTCCCCCTACCGCGCTTAGTGTCGGAATCCTTCGTCCTCTGCCGACCTGCAGATAAGAGCCAGCTTCCTGTGGTCTTTCGGCTGCGTCCTGAGGAATCCCTGTAACGTGCTCGCCTTCGAAACCAACTCGAGCTCGGCTGGCGTAAGGTGGCTGACTTTACGTGACCATGCATGTAACGCTGTCCAGTAGCCGGTGCTGGTGAGGCCCAGCATTTTTCGCTGGAGTTCGATGCTATCATCGACCTGCCCCTGTTTTCTGCTGTCGGTCCTCTTGGCCGCGTGGTCGCTTTTCGGAATCGCCATACGGCGCAGGTCGGCCGTCCAAGGGATGTCGAGGGCCGCGATGCTTTGCCAGCACTCTTCCCGTTTGCACCATTCGCCCACGTTTTTGACCCCGGGCGGAGGGAGCAGCAGCGACTGCTGTACGCTGGGCGCCAACTGTTCCAAGCGCTCCGCCACGTCCAAGCCTGCGCCGTGGCTGTTCCAGATCCGGTCGAGGTCGACCTCTCCGCCGGCTTTCCGGATGTCATGGAAGAGCTTTGCAACCGTATAGGTCACGATGTTGATACGGTATCCACCTTCGTACCATGAACCGCGCGCGGCATCAACAATGTTCTCCATTCGCCGCCATATCAGCGCTATCGCCACCATGGACCGGAAATAGTCATCGCCGTAGTCGGGACTGAGCTTTTCCCAGTTCTCCGCTTCGGTTACGTCGGCGCTTTTGCTGGAAAATCGCGACGCGAATTTCGAAAAATTCTTCTGTGCCCCCAAGCTGACCCAGTGAGGTTTTCCTTCCAGCGTGTGCGCATACTTGGCGAGGTCCGTTTTGCTGACAAGCTGGTCTGGCGGATACTGGCTTTCGAACCCGGTTTTTGCCGATTGCGTGAGATACAGGCGCTCGTTCTGGTACTGACCGCGTGAGCGCTCGTAAAACCATTTGCTCTGGATGCGTTGGCCGGCCTTTGCCGGCGTGAGCAGACGGCGTGAAATTTCTTCCATTTTGCGGTGGAACGGGTGATTCGCAAAAAAGTCGGCCGCCGCAACCTTGTTCTGTGTGTTGGCATATTCCGCGATACTTGGGATCAGCTCCTGCGCCCGGGCCGGCAGAACCCGCGTCAGCTTCATTTGGACCGATACGTCTGCAAGGCTGAGCCTGTCCTTCTTGCGGGCGTTCAGGATGCTTGCGGTCGTTTGCCCTCCGTTGACGATCTGCAGGTCGGTTAGGCCTGTAATGACGAGCTGTCCACCTCTGGACTCAACCGTCACATCGGACGCCGTTGCAGCGATCCCGTTGTTGTACGCAAAAAAAAGACTTGGTGCATCTTGGATCGTGGTGCGGATACCCTTGTTAACCCCGCCTTTCATCCCGAGGAAAGAACGTACATTGCCTTCGAGAAGACGGCTGCCATACCGCTCGAACAGATCGGCCAGCTGGTCTCCCGGAACCACACACAGATAGGAGCATAGATCGTCGGTACGTGCTGTCACGAGACAGGGAATCGGGGCCGCACCGGATTCGGCGAAATCAATGTGGACCGCCTCGCGTTCACGGTTCGATTCATACAGCGCTGCAAGACGCTTCAGATCCCAGATATGGCGTTCGACCGGGATGCCGGCAATGGTACCGTGCAGCTCCTCCCTGAACCGGCTGCTGAGGGTGAGGTTGGTAAATACGTGCAGCCGGATCCGGTTAATTTTATGAACATCGTTGTGTAGCTGCAGGGCCAGTTCATACGCAGGGTTCGCTTCCGCAATGTATTGATGCAGGCTGTTCTCGACCGCTTCACGGACGAAATTCTCCATCCATCCAGACAGCTGGTCCGTCATGGCCGTGTTGAGCGTCGCCGGCACCTGCAGCTCTTCCCACCTGCCGATGACAAGTCCGATGCTACCGTCGGATTCGTCAAGCCGGGTAAAACCGTGCAGTTTGAGTCCCCGGTTTTTCGCCCCGGTGCCCTGATATTCGATCAGCTCGAATTCACCGAAGACCGGGTCCTCCTCAAGCCGTTCGGCTACTTCGTTAACGAACGCAAGGGTATCCACCAGTTCCATTGCGCGGCTGCGTCGGGCCACGAGCTGGCCCAGTTCGTTCAAAAAGTCTTCATGCTGCATGAGAATTCGGCGGGTTTAGGAAAGGCGTGATTGAGGAGAACAGAATGCTGTAAGTGACGTTCGGGATTCCGGCTGGAAGTGTTGCGGGAACAAGGCGTGGAAACCCGTCGCCTACGGCGTAGTGCCTGGTTTCCATCGGCGTAAATGCGGTATTCTGGTAATGATCGTGCTCGACGTAGCCGGCCTCGAGAAGTCTGTCGCGATATGCGGCGGTTGCGCCGGCAGAATCGGCGAGCAGCTCTTCAATCCGGGTTACCAGCAGCGGCAGCGTGAGCGCCCCCTTTTCGGAGGGCGACGCTTCGCGGAGCACGCAAACCCGGAGCGAAAGCGGGACCGGCGCATCAAGCTGTTTCGCGGACGAGATGCCGACAGCTTCCGCGTCTGGCGACACCGCCTTTACCTCGACAGCATAGCCGGCAAACAGGAAGTCCTGACTGGTGCCCTTTGGCCCGGTCCACGCGGCTAGGGGCTGCAGGGGATCGGCGGCATTCGCGCTTATGAACTCTTCCAGTGCAAGCATCTCCGCAATCAGTCCCTTGATCTGAAATTTTTGCAGCAATCCGGACCCGCCATCGCGGAACAGCCGCTTCCACAGCAGCAGGCGGTCCCTGAACAGCGCGACGAGGGCCGTTTCGGTGGCGACCCCTGCTGCCGTATCCACAAGGTCCTGGCAGAGCCGGCCGAACACGGTTTCGAGTCCCGGTTCTTCGAGCCGCAGTCCCATCACCCAGTCGCCGCCCGCGCGCTGGATCCGGACATAGCCGAGTGCGCCAGTATCAGCGTCAATTGCCAGCGGACGGCTGCTGACGCCGATGGCCAGCATGGCGGATCCGTTGCCGTTCACGCCGGCGTAGATATTGAACGGGTGCCGCGGATCCACACGTATCAGCGTCCAGCTGCTCCCGGCGAGCTGCTCCCCGGCCATATCGCGCCGTATTTCGAGCCAGAGTTGTTCAATCCGTGTCATCCGCGTCTCCTTCCTCTTCACCGAAAAGGTCACGCAGTGCTACCCGGTTCAGCCGATAGACGACCTTCTCCCCGTCACCCGAATCATCGAAATTCGGAAAGCTGAGGCTGAGCGCAACCATTGGGGCCGTTCCGATTTCGCTGGCAGGCATGATTCGTTCAGGGTGTTTGCCGGTTGGGTCCTTCGCCTGGATGAAGTGGATGGTAAGCAGCGGACGCGAACGGTATCTGCGATACCAGTTTCCCGACACGGTGGCGCCTCTTTGTTCCTTCTCGCTCTCGCGCTCCCAGTCAGCCTCGGCCTTTTTGATCTGCTGATCCGTCATCAGCATGCGTTCGTCACTGGTGTCGCCAACGCGCTGCTTGTTGAGCTTCAGGTAGGCAACCCCTTTCGCCGTTTTCTCGAACTGCCGCTCGCGGCTGCGGATGGTCCCAGGCAGGTCATTGATGACCGGCACGTTCAAATTGGGTACGGGGTCCCCCAATCCCTGCGGTATGCACACATCCCACTCTTTCAGCCTGTCATAACCGTTGTTACGGATGAAACGGACGAGTGGCCGCGTACCGTCCTCCTGATCAGGGACAAACTGCATGTTCATGATGCTGATGTTGAGTTCCGCAAGCAGGGTGGCAATGCGGTTTTTGTCGATCCCGGTCCAGACATAGCGGTTGCCCGTCAGCGTGGCCGGCCCCTCGGCCCGCATGAAGGATTCGATCCGCTGTATATTCTGGGCGTTAAGCGTTATTGAGCGCGGAATAAACGCTGTCTCCGTGCCAAACGCGTTGAAGGAAATCGAATGGACGACATTTTGGCCGCTCCTCATCTTGTTCTGGGCGGTAACGATCAATGTGTCCGGGTGCGCTTTTACTCGGATGCCGAACTGCGATGGCGGCAGGCGGTTGGCGCTCATGCGCCGGAAATCCCCGCGCAGTTCTGCTACCGCACCGGCAATGTGTGCGTACCAGTCTTGGGCGTCGGCGTCCATCCAGATGCGGAACACGTCGTCATAGCCCTGGCGGTAGCCAAACCAGCGGCCCATCTGCAGCAGCGTGTCATAAGCCTTGGAATTGCGGTAAAAATAGCTGACACAGAGTCCTTCCAGCGTCAGGCCGCGAGACAGCGTCAGGCCGCCCACGGCGATGACACGGCGCCCCTTTGCGGTGTTCTGGTAGGTGGAATAGTCGAGCTTTTCCTCCGGGGCCGACTTCTGGTTGATGGTTACAACCTTTACCGATGCAACAGCCTCGTGCAGCTTTTTACGGACCTGTTCCCAGCTGACTTCGGTATCAGCGAACTCCTCTTCCCAGACCGCCTGCAGGCGGGCGAGGGCAGGATGCTTGCGCCACGAAGCGCCGGCAAGGTACTGGTGGATTTCCTGCTGCAGCCCATACAGGAAGTCGCGAATTTTTTCGGACACGCGGCCCTGCACGTCCGTGAAGCGGCTGACATTGACAAGCATCGAACGGTGACGCAGCTCTTCACCCCTGATGTCGCGGATCGCGCAGCTCAGCAGGAAAACCCGAATCGCATCCCTGAGGCTTTCTGGCAGGTCATTGACCGGATAGTCCTTTTTGTGGATGTAGGGGAAGCTGTTTTCGGCGTCGTCAATGTCGCGCAGTTGACCATGGTGCTTCCCGTCTTCAAAAAAAATGCTGGAGGCGCCAATATAATGTGATGGCGTGTTGAGGCTGTAGATGAAGTTCGACGGGAACAGGTCAGTTTCGTTGTCCGGATTGATGAACACGTTCGCAAAGGGCGTCGCGGTGTAGGCAACATATGACGAGCGCGAGAACTTTCCGATGATGTCGCGGATGAGACCGTTGATCGTCGCGGGTTCCTGGCCTTCTTTCCGAACGTTGACGGACGCGTTGTCCGCCTCGTCGTCGATCACGAGCAGCGGGAGTTCATGTTTCTCGTAGCCTGTTAGCTCCAGCTGTGCCTGCAGCCAGCTTTTCAGGTTTTCCAGCGGTGACTTATTTTTCTTCATCACGAACAGCAGCGGTTCGTTGATGTTGGCGAGTGGAATCCCTCCCAGAATCCTCGCGTTATTGGTCAGAAAGTCGAAGTTGACCGAGGTAAGAACATTTGCCGACCTGTTTCTGTAAATTCCCGCACCAAT
>Ga0308160_10003972_pt1 | contig 16175 bp, 11 predicted proteins | sample PhyFR1_FD_201036 | JGI IMG/M metagenome (GOLD analysis project Ga0308160, IMG submission 201036) | Phyllosphere microbial communities from UC Gill Tract Community Farm, Albany, California, United States - DLSLF.R1 | ecosystem: Host-associated > Plants > Phyllosphere > Unclassified | place: USA...
AGGCCTTACCCACGATGCCATCGTGACCGGAAGCGGCCGCAAAGGCGCCCAGCAGCCTCGTCTGCGTTGGGTCAATACGATCCTGGGCAATCTCAAAACGGCGCTTAGCGGCACCCACCATGCGGTGAACTTCCCGAAATACGGCACGCGCTACCTGCATGCGCATGCCTACCGCTTCAACCGCCGCTTCAACCTGGCCGCCATGGTGCCGCGCCTGGCCAGTGCCCTGGCCGGCGCGGGAAGGCTCACAGAGCAGCAACTGCGTACGGCAGCTGAGACACAGCGCTAATCAGGTCCCGATGGGAGAGGGGCTATGCATGATCGGCTGCTCCCTTCTCCCGTCGGGAGAAGGTGGCCCGTAGGGCCGGATGAGGGTACGGGCGCAGCCTCGTGCACCCAAACTCAGCGAGTCGCTTCGCGCCGCACCCTCACCCCAGCCCCTCTCCCAATGGGAGAGGGGCTGCTGCGGCCGGCAGCTGCCCGAGTGCGTGCTTTTCGTTTGGCAGCACGCTGCCGCTGGCACCGTCGAAACGCATCGCTGTACCCCGAATGCGTCGGCCATCGTGCGTGCGCGGCACGGCCATGTCTTCGCCAGGTCACCGGACGCGTCTTATCATGCGCCGATGACTTCCATCGCCCTACGACTGGCAAGCGCCTGCGCGGCGCTGCTGCTCGGCGCTTGCGCCTCCGCCCCCTCTTCGCCCACTGCCAAGGCCACCGCGCCGCAGGCCGCGTCCAGCCAGGCGCAGCGACCGTTGCTGCTGCTGATCTCGATCGACGCCCTGCGCGCAGACATGCTCGATCGCGGCATCGCGCCGAACCTGAGCCGGCTGGCGCGCGAGGGCGTGCGGGCGCAATGGATGACGCCGTCGTATCCGTCGCTGACCTTCCCCAACCACTACACCCTCGTCACCGGGCTGCGTCCGGACCACCACGGCATCGTCCACAACAGCATGAACGACCCGCTGCTGGGCACGTTCCGGGTCAGCGACCGCGACGCGGTCGGCGACGGCCGCTGGTGGGGCGGCGAACCGATCTGGGTCGGCGCCGAGAAGGCCGGCCTGCCCGCGGCGACCTGGGCTTGGCCGGGCAGCGAGGCGGCGATCCAGGGCGTGCGTCCGAGCCGCCGCCAGGCCTTCGACGAACACGTCGCGCCGAACGCGCGGGTCGACCAGGCACTGGGCTGGCTCGACGATCGCAGCGCGCCGCATCCGCAACTGCTGACCCTGTATTTCGAACAGGTCGACGAGGCCGGCCACGACTTCGGCCCGCAATCGGCGCAGTACGCGCGCGCGATCGAACAGGTCGACGCGGCGATCGGCCGCCTGCTCGACGGGCTGGCCCGGCGCGGGCAACTGGATCGCACCAACCTGATCGTGGTCTCCGACCACGGCATGGCGACGGTGCCGGCGCAGCAGGTGGTCATCGTCGAGGACATGGTGTCGATGCAAGAGGCCGAGGTGGTCAGCTACGGCCAGTCGGTCGGCATCGCGCCGCGGCCCGGCCAGGAGGCCAGGGTCGAAGCCAAGCTGCTCGGCGCGCATCCGCAGTACGACTGCTGGCGCAAGGCCGAACTGCCGGCGCGCTGGCACTACGGCAGCCATCCGCGCGTCCCGCCGATCGTGTGCCAGATGCACGAAGGCTGGGACGCGCTGCCGGCCGAGCGCGCCGCGGAGAAGCCGCGTACCGGGCTGCGCGGTTCGCACGGCTACGATCCGGCGCTGCCGTCGATGCGCGCGGTGTTCATCGCGCGCGGCCCGGCGTTCCGCCAGGGCGCCACGCTGGCGCCGTTCGACAATGTCGATGTGTATCCGCTGCTGACCCGGCTGCTGGGGATTCCCGCCGCGCCCAACGACGGCGATCCGCAGGCGCTGCTGCCGGCATTGCGCTAGCGCGGCGCGGTTCCGCCACGCCGCGCCTTGAAGCGCAGCTAGCCTGGCGCAGCATTGTCCGCCTGCGGCGCCTCCCCCATCGGTTGTCGCATCGCCGCGGTTACCGCGGCGGCGCAGCGCCGCGATCGCGCTGCGGCCATGCCGCCGCCTACCAGTGAAGCGTGTCGCGACCGATGGCCCGCGTCGCTGCTGGACCACGGTGCCGACTGCAGATACCCGTCGCGGCCGCCCGCGTTCGGCGCGGCGACCTGCCCAGCGGTGCAGCGCCGCACACCGCGCCAGGCATGAATGTGTGGACGAGGCGACAGGCCCAGGCGATGGCGCGCATGCGACAATCCCCACATGCAGTCGCCCGATCCCGTGCCGCCGCCGCGCATGCGCCATCGTCTACGCCCGTTGCTCTCGCACGAGAGCTGGAAACAGCGCGCGGTGCTGTGGGGCGGCGCGGTCGCGGTGGCGCTGGTCGCGATCGTGTTCGCCAAGGCCAGCGACGCGGCCTTCCACCTGTTCCAGCGCATCATCGCGCACTCGCCGTGGTGGGCGCTGCTGCTGACGCCGAGCGTGTTCGCGCTGCTCGCCTGGCTGACCAACGGCGTGTTGCGCCCTACCCGCGGCAGCGGCATTCCGCAGGTCATCGCCGCGCTTGAGCAGCCGGACGACGCGTTCCGGCAAACCAACCTGTCGCTGCGCGTGTCCGCCGGCAAGCTGCTGCTGACCACGCTGGCCTTGCTCGGCGGCGCCTCGGTCGGGCGCGAAGGCCCGACCGTGCACGTCGGCGCCAGCCTGATGTACGTGCTCGGGCGCTGGTTCGGTTTCCGCGATCCGCGCCAGGCCTCGCATTTCCTGCTCGCCGGCGGCGCCGCCGGCATCGCCGCGGCGTTCAATACGCCGCTGGCCGGCGTGGTGTTCGCGATCGAGGAACTCAGCGGCCGTTTCGAACACCGTTTCTCCGGCACCTTGCTGACCGCGGTGATCGTCGGCGGCGTGATCTCGCTGGGCCTGCTCGGCAACTACACCTACTTCGGCAAGGTATCCGCGGCGCTGCCGCTGGGCCGGGCGTGGCTGGCGATCGTGCTGTGCGGGGTGGTCGCCGGCCTGCTCGGCGGCGCGTTCAGCCGAATGGTGCTGGCCACCGTCGCCGGCAAGCCGCGCTGGCTGGGCGCGCTGCGCGGCCGCCATCCGGTGCTGCTGGCCGCGGCCTGCGGCCTGGCCCTGGTCGCGCTGGGCCTGATCTTCGGCAACGGCGCGTTCGGCACCGGCTACGAGCAGGCGCGCAGCCTGGTGCAGGGCCATGCCAGCGTCGGCCACGAGTTCGGGCTGATGAAGCTGCTCGCGAACCTGGTGTCGTACGTGGCCGGCATCCCCGGCGGCCTGTTCTCGCCGGCGCTGGCGGTCGGCGCCGGCATCGGCCACAACCTGGCGGTGCTGATGCCGGACGTGGATCCGCGCACCTTCGTCCTGCTGGGCATGTGCGCGTATCTGACCGGGGTCACCCAGGCGCCACTGACCTCGGCAGTGATCTCGCTGGAACTGACCGACAGCAGCGACATGCTGCTGCCGATCCTGGCCACGGTACTGATCGCGCGCGGCGCCTCGGCGCTGGTGTGCCGCACGCCGATCTATCGCGGCCTGGCGGAACAGTTACTGCCGGTGCCAAGCGTCGCCGAACCCGAACCCGAACCGACCTCGCTGGCCGCCGACCTGGCCGGCGACAGCGGCGAGGACGATCCTCCGCGCTGAGCGCCAACTCCGCGAGTCGCTTCGCGTCGGACCCTCACCCCAACCCCTCTCCCGGGGGGAGAGGGGCTTAAGCTGCACCCTGCGGGGCTGCGGGGCTGCGGGCTGCGGCGTTTTTTCGAGGCAAAAAAAACGCGGCGCAAGCGCCGCGTTCTTTCGTACCGCTGGAGCCGAGGCTCAGCCGGCCTTGGCGACCGTCTTCTTGGCCACGGCCTTCTTCGCCGCCGGGGTCTTGACCACCGACTTCTTGGCGACCGGCGACGCGGCGCCCACGGCCACCTTGCTCACGCTGTGCAAGCGCGAATTGCCATAGCTGGCGTTATAGCGCTTGCCCTTGGCGGTCTTGCGGTCACCCTTACCCATGCTCATCGACTCCTGAATGTGTGTGCGAAAATCCCCGCGCGGTGCACGGGTTTGGCGAGGCCAACGCGGTCAGCGCCCTCGCGCAAGGGCGGCAAGCCTATCACGTGCGCTCAGTGGGCGCAGCTGGCGTCGTGCACGTGGCCATGGTTCAGCCGCAGGTTGAGCAGGTGCGCGAGTCCGACCAGGGTGCCGCCGAAGGTCATGATCGCCGCGTGCGGCGCCACCGCGTGGTGCAGCGCCGGCACCAGCATTCCGGCCCACAACGACAGCAGGCCCAGCAGCAGCAGCCCCAGCGCCTGCCAGGCGCGATGCCGGCGGTAGCCGAGGACCAGGCTGAACAGGCCCAGGCAGGTCACGAACAGCACCAGCGTGCGTTCCACGCCATCACCCAGCCACACCGACAGGCCCAACGAAGGCAACACGGCCAGCGCCAGCGGCAGCAGCGCGCAATGCACCGCGCACAGCAGCGAACCGGTGGCGCCGAGGCGGTCGAGCAGTGCGCGCAGATCGGAGATAGGCGACATGACTTCCAGCACAGTGGTGATTGCGTTATAGAATAATATAACATTACCCGGCCGGCGACCAGGGGGTCGCCACGCCCCCCATGCCATGCCTGCCGCCGCCTCCGCGCGGCGAACGCGAGCGCCCGCGCTCGCCTGGCGGCGCCTTTTTTCCTCCTATTCGGTATGTCTATGTCCTCCTCCTCCCGCTCCCGCTCGCTCCGTCGCACCGCCCTGTCCCTGGCGCTGGGCGGCCTGCTCAGCCCCGCCCTGGCCCTGGCCGCCGACGCACCCGCCGCGGACGCCGCCACGCCGCCGGCCAGCGACAGCCGCCATGCCGAGGGCCACAAGCAGGACCGCCACGTGAAGGACATGGACGCGGTGGTGGTCACCGCCAGCCCGCTGCGCGATGCCGCCGGCGACCTGAGCCAGCCAGTGGAAGTGCTGGCCGGCGAGCGCCTGGACGAGAACCGCGGCGCCAGCGTCGGCGAGACCGTGGCCAGCCTGCCCGGCGTGCAGAGTTCCAACTTCGGCCCCGGCGTGGGCCGGCCGATCATCCGCGGCCTGGACGGCCCGCGCGTGGCGGTGCTCAGCGACGGCCTGTCCACGCAGGACGTGTCCACCGTCAGCCAGGACCACTCGCCGGCGGTGGAATCGTTCCTGGCCGACCAGATCGAAGTGCTGAAGGGACCATCCACGCTGCTTTACGGTTCCGGCGCGATCGGCGGCGTGGTCAACGTGGTCGACGGGCGCATCGCCGAGACGCCGGTGGACGGCGTGCACGGCCGCGCCGAAGTGCGCTTCGACGGCGGCGACAAGGACGGCAACACCGACATGTTCCGGGTCGATGCCGGCAACGGCAGCGGCCTGTCGATCCACGCCGACGGCGTGTACCGCAACCAGAAGGACTACGACACCCCGCAGGGCCGCCAGGCCAATTCCTTCCTGGACACCAAGACCGGTTCGGTCGGCGCCTCGCTGGCCGGCGACTGGGGCTTCGTCGGCGTGTCGGCCTCGCGCTTCCGCGACAACTACGGCAACCCGGGCGAACCCGGCGACCTGGCCGCCGGCGAGCGCGGCGTGTCGCTGCGCATGCACCAGGACCGCTACGAGCTCAAGGGCGGGCTGACCGATCCGTGGGGCGACGGCAGCGCGCTGCGCTACAGCTTCGGCCACACCGCCTACACCCACACCGAGTTCGAGGGCGAGGAAGTGGGCACGGTATTCGACAAGCGCGCCAACGAAGGCCGCGTCGAAGCGTCCTTCACCTTCGGCGGCGGCTGGCAGACCGCGTTCGGCGTGCAGGGCAGCGACTCCACTTTCCAGGCGATCGGCGAAGAGGCGTTCGTGCCGAAGACCGACACCCGCGCCATCGGCGTGTTCGCCGTGGCCCGCAACAACTGGGAACGTGTCACCGCCGAGGTCGGCGCGCGCGTGGACAAGGTCAAGTACGAGACCGACACCGGCGTGGACCGCGACTTCACCCCGAAGAGCTTCTCGCTCAGCGGCGGCTTCCGCTTCAACGAGCAGTGGCGCCTGACCGCCAACCTCGACCATGCCGAGCGCGCGCCGGCCGAGGAAGAACTGTTCGCCGACGGCCCGCACATCGCCACCCTCGCCTACGAGATCGGCGACGCCAACCTCAAGCCGGAGAAGGCCAACCAGGCCGAGTTGGGACTGAACTTCAAGAACACCTGGGTGGATGCCAAGGTGGCGGCGTACTACAACCGCTACGACGATTTCATCTACATCGTCGATACCGGCGCGCAGTGGTTCCACGAGGAAGACAACGACTTCCTGCCGATCCGCCAGTGGACCCAGGCCGACGCGATCTTCCATGGTTTCGAGGGCGAGGCCACCTTCCACCTGGCCGACAACGACAGCGGCGCCTGGGACCTGCGCGTGTTCGGCGACACCGTGCGCGCGCGGCTGAAGGACGGCGGCAACCTGCCGCGCATCGCCCCGGCACGCTACGGCGCGCAGCTGCGCTGGGACGCCAGCAACTGGCGCGCCTCGCTCGGCGCGACCCGCTACCAGAAGCAGGACAAGGTGGCGGTCAACGAAACCCCGACCGACGGCTACACGCTGGTCGATGCGCACCTGGCCTACCACGTCGATGCCGGCGCGACCGCCTGGGAAGTGTTCCTGGACGGCAACAACCTGACCGACCAGGACGCGCGCGTGCACACCTCGTTCCTGAAGGACGACGTGATGCTGCCCGGCCGCAACGCCTCGTTCGGCGTGCGCCTGTTCTTCTGACGCGGCTCCCCTCCCGAGCGTCAGTGGAGGCCGCCTTCGGGCGGCCTCTTTTTTTGAAGGCGCCCGAAGACGCGATCGATAGGCACACGCGCAGCGACAGCATGTGGCCACTGCGCGGTGCAGCGATCGGTTGCGCCACGCGACAGCCGTAATGCCCCTCGCGACCGCAGGCCCGAGGCCAGCTAACGTCGCTCCCACGCCGCGGCGTCGCGCTGCGCACGCCACGCCGCACGACACGCAGCGCTGGCGACCGGCCTGCGCAACCGGTCACGCAAACGGCGCCTCTACCGCGCTGCACAACGGCCTGCCCGCGCAACGGCGTTACAAAGAGCGCCGCGCGCTGTCCCCTGCATCGCGCTGTGCCGGACTAGCCTGCGTCGACGTGCGCTGCACGCGCGGGCCGCTACGCGCACCGGCGCACCGTTTTCGGATGAAGAAAGGAGAGATTCTTCATGAAAGCCGCCCTGCCCCTCCGCCTGCTGCCGCTGTCCATCGCCGCCGTACTGCTCGCGCCGACAGCACTGGCGCAGACCGCCACCGCCCCCGACGATGCCGTCCGATCCGCCGCACCCGCCGCACAATCCGACGCCACCACCCTGGATACCGTGGTGGTCAGCGGCACCGCGCGCTTCAAGGGCCTGCGCAAGCGCGACGCCAGTTTCTCGATCACCACCGCCACGCCCGAACAGATCCAGCAGGCAGTGCCGCAGAGCAGCGCCGACCTGCTGAAGATCGTGCCGGGCGTGTGGGCCGAGCCCAGCGGCGGCGGCACCGGCGCCAACATCTTCGTGCGCGGCATGCCCTCCGAAGGCGATGCGCCGTTCGTCACCTTCCAGCTCGACGGCTCGCCGCTGTTCCCGCCGCCGACGCTGTCGTTCCTGGAAAACTCCACGCTGTTCCGCACCGACGACACCGTCGAGCGCCTGGAAGTGCTGCGCGGCGGCTCCAGCCCGATCTTTTCCAACGGCCAGGCCGGCATCACCGCCAACTTCATCCAGAAGCAGGGCCAGGACGAGCCGGCGGGCAGCGTGCGCCTGACCGGCGGCAGCGACAATCTGCGCCGCATCGATCTGTTCAACAGCGGGCCGATGGGCAATGGCTGGTACTACAGTATCGGCGGCTTCTTCCGCGAGACCGACGGCGTGCGCGACCCGCAGTTCTCCGCCGACAAGGGCGGCCAGTTCAGCGCCACCCTGAGCAAGCGCTGGGACAGCGGCGACCTGACCTTCTACGCGCGCCACACCGACGACAACAACGCCTTCTACACCGCGATCCCGCTGCTGTCGCGCAACAACGGCAGCGACCTGTCCAGCTTCCCCGGCCTGAACGCGCAGACCGGCACCCTGCTCAGCAACGATTTCCGCAACGTCAGCCTGCCGGTCGGCCCGAACGGCCAGACCGTGCAGCGCGACCTGGCCGACGGCCGCGGGGTCAACATCGACGTGTTCGGCGGCGAACTCAACTGGCAACTCGGCGACTGGACCCTCGCCGACCGTTTCAGCGTGATGGGCGGCACCGCGCCGACCTACGCGTTGTTCACCGGCGATGCGCCGCAGCGTCTGGGCGACTTCATCGCCGGCTACGGCAGCACCGGCAGCGCCAGCTACACCAACGGCGGCGGCGCTGTCGATCCCAACCAGCAGGTGCTGGAAGCCGGCTGGTGGTCGGTGGACAAGCGCCTGAACTCCTTCACCAACGATCTGCGCCTGAGCCGCGAACTGTTCACCGGCAATACGCTCACGGTGGGCAGCTACTACGCCAGGTATTCCTCCAACGACACCTGGTACCTGGGCAACACCATGCTGCTGACCGCGCAGAACCACGCACGCCGCATTGACGTCAGCCTGGACGACGGCCGCCAGCCGACCCGCGACGGCTTCACCAGCACCGCCTTCTTCGCCCTGCGCGCGCACTACGACGGCGAGAACAGCGCGGTGTTCGTCGCCGACGAATGGGAACTGGACGACCGCCTGCGCCTGGACCTGGGCGTCCGCTACGAGCGCCAGCGCGTCACCGGCACCGTGCACGACACCGCCACCGTGGACCTGGACGGCGATCCGGCCACGCTGTACGACAACGCCACCTCGATCTCGCTGCCGAGCGCGCGCCGCATCGACCAGGACGACAACGCGCTGTCGTGGACCGCGGGCCTGAACTTCAAGCTCGATGAGCACAACAGCCTGTTCGCGCGGGTCAATTCCGGGGTCAAGTTCCCCGGCTTCGACAACCTGCGCGACGGGCAGACCAAGGTGCAGGACATCGACCAGTACGAACTGGGCTTGAAGTCCGGTGCGGCCGCCTACGACCTGTACCTGACCGCGTTCTACAACACCTTCAAGAACTCGCCGTTCCAGGCGTTCCTGGCCGACGGCAGCAACTTCACCACGGTCGGCGATTCGCGCGCCTACGGCCTGGAGGTGGAAGGCGCGATCCGTCCGTTCGGCGGCTTCGAACTGGCCGGCACCGGGGTGTGGCTGGACGCCAAGTACCGCAACTACCGCGAGTTCACCGGCAACCAGGTGATGCGCCAGCCCAAGCGCCAGTTCCGGCTGACCCCGAGCTACTACTGGATGCTGCCGTTCGGCGACCTGCGCGTGTTCGCCACCTACTCCTACATCGGCGAGCGCTACGCCGACCTGGCCAACAGCCAGCGCCTGCCGTCCTACGACATGCTCGACGTCGGCGCCAGCCTGCATGCCGGCGAGCACTGGGAATTCACCGCCAGCGGCAGCAACGTGACCGACGAACTCGGCCTGACCGAAGGCAACGTGCGCGTGCCCGGTGCGGCCACCGGCGGCGTGTTCATGGGCCGCCCGATCGCCGGCCGCCAATACCAGGTGTCGGTGGCGTACCACTGGTAGCGCCCGCGCAGTGCCACCGCCGAAATTGCGATCGGCCCGCCGTTGTAGGAGCGGCTTCAGCCGCGACAGACCCTATCCGTAAAGCCTGTCGCGGCTGAAGCCGCTCCTACAGAAAAACAAATGCTGCGCCATTGCGAAAATCCCGAATCCCGGCGACATCACCACCCCACCACCCGCCCTTCGCAATCTCTTCGCGACGCCGCTGCAATGCTCGGGCATGGGCGTCTCAGCGCGCCCGTGCGCCGGTACCGCGATGGCGGCACCGCTACCCAGGTCGAACCGTGCATCCGTTGTTGCGCCAGCGCGCAACGATGCGGCGGTCCCCCAGGCAGGAGAGACCGATGCAGCACGATCCCCACCCTTCCCAGGCCGCGCCCGGCGCCGCCGAATTCCCGCACGATGCCGGGCTGAGCGACGACGAGGCCGCGCTCGCGCGCCGGCTCGGGATCAGCGGCCTGTCGCGGCGCGAATTCCTCGCCCTGCTGTCGGCCGCCGGCCTGAGCAGCGCGGGCGGGCAGATCGCCTTCAGCGACGCCGCCTTCGCCGCGCCGGCCCCAAGCGCGACTACGCCGCAGAACGCGATGCCGGTGGTGCTGCAGGTCAACGGCCAGCGCCACGCCTTGCAGTTGGACCCGCGCACCACCCTGCTGGACGCGCTGCGCGAACACCTGGCGCTGACCGGCACCAAGAAGGGCTGCGACCACGGCCAGTGCGGCGCCTGCACGGTGATCGTGGACGGCGAGCGGCGCCTGTCCTGCCTGACCCTGGCCGCGCAGGCCGAGGACGCGCAAATCACAACCATCGAAGGCCTGGCCGACGGCGAACGGTTGCATCCGATGCAGGCCGCGTTCGTGCAGCACGACGGTTTCCAGTGCGGCTATTGCACGCCCGGGCAGATCTGCTCGGCAGTGGCGCTGCTCAACGAGATCAAGCGCGGCGACGCCAGCCATGTCAGCGCCGACGTCAGCCAGCCGGTCACCGAACTCAGCGACGCCGAAGTGCGCGAACGCATGAGCGGCAACATCTGCCGCTGCGGCGCCTATCCGAAGATCGTCGCCGCGATCCAGGACGTGCACAGCGGCGGCGCGCCACGCCCGCTGACCTGGCGCTACGTCGACCAGTCCGAACTGACCGCACTGAAGCTGGCGAAGGAGGTGGCCGATGACGCCGTTTGATTACCGGCGCGCCAGCTCGCCGGAAGACGCGGTGCGCCGTGTCGCCGCCAACCCGAACGCGCGCTTCCTCGGCGGCGGCACCAACCTGCTCGACCTGATGAAGGAAGGGGTGACCGGCGCCGACGAGATCGTCGATCTGACCCGGCTCAAGGGGCTGGCCGAGATCGCCGAGACCGCCGACGGCGGCCTGCGCCTGGGCGCGCTGGCCAACAACACCCACACCGCCAACCATCCGCTGGTGCGCCAGCGCTATCCGCTGCTGAGCCAGGCGATCCTGGCCGGGGCGACGATGCAGCTGCGCAACATGGCGACCAACGGCGGCAACCTGCTGCAGCGCACCCGTTGCGGCTATTTCTACGACACCGCCCTGCCCTGCAACAAGCGCGACCCCGGCAGCGGTTGCGGCGCGCGCGAGGGACTCAACCGTACCCATGCGATCTTCGGCCACAGCGAACACTGTGTGGCGGTGCATCCATCGGACATGTGCGTGGCCCTGGCCGCGCTGGATGCGACCGTGCAGGTGCGCACGCCAGCCGGCGCGCACCGCGAGATTCCCTTCGCCGAGTTCCACCTGCTGCCCGATGCCCGCGCCGACCTGGACAACCAGCTGGCGCACGGCGAGCTGATCGAGTCGATCGTCCTGCCGGCGCAACGCTTCGCCGCGCACAGCCACTATCTGAAGGTACGCGACCGCGCCAGCTACGCGTTCGCGCTGATCTCGGTGGCCGCGGCGCTGGCGCTGGAGCCGGACGGGCGCATCCGCGAGGCGCGCATCGCGATGGGCGGGGTGGCGCACAAGCCATGGCGCGCGCACGCCGCCGAACGCGCGCTGGTCGGGCAACGCGTCGGCGAAGCCGCCTTCGCCGCCGCCGCGCAGGCGGAGATGGCCGCCGCGCGCCCGCTGGCGCACAACGCCTACAAGGTGCCGATGGGCACGCACGCGATGATCCGCGCCCTGCACCGCGCCAGCGGCAGCGACGCCGCGTGAGCACCGAACCGGAGAACCCGCAATGAACTACATCGGCAAGGAAATGCGCCGCGTCGACGGTTACGCCAAGGTCACCGGCAAGGCGCGCTATGCGGCGGAATTCCAGATCCCGCACCTGACCCACGGCTACATCCTCACCAGCACCATCGCCAAGGGCCGCATCGTGCGCATCGACACCCGCGCCGCCGAGGCCGCGCCGGGAGTGATCAAGGTGCTGACCCATCTGAATTCGGTCAAGCCGGTGTCCGACGAGGTCAAGAAGAAAGGCGAAGACCTGTCGTTCCGCGCGCTGGTCGACGACCGCATCCATTTCAGCGCGCAACCGATCGCGGTGGTGGTCGCCAGCACCTTCGAGCAGGCGCGGCATGCGTCGCGGCTGATCCAGGTGGACTACGCGGCCGAAACCGCGCACACCGATTTCGACGCGCTGCTCGGCCAGGCGCACGATCCGACCCCGGAGGAATCGCCGAAGCCGCGCGGCAACCCGGCCGCCGCGTTCGCCGCGGCCAAGGTCAAGGTGGAAGCCGCGTACACGATGCCGATCGAGCACCACAACCCGATGGAACCGCATGGCGGCATCGGCTACTGGATCGGCGACACGCTGACCGTGGTCAACAAGAGCCAGAACGTGCACCAGGACCGCGAACAGCTGGCCGGCTACTTCGGCATTCCGATCGAGCGGGTCAACGTGGTGTCGCTGTTCGTCGGCGGCGCGTTCGGCTCGTGCCTGCGCCCGAACTACTACACCTTTTTGCTCGGCGCGGTGTCCAAGGCGGTCGGCCGCCCGGTCAAGATCGTCTACACGCGGCGACAGATGTTCAGCGGCCACGGCTACCGCCCCTACTACCGGGTGGAACTGGGCCTGGGCGCCGACGCCGCCGGCAAGCTGCAGGCGATCCGTTACCGGCACGTGCTCAACACCTCGCGCATCGAGGCGTTCAACGAGGCCTTCTTCCGCAACGCGCGCTCGCTGTACGCCTGCCCCAACGTCGAGGACCGCTTCGAGGTAGTGGAGACCGACCTGCCGACGCCGCAGGCGATGCGCGCACCCGGCACCATCAGCCAGATGTTCGGCATCGAGTGCGCGATGGACGAACTGGCCTATGCGCTGAAGATGGATCCGCTGCAACTGCGCCTGGCCAACTACGCCGAAACCGACCCGGAGAGCGGCAAGCCGTTTTCGAGCAAGGCTTTGCGCGAATGCTATGCGCTCGCTGCCGAGACCTTCGGCTGGAGCAAGCGCACGCCCGAGCCGCGCTCGATGCGCGACGGCCGCCTGCTGGTCGGCTGGGGCATGGCCACCGGCACCTGGGCGGCGATGCAGATGCCGGCGCTGGCGCGGGTGGTGCTGAAGGCCGACGGCAGCGCCCAGGTCGGCAGCGCCACCGCCGACATCGGCCCCGGCACCTACACGGTGATGACCCTGATCGCCGCCGAATACCTGGGCCTGGATGCCAAGCGCGTGCAGTTCGAGCTCGGCGACACGCGCCTGCCCAAGGCGCCGTCGCAAGGCGGCTCGTGGACCACCGCCAGCGTCGGCAGCGCGATCCACGGCGCCGCGCGCGAGATCCGCGGCAAGCTGCTGGAACTGGCCAGGCAGGACGGGCAAGCCGCGTTCAGCGGGCTGGACGTGGATGCGGTGGAACTGGCCGACGGCAAACTGCGCCCGACCGGCAAGCCCGAGGCCGGCCTGGAGGTGGCCAAGCTGATGCGCCAGCACGGCCTGCAGGAACTGGAAGTGGTGCACGAGTCCAAGCCCTCGGCCGAGCGCAAGAAGTACGCCACCGCCGCGCACGGTGCGCAGTTCATCGAAGTCAAGGTCGATCCGGACACCGGCATGGTGCAGGTGACCCGGGTCATCGAGGCCACCGCCTGCGGCAAGATCATGAATCCGCTGACCTCGCACAGCCAGGAGATCGGCGGCGTGGTAATGGGCATCGGCATGGCGCTCAGCGAAGGCACCGAGGTCGATCATCGCTACGGGCGCATGCTCAACGCCTCGCTGGCCGACTACCACGTGCCGGTCAATGCCGACGTGCACCTGATCGAGACCATGTTCGTCGAGGAGAACGACACCATCGTCAACCCGCTCGGGGTCAAGGGCATGGGCGAGCTGGGCATGGTCGGCATTCCCGCCGCGATCGCCAACGCCGTGTTCCATGCCACCGGCAAGCGCATCCGCGAACTGCCGATCACGCCGGACAAGCTGATCGGTTGAGCCGCCATACCTGCCATCGATGCGCCGCGTGGTTTCCTCGCGGCATCCGCTTACGCCATCGCGCTCGCATGTCCTGCAGGAGCGGCTTCAGCCGCGACATGACGTATCAGGCAACGGGTCGCGGCTGAAGCCGCTCCTGCAGGGGCGGGTTGCCCTGTGGCTACGGATCCAACCAGCCGCGTTCCACCGCGGCCTGCACGTCCTGCGGCGTGTCCAGGTCCAGCGCCAGCGCCGGGGCCACGATGCAGCCGAGGCTGTCCGGCGCCATCGCCTCGAACAACCCGCGCAGGCCCTGGTCGCCGCCCAACGGCAACGCGTGCCAGCACGCCTGCGCCACCACCGCCGGCATGCCGCGCACGCCGGCGTAGGCGCTGACCGCGCAACCGGAGGCGGCGCGACGCGACGCGGCCAGCAGATCCTGCAGGTGCGCCGCCTCCAGCGCCGGCTGGTCGCAGCCCAGCACCAGGCTGTGGGTGATCGACGCATCCCCCTGCAGCGCCGCGCGCAGGCAGGCCAGGCTGCCGCCCATGCCGGTCGACCAATCGCGGTTGACCACGATCTCCACCGGCAGGTCGTCCAGCGCCGGGCGCAGCGTCTCGGCCTGCGCACCCAGTACCACCACGCAGCGAGCCGGCGACGAGGCCAGCGCCAGCCGCGCCGCGCGCCGAAGCAAGGGTTCGCCGCCACGGGTCAGCGCCTGCTTGGCGTGGCCGAGGCGGCGGCTGGCACCGGCGGCGAGAATCAGCGCGGCATGCGCGTCGCTCATCGCGCCGCACCCCGCACGCTGTCGGCGCGCAACGGCGCAAGCGCGGCCGATGCGACATCGCCGCCGTGCAACCGGGTCACGCTGCAACGGTTCGATTCCGGGATGGCACTGGCCTGCTGCACGTCGCGGATGCCTTGCAATTGCGCGGCGATGCTCAGCGCAATCGCCTCCGCGCCGCTGCCGCCGAGGCGCAACCCGATCGGCGAATGCAGCCGCGGCAACAGTTGCGCGTGCTGCTGCGGGCGCAACAGCCGGAACAGGTCCTCGCGCCGGCGCGCCGGCCCCAGCAGCCCCAGGAACGGGATCGCGCTCGCCGCCAGCGCCGCCAGCGCCTCGCGGTCCAGTTCGAAATGATGGTGCATCACCAAGGCCGCGTCGCTGTCGGCACAAGCGTCCAGCGCGCGGGTCGGCGTGCACGCCAAGGCCTGGTCGGCCAGCATCGCCTGCGCCACCCAGCGCGGACGCTGTTCCACCAGCGTGGTCATCCAGCCCAGTTGCCGCAGCAGCGGCAGCAGCACGGCGGTTTCCGGGCCGGCGCCGAACAGGCTGACCCGCGGCGGCGGCGACACCTGCACCTGGCCGCCGCAAGCCGCCGCGTTAGCCCATGCCTGGCACCGCAAACGCCACTGCAAGGTCTCGCCGGCCACCGTTGCGACGATGCCGCCGTCGGCATCCAGCACCAGGCGCAACGCACCGCGCCGCTGCAGCCACGCCTGCGCCAGGCGTTCGAACCCGGGCAAGGCGCGCAACGGCAGCAAGGCCAGATGCAGGCGGCCACGGCAGCCCACCGCCGAACCGGACAGCAGGTCCTCGTCGTCGCGCGTGTCGATGTCCATCCAGGCCAGTTCGCCAGCCACTGCCGCGGCCGCCGCGCAACGCGTGATTTCCGGCTCCAGGCAACCGCCGCTGAGCCAGCCCTGCTGCGCGCCGTCGGCGCCGAACAGCGCCACCGCGCCGGCATGCGCGTAGGTGGAGCCTTCGGTGGCCATCACCACCGCCAGCACCGCGGGCGCGCGCGCACGGCAGGCGACGATGGCATCGTGGAAACAGTGTCTGGCAGCGGACATGCGGCGGCACAGGCTTGGGGGGAACCACAGCCTAAGCAGCGGCCTGTGGTGACGAGGTGACTTGGCGGCGACGAAAGCGCGATGGCGCGAGCCGCGCATGCTCGCAGCGTGACGCGGCAAACCAGCAGGATTATGCAATCGGCATCGGGCCGCGCCGCGCATCATCTGCATCGCTGCTTTCGACGCGGGAACTGCAATGGACGCTCACACGACGCACACCGACATCGCCGATCCTGTCAGGCGGCGCCTGCTGCTCGGCGCCGCCGCATTGACCGCCCTGCCCCTGGCAGGCATCGCCGCACCGGGCCGAACCGGCCTTTCCCCCACGCCTGCGGCCAGCCCGCACGCC
>Ga0308160_10003973_pt1 | contig 16175 bp, 13 predicted proteins | sample PhyFR1_FD_201036 | JGI IMG/M metagenome (GOLD analysis project Ga0308160, IMG submission 201036) | Phyllosphere microbial communities from UC Gill Tract Community Farm, Albany, California, United States - DLSLF.R1 | ecosystem: Host-associated > Plants > Phyllosphere > Unclassified | place: USA...
TAACGGGGTGGGGTGGAAATTCTGGGGGTCCTCCAGCGACCCAAGGTGAATCCACGACCGCTCGGAGTTCACGGCGTGCCCCGCGAATGCCTCCGTGACGTCGACGTACACGGCCTTGGCCTTCACTCTGGGGGCATCCGTCGCTTGCGCTATGACGTTGTTGAGGGCCCGGGTGCCCGCGTTGACCAGCTCTTGCGCCTCCGGGGTCAGCAGGGCGGGTCCGCCTGCGGGATCAAAAAGGAGGGGATATCCAAAGACCGCTATCGTCGCGTGGGGCGCCGCCCTGCGAATGTCAATCAGGGCTTCCACAAGGTCGGCCTGCAGGGCGGGAAATTTGGCCTGGACTTCCTGGATTGCCTGGGCACAGGCCTCTGGCTGGGTGCCTGCACAGGCGGTTAGCGGTGCGGAGAAGTTGATGTCGTTCGCGCCCGCGGTCAGGGTGACCAGTTCGGTCCGGACGGAAAGTGTTCCGGAGGCCGTGAGGCCCGTGATTTGCTCTGTAACGCTGGGTGCAATGTCGGACGCCCTGTCCACGATGACCGCCCCGGCGCATGCCGCGTTCGTGCTGTTGCCGTCCACGATCGGCAGCTCTTCTATGAGCAGGTTTACATATCCTTCCTTGGTCTGCAGGCAAGGTAGGGGTGTGACGTAGTCACCCGCCCCTACCCCGGCGGTGTAGGAGTCACCGACCGCTACGAGGTCGACATCCTTGACGGGCGGTGCCGCGCCCGCGGGCAGGGCCGCGGAACCAAGGGCCAGGGCCAAGGTGGCGAGGCCGGCTGCAAAAGCCGGGAGCCGCCGTCGTAATGCTGTAGTACCCATCGCAATTCTCCCTTGAACAGGACCTCGGGCTGAGGGCAGACAGGTCCGACGGTACCTCCGGAGAACCCCGTTTGCACGGGTGAAGGGTACGCGGCTTTCGCCGTCCCGGTACCCGTTTGTGACATGCGGGGTTCACAGGCTTGTGGTTAGCTGTCCGGATGGAGAAAGCGGGCGGGTCCATGGACTGGGATGGTGCTGTCAATGCCTGGCATGTTGCCGGCGGTGTGTACCGCATGGGCCGGCGGGAATGGCTCACGGAAGCCGGCTGGCGGCAGGCGTACGACGACGGCGTCCGCACGGTAGTGGATCTCCGTAACGCGGCGGAAGCCCGGCGCCGGGACACCGATCCCGTGGTACCTGCGGCCGCGCTGCACGGCCTGGCCGTGGTGTCGGCTCCCACGGAGGAAGCCAACCACCAGCAGTTCGCCGCACTGACAGGCCCCTACCTGAACGATCCTGCTTACTACGCAGACAACGCCCGCCTGTTCCCGGACAGGATCGTGGCAGTCTTTCGCGCCCTCGCCGACGCCGCAGGCCGGGGAGCGGTGGTGTTGCACTGCGCCGCGGGACGTGACCGCAGCGGCCTGGTGGCGTCCATGGTGCAGGACCTCGCGGGGGACTCGGACCACCAGATCGCCGAGGGCTACCGGCGCGCAGCGCGTGGCATCAACGAGCGGTACCGGACCCATGGGGCGCCGCATGACCGGGAACGCTACCTGGCCGACGACGAACTGGCGCCGCTGCTGGAGCGGCGCGGGGAAGCCGTGGTGGACTTCGTGCGGACCCTGGACAGCCGTAGCTACCTCCTGAAGAACGGACTCAGCGGGGCCGAACTCGACGCAGTGCTGTCCCTGTGTGGGGCGGGTGTGGCCCGATGAGCCCGGCGTCAGCGCGCAGGTATCTCTCCCTGGGTGCCGTTGCAGGCATTCTGGTCTCGTCGGCCTACGTGGCTGCGCCGGCCTGGGCCGCCGACGGCCAGGCCGCAGCCACGGCGTCCCCGGAGGCCCCCGCCGCCGGAACACCAGTCGCCGGAACACAGGACTCCGGGCTGTCGGAGGCCGCCCTCGACGACGCCGTCCAGCGGGACCTCGGACTCACCCGGGAGCAGTTCACCGCGGCGGGCGGGCTTGGTGCCCAGGCGGCAGCCGCGGCCGCCCAGTTGCGTGACGTCCCCGGTTACGCCGGCATCCGGCTGGACGACGGGCACGTGGTGGTCACCGGATCCGGTCCGGAGTTCCTCGCCAAAGTAGCAGCGCTGGCCGGGACCCTTCCGGACCTCGCCGTAGAGGCCCCGCAGGGCCGGCGTACCGGCGGCGCACAATCCAGAGGGGAAGCCGGCGAGGGCTCACAGCTGGCGGTCAGCACCGAGCAGCTCTTCCAGGCATACGTGCGCGACGTCGGCCCCGAAGGCCTGCAGGCAGTCATGGCCGCAGACGGGAAGTTCGTTATCCGCACCGGGGCGCTGAACGCACCCGAGTCGGCCCGACCGTCCGGCGCGGCGGCGGCTGACGCAACAACCGCTGACGCAACAACCGCTGACGCAAGAACCGCTGGCGGAGCCACGGCAGGAGCGGCAACAGGAACGACGGCGGCCGGTGGCTCCGGCAGGGTATCGCCGGCCGAGTTCGTGGCCCGGTACGTTAACGTGGAGCTAGACGGCGCCGCCCCCCTCAGATCCGAGGCGGACGTTCCCGGCGGCGTCGGCTACATCGCTGATACCGGCTGGATTTGCTCCACCGGGTTCTCCGCCTTCGATCCCGCGGGCCTGCCTGCCGTCCTCAGCGCAGGGCACTGCGCCTCGGACGGGCAGGCGGCAACGGCAACCCTCGAGTTCCAGTTCGTCCGGAAGGACCAGCTGGGCGAGTTCGGGTTCAGCCAGTTCGGCGGCCCCGGCAACTCCCGCATTATTGAGAACCCCGCGGACCCCGACAACCCCGGAAACGTGGGCACTGACATCTCGGTGATCCACAACATTCCGGAGGGACTGGATCCGCTGCCCGCCGCCAGTACCTGGGGTGATCCCTCGGAGCCCGGCCCGGATGTGAAGATCCTCGGCACCGCCGATCCGGTCCTGGGCATGCCCATCTGCCGGTCCGGCCGGACTTCGGCCTGGTCCTGCGGCACCGTGGACGCCGTGGGAATCTACGTGGTGCCCGGCCCGGACTTTGCCGCAGACCCCACCGACCTCCGTGCCTTCCGCGGATTCCTCTCCTATGGCGTCCAGTCCAGCGGCGGCGACTCCGGAGGCCCGTACGTCAGCGGCAACTACGCCGTGGGAACGCATGCCGCGGGTGACGCGCCTCCCGCGCCCGGCGAGCCGGCACCCGCCAACTTCGCGGTGGGCGCCACCCTCTCCGAAAGCCTGGCGGTCCTTCCCGGCTACCAGCTGGAACTGTTCCTCAACAAGCCGGCCGTCAGCTCGCCCGCGCCCGGCGGAACCTACGAACCCGGGCAGGCCATCAGCGGAAACGTCCCGGCAGCCCCCGCCTCCGCCGTCGCCCCAGGCTCCACGGTCAAGATCACGGTGGAGGGCAAGGACCCGGTGGAGGTCCCGGTGGACGCCGCAGGAACGTGGAGCTTCACCGCTCCCGAGGGCAACGGGCCCCTCCGCTTTACGGCGGAGACGGCTAACGGCTTCAGCACCTCGGGGGGAGTTGAGTTTGAGTTTGCCCGGGCAGCTGCGGAGCCGCCTGCGCTGGAGCAGCCTGCCCCCGGCAACCCTGCCCCGGAACCGCCCGCACCGGAGCAACCCAATCCCGTCGTGCCCGCGGACCCGGCACCCGTTCCGGCCGTCCCCGCAGACCCGGCTGCGCCCGTCCCGGCTGCGCCCGCCCCCGCGGCACCGCAACCGCCCGCGGACGCCGGCACCGTCGTCGTACCTTTCGATGCCGGTACGTCACCCGCCGACCTGGCGAACACCGGACCCTCGGGGCTGGTTCCCGCAGCCATGGCAGCGGCCGCGGCGCTCGCCGTCGGGATCATCCTGACAGTCCTGGTGCGCCGCCGGAGCCGGCGTTCGGCCAAATAGACAGCGGAAGGGCGGGACGCGGAAAGCGCCCCGCCCTTCCGGCGCAGGAAAGCGGCGTGGCCGGCGGTCAGTGGTGGCCGTGCCACCTGTTCGCGCCGTCAACCACCTGAACAGCCACTTTCAAGGTCTTGTCAGCGAGGCTTCCCCACGCGTAAACGATGGTGTTCTTCCCGCCCTCGACGGTGACGTCCGCCGGGCCGATCACAGGATCGGTGGTTCCGGCTGCAGCCACCGAAGCAGAGTAGGTGCCGGCCTTGAGCTTCAGCGTGGCCTCGTCCGGGTTGCTCAGGCCTTCGATGACCGCTTTCCCACCGGCCAGAACGTCGACGGCGGGAGCTGCCGCTACGTGCCGGACCGTCAGCTTGCCTTTGCGGTCGTTGCGGGGAGCCTTGGTGTCGTTGGTGAAGAGCGTGGCGGTGGGGGCACCATCGGCATTGAGGTGGGCCACGGCGGTGTAGTTGCCGCCTTCTTCGAGCTCCACGTCCACGGGCCCGATGACCGGGTTGTCGGCGCTGGTGGCGTCGGCGGCGGTGATGGCGATCTGGTAGTCGCCGGCGGCCAGTTCCAGCGGCCCCGCCAGGGTGCCGGGCGTGAAGTCATCCAGCGTGAGGGCCCCGTTGACCCACACATCCACGGTCAGGTCCGGAACGCCATGCAGTACGGACAGCAGGGCGGGGTCGTCATCGTGATGCCATCCGCCGGCCTGGGCGGGGGCGGCGAAGGCCAACGAGGCTGCGAGTGAAAGTGCTCCGGCGGCGTAGCTGATTTTGCGCATATCAAACTCCTTGAAGGATGCCCGGTGGCCGGGCTGTTTGTGCTTACGCGCTTAATACCCCGGGGAGGGGGTCCTTGGATGCAGGGCCGGGAAAATTCTTTGTTGCCTGGTGTTTGTGCTTCCTCAGCAGGTTGGTGATGCGCAGGGTGCAGAGTCGCTGGCCGGCCTCGTTGGTGATGAGTACTTCGTGGGTGGTCAGTGTGCCGCCCAGGTGGATGGGCGTGGCCGTGATGGTGATCTGGCCTTCCCGGGCGGAGCGGTGGTGCGTTGCGGAGACGTCGATGCCCACCGCCGTCTTGCCCATGGTGCTCGCGTGGATGACTGCCGCCCACGAACCCACGGCCTCACCCACCGCCAGCGAAGCGCCACCGTGCAGCAGGCCGAAGGACTGCCGGTTTCCCTCCACGGGCATGGTGGCGACCACCCGCTCCACGGACTCCTCCAGGATCTTCACCCCCATCTTCTCGTCGAGCTCACCGAGGGTGATCTTCCACAGTTCATGCTCTGTGGGGGAGTGGTGCGGGGCGGCGTCGCTCATGTGCTCTCCTAGTGCGGTGCGGGGACATTCCTGTATGGTACTTATATTACCGAACGGACGGTCAGTAATGATGCGCCGATTGTCTGCCCCTTTTGTTGGAAGGACCCGTCAACGATGACCACCACTGCCACAGCGCCCCACGCCACGCTCGATACCGTGGAGACGGTGCCCAGCTTCATTATGGACTCCTGGTGGACGCCCGAAACCGGCTCCGCCGCTGCCACCCCGGTGCGCGACGCCAGCACGGGCGAGCTCCTGGCCAAGGTGAGCACCGAGGGACTTGACCTCGCAGCGGCCGTGGAATATGGCCGGACCACCGGCCAGGCCGAGCTGGGCAAGCTGACCTTCCACCAGCGCGCCCTCAAGCTCAAGGAGCTGGCGCAGTACCTGAACGCCCGCCGTGAACATTTCTACGGCTTCTCCTACCAGACCGGCGCCACCAAGATCGATTCCATGGTGGACATCGACGGCGGCATCGGCGTGCTCTTCACCTTCGGCTCCAAGGGCCGGCGCGAACTGCCCAACTCGCAGGTGGTTGTGGACGGGCCCATGGAGGTGCTGTCCAAGGACGGATCCTTCGCCGGCGAACACATCTACACCCGCATTCCCGGCGTCGCAGTGCAGATCAATGCCTTCAACTTCCCGGTGTGGGGCATGCTGGAAAAGTTCGCCCCCGCGTTCATCGCCGGCGTGCCCACCATCGTCAAGCCCGCCACCCCCACCGGCTACGTTGCCGCCGCCGTGGTGAAGGCCATCGTGGAGTCCAACATCCTGCCCAAGGGGTCGCTGCAGCTGGTTTCCGGTTCTGTCCGCGGGCTGCTGGACGTGCTGGACTACCGGGACCTGGTGTCCTTCACCGGGTCCGCCGCCACCGCCAAGTCCCTGAAGGCGCACCCAAACGTGGTGGAGGGCGGCGTGCGGTTCACCTCCGAAACCGACTCCCTCAACGCCGCCATCCTCGGCCCGGACGCGGTGGAGGGCACCCCGGAATTCGAGGCCTTCGTCAAATCCGTGGTCACCGAGATGACCGTCAAGGCGGGCCAGAAGTGCACCGCCATCCGCCGCGCCATCGTGCCGCAGGAGCTGGTGCCCGCGGTTTCCGCCGCCATCGGCAAGCGCATCCAGGAGCGTGTGGTGGTGGGCGATCCGCGCGCCGAGGGCGTCACCATGGGTGCGCTGGCGTCCGTGGAACAGCTGGAGGACGTCCGGGCGGCCGTGCAGTCCATGCTCGACGCCGGCGGTGAGCTTGCGTATGGGACCCTTGATTCGCCGTCGGTCACCTCCGCCGACGGAACCACCGGAGTGGTGGACGCCGGCGCCTTCATGGCCCCCGTTGTCCTCAACTGGAACAATCCCGAAGCCGAGGCGCTCCACTCCCTCGAAGCCTTCGGCCCGGTCTCCTCCGTGGTGGGCTACACGGACCTCGCCGATGCCGTCCGGCTTGCTGCCCGCGGCGGCGGCTCGCTGGTGGCCTCCGTGTGCACCAACGATCCCGACGTGGCGCGCGAACTGGTCACCGGCATTGCCGCACACCACGGCCGCGTCCTCATGCTGAACCGCGAAGACGCCCGCACCTCAACCGGCCACGGCTCACCCGTTCCGCACTTGGTGCACGGCGGCCCCGGCCGCGCCGGCGGCGGCGAGGAGCTCGGCGGCATCCGCTCCGTCCTGCACCACATGCAGCGCACCGCCATCCAGGGCTCGCCCAACATGCTCACCGCCGTCACCGGCGTCTGGCACACCGGAGCGGACCGCAACTTCACGGTGGACACTGAGGGGACGCACCCGTTCCGCAAGCACCTGGAGACCCTGCGCATCGGCGATGCCGTCCGCTCGGACCTGCGGCAGGTCACCCTGGAGGACATCACGGCGTTCGCCAACTCCACCGGGGACACCTTCTACGCCCACACCAACCAGGAAGCCGCCGAGGCCAACCCGTTCTTCCCGGGCATCGTGGCGCACGGCTACCTCCTGCTGGCCTGGGGCGCCGGGCTGTTCGTGGAGCCTGCACCGGGCCCCGTTCTGGCCAACTACGGGCTGGAGAACCTGCGCTTCATCACGCCTGTGGCCGCGGGCGACTCCATCCGGGTGACCCTCACCGCGAAGAAGATCACGCCGCGTGAAACGGACGAATACGGCGAGGTTGCCTGGGACGCCGTCCTCACCAACCAGAGTGATGAGATCGTGGCCACTTACGACGTCCTCACCCTCGTCGAGAAGTAGCCGCCCCCAATCCAGTGGGGGTTGCGGGGCAAAAAGGGGGAGGGTGTTTCGAGGCTCCCCGGCGTAACATTTTGCCTCGTAGGAGGTGGCTGCATGACCCTCAAGATGAGCACAGCCACAATATCCACTGCGTCAACGAGCGGCTGAACGGCCAGCCGACTACCAGGTCTAGGAAGCATTAACAGCAGCAGGGGCGCTCCGGTCGGATCGGGGCGCCCCTGCGTCGGTTTGCCGGCCCGGCCCGCTGGCCGGGCGGGCCGGTCCCTACTTGGACCAGACGATCGGGTTCTTGCGGTACGGGTTTTCGCTGGAGCTTGCGTAGCTGAAGCCGGAATCGGCGTAGTCCGCGGAGACGATCTCGTCCCCGGCGGGTGCGAGGAAGACCTGGCACGAGGTCATGGTGCTGCCCACCTTGTAGCTCAGGTTGTCACTTGAGCCGGTGGTTTCAAACCGCTTGGTGGGGCACTGGTCCAGGGAGCCGATGATGATGAGCTTCTGGGCATCCGTCCCATCCTTCAGCTGCGCGTTCAGGCGGGGTTCGCTGATGCCCGCGGAGGGCTTGCTCAGGCTGTCCAGGGTGTGTTCGGTGAAGACGTAGTACGGCGTCTGCCCGGCGAACTTCGCAGCATCCTTCAGGGCGGCGAGATCGGCTTCGGCTCCGGCCGTGATCTTCGTGACGCTGGTGGTGTAGGTGGCTACCGTGTACTTGGCGTCAGCCGGATCCTTGCCCGTGTTGGTGTGGGTGACTGCCTTTTCGCCCAGGCCGAGCTTTGTCCCGGGAGCCGTAAGGTCCTTCGCGGTTCCGGAGGCGCCGGCAGGCGAGGCAGCAGAAGCGCTGGAGGACTCGCCGGCGGAGCTGCTGGGTGACGCCGAAGCCGATGTGGCCGCTTCGGTTGACGGCTGGGTTTCGGAGGCCGCAGGCGCCTCTGCTGCACAAGCGGACAGGCCCAGCCCCAGGACGGCGGCGACGCCCAAGGCGGTAAATGGGCGCGAAGAAGTGCGGTTACTGATCATGATTTCCCCCTGATGATGTGATGCGAACTCGAGTAACTATAACGTATGGATTTATTGGGCCGCAGAGATGCCAAGGCTTTTCTGCGGTTGGTGGTTTCGAGTGTACGGCGCAAGAACAGGCCCGGCGATGGGCAGGGCTGCCCATCGCCGGGCCTGGAAGTTGCTGCGCGCTTGGGCGGATTGCCGCCCCTGATTCAGTGCGGGAGCGTCAGGACTCCGCGCCGCCGTGCAGGCCGTCGTCGCTGCTGTCATCCTCGCGGCCTGTGCCCTTACCGGACTCGCTGCGGTCGGAGAGGTCCATGTTGCCGCGGGCCTCGTCCATGGTGGGGCCGCCGGCGGGGACGCTGTAGGTGTCCGGCCGGATGCCGTGCGACTGCTCCTCGATCAGGGCCTGCTCCTCGCTGAAGCGGATAACGTTTGCTTCGTCGCCCGCATCCCCGGGGACGTCCTCCCGGATCTTGGACGGATCCGGAACGATGAATCCTGCGTCGGGCTCTTCTTTGTGGGTGCTCATCTTCCCTACCTCCCTGTAATCAGTGGCTTTCTACCACCGTAGCCTTGAAGCAAGGAAAGTACCAAGCACCCTTATTACCTCCAGGAGTGCGGGAGGCCGTGCCCATGGCCGCTTTAGTCAGGCGGTGGTGGAGGCGTGGCCGTGCAGGCCGTCGAAGGCCATGGTGATGACGTCGTCGGCGAGCTTTCCGGGGTTCAGGGAACCGCCGGGCTTGTACCACTCCACGATGGAGTTGATCATGCCGAACAGGAGGCGGGTAACCGTGCGCGGGTCAATGTCCTGGCGCAGCGACCCCTCATCACGGGCAGCGGAAATCAGCCCGGCCACCTTGTGGTCGAACGTGCGGCGGCGTTCCAGTGCGTCCCGCTCGATTTCGGTATTGCCCCGCAGCCGCAGCAGGAGGGTGACGAACGGCAGGCGCTCCACGAGGACCGCCACGGTGCGGCGCAGCACGAACTCCAGCCGGGCATCGGCGGCACCTGCCGTGGCCTCGGGCTGTTCGAGAATGGACTCCAGCCCACCCAGCGCGTGGTCCAGGGCGAGTTTCAGCAGGTCGCCCTTGGACGGCACGTGGTGGTAGATGGCCGACTTGGAGATGCCCAGGTTGTCCGCGAGGATCCCCATGGACGTCGCGTCGTAGCCATGGCGGTTGAAGACATCGACGGCGATGCGCAGCACTGACTGCTGGTCGTAGCCGGGCCGGCCGCGCTTGGCTGATCCGTTGGCGGCTGCGCCGTTGGTGCTGGTGGTTTGGCTGGGCATAGTGGCTAGTTTCTCATGAACGGTCGGTCGGCCCGGACCGGGGCCCGGGCCTGCCACCTCCGTCTAGCCCTTGGGCCGCATGTCGTAGATACGGCGGAGCTTGCCGTTGGAGCGCTCAAGCGACCCGGGATCCACCACGTCCACCGTGCACGAAGAACCCACGTGGATCTTGATCTGCTCCTTCAAGGCGCGTGCCGCCGTCGTGCTCTGCTCAAGCGTGACGGCGTCCCGCCGTTCGATGCGGACGGTCAACTGGTCCATCCGCTGCCCTTCCGGGCGGGTGAGCTCGAGCTGGAAGTGCGGGCTGAGCTCGGGGATGCGGAGGGCAATCTCCTCGATCTGCGACGGGAAGAGGTTGACGCCGCGCAGGATGATCATGTCGTCGCTGCGGCCGGTGATGCGGCCCATCCGGCGGTGTGCCGGGCGGGCGGTGCCGGGCAGGAGCCGGGTGAGGTCCTTGGTCCGGTAACGGATGATCGGCAGGGCTTCCTTGGTGAGCGAGGTGAAGACGAGTTCGCCGTGTTCGCCGTCGCGCAGGACGTTCTCCTTGCCCGCCAAGGGGTTGAAGGGGTCGATGATTTCGGGGCGGAAGTGGTCCTCCCAGATGTGGCTGCCGTCCTGCGTCTCTACGGCCTCGCCGGCAACGCCCGGGCCCATCACTTCGGACAGGCCGTAGATGTCGCACGCCTTGATGTTCATCATGACCTCAAGTTCGTGCCGCATCTCCTGCGTCCACGGCTCGGCGCCCAGGACAGCAAACTTCAGCGATGTCGAGGCGGGGTCGATGCCCATGTGCGCCATGGCGTCGGCGATGGTGAGCAGGTAGGTGGGCGTGGCCAGGATGGCGTCCGGCTTGAAGTCCTGGATCAGCTGGATCTGCCGTTCGGTCTGGCCGCCGGACATCGGGATCACGGTGCAGCCCAGGGCCTCGGCGCCGGCGTGCGCGCCCAGGCCGCCGGTGAACAGGCCGTAGCCGTAGGCGTTGTGGACCTTCATGCCGGGGCGGATGCCAGCGGCGCGGAAGCTGCGGGCCACCAGCTTGGCCCAGTCGGCCAGGTCCTGCTTGGTGTACCCGACGACGGTGGGCCGGCCGGTGGTGCCCGAGCTGGCGTGGATGCGGGCTACTTCGCTCTGCGGCACGGCGAACATTCCGAACGGGTATTCGGCGCGCAGGTCGTCCTTGGTGGTGAAGGGGAAGTTGCCGAGGTCGGCCAGTTCGCGGAGGTCGTTCGGGTGGATGCCGGCGTCGTCGAACTTGCGCTTGTAGAGCGGGACGCGGTCGTAGGCGTACGAGACGGTGTGCTGCAGGCGGCTGAGCTGGAGGGCTTCGAGCTCATCCCGGGAGATGGTTTCCTCGCGGTCCAGGACGGCATCGGTGCCGGTGGCTGCGGTGTCCACGGAGGCGGCGGCAGGGGTTTCGGGGGCATGCAGGGTCATGGTTTTCCTACTTCTTGGGGATGGTGCGGCTGCGTCCGCGGAACTCGGCGATGAGCTCGCCCGGGGTGCTGGTGCCGGGGTCCGCACCCGGGGTGTGGGCGTCGGTGGCGAAGATCTGGATGTCGTAGAGGCCGCTCCGGCCGGCGCTGGACCGGCGGTCTGCCACGGCGGTGAGGACCTGGCCGCGGAACGCCGGCTTGAGGAAATTGATGTCGACGCCGGAGGCAACGGTGATGGTGTTTTCCTCGCCGGGCGCGGGGCTGATCGGGTTGCACGCGAGGGCGAAGGCCGTGTCGCCGAAGGCGAAGATCATTCCGCCGTGGGCCATGCCGAAGCCGTTGAGCATTTCCTGCCGGAGGGTCATCCGGATGGTGGCGTGGCCGTCGCTAAGCGCCAGGACCTCGATGCCCATCCACTCGGAGGCATAGTCGTTTTCCAGAATGGGGTGGGTGGCCCCGGAGAGTGTTGCTTCAGCCATGCGTCATTGCCTCCAGCTTTATTTACCGAATGTTCATTAGGTAATCCCATAAGGGGGTCCGGTGTCAAGGGTGGGGCCGCCCGGCCCGGTCCTTCCCGCCCGGTTACTTCGCCGCTCCGGGCACCGAAGCGGGGGACACGCCGTCGTCCGCGGCGCGCCGCACGGTGGAGGGGAAAGCAACCGGGCTGGAACGCACGACGGCGGCGCGCACCTTTGTTATTTGGGGCGCCGGAGGTGCAAGGATGGAGGACCGGCACCAGCAAAACAGCAAAGGGCGGACCATGGCCAAAGGCATCTATGTCAGCGCAACCACCCCGGGCTCGGGCAAGTCCCTCGTGGCCCTCGGCCTGGCGGACACCCTGCACCGGCACGCGGACCGGATCGGCTTCTTCAAGCCCGTGGTCCAGGGGCCGGTGGCCAGCGAGGACCCCATGGTCACCCTGATGAAATCCCGGTTTGCCCTGGATGATGAACGCTGCCGCGGCGGCCTCACCTTCGAGGAGGTCCGGGCGCTGCTGGCGGCGGGGCAGCGTGAAGAGATCGACGCCCGCTGCGTGGAAATCTTCGCCGACATTGCCCGGCACTGCGACGTGGTGATCGTGGAGGGGACGGACCTCACGGGCCAGGACGCCGCCGTCGAGTTCGACCTCAACGCTCGCCTGGCCAACAACCTCGCTGCCCCCATCGTGGCCGTGGTGGGCGCCAAGGGGCGGACCGTCGCGGAGGCCGCCGCCGCCGTCGAGGTTGCCCGCAAGGAACTCGCGGCCGAAAAATGCTCGCTGCTGGCCATCCTGGTCAACCGGGCGGATCCGGACGACGTCGAGGCTATCGCCGCCGCCATCAAGCCCGGCGCCTCCAAGCGTCCCGTCTACGTCCTGCCCGAGCTGGAGGAGATCGCCCGCCCCACCACCGGCGAGGTGGCTGCGGCCCTGGGCATCCGGCAGATCGCTGGCCGGGCCGACATGGAGCGGGATGTGAAGGATATCAAGGTGGCCGCCATGAACGTGGGCAACTTCCTCAATGTCCTGGACGAGGGGGCCCTGGTGATCGTGCCGGGGGACCGGGCCGATGTGATGGTGGCGTGCCTGGCGTCGTCGTTCTCGCCGGAGTTCCCCGTAGCCTCCGCCCTCATCCTCACCGGCGGGCTCGCCCCGGACGCCAACATCTACCCGCTCCTGGCCCAGGCACCCTTCCCCGTTTTTGCCGCCGGCGCGGACACGTACACCACCGCCCGGCGCGTGTCCGAGGTCCGCAGCGAGATCTGGTCGGGGCACCGCCGCAAGGTGGCCTCCGCGCTGGGACTGTGGTCCCGGCGCGTGGACGAAGCCGAGCTGATGGAGCGGCTGCACCTGCCCCGGCCGGAACGGATGACGCCGCTGCGGTTCCTGCACGACCTGATCGAACGTGCCCGCGCCCAGCGTCGCCACGTGGTCCTGCCGGAGGGAACCGACGTCCGCATCCTGCGCGCCGCCGAGATCCTGCACCGCCGCGACGTCTGCGACCTCACGGTCCTCGGACCCGAAACGGACGTGCGCGAGCTGGCGGCCTCCCGTGGCATCGACCTTACCGGCATCAACATCGTGGACCCGGCAACCTCGGAGCTGCGGCAGCAGTTCGCCGAAAAGTACGCCGAACTCCGCGCCCACAAGGGCGTTGACCTGGCCAAGGCGCTCGAAATCATGCAGGACGTCAGTTACTTCGGCACCATGATGGTCCAGCTGGGCGTGGTAGACGGCATGGTGTCCGGCGCCGCGCACACCACCGCCCACACCATCCGGCCGGCTCTGGAATTCGTGAAGACAAGGGAGGGTGTGAAGATCGTGTCCTCGGTATTCCTGATGCTCATGCCGGACCGGGTGCTGGTATACGGCGATTGCGCCGTGAACCCGGACCCCAACGTGGAGCAGCTGGCGGACATCGCGCTCGCATCCGCGGAGACTGCGGCGCAGTTCGGGGTGGAGCCCAGGGTGGCCATGCTGTCCTACTCCACCGGCGGCTCCGGTTCGGGCGAGGCCGTGGACGAGGTGCGGCAGGCCACCGAGCTGGTGCGGGAGCGCCGCCCGGACCTCGCCGTCGAAGGCCCCATCCAGTACGACGCCGCCGTGGACGCGTCCATCGCGGAATCCAAGATGCCCGGTTCATCCGTGGCCGGGCAGGCCACCGTCTTCATCTTCCCGGACCTGAACACCGGCAACAACACGTACAAGGCGGTGCAGCAGAGCTCCGGGGCTGTCGCCGTCGGGCCCGTCCTGCAGGGACTGCGGAAGCCGGTCAACGACCTCTCCCGAGGCTGCACGGTGGAGGACATCGTGAACACGGTGGCCATCACGGCCATCCAGGCCCAGGCCTAGGTAAGTACGACGGCGGCACCCGGCTTTGCGAAAAAGCCGGGTGCCGCCGTCGTACTTTTTGTGATGCCTAGCTGTTGTCCGGCTTGGCGAGGCTGTCGTCGTCCTCTTCCTTAGCCGGCTCATCGGACAACCCCTGCGGGGTCAGGTCCAGGCCTTCACGGTCCTCGGGCGCCTCGGGGGAGTCCCCGGTTTCGGCGGCCTTGAGGTCTCCGGTATCGTCCAGCGCCGGGTTGGAGCCCTCCACACCGGTAGGGTCCTTGGAACCGAAGCCCCCCTCGGAACCAAGCGGCGCGGTGCTGCTGGATCCGGTGTTGGTGGGATCCTTCTCTTCGTTGGAAGTGGGGTCGTTCGTCATTGGGACAGTCCTCTCGACGTGGTCCAGCCTGTCCGCCGACCATAGGCACAGCCGGGCTGCATGCGCAAGGAAACCCTCCTGTCAGTGCTGCCACCTATAGTGGGGGTTGAACTGCAGAAGCAAGCCCCAGGAGGCCCCGCATGCTCGTGCTCGTCATCAACTCCGGCTCGTCCTCGCTCAAATACCAGGTGCGCGATGTGGCCGCCGGGACGGTGCTGACCGAGGGGCTGATCGAGAAGATCGGCATGGGCAACGGCGGTGGCGGGGACGGCGAAATCGTGGGCCCGCGGGACCATGCCGAGGCGCTGGAACAGGTGGAAGCCGCCATTCATGAAGAGCTGGGCGACCTGGAACTCGGGGCCGTGGGGCACCGGGTGGTGCATGGCGGGGAGCGGTTCGCTGAGCCGGTACTGATCGACAACGAGATCACCCGCGCCATCGAGCGCCTCAACCCGCTGGCACCTTTGCACAACCCCGCCAACGTCCTGGGCATCCGCGCCATCACCAGGAAATGGCCGGACATGCCGCAGGTGGCCGTGTTCGATACCGCCTTCCACCGGACCCTTCCCGAGCACGCCTGGCGCTACGCCGTCCCGGACGAGCTCTACACCAACCACGGCATCCGCCGCTATGGCTTCCACGGCACCTCGCACGAGTACGTCGCGCGCCGTGCTGCTGCACTGCTGGACCTGCCAGTGGAGGAGTTCGACGCCGTCATCGCCCACCTGGGCAACGGCGCCTCCGTCACGGCGATCCAGGGCGGCCACTCCGTAGACACCTCCATGGGCTTCACCCCGCTTGAAGGCCTGGTGATGGGCACCCGCTCCGGCGACCTGGACCCATCCATCCTGGTGTTCCTGGGCCGCGCCGGCTGGACACCCGAGGACCTGGACTCCATGCTCAACCGGGAGTCCGGGCTCAAGGGCCTGGCCGGCAACAATGACATGCGCTCCGTGGTGGAGGCCTCCGAGGACGGCGACGCCAAAGCCGCCATGGCGCTCGCCGTCACCTCCTACCGGCTGGCCAAGTACATCGGCGGCTACCATGTGGCCGTCGGCGGGGCCAAGGCGCTGGTGTTCACGGCTGGCATCGGCGAGAACTCCCACCAGTTCCGGGCGCTGGTCGCCGACCGCCTGGGTGCGCTGGGCATAGAGGTCGACGCCGGCCTCAATGCCGCCCGGTCCAAGGAAGCGCGCGTTATTTCCACGCCGCAGTCCGCCATCCCCGTCCTGGTGGTTCCCACCGACGAGGAGCGCGCCATCGCGGAGGCGACGGCCGCCGTCGTAAGTTCCGGCCGGTAGCCGCCCCAATGCCGGGCATCGCGCTGCCCATCCGTACCGGGCGCCTGGTCCTGCGGCGCTTCGAGGCCGGAGACCTGGAGGCGTTCCACGCCTACCACTCGCTGGCGGAGACCGCCCGGTTCCTGCCCGGGCCGGCCAAGAGCTACACCAAATCCATGGAGTCGGTGGGGAAATACGCCAACTTCGTCTACGAGAAGGAAGGCGACTGGCTCTGCCTGGCCATAGAAGCCGCAGGGGAGCCGGGCCTGCTGGGGGAAGTGGTGCTCAAGTGGCTTCCGGGCCGCGGCCAGGCGGAAGTGGGCTGGTCCATGGCACCACAGGCGCGGGGTAAGGGCTACGCCACCGAGGCCGCGGCAGCGGTCCTGGACCTTGGTTTCGGGGAGCTTGGCCTGCGCCGGATCGAAGCACGGCTGGACGAACTCAACACTGCCTCCGCCGCGCTCTGCCGGCGCCTGGGCATGCGGCTGGAGGGCCGCCACGTGGACAAATGGTTCTACAAGGACCAGTGGGCAACGGAGATGATCTACGCGGTCCTCGCGGACGAGTGGCGGGCCGGCGAGTGGCGGGCCGGCGATGT